>ERZ795053.665-NODE-665-length-43858-cov-8.997717_pt1 | contig 43858 bp, 44 predicted proteins | sample MGYA00375137_ERZ795053 | MGnify/ENA primary metagenome ERZ795053 (study PRJEB30182, sample SAMN05720284) | activated sludge metagenome | isolation source: Anaerobic digester | place: Hong Kong | collected 2014-12-17 ... | reverse complement strand
CTACACAACCGAACACACTCTTTCCCTACACGACGCTCTTCCGATCTGGTGAGGTGGGATCCGAGGAAGCCGGCAGCGCCGGTGATCACGAGGCGCATCAGGCGGTGCTCCGTCCAATGGTCGCGTGGCGGAAGCCGAGGTCGGCCATCCGCCGCGGATCGTACAGGTTGCGGCCGTCGATGACCACGGGGGTGGTGAGGGCGTCGCGGATCCGGGCGAAGTCCGGGTTGCGGTACACCAGCCACTCGGTCATCACGCAGAGCGCGTCGGCGCCGGCAAGCGCGGCATAGGGCTCGTCGGCGAGGCGCACGCGATCGCCCCACAGCGCGGCCGCGACGGTCATCGCCTGCGGATCGTGGGCCTGGACGGTCGCCCCGGCGCCGAGGAGCGCATGGACGAGCTCGACGGCGGGCGACTCCCGCATGTCGTCGGTGCCGGCCTTGAACGCGAGCCCCCACACCGCGACCGTGCGGCCGCACACGTCGCCGAGCGCGGCCACCAGCTTGCCGAACACGAGCTGCTTCTGGCGCGCGTTGACCTCCTCGACCGCCTCCCAGAGCGTCGGCACCATGCCGGCCTGCCGGGCGGTGTGCACCAGGGCCTTCACGTCCTTGGGGAAGCACGACCCGCCGTAGCCCGGCCCGGGGAAGAGGAAGGCGTTGCCGATGCGCGAGTCGCTGCCGATCCCCTGCCGCACGCTGAACACGTCGGCGCCGACGCGCTCGCAGAGGTCGGCCACCTGGTTCATGAACGAGATCCGGGTGGCGAGCATCGCGTTCGCCGCGTACTTCGTGACCTCGGCGGAGGGGATGTCCATGAAGAGGATCGGGGCGCCGCTGCGCACGTAGGGGGCGTAGAGGTCGCGCAGCAGCTGCTCGGCGCGCGGATCGTCGACCCCGAGCACGACCCGGTCCGGCTTCATGAAGTCGTCGATCGCGGCGCCCTCCTTCAGGAACTCCGGGTTCGACGCCACCGCCACGTCGGCATCGGACTCGGCCCGGAGCGCCTCGCGCACCTTCGCCGCGGTCCCGACCGGGACGGTCGACTTGGTGACGACGACCTTGAAGCGGTCGAGGTGCCGCCCGATCGTGCCGGCGACGGCGATGACGTGCTGGAGGTCGGCCGAGCCGTCCTCGCCCGGCGGGGTCCCGACCGCGATGAACACCACGTCGCCGTGGCGGATCGCGGCCCCCAGGTCGGTGGTGAAGGCCAGGCGGCCCGCCGCGGCGTTGCGCTCGACCAGCGCGTCGAGCCCCGGCTCGTAGATCGGCAGGATCCCCTCGCGGAGGCCCGCGATCTTCCCCGCATCGTGATCGGCACACACCACGTCGTTGCCCGTCTCGGCGAAGCAGGCGCCGGCGACGAGCCCCACGTATCCCGAGCCGATCACGGTGACCTTCATGCAGGCACCCGGCTCAGCACGTGGCGCGTGTCGACCGCGAGGCGCGCGTGGCGCTTGACCATCGCCCAGTCGATGTTGCTGTGGTCGGTCACCACCAGCACGGCATCCGCGCCGGCGACCGCGTCCGCGGTCAGGGGCACCGACTCGTAGTCGTGGTCCGCCTCGCTGAAGCGCGGGACGTAGGGGTCGTGGTAGCTCACGTCCGCGCCGTACTGGTGGAGCAGGCCGAGGATGTCGAGGGCCGGCGACTCGCGCAGGTCATCGATGTCCTTCTTGTAGGCCACGCCCAGGACCAGCACCTTCGCCCCCTTGATCGACGTCCCGGCCTGGTTCAGGTCCTCCATCAGCTTGCGGACCCAGAACAGCGGCATCTCGCTGTTGAGCTCGCCGGCGAGGTCGATGAACCGGGTCTTGTAGTTGAGGCCGCGCATCTTCCACGCGAGGTAGTGCGGGTCGATCGGGATGCAGTGGCCGCCGAGCCCCGGGCCGGGCGTGAACTTCATGAAGCCGAACGGCTTCGTCGCCGCCGCGTCGATGACCTCCCAGACGTCGACGCCGAGCTTGTCGCAGACGATCGCCATCTCGTTGACGAGCCCGATGTTCACGCTCCGGAAGGTGTTCTCGAGCAGCTTCACCAGCTCGGCCGCCTCGGTCGTGCTGACCGGGACGATCGTGTCGATCGCCTCGCCGTACATCGCGGTCGCCACGCGGACGCAGTCGGGGGTGATCCCGCCGATCACCTTCGGGGTGTTCTTGGTGTGGTAGGTCGGGTTCCCCGGGTCGACCCGCTCGGGCGAGAACGCGAGGAAGAAGTCCTTGCCGACGGCGAGCCCGGTGCTCTCGAGGGCCGGGAGCATGATCTCGCGGGTGGTCCCCGGATAGGTCGTGCTCTCGAGGATGATCACCTGTCCCGAGCGCAGCCCGGCCTTGACCGACTCGGTCGCGGCGACGATGAACGAGACGTCGGGGTCCTTGTACTTCGAGAGCGGCGTCGGGACGCAGATCGAGATCGCGTCGGCCTCGGCCAGCCGGGCGGCATCGGTCGTCGCCTCGAAGAGCCCCTTGGCCCGGAGGTCGGCCACCTCGTCCGAGGTCACGTCCTTGATGTGGGACCGGCCGGCATTGAGCCCCTCCACCACCCGGGGGGCGATGTCGTAGCCCAGCACCTTGAAGCCCACCTTGCCGAGCTCGACGGCGAGGGGGAGGCCGACATAGCCGAGGCCGACGATGCCGAAGGTGATGTCGCGGCGCTCGGCCCGGGCGATCAGGTCATCTGCGAGGCTCATGGGGCTCAATACTCCAGGGGGAGGGCGACCCGGCGTCCGTCGCGGGCCGCCAGGTAGGTGGCGATCAGCAGCTCGAGGGAATGGAGCCCCTCGCGGCCGTCAGTCTCTGGAAGTTCCGTGCCGCGGAGGGCCCGGAAGACGTTCTCGTAGTACCCCTGGTGGCCATGGCCATAGACCGAGGTGGTGGCGTAGCTGGCATCGGCGACGGCGGCGTCGTCGGGATGGCTGTCGGCGAACTCCCAGTGCTCGATGGAGTTGACCGCCACCCCCCCGAGCCGGACCGTCCCCCGCTCGCCGAGGATCGTGATCGAGCCCTCGAAGTTCCGGGGGTGCGTGAGCATCGTGACGGCCATCGTCCCCAGGGTGCCGCTCCGCCACCGGATCGCGAGGACGCCGGTGTCCTCGACCTCGATGTGCCGGGCCAGGGTGGCCGTGAAGGCCTGCACGCTCTCGACCGGCCCGATGAGCCAATCCAGCAGGTCGACGTAGTGGGAGGCCTGGTTCATGAAGGCTCCCCCGTCGAACTCCCAGGTCCCGCGCCACGGGGCGGAGTCGTAGTAGGACTGCGGCCGGGCCCAGAAGACGTTCACGGTCACCATGTGGATCCGGCCGAACCGGCCGGCCTCGATCGCGCCCTTGAGCAGCCGGACCGTGGCATTGCGGCGGTTCTGCTTGACGACGAAGAGCTGCACCCCGGCGGCGTCGCACGCCGCCACCATCGCCTTGCCATCCTGCCACCGGGTCGCCATCGGCTTCTCGGTGACCACGTGGCGGCCGGCCTCCGCGCAGCGGATCGCCTGCCCGGCGTGCAACCCGCTCGGGGTCGCGAGGACCACCAGGTCGGCGTCCGACCCCGCGAGCAGCTCATCGAGCGACCCGAACCCCTTCGCCCCGGTCCGCTCGACCGCTTCCCCCAGCCGGGTGGCATCGGTGTCACAGACGGCCACGAGCTCGCAATCGTCCGGGTGGGCGGCGAATGCCTCGAGGTGCCGGTCGGCGATGCGGCCGCAACCGACCAGTCCGATGCGAATCCGGCGCCCGAGGATCGGCTGGCCGGCGGGCCCGGTGGCGGCGCTCACGCCAGGAACTCGCGGATCGCCATCACGACGGCGTCCTGCTGGGCATCGGTCAGCTCCGGATAGATCGGCAGGGAGATCACCTCGGCCATTGCCTGCTCGGTGTGGGGCAACCCGCCGGCGATCGGCTGGAGGTGGGCGAAGCACGGCTGCCGGTGCAGCGCCACGGGGTAATACACCATCGAGGCGATGCCTCGCGCCGTCAGGTGCTCGCGGAGGGCGTCGCGCCTCGGGACCCGGATCGTGTACTGGTGGAAGATCGCCTCGTTGGCCGGATCGACCACCGGGGTCACCACGCCGGGCACCTCGCCGAGCAGGCGGTCATATCGGGCGGCACGCTCGCGCCGCGCCGCGCTCCAGTTGGCGAGATGGGGCAGCTTCGCCAGGAGGACCGCGGCCTGCAGGGCATCGAGGCGCGAATTGAACCCGACTTCGTCGTGATGGTACTGGCGCGCGCCGCCGTGCAGCCGCAGCCGCGCGAGGCGCGTCGCGAGTGCCTCGTCGCGACAGACCATCATCCCGCCATCGCCCCACCCGCCGAGGTTCTTGCTGGGGAAGAACGAGATGGTGCCCACGTGGCCAAGTTCGCCGGCCATGCGCCAGGCGCCATCGACCTGTCGGCGGGCGCCGATCGCCTGCGCCGCGTCCTCGATCACCGGGAGTCCGGCCGCGGCCGCCACGGGGAGGATCCGCTCCATCGCCGCCATCTGGCCGTAGAGGTGCACCACCACCATCGCGCGGGTGCGCGGCGTGATCGCGCGCGCGATGGCGTCGGGATCGATGTTGAAGGTGACCGGATCGATGTCGACGAACACCGGCGTCCCGCCGGCGTTGTGGATCGCGCCCGCGGTGGCGAAGAAGGTGAACGCCGTGGTGATGACCTCATCGCCCGGCTGGAGGTCGAGCGTCTTCAGCGGGAGCAGCAGCGCGTCGGTCCCGGAGGCGCACCCGATGGCATATGGCACCTGGCAGAGCCCGGCCACCTGGCATTCGAGTTCCCCGACCTCGGGACCCATGATGAATTGCTGGCGCTCGACGACGCTCGCCACGCGCGCCATGACGTCGGCCTTGATGGTCTCGTGCTGCGCCTGCAGGTCGAGCATCGGCACGTTCATGCCGGGCCACTCCGGGGATCGGTGGATCGGTGCAAGTCCAAGCGAGTCCGGAAGTTAGCCGGGAGACCCCGGGGCGACAATCTGGCGGAGCACCCCGTCGGCCTCCTCGTACCCCGCCCCGCAGGCCCGACAGCGGCACTGCGGCGCCGGCGCCGGGAGCCGCTCGCCACACTGGCAGGTCCAGCCCACCCGGCGCGCCGGGACGCCGACCATGAGGGCGAAGTCAGGGGTGTCCGCGGTGACGACCGCCCCGGCCCCGATGAAGGCGTAGCGCCCGAGGGTCACCCCGCAGACGATGGTGGCGTTGGCGCCGATCGAGGCGCCTCGGCGCACGAGCGTGCGACGGTACTCGTGCTTGCGCGAGACATGCGCGCGCGGATTGAGGACGTTCGTGAAGACGCAGCTCGGCCCACAGAAGACGTCATCCTCGAGCTCCACGCCCTCGTAGAGCGAGACGTTGTTCTGCACCTTCACGTTGTTGCCGAGCCGGACGCCGTTCATCACGACCACGTTCTGGCCGAGATTGCAGCGCTCCCCGATCACGGCGCCCGGCATGACGTGACAGAAGTGCCAGACCTTGGTGTCGGCACCGATCGTGGCCCCGGCATCGACGTAGCTGGACTCGTGGACGAACGGCTCGGCCATGCACCCTCCCGTGGCGCCCCGGCGGGGATGCCGGGTGCGCGGAAGATACGCGGGGCGGCCCTCAGCGATCGAGCGGCAGGCGCAGCAGCGTGGGCACGGGGAACGGTCGGGCCGGGTCCGGGGTCCCGTCGGCACGGTAATGCCCCCACGGGCTGTTCGCGACGTACAGCAGCGCCCCCCGCGCCACCACACCGAGCGTCGGCTCCTCCGCGAGGGGGAGGTGCCGGTCGAGCACCCTGAGCCGGTCCACGCGACGTCCGTCCGCGTCGAGGGTCACCTCGACGACCCGAGCCGGGGCCATCCCGTTCTGGATCCCGATCAGTCGTCGTGGCCCGACGAGGTACAACCCGTCGATCCCCAGTGTCACGTCCTTCACCGCCGCCGCGACCGGATGCACCTCCCCCGATGCGAGGTCGATGTGGAAGAGGCCCGTGGTCCAGTCCGCGACCCAGGCTTCACCACCCGAGCGAGCGATCGCGACACCCTGAAGCGAGACCCAGTCGGGCGACCGGATCGGCGCCGGCTCCAGCGGGCCGCCGCGACTCCCCGGCTCGACCCGGTAGAGTCCCGGGGTCCGGGAGTCGGTCGCCCAGAGCGTGCCATCGGGACCGAGGGCGAGGTCGCCCAGGAGATGCGGCTGGGACGTGTCGGCGATGACCCACCGCGCGGCCTCCCGGCCGTCCTCGAGGTCGACCGCGACGAGGGCCGCCCCGGAATGGCCGACGGTACCCGGCCGCGCCTGCTCCGGGGTCCGCGAGGTCGCGATCCACAGGACCCCACGCCGCCGGTCGACCGCCAGCCCGAAGGTGGCCTCCAGGCCAGCCGATGCCGGCACGAAGTCACGGACCCGACCATCCGGCTCGATCACCACGACCTTGGCGCGCCGCACGCTGCTGACGTAGATCCGCCCGGTGATCGAGTCGTGGGCAATCCCCTCCGGATGGAGCATCGCATCGGGTAGCGCCCGATACACCGCGCTCCGCACGAGCGGGGCAGCACTCGCCCGCGCCGTGGCGGCCAGCTCGGCGAACCCGGGCAGGGCGCGCAGCGGGTCGAGTGCGGGGTTGTCGGGGTTCCAGGCGTAGCCGCCGGCGTTGGCCCGCCCCAGGGCGTCGACCGCCTCGGCGTGGCGCCCCGCCGCAACGAGCATCCGGGCCGCGGTGACCTGGTAGGCCAGCTGCCGGGGCCAGGCGCGACTCGCGGCAAGCACGGAACCGGCCGCCGCAGCGGTGTCTCCGCTGGCGAGCTGCTCGCCGGCCGTTCGCATCAACCCCCTGGCGGTGGCGGCGGAGTCGGCGCGCTGGGCCCGGAGCGCTGGCACGACGAGCAGGAGCGCGACCAGGCACCGGGAGATCGAGAGGCTGGGCATGCCGAAGAGTAGGCCGCGCGGGACCGTGGGGCGTTCGAAATCGGTCAACGGTGACCATCGCCGGACGGGAGTGTTATTGTAACGGCCGTGTAACGACCCCCGGCGCCCCCGACCCCACTCCCTCCGACCCAGGCACCCCATGCTGCGACGCGCCCTCCCGTCCACCGCGCGGATCCCAGGCCGTCTGGCCGTCCTCGGCCTCACCGCGCTGATTCTCGGCAACCGCCCGCTCGCGGCGCAGGATCAGGAGGACAGCACGAGGATGGGGATCACCTACCGCAACCATCGCCTGGAGATGCGGACCGCGGACGGCAACAATCTCCTCACGCTGCAGTGGCGGTTCCAGTTCCGGGGCGCGACGCCTCGCGACGGCGAGGAGACCGTCGCCGAGGAACTCGCCGCGACCGACCAGACCTCGCTGCGGATCCGCCGGGCCCGGATGAAGGTCGGCGGGCATGCCTACCGCGAGTGGGTCCAGTACTACCTGGAGTACGACTTCCCCAGTTCCCGGCTGCTGGACTTCCGGCTCACCCTCGGTCCGCCCGAGGCGCAGGTGCGGATCGGCCAGTGGAAGGTGAATCTCAACCGGGAGCGGGTCCAGTCCTCGGGCGAGCAGGAGTTCGTCGAGCGCTCGATCGTGAACCGGGTGTTCACCCTCGACCGCCAGGCGGGGGTGATGCTCTTCGGCCATCTCTTCGCGGGGACCGCGGCGGACCTGCGCTACTACGCGGGCGCGCTCACGGGGACGGGTGCGGGGAACCACGAGAATGATGACAAGGCGCTGCTCTGGCTCGGTCGGCTGGAGTGGCAACCGCTGGGGACCGACCCGGGAATGTCGGGTGGCGATCTCGGGCGGCGCACGCGGCCGGCGCTGACCATCGCGGGCGCCGCCGCCACCAACCGCTCCGAGTTCACGCGGTTCAGCGGGTCAGGTGGCGGCCAGCTCGTCGGCTTCTCCGCCGGGGCCCCGGGGCAGTACCGGGTCAACCAGGCCGTGCTGGAGACCGCGTTCAAGTATCGTGGCGTGGCGCTGCAGCACGAGAGTCACTGGAAGCAGGTCGAGGATCGCGTCGAGGCGACGGCCACCGATTTCGACGGCACCTACGTGCAAGCCGCCCTGTTTCCCTCCGAATTCGTCCACGACCTGCCGGAGCCGCTTGAGGTCGGGGCGCGATGGGCCGCGGTCCACGGTGGCCGTGAGAGCCCCGAGAGCGAGATGCACGAGGTGGGCGGGGTCGCCAACTGGTACTTCGCGGGGCACCAGAACAAGCTCTCGCTCGATGTCTTCCGGATCACCATCGACGACCCCACCGGGCACGCGGAGCGCTGGCGCGGCCGGCTGCAGTGGGACGTCTCGTTCTGAGTCGGCGGACCGGATCGGAGCCAGGGGACCCCACCTGACCGGTTCCTGACATCGGAGTGTGTGACCCAGGGGACCGGGAACTGTCCCCTTCCCTGAGTCACCGGGTCCACCAGGGTGGCTCATCTCTGGATGCAGCACCCGGTCGTCGAGGACCCTCCGTGCAGTCAGCCGCTCCCGGAGGCGATCCGGCGGCCGGGTGTGCATCACGGCGCGCCGCCGTCAGAGGCTGGTCAGGCGGCCGCGGAGGCATGGCCTCCCCGGCGCCGCGCGCTACCTTCCCGACCATGCCGATGCGATCGACACCCGTCCGGCGCTGGTCCCTTTCCCCGCGACTCCGGCGCGCCGAGCGACTGGTCGTGGTGGGGTCCGCGCTGGCGATCGCCCTGGTCGCCTGGGGCGGCTGGCTCCTCTGGCAGACGATGGATCGCCATCGCGCGACGGCCGACGAGACGCTGCGTGACCACGCGTCCTACATGGCGCTCAACTACGCCGGGCTCTTCACCAACGAGGCGTGGTTTGCCTTCCGCAGCCTGTTGATCGCCGCGCAACAGGCGGCGATCACGCCGCGTCCCCAGCCGATCGATTCGCTGCTCGCCGGCGTGGCGGCGCAGTCGTTCCAGCGCACCGGCGGTCCGGTGCAGCCGCTGCACTTCTTCGCGGGGGACTCGGGCGGCTGGCGCACCACGGCGCTGGGCGGTCGCGACTCCGTCGATGCGATCCTCGCGGCGCGGCTCGCCGCCCGGCTCGCCGATTCGCTCCCCCCGGACTACGCCTACCGCGGCACGGTGGTGGTGCGCGGGGCCGACACGACGCTCGCGATCCTCCAGCCGCGCCGCACCGGTCCCGGCTGGGTCGGCTTCGAGGTCGGGCTGCCTTCGTTCCGCGCCACGATCCTCGAGCCGCCGCCGGCGCGGACCCAGGCCTTCTTCGACCGGGTGCGCGATTCCCTCCCCGAGCGCTGGCCCGGTCGCACCGCACTCGTCCCCCTCGCGGTGACGGTCCGCACGGTCGACGGGGCCTCCCTGCTCGACTACAACCCGCCGATCCCGGATGGCTGGACGATGGGCGACCGCACCCTCGCCCCGCTCTCCGCCGAGATCTCGGTGACGGTGGGCCCCGACGCCGTGCCGTACCTCATGCCCGGCGGCTACCCGCCCGCGCCGGGGCCGCGAGTCGCGGCCGCGATCATCCTCGCCGTCCTCCTGCTCGGTGGCACCGCGGTCCTCGCGTGGCGCACGCTCTCCCTGTCACGGATGCGCGAGGAGTTCACCCATGCGGTGTCGCACGAGTTGCGCACCCCGCTCGCGAACATCCACCTCTACGCGGAAACGCTGATGCTGGAGCGGATCGCCGAACCGGCGGCCCGTCGCGCGGCGCTCGAGACGATCACCCGGGAGACCCGCCGACTCGGCGACCTGGTCGAGAACGTCCTGGCCACCGCCCGGATGGCGCGCGCCGAGGAGACCCTGCACCCGAGTCCCGACCGGCTCGGTCGACTGGTCAACGAGGTGCTCGATGCGTTCCAGCCGCTGCTCGTCAGTCGCCGGATCGAGGTGGAGGTGGACCTGCTCGGCGAGGACGTCGCGAACGTCGACGCCGATGCGGTGCGCCGGATCCTGGTGAACCTGCTCGACAACGCGATCCGACATGGTCCGGAGGGACAGCGCCTGCGGGTGATCGTCGATCACGATCGCACCGAGGTGCTGCTGGTGGTCGAGGACGAGGGGCCGGGCATCCCGGTGGCCGATCGCGAACGGGTGTGGCTGCCATACGCGCGCGGCGAGGGCGGGGGCAGCGGGCTCGGCCTCGCGGTGGTGCGTCACCTCGCCCGGCTGCACGGGGGGGATGCCGTTGTCGGTGATCACGACGCGGGGGCCCGGATCGAGGTCCGGCTTGCCGCACAGTTGGAGGCGACCTGATGCGACGAATCCTGGTGGTGGAGGACAACGCGGCGCTCGCCGAGGGGCTGCGTCTCAACCTGGCGCACGACGGCTACGACGTCCGGCTGGAGGCGACCGGCGAGAAGGGACTCGGCGCGGCGCGGAGCTGGGAGCCGGACCTGATGGTGCTCGACCTGATGCTGCCGGGCATCGAGGGGATTGACGTCCTGCGCACGCTGCGCGATGAGGGTCGCGACGTCCCGGTACTGATCCTGTCCGCCCGGGGGTCGGAGGCGGACCGGCTCCGTGGCTTCCGCCATGGCGCCGACGACTACGTGGTCAAGCCGTTCTCGCTGCCCGAGCTGCTGGCACGCGTCGCGGCGATGCTCCGGCGTCATGGCCCGCCGACCCCCCTCCAGCCCGCGCCGGGCACGTGGTGCTTCGGGGAGGTCCGGGTCGACCGCGCGACCCACGAGGTGACCCGTGCCGGCGAGCCGGTGGCCCTGCGCCCCAAGGAGTTCGACCTCCTGGTGGCGCTGTTGCGACGCGAGGGGCGCGTCGCCACGCGGGCGGAGCTGCTCGACGAGGTGTGGCAGTACGAGGCCGACGTCGTGTCCCGCACGGTCGACGTCCACATCCTCGAGCTGCGACGGAAACTCGAGGACGACCCCGCGAACCCGGTGCACCTGCTCACGGTGCGCAAGACGGGGTATCGGCTGGCGAGCTGACTCCTTCAACCTGCCTGGAACCCATGCCTCCTCCCGGTGACGCCCACTCTCACGGCGTGTTGTCGAGATGCCAACCCGTGTGAATCCAACGACCACGGCGGTGGACGAAGACCTCGGTGCCACGGCCCGCAGTGGTATGGGCCTGCCCCGCGCTGTCGACCAACACCACCCGGAATGCGGTGTAGAGGATCACCACCTCACCGTACCGCTGGAAGCTGTCTCTCGTGAACTCCAGCGTCTCGAGCCGCTGGCCACTCCGGATGAACTCTGCCATGTTGAGGAGTGTCTGGGCACGATCGCTCCAGGGGCCTCCGCCCCAGCCGATCGCGAGCAATTCGTCGGGAACGACCTGCTCGAATGCCTCCCGGTCGCCAGCGAAAAATGCTCGCCACGCGGCCTCGCGCAGCTTCAGGATTTCACTTCGGGTCGCGCGATCCGGCTCGGGACCGAAGCCTTGTGCGCCAGCGGCCGTCACGCCGAGCCCAAGCAAGAGTGTCACCCCATGAAGCATCCGCATCGTCCATGACCTCGCCGCAAGTAGGAAACTCGCACCGGGACCTTCAGGTGCCCGACCAGTCTACCCGGCGGTCACGAGGGGCGCTTCCGGAATCCTGCTCGCGTCTCGAGCCGCTGTTCTGCGGGGCGTTGTTCGCGATCGACGACTGGAGCTGCAATGGCCAGGATACCAGCGGAACCGCGGACGAGTGGGCACGTGAGGACCGCGTCGTCGTCGCGCGGCGCGGCCTCTTCGAACTCACGGTCGACGGAGCCACGCAGGTCGTGGATCCACTGTCGGCCGCGCTCTGGCACGGCCGCAGCCACTACCGCGTCCGGCATCCCGTCGGTGGGGGCGACGAGTGTACCCTCTTCCGGCTGACGGAGGCGGGGTGCCGCGAGCTACGGGCGGTTCATCGTCACACCGGAAGTGGCAGGGTGTTCCCTCGACGATCGCGAGTGCTGGGGGGCAGCGAGTACCTGAGCCATCGCGTAGCCCTCGACCGAGCAAGGAATGGGAGCGACCCTCTCGGGGTGGAGGAGCCAGCCCTCGCCTTCCTCCTGGCCATGGTGTCCGGAGAGGCCGCGCCGACCGCCGTCAGCATCACCACTTCGGCGCGGGCGATGGTCGATGCCACCCACCAACTCATTTCGCAGCACTATCTGCGGAGGCTGTCGCTCGCCGGCATCGCAGCGGTCGTTGGCGGCTCTCCATCTCACCTCTCAAGGTGCTTTCACGCCGTCATGGGCACCACCGTGCATCAAGCGCTGATCCGCCGTAGACTCGCCGCCGGGCTGGAACAACTTCTGGACACCCCGGACCGGGTAGCGATGGTGGCGCTCAGTGTCGGGTTCGCATCGCACAGCCACTTTTGTGATGCCTTCAGGGCGGAATACGGTTGCCCACCGTCCCAAGCGCGGCGTTTGGTTTCCGGGCGCGTGCATCAGGTGCGAGGGTGATCTATTCGGAGAGGTCCTCGAACGTCCCGTCCGCTCGAATCAGCTTGACCTCGGGCTCGAGCACGAGGCCGAGTGCATCGGCCACCCGTGCGCGTGCCTCGCGCATCAGCGCGACCACGTCGGCGGCGCACGCGTCGCCGGTGTTGATGAAGTAGTTCGCATGCATCGGTGAGACCTCCGCCGCCCCCACCCGATGTCCCTTGAGCCCGACCCGCTCGATGCACTGCCCGGCCGTGCGCGGCGCATCATCGGCCCACCCGTCGGGCAGCTTCGGATTCTTGAAGACGCTGCCGCAGCAGGGCTGGTTGAACGGGGTGCCGTCCCGGCGCCACTTGTACAGGGCATCGGTCTCGGCCTCGAGCGCCGCATGGTCCGCGGCATGGAGAGCCACGGTGGTCTCGAGGACGACGACCCGGCCCAGCGCGCTCCGCCGGTAGGTGAAGCCGGCCGCGGCGGCCGGGACGACCCGATCGTGGCCATCGGGATCGAGGACGAGGACGGACGTGATCACGTCGCGCCACTCGGCGCCGTGACATCCCGCGTTCATCACCACGCCCCCGCCGACACTGCCGGGGACACCGACCATCTTGTGGATCCCGCCCCAGCCCGCGGCGGCGGTGCGCTTGGCGGCAAGCGGCTGTGGCATCCCGGCGCCGATCCGCCAGCTGTCGCCGTCACGATCGAGTCGATCGAGCCCCTTCCCGATCCGGATCACGAGGGCATCGAGCCCCTCGTCGGGAAAGAGCAGGTTGCTGCCGAGCCCGAGGGCGAACCACGGGACCTGCCGCTCGGTGGCGAGGCGCAGCGCCGAGGCGACGTCCTCCGGCCCGGAGGGGAACAGCACCGTCGCCGGGCCACCGATCCGGAAGGTGCTCCACCGCGCCAGCGGTTCGGCCTCGCGGACCTGGCCCCGGACCGCGGCTCCAAGGGCCGCAACGAACCCCGGGTCGCGCGCGGTCGTCATCCCTCCGCGGCCGCCCGCGCGAGCGCGTGCCACTCCTGCAGCGGCCGCACCTCGCCGCGACGATGCTTGAGCGCGATGATCGCATCACACGCGGCCGAGGCCGCCGACATCGTGGTGGTGTACGGGATCCCGTGCTGCAGGGCCGTCCGGCGCATGCTGTAGTCGTCCTGCTGGGTCAGCTTGCCCAGCGGCGTGTTGACGAGCAGGTGGACCTTCCCCGAGACCATCAGGTCGATGCCGTTCGGGCGCCCCTCGTACACCTTGAGCACGGTCTCCGCCGGGATCCCGCGCTGCCGCAGCCAGCGGGCGGTGCCGCTGGTGGCGACGATCGTGAAGCCGAGCTCGGAGAACCGGCGCGCGATCGGCACCACCGTCGGCTTGTCGTGATCGTTCACGGACACGAACACGGTGCCCTCCAGTGGCAGGTCGCCCCCGGCACTCGCCTGGCTCTTGGCGAACGCCATCCCGAAGGAGTCGGCGATCCCCATGACCTCGCCGGTGGATCGCATCTCGGGGCCGAGGCGGACATCGACTCCCGCGAACTTGGCGAACGGGAAGACCGCCTCCTTCACGGCGACGTAGGGCTGGGCCGGGTCGTCGGTGAGCCCGAGGGCATCGAGCGGCGTGCCGGCCATCACCGCCGCCGCGAGCTTCGCGAGCGGCACGCCGGTCGTCTTCGACACGAACGGGATCGTCCGCGAGGCGCGCGGGTTGACCTCGAGGACGTACACGACGCCGTCCTTCACCGCATACTGGACGTTGATCAGGCCGACCACGCCGAGGGCGCGGGCGAAGGCTCGGGTGTGCTCGCGCATCTGGGCGACCTGCGCCTCGCTGATCAGGTACGGCGGCAGGACGCAGGCCGAGTCCCCGGAGTGGATCCCGGCGTCCTCGATGTGCTGCATGACCCCGCCGATGATGACCCGCTCGCCGTCCGCGATCGCGTCGACGTCCGCCTCGAAGGCGTCCTCGAGGAACGAGTCGATGAGCACCGGGTGCCCCGGGGCGACCCGGGCGGCCTCGTCGAAGAAGCCGCGCAGCTCCTCCTCGTCGTACACGATCCGCATCGCCCGCCCGCCCAGGACGTAGCTCGGCCGCACCAGCACCGGGTAGCCGATCCGGTCGGCCACCGCCACCGCGCCGTCGACCGTGTCGGCGGTGCCCGCCGGCGGCTGGCGCACGCCGAGTTCGGTGGCGAGCTCGTCGAAGCGCTTGCGGTCCTCGGCGCGGTCGATCGCCTCGGGAGAGGTGCCCAGGATCGGCACGCCGGCGGCCTCGAGGCCGCGCGCCAGCTTGAGCGGGGTCTGGCCACCGAGCTGGACGACGACGCCGACCGGCTGCTCGACGTGGACGATCTCCAGCACATCCTCCAGCGTGAGCGGCTCGAAGTAGAGCACGTCGCTCACGTCGAAGTCGGTCGACACCGTCTCGGGATTCGAGTTGACCATCACGGTGCGGTAGCCCAGCTCCCGGAAGGCGAGCGTCGCGCGGACGCAGCAGTAGTCGAACTCGACCCCCTGCCCGATCCGGTTCGGCCCGCTGCCGAGGATGATCACGGTGGGGCGCGTGTCCTCGCCGGGGCCGGCCTCGGACTCCTCGTCCCAGCTGGAGTAGAGGTACGGCGTGCTCGACGGGAACTCGCCGGCGCAGGTGTCGACCGTCTTGTAGGCAGGGCGGAGCCCGAGCCGGTGCCGCAGCGCCCGCAGCGCATCCTCGGTCATCCCGGCGAGGTCGGCGAGCTGGATATCCGAGAACCCGGCGCGCTTCATCCGGCGCAGCAGCTGCCGATCGGCGACGTCATCGCCGCCGGGACGGTGACGGATCCAGGCCTCCTCGAGCTCGACGAGTTCCGCGAACTGGTGGAGGAACCAGGGATCGATCCCGGATGCGTCGTGCAGGTCGGCCACGCTGACCCCGGCGACGAGCGCCCGCTTGACCTGGAAGAGGCGTTCCGGCGTCGGCCGGCGGATCGCGGAGAGGAGCGTGGCGCGGTCGTCGGCGCTCAGGCGGTCGTCGAGCGGTCCATCGCCGACCATCCAGCCGGCGCGGCCGATCTCGAGCCCGCGGAACCCCTTCTGGAACGCCTCCTTGAAGGTGCGACCGATCGCCATCACCTCGCCGACGGACTTCATCTGGGTGGTGAGCTCGGGCGAGGCCGCCGGGAACTTCTCGAACGCGAACCGCGGGATCTTGACGACCACGTAGTCGAGCACCGGCTCGAAGGAGGCCGGGGTGACCTTGGTGATGTCGTTCGGCAGCTCGTCGAGGGTGTAGCCCACGGCGACCTTGGCCCCGATCCGCGCGATCGGGAACCCGGTCGCCTTCGACGCGAGCGCCGAGGAGCGCGAGACCCGCGGGTTCATCTCGATCACGAGCTGCTCGCCCGTGTCGGGATCGACGGCGAACTGGATGTTGCAGCCGCCGGCGGCGACGCCGACCTCGCGGATGATCTTGATCGCGGCGTCGCGCATCTGCTGGTACTCGCGATCCGAGAGCGTCATCGCCGGGGCACAGGTGATCGAGTCGCCGGTGTGGACGCCCATCGGGTCGATGTTCTCGATGGAGCAGACGATCACGACGTTGTCGGCCCCGTCGCGCATCACCTCGAGCTCGTATTCCTTCCAGCCGATGATGCTGCGCTCCACGAGCACCGAGTGGACCGGCGAGAGGGCGAGCGCCCGCGAGACCATGGTGACGAACTCCTCGCGGTTGTACGCGATGCCGCCGCCCGTGCCGCCGAGGGTGAACGAGGGGCGCAGGATCGCGGGATAGCCCGTCCCCTCGACCGCGGCGAGCGCCTCCTCCACCGAGTGCACCGTGGTGCCGGTCGGGCACGCGAGCCCGATCCGCTCCATCGCCTGCGCGAACTCGGCCCGATCCTCGGCGATCCGGATCGCCCGCTCGTTCGCGCCGATCAGCTCGACCCCGAACTTCTCCAGCGTGCCGTCGTGCACCAGGTCCATGGCGACGTTGAGCGCCGTCTGGCCACCCATCGTCGGCAGCAGCGCATCGGGCCGCTCCCGCTCGATCACCTTGGCCACCCACTCGGCCGTGACCGGCTCGATGTAGGTGGCGTCGGCGATCTCCGGGTCGGTCATGATCGTCGCGGGGTTCGAGTTGACCAGGATGACCCGGTACCCCTCCTCCTTGAGCGCGCGCACCGCCTGCGTGCCGGAGTAGTCGAACTCCGCCCCCTGCCCGATGACGATCGGGCCGGAGCCGATGAGGAGGATCGAGGAGATGTCAGTCCGCTTGGGCATCAACGAGGTCCTGGAGCGTGCGGTCGAAGGAGTACTGCGGCGACCAGCCGGTCGCCGCGATGAGTCGGGTCGGGTCGCCGAGCAGCACCGGAATGTCGGCGGGGCGGACCAGCGCCGGGTCCTGCACCGGCGTCGCCTCCACCCCGATGATAGCGGCGAGCCGACGGATGCAGTCCTCGAGGTGCTGGCCCTGCCCGGTGGCGACATTGTACACGCCACCCGGCTCGCCGCGCTCGAGGAGGAGCAGGTAGGCCCGCACCACGTCGCGGACGTCGAGGAAATCGCGCACCACGTCGAGGTTGCCGACCGCGAAGGTGCCCTCGCCGGTCCGCTTCGCGTCGCGCAGCCGCTTCGCGAAGGCCGGCAGGACGAAGCGGGTGTCCTGCCCCGGCCCCGTGTGCGGGAAGGGCCGGGCGACCAGGGCCTCCATCCCGTCCATGTTTCCGGTGCCCAGCACTGCCGCTTCCGCGGCGAGCTTGCTCGCGGCGTAGGGCGACACCGGCCTCGCCGGGGCGGACTCCGGGATCGGCCCATCGTGCCCGGCGCCGTACACCTCTCCGGTCGAGACGAAGAGGAACCGGGGCCGGTGCGACTGGTCCTCGAACTCGCCGAGGAGGAGGGCCGTCGCCTCGGCGTTCAGCGCCATTGCCGCCTCGGGATCCCGGCGCGCCTGCGCCCCCGACGCCACCGCGGCGAGGTGGACGATCGCATCGACCTCCGTCGCCGCGATCCTCGCGCGGTCCTCCGGCCGGGTCATGTCGGCCTCGAACGTCGCGACTTGCCGCGCGGCGTCGGGGGCGAGCCACGCCGCCGGCGGCGCCCCACCGGGGCCGGTGACCGCCACCACGTCGTGCTCCCGCCGGAGCGCCTCGCGCACCAGCCAGCGGCCGACGAATCCGTCGGCGCCCGTGACGAGGAGTCGGCTCACCGGCCGCCGAGCCGCTCGAGGTCGGCATCGACCATCATGTGCACCAGCTGCTCGAACGAGGTGGCCGGCGTCCAGCCGAGCTCGGCCTTCGCCCGCGACGGATCGGCGAGCAGCAGGTCCACCTCGGCCGGACGGTGGAAGCGCGGGTCCTGCACCACGTGCTCGCGCCAGTCGAGCCCGACCCGCTCGAACGCGATCCGGACCAGGTCCTCGACCCGGTGGGTCTCGCCGGTGCCGATGACGTAGTCGGTGGGCTCGTCGCGCTGGAGCATCCGCCACATCGCATCGACGTAGTCACCCGCGTAGCCCCAGTCGCGCTGCGCGGCGAGGTTGCCGAGGCGGAGCTCGGTGGCGAGGCCCAGCTTGATGCGCGCCACCCCGTCGCTGACCTTGCGGGTGACGAACTCGATCCCGCGGCGCGGCGACTCGTGGTTGAAGAGGATCCCGCTCACCGCGTAGAGCCCGTAGCTCTCGCGGTAGTTCACGGTGATCCAGTGGCCGTAGAGCTTCGCGACGCCGTACGGCGAGCGCGGATGGAAGGGGGTGTCCTCGTCCTGGGGCGTCTCGCGCACCTTGCCGAACATCTCCGAGCTCGACGCCTGGTAGAAGCGGGCCGTCGGGCAGGCGAGCCGGATCGCCTCGAGGATGCGGGTGACGCCGAGGGCGGTGAACTCCCCGGTCAGCACCGGCTGGGTGAAGGAGGTCGGCACGAAGCTCTGGGCGGCGAGGTTGTACACCTCGTCGGGCTGGACCTCGCGGACCACCGTGGTGAGCGAATGCTGGTCGAGCAGGTCGGCCGCCTCGATCCGGACCCGCGGGATCAGGTGGTCGATCCGCTCGTAGGAGTGGTGCGAGGTCCGGCGGACCACCCCCACCACCTCGTATCCCTTGGCGAGGAGGAACTCCGCGAGATAGGAACCGTCCTGGCCGGTGATGCCGGTGATCAGGGCTGTGGGCACGCGCGACACTCCGTCTGGAGGGGGTGGACCGCCTGATATTGCCTTCCAATGCCCCCAAAGCTAACTTTGAGGGCTGTCAGAACCTCAACCTTTTGGAGCTCATCATGGCACGCGTCTGCACCGTCTGCGGCAAGGGGCCGACGACCGGCAACCATGTGTCGCACGCCAACAATCGGCGCAAGCGCCGCTGGCTGCCGAACCTGCAGACCGTGAAGGTCCTGGTGGGCGACGCCCCGCGTCGGATCCGCGTCTGCGCGACCTGCATCCGCAGCGGGCGGGTGACCAAGGCGACCGCTACCGCGTAGCGGTCGTCCCGAGCCGAAAGGCGAGGGACCTCCCTGCTTGACATCCGATTCGACGGGTGGCCTCCCCTGCGGAGGCCACCCGTTCTGTTGTGGGGTGCCCCGGGGGTACGAAAAGGGGGACCCGAAGGTCCCCCGTGGGAGTGGCGCGACCCGACCGGACCGGCCGTTCACTCCGCGAGCAGCTCGATGCGCGCCATCTCGGCGCCGTCGCCGGGCCGGTGGCCGAGCTTGAGGATCCGGGTGTAGCCCCCCGGACGGCTGGCGAAGCGCGGCCCGATCTCCTTCATCAGCTTGGAGAGGATCTCGCGATCCTTGATCCGGCGCTCGGCCTGGCGAATGGCCTGCAGGTCGCCACGGCGCGCCAGGGTGACGAGCTTCTCGGCGTACGGCCGGAGCTCCTTCGCCTTGGCGACGGTGGTGGTGATCCCCTCGTGCTTGAAGAGGGAGGCGGCCATGTTGCGCATGAGGGCCCGCTTGTGGGCCGCGGTGCGCGAGAGTTGCCGTCCCTTGACGCGATGCCGCATGGATTACTCGTCCTCTCCGGCACTGGCGATCGCCATCGGCGCCGTGCCCTCGTTCACGATGCGGAGGTCGCCCTCGACCTCCTCGAACTCCATCCCGAAATTCAGCTCCAGCTTCTGGAGCAGCTCGGCAATCTCCTGCAGCGCCTTGTCGCCGACATTCTTGACCTTCAGCAGCTCGTCGGTCGAGAACGTGACGAGGTCGCGCAGCGTGCGGATGCTGGAGTTCTTGAGGGAATTCAGCGACCGGACCGAGAGCCCGAGGTCATCGATCGGGCGCTCCAGCCGGGCCTTCAGGCCGGTGGCCGCGGGCGGCGCGACCGGCTCCGGCTCGGCCACCTGGGGCACGACCCCGAAGTCGGTGAAGTGCCGGAAGTGCTCCATTGCGAGGGCGGCCGCGTAGGCGATCGCATCCTCGGGCGAGATGGTGCCGTCGGTCTCGACCGAGACCGCGAGCCGGTCGTAGTCGGTGCGCTGGCCGACGCGGGTCTCGCTCACGGTGAAGTTGGCGCGCCGGACCGGGTTGTAGATCGAGTCGATGCGCACGAGGTCGACCGGGAACGACCGGTCCATCGGGTGCATCTCGCTCTCGACGTAGCCGCGGCCGCGGTTCACGAACAGCTCGCAGGAGACCTCGCGATCGTCCTGGATCGTGAAGAGGAGCTGCTCCGGCTGGTGGACCGTCGCCTGACCGGACTCCTGGATGTCGCTGGCGTAGACCGGCCCGGGCCCCTGCTTCTTGATCCGCAGGACCGCCTCGTCGACCCCGTCCTCGAGGACGAGGGTGCAGGCCTTGAGCCGCTGGACGATCTGGTGGACGTCCTCGAGGACGCCCTGGACGGTCTGGTGCTCGTGGAGCACGCCGTCGAGGCGGAAGCCCCAGATCGCGCTGCCCGAGAGCGACGACAGCAGCATGCGCCGCAGGGCGTTGCCCAGCGTGTGCCCGAAGCCGCGCTCGAGCGGCTGGAGCAGGAACTCGGCGATGTTGGGGTTGTCCTCCAGCCGGGTCATCTCGACCACGTGGGGACGCACCAGTCCAGTCAGATCGATGCCCATCGGTCTCGTCCTTACTTGGAGTACAGCTCGACGATGAGCTGCTCCTGTGCGTTGACCGGGATGCCGTCGCGGGTCGGGAGCTCGAGGAGCCGCCCGGCGGCCTTCTCGCTGTCGATCGAGAGCCACGACACCGGGGCGCCGCGCGAGGCCTGCTCGATCGAGGCCATCACCACGGTCATCTCCCGATCGGCCGGGGCCACGCGGACCTCCATGCCGGGGACGACCTTGAACGACGGGATGTCGACCTTGCGGCCGTTGACCTCGACGTGCCCGTGGCGCACGAGCTGGCGCGCGCCGCGCCGGGAGGCGGCGAAGCCCATCCGGTACACGATGTTGTCCAGGCGCGTCTCGAGGGCCACCAGCAGGTTGGTGCCCTTGACGCCCGGGAGGGTCGACGCCTTCACGTAGGTGTTGCGGAACTGGGTCTCGGTGAGCCCGTACATCCGCTTGACCTTCTGCTTCTCACGCAGCTGCTTGGCGTACTCGGACTGCTTGCGACCGCGGCCCATGGTGTTGCCGTGCTGGCCGGCCGGATACGGCCGCCGCTCGACGGCGCACTTCTCGGTGAGGCAGCGGGTGCCCTTCAGGAACAGCTTGGTGCCCTCGCGCCGGCAGAGGCGGCAGGCGGGACCGGTGTATCGTGCCATGGCTCAGACCCGCCGCTTCTTGGGCGGCCGGCACCCATTGTGGGGAATCGGGGTGACATCGCGGATCGAGGCGACCTTGAGGCCCGCCGAGGCGAGCGCCTGGATCGCGGACTCGCGCCCGCTGCCCGGCCCCTGGACCCGGACGTGCACCCGGCGGAGGCCGAGGTTCATCGCCTCGCGGGCGCAGTTCTCGGACGCCACCGTCGCCGCGAACGGCGTCGACTTCTTGGAGCCCTTGAAGCCCGCCTTCCCGGCGGTGCCCCAGGTGATCGTGTTGCCGCGCATGTCCGTGATCGTGATGAGCACGTTGTTGAAGGTCGCGGAGATGTGGACCATCCCCTCCGCCTCCGCCGTCTTGCGCGAGCGCTTGCCGCCGGACCTGCCAGTCGTGGGTGCCGTCATCGGTTACTTCTTCGTCGCCTTCTTCTTGCCGGCGATGGCCCGACGCGGGCCCTTCTTCGTCCGGGCATTGGTGTGGGTGCGCTGGCCGCGCACCGGCAGGCCGCGCCGGTGCCGGAGGCCGCGATAGGATCCGGTGTCCATCAGCCGCTTGATGTTCATGGCGACCTCGGTGCGCAGCGCGCCCTCGGTCTTCACCATCCGCTCGATCACCTGCCGCAGGCGGCCGACCTCGGCATCGGTCAGGTCCCGCACCCGCGTCTCGGCGGAGATGCCGGTCTCGGTCAGCAGGGTCTTGGCGGTCGCCCGCCCGATCCCGAAGATGTAGGTCAGGCCGATCTCGACCCGCTTCTCGCGTGGAAGGTCCACGCCTGCAATGCGCGCCATGGTCAGCCCTGCCGCTGCTTGTGCTTGGGAGTGCGCTTGCAGATGATCCGCGTCACCCCGCGACGCTTGACCACCCGGCAGCTCTCACAGATCGGCTTCACGCTCGAACGAACCTTCACAGGAATCTCTCCGGAACCCGGGTTATCGGGACAGCCGTGAATGATACGGGACCTGCCACCCCCGCGCAAGACCAAGCGGATCAAGGATGTCGGGTGGTGCCCTCAGCCCTCGAGCAGGTCCCGGAAGGCCTGCCAGGCGGCCCCGGGGTCGGCCGCCGCGGTGATCGGGCGCCCCACGACGAGGTGGGTCGCGCCGCCGCGGACCGCCTCGGCCGGGGTCGCGGTCCGCTGCTGGTCGCCCGGGGCGTCCCCGGGGCGTCGGATCCCGGGCACCACCACCCGGCGGCCCGCCGCGATCGGGGCCACCACCGGGAGCTCGGCCGCCGAGCAGACGAGGCCGTGGACCCCCGCCCCGACCGCCATCCCCGCGAGGCGGGAGACCTCCAGCCGGAGGTCATCCACCGGGCGCCCGAGGACCGCCTCGAAGCTGGCGAGGTCGTGCGAGGTCAGGACCGTGACCGCGACGACGCGCACCGCATCGCCCGCCGCCTCCACGGCCGCCTCGAGCATCGCCCGCCCGCCCAGGGCATGGACGGTGACCATGTCGAGCCCCAGCTCGGCCGCCGAGCGGATGGCCCCGGCCACCGTGTTCGGGATGTCATGCCACTTGAGGTCGAGAAAGACCGGGTGGCCGGCGGCGGTGAGGCCCCGGACGAATCCGGGCCCGGCCGCAGTCATCAGGACCGAGCCGACCTTCACCGCGGCACCATCCGGCAGCGCGTCGAGGCAGGCGACCGCCGCGGCGGCTTCGGTGTGGTCGAGTGCCACGATCAGTTCAGCCATGTCCACGCTCCAGGTCGGCGACCACCCGTTCCGGCAGCCGCGGGTCGGCGAGCCCGGCGGTGCCGATCGCGACCAGGTCGGCGCCCGCCGTCAGGTACTGCCGCACGTCCGCCGCGCTGCGAATCCCGCCGACCCCGATGATGGCGAGGTCCCCGAGCCGCTCACGGACCCGGCGGACCGCAAGGATCCCCGTCGCGAGGAGCGCGGGACCGCTCACCCCGCCGAAGCCGTTGCCGAGCCGGGGGCGCGTGCCGTCGAACGCCATCCCGGGCATCGTGTTGACGAGGGAGACCCCATCGGCGCCCGCTTCCCGGGCCGCCCGGGCCATGGCGGGGATGTCGGGGAGCGCGGGCGAGAGCTTGGCGAAGAGCGGGCGGCGGGTCACCGCCCGGCACGATCCGACGACCGCCGCGATCGACTGCGGGTCGGCACCGAACTCGACGCCCCCCGCCGAGCTATTCGGGCACGAGAGGTTCAGTTCGTAGCCATCGTGATCCTCGAGGTCGTCCAGCCGCTGGATCACCTCGGCGTATTCCTCGCGGGTGAACCCGACGACGTTGACCAGAATCCGGCCGGGCAGCCGGAGCGCCGCGAGCCCCGGCAACTCACGCTCGCGCACCGAGGCGACCCCGGGATTCGCGAGCCCGACGCTGTTGAGCATCCCGCCCGCGAACTCGGCCACCCGCGGGGCCGCGTTGCCGGCGCGCGGCTCGCGGGACACCGCCTTCGTGACCAGTCCGCCGAGCCGCGCGAGGTCGGCGACCCCGGTGAGCTCGACGCCGTAGCCCGCCGTGCCCGAGGCGAGCAGCACCGGGTTGGGGAATCGAAGCCCCGCCACTTCCCGTGCGAGCCTCACTCGAAGTCGTCCCGGGCATCGACGTCGGGTTGGCCCTGCTCGGCCGTGAGCGCGGCACGCCCGGCGAGGTAGCGCGCGAGGGAGTCCTCGAGTGCGGCGAAGGCCGGCCCCTCGCGTCCGGCGAGGTAGCGGAGGTACGGCGATTCCGGGTAGCCACGCAGCCGGGTGCGAATCGCCTCGGCGGAGTCGGGCTGCAGCGGGATGCGGGCGAGCATCGCCTTGGGCACGTAGGGCGACGCGGGCCACCGCTGTTCGATCTCGCCCAGCAGCCAGCCGGCCAGTGCGGGCGAGAGGAGCGTGTCGCGTGCCACCTGTGCCTGATGGAAGAAGGCGAGGTCGCCGAGCGGGGCGCTGGCGGGATAGGCGTCGATGTCGGTGAGGATCCCCTCCCCGGCGCGCAGCAGCCGACCGAGCACGAACGCCGAGGTGGCATCCCCTTCGCTCAGGGTCGTCACGGCGGTCATCGCGTCGGCGAGCGAGCCGCGATCGGTCGTGGCGGCGAGCCGATGATCAGCGAGCAGCACGCGTGCCTGTCCGGCGACGGGGAGGTTCCGCCGCAGGGTGAGGATCTCGCGCAGCACCGAATCGGCCCGGGCGGGCTGGTCGGGTGCGAGCCCCTGCGCGACCGCGAAGCGCCACCGGCCGCGCAGCGTGTCGTCGGTGACCGGCATCGCCTCGAGTGCGCGCAGGAGACTGTCCACGGCGGCCACCCCGTGACTCGCCAACGGCCGAAGCACCTCCTCCCACGTGACGGAGGTGTCGGCGGCTTCGAATCGCGGCGCCACGAGGTCGAGCACCTCCGCCTCGCGTCCGAGGTTCGCGGTGGCGATCGCACGCTGCCACTGCCCCGCCACGGTCTCGTCGGCGGCGAGGTCCTCGAGGGCCGCCTCCCACTGTCGCGACAGGACCAGGGCGCGTCCCCCGAGGATCCGCGCCTCCTCGCGCACCGACTCGTCGGCACTGCTCCGCAGCGGGGCCAGCGCCTCGAGGGCGCCGAGGGGATCGCCGCCCTGGACCTGGCAGCGGGCGAGGTCGAGGCGCAGGCGGTCGCGCCAGTCGGCGTCGCCCGCCTGGATGGTGGCCTGCTGGAGCACGGGGATCGCACTGGGGCAGTCGCCGAGTCGGGCGAGGGCCCGCCCCTGCAGCCAGAGCGCCTCCGCGCCCTTGCGGCCCTCCGGGCTGCGGGCGTGCGCCGACTCGGCGCGCACCGCCACCTGCCCCCAGATGTTGGCCGCCTCGAAGCCGCGATCCTGTCGTTCCGCCCGTTCCGCGGAGCCCGCGAGTTGGCGGGCGCGGTACAGCGCATTCGACCAGGTGCACCCGGCCAGGCCGAGCAGCAGCAGGAGCGGCAGGCGCCTCATCGGTCGGCGCCCCCGACGGGTGCGGTCTTCCGCTCGAGCTCGCGCAGGTACTCCACCGTCGCGTCGGCGAGCGCCCGCGCGAGGGCGCGCTGGCCTCGCGCCGTGGTCATCAGGCGGGCGTCGTCGGCATTGGTTCCGAAGCCGAGTTCAACCAGCACCGCGGGTCGCCGGGCGGTGTTCAGCACCGCGAAGCCGGCCTGCTTCACGCCGCGATTGGTTCCGTCGTGCACCCCGCCGAGCGCCTCCTGCATCAGCTCCGCGGCCCGCGCCGACTCGCGCAGGTACTCGTTCACCCGCATGTCCTTGAGCATGAACTCCAGCCCCCTCACCTCGACCTCCTCCTCGGGGACCTCGTAGCGGATCGCGTCGTTCTCCATCTGCTCGGTCCGCTTCGCGTCGGCGGTGCGCGCGTCCGCGAGGAAGTAGGTCTCGAAGCCGCGCACCAGGGTCCAGCCCGGTCGACGCGGCAGCGAGTTGACGTGGATCGAGACGAAGAGGTCGCACTCGTCGCGACAGTAGCGCGGCGCGCGGTGCGACAGGTTGATGAGCGTATCGGTGGTGCGCGTCATCACCACGCGGACGCCGCGCTGCTGCAGCTCGTCGCGCACGAGGAGCGAGATGGCGAGCGTGACGTCCTTCTCCTTGAGCCCGCTGGGAAAGGCCTGACCGTCGTTGCCCGGATCGGTGCCGCCGTGTCCCGGGTCGATGGTCACCACGTGCCCGGGCCGCAGCGCCCCGGCCGCGGTCGCGGGCCGCGGCGTCGCGGTCGGTGCGGGACGGGTCACCAGCTGTGACACCGGCGGCCCCTCGGCGAGCATCGTGTTCGCGGCGTTCCAGTGCCAGGCCCGCCGGGCGGGGTCGGCGAGGACATCGGCCACGAAGGCGAGCGGGACCCACGTGGTGTCGCCGAGCTGGACGGTCGGCGCGGGGAGCGGGCGCATCTCCTCGCCATCGGCAACCAGCGGGGTGCCGGCGAGGAAGCGAAAGCGGGCCGACTTCGCCGTCAGCACGACCCACGGGGGACGCTGCTCGATGGTCGCCCCCACGGCGCGGGCCAGCGGGGCGAGCGGCACCAGCGCGCCGTGCTGGGCGTCCTGGCGGAGCGCGATGCGTTCCACCCCGCCCCGGGTCGAGACCTGGAGCACGCTCGGCGGTGCGGACCAGGCCAGCACCAGCGAGGCGGCGAGGAGGAGCCTCACTTGCCTCGCCCCCGCCAGGCGATGGCGCGTGCCGTCTCCCGATCGGCGATCCGGCGCTTGATGGTCTCGCGCTTGTCGTGCGCCTTCTTGCCGCGAGCCAGCGCGAGCTGCAGCTTCGCCTTGCCGCGCACGAAGTAGAGCTCCAGCGGCACGAGCGTGAGCCCCTCGCGCTCGATCGCCCCGATCAGCCGTTCGATCTCGCGCCGGTGGAGCAACAGCTTCCGTGAGCGCATCGGGGCGTGGTTGTAGCGGTTGCCCTGCTCATACGGGGTGACGTGCATGCCCTCGAGGAAGACTTCGCCTCGACTGATCCGGGCGAATCCCTCCTTGATCGACGCGCCCTTGCGGCGCAGCGCCTTCACCTCCGTCCCGGTCAGGACGAGTCCCGCCTCGAGGGTCTCGAGGATATGGAAGTCGTGGGTGGCCTTGGGGTTGCGCGCCACCGAGATCCGGGGAGTCGTCGTCGGCGCCGGCGCCGAGGAGGCCTTGGGGGTCATCGTCCTCAAAAGTAACGGCCGCCAGGAGTGGTCGCTTGACGGTCCAGACGCGGTCGGGGTAGGTTTGCCGCCCACGCCGAAGTGGTGGAATTGGTAGACGCGCTGCATTCAGGGTGCAGTGGGCGCAAGCCCGTGGGGGTTCGAGTCCCCCCTTCGGCACTCCCGGCCCCGCCGGGTCCCACCGTCAGTAGCGACGCATCCCCGGGTCGACCTCCGTCGCCCAGGCGTCGACCCCGCCCGCCAGGCTGGCCACCTCGGCAAACCCGGCACGCATCAGCAGCTCGGCTGCCGTGCGCGAGCGCACCCCGTGATGGCAGACCGTCACCAGCGGGACCTGTCGCGGCACCTCGGCCAGTCGCTCCGCCAGCTCCCCGAGCGGCAGGAGCCGCGAGCCCTCCAGGTGGGCAATCTCGAACTCCCACGGTTCGCGCACGTCGAGCAGCACCGGCGGGCGCTCGCCCCCGAGGCGCTGCCGCAGCCCGCTCGGCGTGAGCTCCTCCACCGACCCCGCGCGGGCGGGCGTGGTCACACCGCAGAAGGCGTCGTAGTCCACGAGACCGGTGACGCTCGGCGTGTCGCCGCAGGCCACACATGCCGGGTCGCGCCGGAGTGCGATCTCGCGCCAGGACAGGGCGAGGGCATCGAAGAGGACCAACCGCCCGACGGCGGAGGTCCCGATGCCGAGGATCCACTTGATCGCCTCGAGCGCCTGCAGGGTGCCGATGATCCCCGGCAGCACACCGAGCACACCCGCGTCGGCGCAGCTCGGCACCAGTTCCGGTGCGGGTGGCTCGGCGAACAGGCACCGATAACACGGCCCGCCCGGCGCGCCGAACAGCGAGAGCTGCCCCTCGAAGCGATAGATGCTGCCATAGACGAACGGTCGCCGTTCGAGGATGCAGGCATCGTTGACCAGGTACCTGGTCGGAAAGTTGTCGCTGCCATCGATGACCAGGTCGTAGCGCTGGACGAGGGCGCGCGCCGTGCCGGGGCCGAGTCGCTCCGGGTGGGCCTCGACCGTGACGTCGGGATTGAGGTCGGCGAGTCTGGCCACCGCCGAGTCGACCTTTGGCGTCCCGAGCGCTGCGGTGCCATGGAGCACCTGCCGTTGCAGGTTCGACACGTCCACGACGTCGTCATCGACGACCCCGAGCGTGCCGACGCCCGCGGCGGCGAGGTAGAGGGCGGCGGGAGAGCCGAGTCCGCCCGCACCGACGAGGAGGACCCGAGCCGAGCGCAACCGGGCCTGGCCGGTCGCGCCGATCTCGGGCAGGGTCAGGTGCCGAGCGTAGCGCTGGAGTTGATCGGGCGAGAGCGGGGCGCCGGCCGGGGCCGGGTCGGCGTCAGACCGGATCGGGATCGCGCCGGGCATGCTCGAGCTGCACGAGCTCCTGCACCGTCGCTTCGTCGAGCATCAGGTCGGCCACGGACACGGCGCGCAGGAAGCCATCGATCCGATCGCGCAGGGCGAGCCACACCGGCCGGATGCTGCAGTCCGCGTCCGGGGCACAGCGATGGGACTCGACGGGGCGATGGTCGCAGTTGATCTCGAAGGTGTGACGATCGGCGGCCGTCATCACGTCGAAGACCGTGATCTCCGCCGGCTCGCGCGAGAGGAGGTAGCCCCCCTTGGCGCCACGCACCGACTTGACCACATCGCCCCGGCGCAGCCGAAGCAGGATCTGCTCGACGTAGTCGGCAGGGAGCCGCTCCGCCTCGGCGAGCTCGCGCGCCGCGATCGGCCCGGCACCGTCGAGCCGGCGCTGGGCGAGGTGCAGCGTGATGATCAGGGAGTATTCGGTCCACGTGGTGACGCGCATATCCGAATAATGCACTCGGGTAGGGCGATTGTCACCTGCCTCGCGCCGCGCCACTCGGGAGCGGCCGTGCGCCTCGCCCGACGAGCAGCAGGCCGATCGCCGGCCCCAGCGCGAGTCCCAGCATCGCCCACCGCCAGCCGAGCAGCCCGGCCACGGCGGGGACCGCCTGGATGGTGACGATGCTCAGCAGGAACCCGAGGGAGGTCTGGAGGGTGAGGGCGGTGCCGACCGCATGGGCCGGGGCGAATTCGGTCACCATGGCGGAGAACTGCGCCGAGTCGGCGATCACCGCGACGCCCCAGAGCAGCAGCACCGCGAGCAGCAGCGGCCGGGGGGCCACGAACAGGATCGGGGAGCAGAGGCAGCAGATGCCACTCACCATGAGGGCACGACGCACCACGGCGAGCCGTCCGATGCGGTCCGCGACGCTGCCGCCCCAGACCGCCCCAAGGGCGCCGATCGCCACGACGGCGAACGGCCAGAGCCCGGCACTGGCGGGCTCCCCCGGGCGGCCCCCCGCTGCCGCGAGGAACGCCGGCACCCACGCCCAGAAGGCGTAGAGCTCCCACATGTGCCCGAGATACCCACCCGTCGCGCGACGGACGCCCGGTTCGCGCAGCACGGCGCCGATGAGCCCCCAGGAGAAGGGCCGCGCCGGGAACGGGAGCGGGCCGTCGCGATAGCCGAAGAGGATGAGGGCGCCGGCGAGGATCGCCGCAGCGGAGGGGATCAGGACGGCCGGTGCGAGCGGCACCGTGCCGAGTCCCTCGAGGAGATAGGGCAGCGCCTTCCCGGCGGTCAGCGCGCCGACGATGGTGCCGATCGCGACGCCTCGCCCACGGCGGAACCAGGTGGCAGCCATCTTCATCGCCGGGGGATAGACCCCGGCGAGGGCCACGCCGGTCAGCACCCGGGTCGCGAGCGCGGCCGGGAAGCTGCCCGCCAGGAGGAGCGCCGCGTTGGCAGCCGCCGCGACGAGCGCCGCCCCGGCGAAGTAGCGCAGGGCGGGGATGATGTCGGCAAGGTTGAGGATCGCAGCGAGCAGGGTGCCGACGACGAACCCGAGCTGCACCGCACTGGTGAGCCAGCCGACCTGCGCCGGTCCGAGTGCGAGGTTCACCGCCAGCGAGGGCGCCACGGCGGTCGCGGCGAACCACACCGACATTCCCAGCAGTTCCGCCGTGGCGAGGAGCGCGAGCTGTCGCCAGCGCCCCGTCGGTTCGCTCATCCGACGCCCGGCACGCCCTTCCCTCCCCCGGGCACGCCGGGTTCCGTCATGGCGCGGAGGTCGAGGACCTCCTCGAGTTCCGATCCCTCGAGGATCTTCCGCTCGGTCACGAGCTGCTTGACCGTGAGGCCGGTGGCGAGCGCTTCCTTGGCGAGGCGCGCCGATTCGGCGTAGCCGATCTTCGGCATCAGCGCCGTGACGAGCGCCGGACTGCGCTCGAGCCAGTGGGCGCACATCGCCTCGTCGGCCGCGATGTCGCGCACGCAGCGCTCATCGAGCACCCGGCAGGCGTTGGTGACGATCGTCAGGCCGAAGACGATGTTGTGCGTGATCACGGGCATCATCACGTTCAGCTCGAGCTCGCCGGCCTTGGCCGCCATCGCCACGGTGGTGTCGAGCCCGATCGCCTGGTAGCACACCTGGTTCACCATCTCGGCGATCGACGGGTTCACCTTGCCCGGCATGATGCTGGAGCCGGGCTGCACCGCGGGAAGCTGGATCTCCGCGAGGCCGGTGCGCGGCCCGGAAGCCAGGAGGCGGAGGTCGTCCGCGATCTTGCAGAGGTCGAGCACGAAGGCGCGGAACGCACCGCTGAACGTGGCGATGTCGCCCATCGACTGCATCAGCTGGATGCGGTCCTCGGCAAGTTCCACCTCGAGCCCGGTGAGGTCACGCAGGGCGGTGACCATCATCGCGGGATACTGGGGCTCGACGTTGAGGCCGGTCCCCACCGCACTCCCGCCGATGTTCATCGCGCGGAGCCAGGTCGCGGCCTGGGCCAGCTTCTCGCGATGGCGCACGATGGTGCGACCGTACGCGGTGAACTCCTGGCCCAGCCGGATCGGCGTCGCGTCCTGCAGGTGGGTGCGCCCCGACTTGAGGATGTGGTCGAACGCGCGCCCCCGATCGAGGAAGCTGGCGCCGAGGCCATCGAGCACCTCTAGGAGCGCCGGCAGGACGGCGAGCGTCGCGAGCCGCATCGCGGTCGGGATCACGTCGTTGGTCGACTGCGCCATGTTCACGTGATCGTTCGGGTGCACCGGCGCGTAGCTCCCGCGCGTGCCCCCGAGCAGCTCGTTGGCCCGGTTCGCGAGCACCTCGTTGCAGTTCATGTGGAACGAGGTGCCGGCACCGGCCTGGTACGGATCGACCACGAACTGCTCGCGATGCTGGCCGCCGAGGACCTCGTCGACGGCGGCCACGATCGCGTCCGCCCGCTCGGCGTCGAGCCGCCCGGTCGCCTTGTGCGTCACGGCCGCGGCGCGCTTGATCCACATGATCGCGTCGATGAAGGCCGGCAGCGGCCGGAGGCCGGAAATCGGATAGTTCTCGACGGCGCGGAGCGTCTGGATGCCGTAGAGGGCGTCGGCGGGGACCTGCTTCTCGCCGAGGGGGTCCTTCTCGGTGCGGAATGCCATCGTGATCGCGATCCTGGGCTGAGGTTCGGGCAGGAACCTAAGCGGAAGGACCGATCCCGAAAACGCGACCGGTCACCCGGCGACCGGGGTCGCCCGCCGTGCCGGCCCCGGGAGCCGCAGGCCGCCCGCCTCCAGCCACGGAACGAGCACGCCCTGGGTGGCCGCGGCGATGGCGAGGCCTTCACCCGCGCTCGTGACGATCCCCCGCCGCGCAGGTCACGCGGAGGTCAGGGTTCGGAGACGGCGGCGTGTCACGGCCGAACAGGTTGCGCCAGCCGCGCAGGCGGACCGCCGCCACCAGGCCGAGGAGCGTGGTCATGCCGCTGGCCCACCAGCGCCAGGCGAGGAGGACCGTTGCCGCCTGGCCCCCGAGGGCGCCCGCGGCCCCGCCGAGGAGGCCCAACTCGACCGCACCCGCGCCGGCGGGGGTGGGCAGGAACAGCTGCCCGTACACCAGCAGGAACGAGCCGAGCACGAGGGTGGGCAGTTGGGGCGGATCGGGGAGCGACAGCACGAGGACCGGGAGCAGCGCGGTGCGGGTGGCGATGTTCACGAGCGAGAGGCCCGCCGACGCCGCGACCGTCCAGGCCGGCACCTCGCGCCAGCAGGCAATCGCCTCACGGAGCGGAGCGCTCCAGCGTGCCCCCACCCGATGGCGCAGTCGGTGTGCCATCCGGATCGCGAGCAGCGAGAGCGCGAGCACCGCGATGATCGCCCAGCGGTGCCCGACAGCCGTGGCCGCCAGCGCGGGTCCCGCCTCCGCGAGCCAGCGGCCCGCGAGGCGCCACGCCAGCCCGGCGCCGACGAGCGCGAGGACGGACCAACTGGTGAGGATCTCGTAGCTGAGCGCCACCCCGATCGCATGGAGCGGGATCCGCGCGAGGCGCAGGGACGCGAGGCGCGCCGGTTCGCCGCCGAGTCGCATCGGGGTGAGGGTCGCGCCCGCATCGGCGAAGAGGTTGGTGCGCAGCGACTCCGCGACGCCCAGGCGCTGGCCGGTCCCCGCGATCAGCCATCGGAGCCGGAGGGTCCGCGCGCCGAGATCGGCGACGACGAGTGCCGCGCAGATCGCGTGCGCGAGCAGCGTGGTCATGCCGCCATCACCTGGCGATAGGTCGCGAACAGGCGCCCGAGCGCCGCGGGCCACGCATGTTCCCGTTCGACGTAGGCGCGCGCCCGGTCGGAGAGCGGCCCACGCGGCGCGTCGAGCACGGCGATGGCGGCGCGGGCGAGCGCGGCCGGGTCGGCGACCGGTGCGAGTGCTCCACCGGCGGAGTGCCGCACCAGTTCGGCCGCCGCGCCGTGGTCGACCGAGAGCACGGGGGTGCCGCACGCGAGCGCCTCGCAGACGGCGAGCCCGAAGGTCTCGTACGGCGCCGGCGAGAGGTAGAGGTCGAGCGCGGCAAGCAGGTTCGCCAGCGCGTCGCGGTCGCGCTCGAACGGCAGGAACCGGATGCGCCGTCCGGCGGCGGCCGCCCGGAGGTGCGGCTCGGCCGGGCCGTGCCCCGCGAGCACCAGCGTGCCGCCCGTGGCGCGCTCGATCGCGGGCCAGGCCGCCACGAGATCGGCGACATGCTTCTCCTCGGCGAAGCGCCCGACGAAGCCGACCAGCGGGCCGTCGGCCACCCCGAGCGCCTTGCGCACCGCCTCGCGGGCCGCGCGCCGCACCGGATGGAACCGGGCGGTATCGACGCCGAGGGTGACACGGTGGACGCGATCCACGCCGCAGCGCGCGAGCTCGCGCGCGGAGAAGTCGCTCGCGGCGAGGGTGGCGTCGACGACCCGGCCGATGTGCCGCACGTACCGCTCGACACCGCGCACGACGGCGCGCCCGATCGTCCGCTCGCGCGCGCGGCCCGGCAGGGCGAGTCGCGGCAGGTTCGCATGATAGAACCAGACGACCGGCACCTCGACGTGCCGCCGGGCGTGGTGCCCCACCCAGGGCGCGAAGTAGGACGAGCCCACCTCGATCAGGTCGGGCCGCTCGCGATCGATGATCCGGCGGACCGACCGGGTCGCCAGCAGGAACCGGTAGCTCGGCTGGAAGGGAATCGCCGGCCCGCGCAATTGGTACCACCGGCTCCCCGGCTCGTCGTGCACGGCGTCGTGCGCCCCGGGGGTGACGAGCACCTGACGGAGCCCGGGATGGTCCGCGACGAACCGCCGCTTCTGCAGCAGATAGGTGCGGACGCCGCCACTCGACGCGCCGAAGTACTCCGAGACGTCGAGCACGCCGAACGGGGCGTCCGGGCGAAGCCGTTGCGGCGGTGGGATCACGATCCGCAAACGTCCGCCGGACCGGTCACGATCACTTCACGATCGCGTGCCGGCTCGGTGACCTACCGCAGGAAGGGGTTGGACCGCCGCTCGGCGCCGACCGTGGTCTCCGGGCCGTGACCCGGCAGGACCCGGGTCTCGTCCGGCAGCGTCAGCAGCTCGCGCCGGATCGACTCCAGCAACGCCTCGGTGCTGCCTCCCGCAAGGTCGGTGCGACCGATGGACCCCGCGAAGAGGACATCGCCGGCGATCGCAAGGCCGTGGCCGATGAACGCGACGTGGCCGGGCGAGTGGCCGGGAACATGACGCACGACGAACGGGAAGCGACCCACCGACACCGAGTCCCCGTGGGCCAGCTCATGATCGGGTGGGGCGAGTCGCGGCAGGTCGCGGAGCCCGAACATCGCCCCCTGTTCCGGGAGGATGTCGTACCAGCGCCGATCGTCGGGGTGCAGGTGGACCGGCGCACCGGTCGCGACGCGCACCGTGTCCACGCCCCAGATGTGGTCCAGGTGGGCGTGGGTGAGCCAGATGGCGCGCACGACGAGATCCCGGCGCCGGATCTCGGCGAGAATCCGTTCCGCCTCCTCGCCCGGATCGACGACGACGGTGTCGCGCGAGGCAGGGTCGACGACAAGCCAGCTGTTCTGGGCGAACTGGCCGTTGGGGATCCCGAAGACCTCCGGCCCGGGTGCGGCGGTCACGCCGACCCGGGGTGCCCCACCGACGACTCGGCCGTGTCGAGCACCGGCGACTCGCCGATCCCGTGATGCGCCAGCCAGCGCTCGGCCTCGAGCGCCGCCATGCACCCCGTCCCCGCCGACGTGATCGCCTGCCGGAAGTAGTCGTCGATGACGTCCCCGGCGGCAAAGACGCCCTCCACGCTCGTCTCGGTGCGCCAGCCCGTCGGGGTGAGGATGTACCCGCTCGGGCTGGTCTCGAGCTGGCCGCCGAGGAAGCCGGTGTTCGGGGCATGGCCGATCGCGACGAAGAGCCCGCCGACCTCGAGGGTGCGCTCCGCGCCCGTCACGGTGTCGGCGATCCGGACGCCGGTGATGAAGTCCTCGCCGAGGACATCGACGACCTGGCTGTTCCACTCCACCCGGATCTTCGGGTTCGCGAGCGCGCGGTCGGCCATCACCTTCGAGGCCCGGAAGCTGTCGCGCCGGTGGATGATCACGACCTCGCGCGCGAACTTCGTCAGGTAGGTCGCCTCTTCCATCGCCGAGTCGCCGCCGCCGACGACCGCCACCACCTTGTCGCGGTAGACCGGCAGCGCACCGTCGCACACGGCGCAGGCCGACACGCCACCGCCGTGCTGGGCCAGGCGTTCCTCGTTGTCGAGACCGAGCCAGATGGCGCGGGCGCCGGTCGCGACGATCACCGCATGGGCCTGCACCGGTGCACCGTAGCTCGGACGCAACGTGAAGGGCCGGTTCGCGAAGTCGACCGAGACGATGTTCTCGGTCACGATCCGGGTGCCGAACCGCTCGGCCTGCGTCCGCATCGTGGCCATGAGGGCCTGCCCGTCGACGCCGTCGGGGAAGCCCGGGAAGTTCTCGATCTCGGTGGTGAACATGAGCTGCCCGCCCGGGATCATCTCGCGCGACGGCTCGCCCTCGAACACGAGCGGGCGGAGGTTCGCGCGCGCGGCGTAGATCGCCGCCGTCCAGGCGGCGGGGCCGGAGCCGATGATCACCACCAGCTCGGCCGGGGTGTCACGCGGAAGGGTGTCGGTCACGTCGTGCTCCCTCTGGGGGTGTCCGGGGTGCGGGTGCCACAAGATACCGGCGTCCCCGCTGCCGGAAGAACGTCACGGGCCGGTGGAAGTTCCCGGGCGCACGAGACTGTCCGCGCGGGCGACGGGACAGGCGCCGCTGACCCATTGGAACTGCCAGGCGGTGTCGGGACCCACCCGCACCCGCTCGCCGAACCGGCTTGCGCGAGCGCGGAGCGAATCGGCGAGTGCCGCCGCGCTGTCGGCCCGCGGGTAGCCGAGGCAGGCACTCACCCGGTCGAGCCAGGGCAGCAGCGCCAGCTGTCCGTCCACCCGGCGAAGCCACGCCGGGAGGTCGGCGCCCCCGAGGAGGGCGATCGAGTCGATCGGCTGATCGACGATCCGGGGGCGCACGTCGAGGGAACTGCTGAGGGCCTCGGCCAGCAGGTCCTCCGCGGCCTGCCCGATCGGGGCGCCGAAGTGGTGCACGACCACGACCGGCTCCCCGTCCGGGGGCACCTCGAGGATCCAGCCCGCGAGTCGGCCGCCCCGGAGCGGCCACGCACGCGCGAGGGTGCTCCCGAGGCGATTGCGCGCCTGCTCCACCGCGGGAACCGCCACGGCCGGCAGGGTCGAGGCCGGCGCCGACTGGGCGCTGCGGGCGCGGGCGAGGGCGGCGATGTCCGGCACGGCCACCACCTGCACGACCGGTTCGACCCCGGTGGCGGCCGCGATCGCGGTCGAGAGCCGGGCCTCCATCGCGACGGGATCGACCTCATCCTCGACGACGAGCAGGCGCACCTCCACCCGGCCCTTCTCGACGAGCACCGACTGTTGCACGGCGTCGGGGACGAGCTCGCCGAGGATGCTGGCGACCTCCGCACGGCGCTGGATCTGCCACGTCACCGCCTGCAGGGCGGAGCGGAGGGGGAAGTACACCGCCGCGAGGAACGCGACCGGCACGAGGATCCGCGCGGCGGGGCCGAAGCGGGACCCGAACAGGCGCGCCAGGACCTCCTGCCCCCGCGCGGCGACCCGATCGAACCGGGTGGCGCGACTCGACAGGGCCTGGGTCTCGAGCACCGTCGCATCAACGAGGTCGTACCCCAGCAGCAGGAAGGCGAGCACGCTGAAGACCACGATCGCCGAGAAGTTCGCGGTGAACAGCAGCGCCGCCCCGCCGGCGACCTGGCCATCGAGGGTCCCGACGCCGTAGCCGATCACGCACAGCGGCGGCACCAGCGCGATCCCGATCGCGGTCCCGGCGGCCGCGGCGGTGGTGTCCGACGTCCGACGCACCGTGGTGTAGGCGGCGGTGAGGGCACAGAACACCGCCACCAGCAGGTCGAGCGCCGTCGGGGCGGTGCGGGAGGCGATCTCGGCGGTCACCTCGTGGAACGGCAGGACGATGGTGAACAGTGCCGTGCCGATCACGACGACCACGACACTCGTCACGACCCGGAGTGCAGACCGAATCAGCAGGTACGACGAGCCGACCGCGAACCCCATCCCGAGCTCGACCAGCGGACCCATGAGCGGCGAGACCAGCATGGCGCCGATCACGACAGCGGTGCTGTTGAGGACGAGCCCGAGGATGGCGATGCCCGCGGCGAGCGACAGCTGGATCCAGTAGCCGGGTGCGCGCCGCGCGTTCTGGTCGAGCATCTGCTCCACCGTGCCGATCCGGCTCGACGCATCGACGCCGCAGGCGTCTGCGGCGCGGGCCTGCAGCGGGCGGACCAGCCGACGCAGCAACCGGAGGGCGGCGGCCCAGCTCGTCGGTTCCGGGGGCACGGCCTGGGTCATCGCGCCTCCGCGCGCAGCACGCCGATCGCGCCGTGACAGGACGACACCGAGGCCAGGACCATCTCGGCGGACCCGTGCCGCGCGAGTCGGGCGTCGAGGGCATCGGCGGCGTCGCGCACGGCACGGGCGGCCACCATGCCGACGCCGTACGTCACGTGGGCACAGTGGAATACCCCGAGCGCCGGCGTCCCCTCGTCCGCTGCACCCTGCCCCGCCCACTCGGCGATCGTCTCCGTCATCTCCCAGCTGCGCGGGGCCCGGATCCGGGGACAGGTCGCCGGCTCGATGCAGTGGACCGGGCAGATCCAGTCCGCATGCGACACGTAGCGATTGCCATCGCCGGGATGCAGCTGGTCGAAGGGAGTCCCCACGGCACGCTCCACCGGCACCATCTCGACCCGATGCTCCGGCCAGCGGGCGGTCGCGCGGGTCCGAACCCAGTCGGCGAAGAGGTGGGGCATGAGCGGCGAGGGCACGACCATGTCATCGGCGCGCCGGGTCGGCGCCCCGAGCCACCGGTCGAGGAACGCGGACCAGGGCGCCTGCACGAACTCCGTGTCGGACATGTCGACGATCGCCGAGGCGGCGCGACAGCCCGGGTCCCGGTCGACCACCAGCACGCGGCGCCACGTGGCGGCCCCGGCCGCGCGCGCACGCGCGAGCTGCCGCAGGTAGAAGCTGCCGTAGCAGCCGCCGCCGACGATGACCACCTCGCCGAGGGTGATCATCGACGGAGCAACCGGCCACCATCGACGACGATGGTCTCACCGGTGACGAAGGTGCCGTGCTCGACGAGGTAGAGCAGCGCGGCGACCGCATCCTCGGGCGCCCCCAGCCGCTGCAGCGGCGTCGTCTCGGCGAGGAAGGCGCGACGCGCATCGTCGTAGTCCTCGGGCAGGAGCACGGTGCCGGGGGCGATCCCGTTGACCGTGATCTCGGGCGCCAGCGCGCTGGCGAGGACCTTCGTCAGCATGACCACGCCGGCCTTGCTGATCGAGTGCACGGGATAGTTGCGCCAGGGTTCGAACCCCGAAAGGTCGGCGATGTTGACGATCGTCCCGTGGTGCGCGCGCAAGTGCGGCGCGGCCTGCTGGGCGAGGAAGAACGGCGCCCGCAGGTTGAGCCCGATCTGGCTCTCCCACGCGTCGACGGTGACCTCCTCGATCGGGATCCGCTCCATCACCGCCGCGCTGTTGACCAGGACATCGAGCCGACCGAAGCGCTCGACCACACGGCCCGGCAGCGCACGGGCCTCGGCGGGGTCACGCAGGTCGGCCCCGAAGGCATCGGCGTCGATTCCCTGCTCCCGGAGCTCGGCGACGACGTCGCGTGCCTCGTTCGCCGAGCTGCCATAGTGGACGGCGAGGCGCATCCCCCGCGAGGCGAGGGCGAGCGTGAACGCGCGGCCGAGCCGGCGGGCGCCCCCGGTGACCAGGGCGACGCGATCCCGGAGCTCGCGGGTCACGGCGCCACCGCGGGCCGCCGGGCCTCCAGCGCGGGGAGCCAGGCCTCCGGCACCTGCTGCGAGCCGAGCGCGGCGTGGGTGCCGACCCCATCCTCGTCACCGTGCCAGTCCGACCCGCCGGTGCGGCCGAGGTCGAGGGCGAGGGCCGCGTCGGTGAGGATCGCGACCCGATCACCATCGTGACTCGGGTGGCGGACTTCCACGGCGTCGAGGCCATCGGCCTGGAGGGCCACGAGGACCTCGCGCGTCCCGTGCGACTTGAGGTGTGCCGCCGAGACGATCCCACCGCGGCGATGCACGAGGTCGGCGACCTCGCCCAGCGTCGGGAGCACCTTCTCGACGTACGCCGGACGGTTGCGGCCGAGGTAGCGATCGAAGGCGGCCTGCACCGTGGGCACCACGCCGAGTCGCTGGAGGGCGCGGGCCACGTGGGGGCGCCCGAGGGCGCCGCCGCCGGCCTCCCTCTCGACATCCGCGAGCGCGATCGGCACGCCGAGTCCGCGCAGGGCGGAGACCATCGCCCGGCCGCGCGCGACGCGACCGCGCCGAGCCGTGGCGAGGAACGCCTCGATCTCCGGATCGTCGGGCTCGAGGAAATAGCCGAGGAGGTGCATCTCGCCCCACGGCGCCGCCACCGAGAACTCGCAGCCCCCGATCACGCGGACGCCGAGACGCGCGCCCGCGGCGCGTGCCTCGGCGAGGCCGGCGGTGGTGTCGTGGTCGGTGAGGGCGATCGCGGTGAGCCCGGCCGCCGACGCGGCCTCCACCACGCGCGCGGGTGGCAGGAGGCCGTCGGAGGCGGTCGAGTGGCAGTGGAGGTCGATCATCCGGTCAGCCGCCCGGGGCGACGCCTCCCTCGGGGGCGGTCCACGCCGGTCCGGCCGTGGCGAGCAGTCGCGCCAGGAGGCGATCGGAGGCCTGCTCGAAGGCGCGCTCGGCCGACTTCGCCCCGCGGGGCGAGAAGCGGGCGTAGCGCCGCTCGATGCCGCCGTCCCGGGTGCGCGAGAACTCGAGCGAGATCTCGTCGCGCACGTACTGCGTGTGTCGACCGCTCAGGGCGACCTCCCAGGTGGCGCCGTCGGCATCGGTCACGAGACGTGGCATGGGCTCACCCTCCGGAGGGCGTGGGCAACGGCACCTCGAGCCACTGATCGGCGTGGCCGGGTGCATAGGTGACGAGGGTCGCGAGGCGCGCCTCCAGCTCGGCCTCCTCGGCGCCGGGCGACGGTCCATCGGCGCGGCCTTCCCGGAACTCGAGGAAGGTGCCCGACTCCGCGTCCCGCTCGAACACCCAGAGGTGGGCGCTGCGCGACGCGCGGTGCCGGGCGAGCTCGCCGAGGGTCGCCAGGTAGGCGTCCCGTCGGGCGGGGGCCACGGTCGCGCGCGCCGCGGTCAGTACCCGGCGCACGTCAGCTGGCCGGCTCGGGGAACGCGTGCAGGGTCTGCCGCACGTCGGCCAGGAACCGGTCGGCATCGGCGCCATCGACGATGCGATGGTCGTAGGCCAGGCACCACATCCCCTTGGTCCGGATGCCGAGCGCGTCGCTCCCGTCGGGCAGGGTGATCACTGCGGGGCGCTTCTCGATCGCGCCCACCGCGAGGATCGCGACCTGCGGCTGGTTGATGATCGGCGTGCCGACGTAGGTCCCGAACCCACCGGGGTTGGTGATCGTGAAGGTGCCCTTCTGCACGTCCTCCGGGGCGAGCTTCTTGGTCCGCGCGCGCTCGGCGAGATCCTGGATGGCCCGCGCCACGCCGAGGAGCGAGAGCTCGTCGGCGTGCCGGATGACCGGGACGATGAGGCCCCAGTCGAGCGCGACCGCGATGCCGACGTTGATGTCGCGCCGGAAGATCGTGTTGTCCCCCGAGATCGCCGCGTTCACCACCGGGTGGTTCCGCAGGTTCTGCGCGATCGCCTTCACGATGAAGGCGAGGTAGGTGAGGTTCACCCCGCGCTCGGCGTACTGCGCCTTGAGCCGCCGCCGGATCCCGGCGACGTGGGTGTAGTCGATCTCCATCAGCGAGTTGACGTGGGCCGAGACCCGGCGCGAGAGGATCATGTGATCCGCGGTGAGCTTGCGGATCTTGCTCCACGGCTCGACGCGATCGCCCTCCCACGCCTCGACGACCGGGGCCGGGGCGACGCGGCTGGGCGCGGCGGCGGCAGGGGCCGGTGCGGCTGGCGCGGCGGGGGCGGCCGACTGGACGGGCGGGGCGCTCGGCGCCGCGGGGGCACCCTGCTCCAGGTAGTCGAGGACGTCCTGCTTGGTGACCCGGCCGGCGCTCCCGGTCCCGGGAATCGCACCCAGGTCGAGCCCGTGTTCCTCGACCATCTTGCGGACCAGCGGGGTCGACTTCTGCTGCAGGCGCTCCTCGGCCGTGCCGGCGGGGGCCTTCGGCGCCGACGGCGCGGCGGCCGGGGCCTCGGCGGCGGGCGTGGCGGGCTCGGCGGGCTTCGCGGGCGCCGGCTCGGGCGCCTTCGCCGGGGCCCCGCCCTCCGGCTGCGCAGGCGGCGAGGCGGACGCCGCGGCGGCATCCGTCTCCAGGCGGGCGACGACGGTCCCGACGGCAACGGTCTCGCCCTCCTGCACGAGCACCTCGACCAGCGTGCCGGCGTTGGGCGCGGGGATCTCCGCGTCGACCTTGTCGGTGGAGATCTCGAAGATCGGCTCATCGCGCTTGACGGTGTCGCCGACCTGGCGAATCCAGCGCGACATCGTCCCCTCGGCGATCGATTCGCCCATCTGCGGCATGATCACGTCGATCCGGGCCATCCCTGAAGTCCTCTCGTCTGCCTGGTCAGTACGCGGCGAGCCAGCGGCACGCACGCACGATGTCCGATGTCTGCGGGAGGACGAAGTCCTCCAGCGGCGGCGCGTAGGGGAGCGGCACGTCGTGCGCCGCCACCCGGCGGACCGGGGCATCGAGCCACTCGAAGCACCGTTCGTTGATCCGCGCCGTCAGTTCCCCGGCGATCCCGCCGGTCACCGTGTCCTCGTGCACCAGCAGGACCCGGTTGGTCTTCCGCACCGAGGCCATGATCGCCTCGTCGTCGAGCGGCAGCAGGGAGCGCAGGTCGAGCACCTCGACCGACAGTCCGTCCGACGCCGCCAGTTCCTCCGCCGCCTCGAGGGCCTTCCAGACCGTCGCCGCGTAGGTGACGATGGTCAGGTCGGTTCCCTCGCGTGCCACCCGTGCCCGACCGAGCGGCACCACCTCGTCGGGGCCCGGCAGCTCGGCCTTGATCCGCCGGTAGAGGTACTTGTGCTCGAAGAAGAGCACCGGGTCCTCGTCGCGGATCGCCGCCTTGAGCATCCCCTTCGCGTCCGCCACCGTGCACGGATAGGCGATCTTCAGCCCCGGGGTGTGGAGGAACGCCGCCTCGGGGTTCTGCGAGTGGAACGGCCCCCCACGAACGTAGCCACCCGAGGGGCCGCGCACCACGATCGGGCACGGCAGGAACGCCCGGTAGCGCGCCGTCGCGACATAGTTGGTCAGCATGTCGTACGCGCAGGAGATGAAGTCGATGAACTGCATCTCCACCACCGGGCGCATGCCGTAGTGCGCCATTCCCGCAGCCGCCCCGACGATCCCCGCCTCGGAGATCGGGGTGTCGATCACGCGCGCGGGGCCGAACCGGTCGAGCAGGCCGTCCGTCGCCTTGAACGCGCCGCCGTAGCGGCCGATGTCCTCGCCGAGCAGGACCACCGCCGGGTCGCGCTCCATCTCCTCCGCGAGCGCCTCGCGGATCGCCTCGAGCAGGGTGACCTCAGCCATCGTGGGTCCCCCAGCTCGCCGGCCGCTCGTGCTCGGTGACGGCGCGGCTGGCATCGCCGCGGTACCAGAGACCCGGCATCCGGGCCGGCTCGGCATACACCCCGACGAGGGCGTCCGGGCCGTCGCACGGGGGCGAGGCCTCGGCGAGGTCGGTCGCCTCGTCCACCTCGACCGCCACCGCGGCGTCGATCGCCTCGAGATCGGCGGCCGCGACCCCGAACTCGCCGGTCAGGCGCGCGACATAGCGATCGATCGGGTCGTTGGTCTCCGCCCAGTGGGCGATCTCCTCGGCGGTGACGTAGCTCTGGTTGTCGTGCTCCGCGTGCCCCTTGCGCCGGAACGTCATCGCCTCGATCAGCGTCGGCCCGCCGCCGGCCCTCGCCCGGGCCACGGCCTCCGCCGTGACCGCGTGCATCGCCAGGACGTCGTTGCCATCGACCCGCACGCCCGGGATGCCGTACCCGGCGCCCTTGTCGGCGAGCCGCTCCGCCGCGCACTGCTGCGCCGTCGGCGTCGAGTAGGCATAGCCGTTGTTTTCGACGACGACCACCAAAGGGCAGCGCTGCACGGCGGCGAAGTTGACCCCCTCGTGGAACGCGCCGGTGCTGGTGGCCCCGTCGCCCACGTACACCAGCCCCACGCGGGCCTCGCCGCGCAGCCGGAAGGTGAGGGTGATCCCGGCCATCACCGGCACCATGTCGCCGAGGTGGGAGATCTGGCCGACGAAGTGACGATCCTGCACGTCGCCGAAGTGGATGTTGAGCTCGCGTCCGCGGGTGGGGGAGTCGCCCTTCGCCATGTACTGCCGCAGCACCTCGAGCGGCGTCGCACCCTTCACCAGCATCGACCCGAGGTTGCGGATCAGCGGCGACATCGCATCGGTGCGCTGGAGGGCGTACGCGGACCCGACGGCGCACCCCTCCTGGCCGAGCGAACGGAACAGCCCGCCCACGACCTTGGTCTGCCGGTAGAGCGCGACCAGCCGCTCCTCGAGCGTGCGGGTGAGCCGCATCCAGCGGTACAGGGCGAGCCGGTCCTCGGCCGTCAGTGCGGACGGGGCCCCGGGAGTGGTGTCGGTATCAGCCATGCGGGCGGGCAGGCCTCGGCGCGGGTGGGCGGGTGGGTCGGTGGATGGGGTGCCGCGGCCGGTCAGTACGCGCCGCGCAGCTCGTGGTCGGGGTGATCGAGCCGATGCACCTCGCCCAGGAATCGCTTCGCCAGCTTGTCCAGCTCGCTCTCGCCCGGCTGGTCGGTCGCCACGGTCACGAGGGTGTAGTGCCCCCCCTCGGCGCGGACGGTGACCGTGACCGTGCCGAGGGAGCCGCTGTACCGGCGGCGGCGGGGCGCCTCGACCGCGGGCGTGAGCCGCGCACCGAAGTGGTGCGCGGCAAGCGCGACGACGTCATCGGGGGCTGCATGGCTGCGATGGAAGTACTGCACGGTGCCCTCAGCTCTCCTGGTAGTACTCCTGCCCCAAGTGGGTGATCATCTCCTCGCCCATCATCCAGCGCAGCGTGTTCTTCAGCTTCGTCTGCTGGATGAAGAGGTCGTGCTCCGGGTACAGCCCCGGCGCGGTCTGCGGGCTCTTGAAGTAGAACGAGAGCCACTCCTGCACGCCGCTCATGCCGGCCCGCTGCGCCAGGTCGAAGAAGAGGGCGAGGTCGAGCACCAGCGGCGCGGCCAGGATCGAGTCGCGGCAGAGGAAGTCGACCTTGATCTGCATCGGGTAACCGCACCACCCGAAGATGTCGATGTTGTCCCACCCCTCCTTGTTGTCGCCGCGCGGGGGG
>ERZ795053.664-NODE-664-length-43869-cov-10.010453_pt1 | contig 43869 bp, 37 predicted proteins | sample MGYA00375137_ERZ795053 | MGnify/ENA primary metagenome ERZ795053 (study PRJEB30182, sample SAMN05720284) | activated sludge metagenome | isolation source: Anaerobic digester | place: Hong Kong | collected 2014-12-17 ... | reverse complement strand
GCGCCAGCGACCAGCCGGAATAGCGGCGGATGGCGGCCACTTCTTGCGCTTTGCGCCGCTGGCGGCGCGGCAGTCGGGCCAGGGCCAGCACCAAAATCACCACCGCCAGAATGTCCACCACAATCTGCACCAGGGCCACGTCGGGGGCCGGTTCCAACACAAACAGTAGGGCCATGCTTAATCCGGCCGCGCCAAAAGCCAGCACAGCGTTAAAATCGCGCACCAGGATCACCGTCATCAAGGACGCGCCTACCACCAGCAGCAGGGCAAACAGGCGCAGCACTTCGATTTCGCCGCTGAAACTCAGGCTGGGCCAGGAGAGGGGCAGGGCAAAGCGCAAACTCTGCCAGCCAAAGCCAAAGACGAGCAGGATGGTGGCCGTGAGCATGATGACGAGATACGGCCGTATCCGCCCCTGCTGCAAACGGGTGGCCCAATCGCTCGCCCGGTCAATGCCGGCCAGCACCCCGGCGTATAAATTGTTGAAGGAGAGGTTGGGGAGAACGGCCGTTTGCCAGCCCCTTATCCGGTTCCGCTGCCAAAAGATCACCAGCCCCAGCGAAATCGCCGCCACGGACAGCAGCAGTTCCACCGTCAGCCCGTGGAACAACACCGTCGAGACCTTCACCTTCTCCCCATATGCGGCCTGCGCCGCGCCGGCCAGGAAGGTCGCTTCCTCCTTAGGACCGGGCAAAATGCTCAGCAGCAGCGATAAAATAGCCGGCACAGCCGGAGCCAGCCACATCGCCGCCGGGGCTTCATGGGCGTGAACGGCCGTGTCTTTCGGCCGTCCCATAAACGTTTCCCAGATAAACAACCCCGCCTGCGCCAGCATCAACGCTCCCGCCAGCACCGTGCTCCAGCGAATCAGACCGGCCACCAGCGGCGGCATGCTGGCAATGGTCACCAGCAGCGTTTCCTTGGCCAGAAAGCCAAACAACGGCGGCAGCCCAGCCATCGACAGCGCCGCCAACGTGCCCACGGCAAAGGTGTAGGGCATCACCTTTCGCAGCCCACCCAGGCGGCGAATGTCCCGCGTGCCGGCCTCATGGTCCACAATCCCGGCCACCAGGAACAGCGCGCTCTTGTAAAAAGCGTGGGCGACAACGCCAATGACCAGCGCCTTGTACGCTTCCGGCACATCCTGACCGATGAGCATCATCAATACGCCCAACTGGCTGATGGTGGAATATGCCAGCAGCGCCTTGAGGTCGTTTTGCTTCAGGCCCAGGTACGCGCCCACCAACATCGTCAGGCCGCCAAAAATGGTCAGCAGCCAGAACCAGGCATCGGTGAAACCCAGAGCCGGATTCATGCGGGCCATCAAATAGATGCCCGCCTTCACCATGGTGGCCGAATGGAGATAGGCGCTGGCCGGTGTGGGGGCGCTCATGGCTCCCGGCAGCCAGATGTGGGCTGGCCACTGGGCGCTTTTGGTGAACGCGCCAAAAGCAACCAGCCCCAGCATCACCGGGTAAACCGGGCTGCTGCGCAGCACGTCGCCGCTGCTCAGAATCGTGGCAAAATCTGTGCCGCCGGCGGTGTTGCTCACAAACAAGAGGCCGGCCAGCAGGGCAATGCCGCCGCCGCCGGTTATGAACAACGCCCGAAACGCGCCATACCGCGCTTCCTCGTATTGGGTTTTGTAGGCAACCAGCAAAAAGGAGAGGATGCTGGTCCCTTCCCAAAAGATGAACAGGGTCAGCACGTCGCCGGCCATGACCAGCCCTAACATCGACACCATGAACAGCAGCAAGTACGTGAGGAAGCGCCACGCCCCCTGATCGCCCTTGAAATATTGCCCGGTATACACCACCACCAGTGTGCCGATGAAGGTGACCAACAAGGCAAACAACAGGCTCAGACCATCCACGTAAAGACTCAGATTCAGGTTGAGGGCCGGCAGCCACGTCCACTGGAAGGTGATAATGCTGCCTTGATTAACCTGCGGCACGCGCCAGGCCAGCAGCAAGGCTGCCATCAATGGGGCCAGGGCCAACAGCCAGCTAAGCCGGGTGATGGTGAGCCGCCGGTTGAGAACCGGATGGCCAAAGGCGGCGGCCACCAAAGCGGCCGCACCGATGATGAGAAGGGGTAACAGGAGGGTTGCGTCAGTCATGTGTCAAAAAGGTTTGGCCACGGCCGTTTTCCCAGGAATCGCATTTTGCCCCTATGCACCCGACCGGGCCAACTGGATGGCCGGGTCATGTGGCATGTTTAATTGGTTGATTAGGATGTGCAGCAGGCTAATTATTCGTGAAAGCACCCCATTCGTCAACGCTTTTCGCGGTCAACGCCGCCCTGATTACGCCACTTGATCAGCCAGCAACGTGTACTTTACCCCGGTCAGATCCTCCGACACCTGCCACAATTGAACGGCCGTAGCCGCGTCATGCGATTGCGGGCTGGATTCCGTGCACGTGGGATAGCCGCGCATCCCGCCAAACCCGTCCGGACCGTAGAACTCGCCGCCGTGTACGTCGGCGGCGGTGGCAGCGTATAACGTGGGCAGCGCCCCCATGGCCGCGCTTTGGGCGAACAGCTTATTGGCAATTTCCATGATTCGCTTTTGCAAGGTTGAGCCTTCCATGTTGGGGCCAGCCTCCTGCAAATTGGTGGCCGCATAGCCAGGATGGGCGGCCACGCTGATGACGTCGGCGGAAACGGCCGTTAATCGCCGCTGCAATTCGTAGGCAAACAACAGATTGGCCAGCTTGCTCTGGCTGTAAGCGCCCCGTTTGCTGTAATTCTTCTTGCCCTGCAAATCGGCAAAATTGATTTGCCCGCCGCGGTGCAGCATACTGCTGACGGTGACCACCCGCGCCCCTGGCGTGGCCAGCAGCATCTCCAGCAAATGGCCGGTAAGGGCAAAATGGCCTAAATGGTTGACGCCAAACTGCATCTCAAACCCATCGGCCGTTTCCCGATAAGGCAAGGCCATCACACCGGCATTGTTGATCAGCATGTCCAGCCGATCGTAAGCGGCGCGCACTTCGACGGCAAAAGCGTTCACCCCATCGAGGTCGGCCAGGTCCAATTGGCGCAGGTCAAGCCTGGCGTCAGGGACCTGCTGCCGGATTTGCGCCGCCGCCTGCTCGCCTTTGGCCAGGCTGCGGCAGGCCATGATAACCAGGGCGTTTTTCTGCGCCAGGGCCAGGGCAGTTTCGTACCCCAACCCGCTGTTCGCCCCGGTAACCAGGGCTACTTTGTCACTTAAATCAGGGATGTTGGCGGTTGTCCATTGGCTTGATGTGCTCATGCGTTTTTCCTTTTAGTAAGTTTATTTGCATATTGTAAGGTATTTGCACATATTTTGCCAATGTTTTTAGACCAAAACGGCCGTGTCTCCCCAAGCATTCATTTTTTCACCCCACCCCACCCGCCGGCGGCGGCTCAATTGCGGCGGAACCAGAACCAGGCCGAGGGGAACGGCGGGCGCCCTTCCACCTGAGTCGTGCCGCGCACAACTTTTTCCAGTGTAAAACTGCCGCCAAAAAGATTGTAAACCGCCTCCTCGTACACGCCGCGGCCGGGGACTTCGATGCCATCGACGCGCAGGTGGGCGAAGAGCAGGTACAATCCACCGGGCCGCACCAGCCGATACACCTCGTTGCGGTATTGGCGCAAGCCGGCGTCGTCCAGCGCGTGCATGCAGCCCACGTCCAGGGCCAGATCATACTGAGCGGCTAAAAAGTGTAAATTGGTCACCTTGCCTAGATGGAAATGAACGCGGTCGCCGACGCCTGCCTGCTCGGCGCGGGCCAACGCCCGGGCGATGGCCAGTGGAATAAAATCCACGCCATCCACCACCCAATTGCGCCGCGCCAGATAGATGCTGGAACGGCCGTAACCGCAGCCCAAATCGACCGCTCGCCCCGGCTCCAACTTCTCCGCCATCTCAATCACTTCCGGCGGCGGCAGTTCATCATCCCAGGGAACCCGCCCTTCCTCGTAACGTGCCTGCAAACTCTGGTAAACGTCATCCTCAGCCATTTGCCTCACCTCTTTCTGCTGCCCATTACCCAATCACATGCTTTTGGTCCTAAGTGTATCATGGGAACGGCCGTTCCTCTACCTCCTACCTCTACCTCCTGCCTCTCACCTTTGTTACAATGTCAGCATGGAAACCCAAAAAAATATCCCGCTGATTGTCGGCTTTGTCGCTGATCTGATGTTTACCACCCGTATTGCCAACGTGGCCCGCCACGAAGGGTACGACATCGTCTGGCTGCCAGACGTGGCCGCCGTGGCCGGCGACACGTCCATCATCCAGCCTGAATCGCCTGGCGAACAACTGCACGGCGCGACCGGCCAGTTGTTCGAAAAGATCACCGCCTGGCAGCCGGCGCTCCTGCTGTTTGACCTGAACAATACGGCCGTTCCCTGGCAGCGCTGGATCGCCGCGCTCAAATCCTCCCCGGCCACCCGCCGCCTGCCCATCCTTTGTTTTGGCTCGCACATGGACGTCGCGGCCACCCAGGCGGCGCGCAGTGCCGGCGCGGACCTGGTGGTGGCGCGCTCCCGGTTCACCAGCGATATGGCGGCCTTGTTTGCCCAATACGGCCGTGTGCCCGACCCCCACGCCCTGGCCGAAACCTGCGCCCAACCGCTCGCGCCCCTGGCCCGGCAGGGCATCGCCCTCTTCAATGAAGGTCATTATTACAAGTGCCATGACGACCTCGAAGAAGCCTGGCGCGCCGACGATAGCCCCGGCCGCGACCTGTACCAGGGCGTTTTGCAAGTGGGGATTTCTCTGTATCAGGTCGAACGCGGGAATTATCGCGGCGCGGTGAAAATGCTGCTGCGCGCGCGGCAGTGGCTGGAACCTTTGCCGGACGTCTGTCGCGGCGTCAACGTCGCCCGCCTGCGGGCCAATGCCGACGCCTATTACCAGGCGGTCACCAGTTTAGGCCCGGACCACCTGGCCGACTTCGACTGGTCCCTGGTGGAGCCGGTGGAACTCATCGGCCCCTGAGCAGCAAAAAGGCCTGACGGCCGTAAAACCGTCAGGCCCCAATTCGCCCGATCCAAAGATGGCAGATCAACAATCTGTCATCCTATCACCCACTCACCCCTCATCTTCTCGCCCGCAGCCGATTCACCCACTTCACAATTTCCACCACGAAAAACACGATAGTGCTCAACCCCAGGCTGATGGCCAGGTCGCGCGGGGACAGTGCGACAGTGCTAAAAATGCGCTGGAACGGCCCAAAATAAATCAAGGCTAGCTGCAGCAAGAACGTGGTCACGACGGCCACAATCATCATCCGATTGGCAAAGAAACCGATGCTAAAAACCGAATCGACGTTAGACCGGATAGCCAGGGCGTTGCCCATTTGCGCCAGCGTTAACGTCGTGAACACCATCGTTTGCCAGGTGTCGGCCTTGGGCAGCGACACACCCGGCACATAATACATGAAACCGGTCAGCAAGGAAACCAGCCCCATGAGCGTGCCAATCCAGATGATTTGCCAGCCCAGGCCACGGCTAAAAATGTTCTCTTTGGGATGAAACGGCGCCCGGTCCATAATGCCCCGTTCGCCGTTTTCCACCGCCAGAGCCAGGCCGGGCAGGCCATCAGTCACCAGGTTAATCCACAAAATTTGCAGAGGCACCAGGGGCAGCGGCATACCCAGGAAGGGCGCGGCCAGCATCACGATCAGTTCGCCGGTATTGCTGGACAATGTGTATTTGATGAATTTGCGGATGTTGTCAAAAATTACCCGCCCTTCTTCGACGGCGGCGACGATGGTGGCAAAATTATCATCCAGCAGCACCATGTCGGCGGCCTCTTTGGAGACGTCGGTGCCGGTGATGCCCATCGCCACGCCAATTTCCGATTTCTTGAGCGCCGGGGCGTCGTTGACGCCGTCGCCGGTCATAGCCACGATTTCGCCTTTGTCTTGCAGGGCGTTGACGATGTTTAATTTATGCTCCGGCGACACGCGGGCATAAACGGAGACGTCTTCGACGACGTTCTCCAATTCCGCCAAACTGAGGGTGGCCAGATCGCGGCCGCTCAAGTAGTTGTCGTTGTCGGTGATGTCCAGGTCTTTGGCAATGAAGAGGGCGGTGAGGGGGTGGTCGCCGGTGATCATGACCGGGCGGATACCGGCTTTACGGGCGGTGGCCACGGCCGTTTTCACTTCGGGCCGCGGTGGATCAATCATCGCCACCAACCCGATGAAAATCATTTCCTCTTCCATGTGATCCAGGTCGTCGATTTCCGCTTCTTCCAGCGGGCGAATGGCCACCCCCAGGACGCGCTGGCCACGCTGGGCAAAACGCGAATTAGCCGCCAAAATCCGCTCGCGCACTTTTTCGTCCAGGGGCGTAATGTTGTTCATTTCCCCTTCCCAGACGTGCGTGGCCACTTCCAGCAGGCTGTCGACCGCGCCTTTGGTGAAGGCAATGTATGGAGCCGGCAGTTCGATTTCCGCCCGCTCCGTTCCGGCGATGCGATGAATGGTGGTCATCCGCTTGCGCTCGGAGGTGAAGGGGATTTCGGCCACCCGCGGCCAGTCGGCTTCCAATTCCTCTTTGCTGTAGCCGATATCGGCGGCGGCTACCACCAGCGCGCCTTCGGTCGGATCGCCAATCGTGCGCTCCACGCCGTCTTCTATTTGCAAAACGGCGTCGTTGCACAGCGCGCCGGCCTTAATCAGCAGGCTGAGCGAGCGGTTTTCCGGTGGGGCGTGGGGCGTCAATTCAGCGTCGACGATGGCCCCGCGTTTGTCAATCACCGCCTCTAATTCCTGGGTGTGCCCGGCCACGTCGAAGACGGTCACAGTCATGCGGTTCTGGGTGAGTGTGCCGGTTTTGTCGGAGCAGATGACGGTGACGGAGCCAAGCGTTTCCACCGCCGGCAATTTGCGGATGAGGGCGTTCCGCTTGAGCATGCGCTGGGATCCGAGGGCCAGCGTCACGGAGACGACGGCCGGCAGCCCTTCGGGCACGGCGGCCACGGCCATACTGATGCCGGTGAGGATGAGCACATCCCACTGTTCGCCGCGCAGCCGGCCCAGAATGATCACGACGGCGATAATGGCCAGCGCCACCCAACCGAGGGTGATACCCAAATGGCCTAAGCGGCGCTGCAGCGGTGTGTCTTCTTGCTCTACATCCTGGATGAGATTGGCGATGTTGCCGAGCTGGGTGTTCATACCTGTTTCGGTGATCACGGCCGTTCCCCGCCCATACGCAATCACCGTACCCATATACACCATGTTGCGCCGGTCGCCAAGCGGCAAATCTTTGCCGGCCAGCGCCGCCGTGCGCTTCTCCACGGCTTCCGATTCGCCGGTGAGGGCGGCTTCTTCGATTTTGAGGTTGACGCTGTCCAGCAAACGGCCGTCGGCCGGGACCAGGTTGCCGGCTTCCAGCAGGACGACGTCACCGGGCACAAGCTGGCGGGCGGAAATTTCCTCGATACGGCCGTCGCGCCGCACCTTCACCGTGGGCACGGCCAGCTTCTTCAAAGCCGCCACCGCCTGCTCCGCCCGATACTCCTGCGAAAAGCCAATAGCCGCATTCAGCACCACGATGGCCATGATGACCACCACGTCGGCAAATTCGCCCAGGAAAAAAGAAACGATAGCCGCAATGAACAAAATCACGACCATCACATCCTTAAATTGGTCCAGTAAAATCAGCCAGGGACTTTTAGTCCCCCGATCAATTAATTCGTTTAAGCCGTATTTTTCCAGCCGATGTTTCGCTTCGGCAGCGGTCAAACCATCCTTTGGCGAGGTTTGTAACGTGGTGGTGACTTCTTCAGTTTCTTGTTGATACCAATTGCTCATGAATGAACCTTTTGTATGGTGTTTTGCGGTTTCTCCGGGTGGGATTTATGTGGCTTGAAATGTGGTCTGATTAACAAACGTAACCAATTCAAGTATAACAAGAAGTCCTGATGTGACCAGACCCCCTAAGGTCATGGGTGTGGTCTGGCAGCCGCTTTGCCCGCGAGACAAACGATGGCCGGAAAATGAGGAGAGTGCACACGGCCGTCTTTCTCCAGGTATAATCAGCCCATCATTTTCTGGAGGCAAACAAGCACTATGACCAACGTCTATATTCCTGAGCGCGCCATGTTCATCTACGCTCATCCCGACGATATTGAATTTGGCGTAGCCGGCACGGCCGCGTTATGGGCCAAACACGGCTGCGAAGTGACCTACGTGGTTCTGACTGACGGCAACGTCGGCAGCCACGAAGCCGGCATGACGGCCATAAAATTAGCCGAAATCCGCCGCGCCGAACAAACGGCCGCCGCCAACGTGGCCGGGGCCACCTGCCTGTTCCTGGGCGAACACGACGGCCTGCTGCAGCCCACGCTGGAACTGCGCAAACAACTGGTCCGCCTGATCCGCCAATACCGCCCCAACGTCGTGGTCTGCGGCGACCCGACCGTCTACTTTCCCAGCGAAGATTACATCAACCATCCCGATCACCGCGCCGCCGCCCAACTGGCCATCGACGCCGTGTTTCCCGCCGCCGAAATGCACCTGCTCTACCCTGACCTCGATGCGGAAGGGTTGCAGCCGCACAAGGTCAACTACGTCTACGTCTCCTGGCCATCGCAAAAACCCAACTACTTCGTCGACATTACCGAAACGGTGGAGACCAAGATCGAGGCGCTGCGCCAGCACGCCAGCCAGCTCGGCGATTGGGATCCAAGCGAGCGCATTAAGGAGTGGAACGGCGAAACCGGCAAACGGGTTGGCTTCAAATACGCTGAAAGTTTTTACCGGATAACGCTCAAAGCCATCGAAGAACCAGCCGCTGCCGAGGCCGGCGCAGGCTGATACGGCCGTTTTCCTGCACCCATGACTTTCCTGTCTGCGCTCGATCCCCGCAAAAGCCTGCGGGCGCGCCTGGGCCTGACCTTTGGCGGGTTGACCTTCCTCTCCATCGCTCTGCTGGTGCTGCTCATCGACGTCTACACCGGCCTGAACCATGACCTGTGGGGCGTCGGCGAACCGGTCATCAACCTGCTGCAGCGGCAAATCCTGTTGTATGGCCTGATTGTGAGCCTGGCGTTTGTCGCTCTTGGGTGGACAATCGCCGGGCGCATGACCCGGCCGCTGCAAGCCCTGGCCGACCTGGCCGCGCAAGGCGACCTGGAAAAACTGGCCAGCCTGCCGCCCGGCGAAGATGAGGCTGCCCAACTGGCCCACGCCCTGGCCCGGCTCCTGCGGGATCTGCACGGCCAGACCACAGCGCTGGCCCTGGCCAAAACCGACCTGGAAATCCGGGTCGCTGAACGCACGCGCAAGCTCACGGCCGTTTCCGACATGCTCAACGTCTCCCTCAGCCTGGACGAACTGGGCATCATCCTGCAAAATGCCCTGGAACGCCTGCTGCCCGCCGTCGAAGCGCAGGCCGGGCTGATTCACCTGTTAGACGACCGAGACGGCATGCTTTCGCTGGCCGCCCACCACGGCCTGGCGGCTCCGGCCGTGCCGGATGTGCAGCAGCTTTCGGCGGAAACGGCCGTTTTCCAGACCATCATCCAACAGCAAACGGCCGTCCACATCATGAACCCGGCCGCCGACCCCCGCGCCCAGGCGCTGCCCTGGATCGTCCCCTTCGCTTACTTTTGGGGCGCGCCCATCCAAACCCAAGACCAGGTGTGGGGCGTCCTGTCGGTATTGGGTGGCGGCGCGGCCCAAATTGGGCCGGCCGAGCTGGACATGCTGGCCTCGCTGGTGCCGCAAATTGGCATCACCGTGGAGCGCTTCTATCTGCGGCAGCAGGCCGAACAGTTGGCCGTGTTGGACGAACGCCACCGGCTGGCCCGCGAACTCCACGACTCGGTGACGCAGGCGTTGTACAGCGCTACCCTCTTCGCCGAAGCCGGGCAGCGCATGGCCAAAGCCGGCGACATGGAGAAAGTGCAGGCCTATCTGGATGAGGTGGGCGATACCAGCCGCCAGGCGCTGCGCGAGATGCGCCTGCTGCTGCACAAGCTGCGTCCTTCTTCCCTGGCCCGTGAAGGACTGATTCCCACGCTGGAGCAGCGCCTGAAGGCGGTGGAAAGCCGGGCCGGCATTGAGCCGGAACTGGTAGTCGAGAATTGGGGCGCGCTGCCGCCCTCCGTGGAGGATACGCTGTACTACGTCCTCAGCGAGACCTTGAACAACGCCCTCAAACACGCGCACGCCACGGCCGTAACCGTCCGGCTAAGCCAGACCGCCGATGGGGAAATCGTCTTGTGTGTGTGTGACAACGGGCGGGGGTTCGACCTGGAAACGGCCGTGAACGCCGGCGGCCTCGGTCTGGCCAGCATGCGCGAATGGCTGGCCCCTCTCCACGGCGATCTGACCATCGACACCGGCCCTGGACAGGGCACGACGGTTCAGATACGCTTACCATATCCATCCGCGATTGGATGACGGCTGATCAGTGACCCTGAAACCTGGGCAAGTGTTTTATGACTGACAAAATCCGCGTTCTCATTGCCGACGACCACGCCGTGGTGCGCCGGGGATTAGAAGCCCTCATCGGCACAGAAAGCGACCTGGAAGTGGTCGGGGCCGCCGCCGATGGCGACGAAGCCGTGCAGCGCGCCGCCCTGCTAAACCCCGACGTGATTCTGCTGGATGTGAAAATGCCGCGTAAAACCGGCATTGAAGCCACCAGCGAAATCAAGGCCCGCAACCCGGAAGCCCGCATCATGCTCCTGACCAGTTTTGGCGACGAGGCCAACATCTTTGGGGCCATCAAAGCCGGGGCTTTGGGCTATCTGCTTAAAGATTCGCCGCCCGACGCGCTCATCCAGGCGATTCGCAACACTTATGCCGGCAAGTCCACCCTTTCGCCCGACATTGCCCTCAAGGTAATCCAGGAAATCAACAAGCCGCCCAAACCCGACGCCCCGCCGACGACCGAGCCGCTGACCGAGCGTGAGCTGGAAATCTTGCAATACGTGGCCCGCGGCCTCTCCAACCAGGAAATCGCCGACAGCCTGGTGGTCAGCGAGCGCACCGTGCGCACCCACATCAGCAACATCTTGAGCAAGCTGCATCTGGCCAACCGCACCCAGGCCACGCTGTATGCCCTGCGCGAAGGCATCGCCGATCTGGACGAGGGGTAGCCAGCCTACGTCAATTGACTTAAACCAGCCCTGCCGGTTGGCTCATTTGTTGTAGCCCTGTTCAGTCGCGTGGCCGTTACGGCCGTTTCTCCCCCCTGCTACCATACTCATATGATGATTGGTCAGATCTTTCTGGATGGTGTGCGGCGGCTGCCGGTTACTAGCAGCTTGCTGGCGGCTCTCGCTGCGGTCGCCCTCTTCACCAACAGCTTTAGTCAGCGCCTCTCGCCGGCCTGGCTGCTGCGCCTGGGCTACTCGGTGCAAGACTTGTGGGAATGGCGCTGGGGGCGGCTGCTCACCACCGCCCTGACGACGCATGGCGGCAGCGTGTTCTGGCAGGCCATGGGCATGGTCGCCCTGGTAGTAGGCGCCGCCGAATGGCTGGCCGGCAGCCGGCGCGCCTTCTTCACCTTTTGGGGCAGCCACGTGGCCACCTTGCTGCTAACCAGCTTGCTGGTGATGCCGGCGCTGCATTGGCTGGTCTACGATGGCGAGAGCATGCTGCTGGTCGCCCACGACGTCGGTCCGTCGGCGGGGTATTTTGGCTGCCTGGGGCTGGCTGTGGTCTGGCTGCCGCTGGCGGCCCGCTGGCGTGGGGTAACGGCCGTTCTCATCTGGACCGGCCTGGTCATCACTTTGCTGCAGCCGCCCGCGCCGGGAGCCCTGCACACCCTCAAACTGATCGCCGACCTGGCGCATCTGGTAGCTTTTCCGCTGGGTCTGCTCGCCGGTTGGTGGCTGGCCCGCCAGCCGGTGACACCCTGGGCGCAGCAAAGGGGACCGGCATGAATACGGTAACGCACCGGCTAAGTTTACAGGCGTGGCTGGCCCTGCTGGGGCTGGGCCTGGCATTTTGGTGGTTGATCAGCGCCAGCCATGTGCTGGTAGAAATGGGCTGGGTGCTGATGGGGGCCTGGCTTCTGAGCCTGGCGATACGGCCGTTAACCGTGCGCCTCGCCTCCCGCCATATTCCCCGCACCCTGACCGTCCTGGCCGTTTACGCCGCCCTGCTGGCCATACTCATCCTGCTGGGCAATCTGCTGCTGCCCCTGTTCCGCGCCGAGGTGAGCCAGGTGCGGCAAAACGGGCCGCAGCTATGGCAGCAGGTACAAACCCAACTCAACCGCACGCCGCTGGCCCAATGGCTGCCGGGAGCCAGCACGTTGACCCAGGATTTCACCCAGCGGTTGGACAGCGTGGCGGCGACCGCGTTGGGCACAGTAACCGGCGTGGGCGGGCTGCTGTTGGATTTGCTGGTGCTGTTCATCCTGGCCTATTTTTTCACTGTAGACGCCACCTGGGGCAAGCCGCTCATTCTCAATTGGACGCCGCCGGCACATCGGGAACACGTTGGCGAGATGATTGACCGGATTACCCACCGGCTGTCACGCTGGGTGTGGGCGCAGGTGGGCGTGGGATTGTATTACGCCACGGCCGTTGGCCTGGGATTGACGCTGCTGCACGTGCCCTTTGCCTTCACCATCGCCGTCGTCGGCGGCGTGCTGGAATTCATCCCATATCTTGGCGGGGTGATTGGCGGAGCGCTGGCAATCATCAGCGCGCTGACAGTCAGCCCGGCTCTGGCGGTTTGGGCCTTTCTGGTGTGCGCGGTCGTCTCCAGCGCCGAGGGGCACCTGGTCGCCCCGGCGTTGTATGGCCGGGTGATCGGCCTGCGCTCGGCGGTGGTGCTGATCGCCCTGGTGCTGGGGGTGAAGGCGGGCGGTATCGTGGGCGTCTTTTTTGCCGTGCCGGTGGCTGTAATTGTCACGGCCGTTTTACAAGACCTGCAAGGCACGCTGATCGGCCAAACCACTTTGCCGGAGGAACAGACACAAGGCTGACAGATGAAACGACGACTTCTTTTTTGGGCATTGGCGGCGGCTTTTGCCTGGGTCATTATCAGCCGCCAGGGGGAAATCAATACCCTGCTCGATTCGCTGCGCCAGGGGCGGTGGGGGTGGATTGCCACGGCCGTTGGCCTGCAAATCCTCTATTTTGTGCTGTATACCTTCGTTTATCAGGCGGCATTTACGGCCGTGGACGTGCCATCGCGCTTTCGTGACCTGTTTGCCCTGACGTTTGCCGCCATCTTCATCAATTCCACCGCGCCGTCCGGCGGCGCGGCGGGGGTGGCCATCTACGTCGACGACGCCAACCAGCGGGATGAATCCGGGGCGCGCGCGGCCGTGGGCACCCTGCTGGTGCTCATCGCCGATTTTGGCGCGTTCCTCATCATCCTCAGCGCCGGGCTGATCATCCTCTTCACCCGCCACGACCTGCTCTCCTACGAAATTGTCACCGGCATCATCATGTTCCTCTACGTCGGCGGCATGACGACGCTGCTGGGATTGGGCTTGTGGCGGCCGGCCGGGCTACGCCGCATTTTGGAAAAAATCCAAAGCACGGTCAATCGGCTGGGCGGCTGGTTCCGCCAGCCGGCCATTTTGCGGGAGGAGTGGTCAGCGGAAAATGCGGCAGAGTTTGAAACCTCGGCGCGGCTGATGACCAGACGGCCGTCGCTGTTGATGTTCACCTTTGGCCTGGCCCTCGTGGCCCGAGTCATCGACGTGACCATTCTCTATGCCTTGTTCATGGCCTTCAACGTGCCGCCGTCGCTGGGGGTGATCATCGCCGGCTACGCCATGACCATTTTGTTCTGGATTGTGTCGCCGACGCCCAACGGCATCGGCGTGGTGGAGGGCTTGATGCCCGTGGTGTACGTTTCGCTGGGGCTGCCGGCCGCCGAGGCTACGCTGATTACCCTGGCTTTTCGCGGCCTGGCCTTTTGGATTCCCTTCCTGATTGGTTTTTTGCTGCTGCGGCGGCTGCGAAGCTTCACCCCGGCGGAGCGCTCGCTGGCCCATCTGGAGCACGTCCGTCTGATTGCCGTGTTGACGGCCGGCATGGGCGTGCTGAACATTTTGTCGGCCAGCACGCCGGCGTTGGCCAGCCGGATGGCCGTCCTGGAGCGCTATTCGCCGCTGGCCGTGACGCGCGGAGGGAATTTAACGGCCGTTTTAGCCGGTTTTGCCCTGCTGCTGCTGTCGGTTGGGCTGTGGCGGCGCAAGCGCACCGCCTGGCTGCTGACGCTGGTCATGCTGCTGATTTCGGCCGTCAGCCACCTGGTGAAAGGTCTGGATTACGAAGAAGCCGTGCTGGCTTTGCTGCTGGCCGGTTATCTGCTGTGGCAGCGCCCGCGCTTTCAGGCCCGCTCCGACCCGCCCTCGCTGCGGCGGGCCATCTGGCTGGTGCCGCTGGCGCTGTTGTTTACCTGGGCTTACGGGACACTGGGCTTTTACCTGCTGGACCGGCAGTACAGCGTCAATTTCAGCCTGCCGGCGGCCATCCGGCAAACGCTGGTCATGTTCACCGAATTTTATGATCCTGGCCTGACGCCCATTACCGGCTTTGGCCGCTATTTTGCTGCCTCGATTTACGTCGTGGGGGCGGTTACGCTGGCGTTTGGGCTGCTGATGCTGCTGCGCCCGGTGATTGTGCGCCGCCCGGCCGGCCAGAGTGAACGGGCGCGGGCGCAGGCGATTGTAATGGAGTACGGCCGTTCCACCCTCTCCCGCTTCCTGCTCTTCGACGACAAATCGTACTGGTTTTCACCGGGCGGGTCGGTGGTGGGCTACGGGGTGAAAGGGCGCATGGCCGTCGCCCTGGGCGACCCGGTAGGGCCGGCCGCCGACGCGGCGGCGGCCATCACCGGTTTCCGAGATTTCTGCCAGGAGCAAGGCTGGCAGTGCGCTTTTTACCAGACCTTGCCCGATTACCGGGAATCATATCAGGCCGCCGGGTTTGAGGTGGTGCGCACCGGCCATGAGGCGGTGGTCGACCTGCATACCTTTTCCCTGGAAGGTAAAGCCGGGAAACAGTTTCGGAACGCGGCCAGCCACATGACGCGCCTGGGGTACAAGACGGCCGTTACCCCGCCGCCCCTGCCCGAACCCTTGCTGCATGAACTGCGAAGCGTGAGTGATGAATGGTTGGCGGCGATGCACGGCCAGGAGAAACAATTCTCCCTGGGCTGGTTTCACGATGAGTACGTGCGCTCCTGCCCGGTGGTGACGGTGACTGACGAACTGGGGCGAGTCACGGCGTTTGCCAACATCGTGGCCGAATATGCCAAAAACGAGGCAACCATTGACCTGATGCGCCGCCGCCGCGAGACAGAGAGCGGCACGATGGACTTCCTGTTTGCCGCTTTGCTGACCTGGGCTAAGGCGCAGGGGTACGACAGCTTTAACCTGGGCCTGAGTTCGCTGGCCGGCGTTGGGGAAAACCCCGACGATCCGGCGGTAGAGAAGGCGATGCATTTCGTCTACGGCCACGTCAACCAGTTTTATAACTTCCAGGGGCTGCATGCCTTCAAGGAAAAATTTCATCCCGTTTGGGAGCCCCGTTACGTGGTGTTCCCCAATTACGCCAGCCTACCGCTGGTCTGGACGACCCTGGCCCAGTTGGGCAGCGGCGAGCATTTTGTCTCGGGCTATTTGCGCGATTTGCCGCCGGCGTTGAAGCAAATCGCCCGGTCGGTGAGCGAACGGTACTCACGGCAGCAAACGGCCGTGGCCATTCCGCAACCTTCTACGCAGAGAGAGCAGGCGAGCGAAAATGGATAGCGTGATCCGGGTGCTGCTGGTGGATGATTTCGCCATTGTCCGATCGGGCCTGCGCGCGCTGATTGACAGCGAAAGCGACATGACGGTGGTGGGTGAAGCCGGCACGGCGGAAACGGCCGTGACCCAAACGCGCCAGCTGCAGCCAGACGTGGTGCTGATGGACCTGGTCTTGCCGGATTTTGACGGGTTGACGGCCGTAAAAGCCATCCGCCGCGAATTCCCGGCCATCCACATTCTGGTGCTGTCCAACTACGTCGAAAAGGAGCGGGTAACGGCCGTTATGCAGGCGCAGGTCGCCGGCTACCTGATCAAAGACGCGGCCAGCCACCGGATTATTGGCGCCATCCGCGACGTCACCGAGAACAAGGTCGTGATGCATCCGGTGGTGGCCCATATCCTGGCCCAGAATCAGTAAGACCAACCCGGCAGGCTAAATCATTTGTCGTAAGGAAGCCGCCTGAATTGTGTCATTTGTCCTGACGCAGATACGTCACTCTTCCGGTTTAGCGCCAGGGCCTGGGAAGTATAATGCTGGGTAAGGTGAGGGGTAAGGCTGGGAAACGGCCGTTTTCCCGGAGAAACTGCCTTACAAACCGGCCTGTCTGAGAACGAATTAACCGTTGCGTCATAAAAAATCATTGAATGGGAGACTTTGCATGAACCGTTTTTGGAAAATTGTGATTGGGATCATCGTCATATTCATCGGTGGATTCCTGGTGTTACAGATCGTGCCCTACGGCCGTAACCACACCAACCCGCCCGTCGTGCAAGAAATCAATTGGGACAGCCCACAAACCAAAGAGCTGGCCCAGCGTGCCTGCTACGCCTGCCACAGCAACCAGACAGACTGGTCGCCCTGGTACGCCAGCATCGCCCCGGCGTCCTGGCTGGTGCAGCACGACGTAGAAGAAGGGAGGCAGCGCCTGAATTTCTCCGAATGGAACCGGAATTTTGAGGCCAAACGCGAGCCGCAAGAAGTTGGCAATATCGTCTTAGGCGGGGAAATGCCTCCGGCGCAGTTCTTGCTCATGCACCCCGAGGCGCGCCTGACAGATGCGGAAAAACAACAGCTCGCTCAAGGAATCGTGACTTCGCTTCAACAATAAAGTAATCAGCAGAAAGTTTTCAGAAGACCCGAAGAGTTTGAAACCGAGGATACTCGACTCAATTGATGCAAAACCCTTCGGGTAAGAAAAAACCGGGTACGTGTCAACACATACCCGGTTTTTTCGTTTATCTCACGTCTTCGCGCTGACGAAGGCGGCATTTTTGATTAAAATAAGGCCATCGCAGGTTCATTTTACGGACGAGATCGATTGTTTGCTGGCAAACTCAGGCGCTCAGCACGATCAGGAGGCTGAAGGGTCATGTCATCTAACAAAGAACTACACGAGTTACTGGTTGAACTCAACAAAGAGCTGCGGCACACCAATTCCGTCAGCTACCGGGATGAACGGCTGCTGCGCCACCTGGAGGAGCACATTGGCCGCCTGGCACAAGAGCCGGAAGGGAACAAAGAAGACTTGCGCGATCAACTGGAAACGGCCGTTGCCCAACTGGAAGCCAACCACCCCGCGCTCACCATCATGATGACTCGGGCCATCACCGTGCTGAGCAACATGGGCATCTGATTTAGCCAGATAAACTCTTTTCTATGCGGCGGTCGGGAATCAGCCAGATGATGGCTACCAGTACGTACAGCCCACCGGCCAACCAGGAATTGACAAAGGCCAGAGGCACGGCCACCAGATAAATAACCAGCGACACTTTGCCTTTGAAATCATTGCCAACGGCCGTGGCCAGCACCGAATCCGCGCCGTGCAGCGAAACAAGCGCCCGCGAAAGCAAATAATACGCTATAGCCGAACACAACAACACCAGACCATACAAGGCCACCGGCCAGGCGGCAAACTGATTTTCACCCATCCAGGCCGTCACAAACGGGACCAGAGAGAGCCAGAACAGCAGATGCAGGTTGGCCCACAGGACACGGCCGTTTACCTGCGTTACCGCCTGAAACAAGTGATGGTGGTTGTTCCAGTAAATGCCTAAAAACACGAAACTCAGCACATAGCTCAGGAATTTGGGGATTAACGGCCGTAACGCTGCCAGTTCCGCCCCCTCCGGCGCCCGCAGTTCCAACACCATGATGGTGATGATGATCGCCATCACGCCATCACTAAACGCTTCCAATCGTCCTCTATCCATGACTGCCCTTCTAAAATGGGATTTTTATCGCTGCGTGCCAGGCGTCTAGGCCAGGCGCTGGTCGCAGTAGGAGCGCACACCGCAGCGGTGGCACCTGGCCCAATCATTATGATCGCGATCCACCTCCGCGGCAAATGAATCTTCGTGCATTTCGGCCAGCAGATCCAGCAAATCCTCTTCCAGGTCGGCCGAAAAATCCACTGCATAGGCGCGGTCGGCATACTGGATGATGCCATACGCCGGGCGGACCTGATAATTTTCGGCCACCAGCAGGCAGTAGGCGGCCAATTGCAAGACGTGGCCTTCGTGGGGTTCCTTCGGCGCGCGGCCCGACTTCACCTCCACCGGCACAATGCTGCCATCGGCCTGCTCCACGAGATAATCAGGCTTGCCCACCAGCTTGTAAGCCGGGGCATACAACGGCCCGGAAGTGGGAAACCAGGCTCCCGTATCGGCGTAGATCACCTCGCCTTCCGGCACGCCGCTCTTCTCCCGCCTATCGCGCGACCACAACCACGCGCCGATAGTCAAGAGAAATAAAACGATGCCTAGAAGTAAGCCGGTAGTTCCCATTTCGCCCAAAGGTATGCGTGTTACTGCGTACTCATCAACAACTGGAAAGTGACAAAGGCCACCAGAATAAACAAGAGGACGTAAGCCAATCGCCGGGTCCAAATAGCGCCGGCCAGCGAACGGCCGTGCGCCTGATGGTATCGCGTCCCCTGCTCCAGCTCCCGCACATTTTCCGAGGCATGGCCCTGCAGCCGCTGCAGCCACCACGCCCGCCGGCAGTAAACATAGTTGCTAATTTCGCTTGCCCGAATCCATCGTTCGCTCATATGTTCTATTTTACGCCGATCTGGAAGCGCCCGTCAAGCGCCGCCGCGCCTTCCTGAGGGGGGATTCATAAAGACAATGCAAGATAGAGGATGGAGATAGAGATAGAGGACAAGGGTCGCTCTGTGGGGTTTGGCGAGAAATGCGTGATGCTCGACATGGAACTTCACGTAGCACGCATCAAGGATCATGCAGCAGCAGCCCAATCGGCAAACAAGTCGGTCAGGTGCAAGCCAGGGGGCGGCGCGGGGCGCGCCAGAGCAAAATATTCATAACGCAGCACCTCGGCCATTTCCGCCTCCGGCAGGCGGCGAAAGACGTTGTCCGCGCCAAACTGGGTAGCGTGGCAGCGGAATGCGGCCAATTTCTGCTGCGTCACCGCGCCCACATCCAGGGTGACTTGGAACTGATCATCCGGCCAACCCTGGCCGCGGCGCTCTTCCAGTCCATCAAAAAATGAAAGGTCCAGGTTATGCCCCGCCATGCGCTCTTTCATAGCAGCCCACGTCGGCCGCCGCAGCAGCGGATAAAACAGGCGCGGCGTATCCCAAATCGGCCCCAGGTCTGGACGGTAGGTGGCGTCTGCGGCGGCATCCACGGCCAGATGGGCGTGTTTGTGAATGGTTTTGTGGTCGGGATGACCATAGCCGCCATAGGGCTCAAAGGTCAAAATAACCTGCGGCTGCAGCCGCCGGACGATCTCAACCAGGCGCGGCACAACCTCCGCCGGGTCGCTGTTCATGTAGGCGCGCGGATTTTGGTTATCTTCTGTGCCTTCCATACCGGAATCCCGGTAGCCCAGAAAGACGACCTGGCTGATGCCCAGCGTTTCCGCCGAGCAGCGCATTTCCTGCTCGCGCACCTGGCCCAGATTTTCGGGGGTCGCCAGGGCGGGATCGGCGATTTCGCCGGCTTCACCGCGGGTGGCGACCACCAGATCGACGCGCGCGCCTTGCCGGGCGTAATAGGCAATCGCCCCGCCGGGGCCTAAGATTTCATCGTCGGGGTGGGCATAAAGGGCTAATAAGCGTTGTGGTTCCATTTGTTTTCCCTATGTCTTGCCGGCCCGGATAACCAGGTGATTGGCGGATGGGTCCTGAAGGTGCAGGGCACTGCCGTTTAACGTAAACGCCACCCCCTTCTCTGTCAGCCAGTCGGCCAGGGCGGTGACGGCCGTTTCGCTCGGCGCAATTATCTCGTACCACAGCAGGCGCGCCTTATCCGGCGCGGGCGGCGGCGCGCCCACACCGGCCCAGGTGTTCAGCCCCAGATGGTGGTGATAGCCGCCAAACGACAAAAACCCGGCCGAGCCGCCCATCTGCATCATCACGTCCAAACCGAGGGCGTCGCGGTAAAAAGCCACCGCTGCAGCCAGCTGGCTGACGTGCAGGTGCACGTGGCCCATGGTCGTGCCGGGCGGCAGCGGCTGCCACACGGCCGTTTCCGGTGACAATTCTGCCAGCACGCCCTCTACGTCAAACGGCTCCGTCACCATCCGCAGTTGGTCGCCGGCATACGGCCATTCCGCGCGCGGCCGGTCGCGATACATCTCGATGCCGTGCCCGTCGGGATCGGTGAGATACAGGGCCTCGCTCACGCCGTGGTCGGAAGCGCCCACCAGCGGCGTTTGCGCCTGGACGAAGTGGGCCAACGTCCGGGCCAAGTCCAGCCGGGATGGCAGCAGGATGGCAAAATGATACAACCCGGTGGCCTGGCGCGACGGCCGTGCGCCCGGCTGCTCTTGCAGCACCAGCAAGGGGGTTTCGGGCACGCCTAAAACGGCCGTGTCCCCCTCACGCGCCAGCAGCTGCAGGCCAATGTGTTCCTGGTAATAGGCCAGCGAACGGGACAAATCGGCCACGCTCAGGGCCACGCGGCCCATGCGGGTTGCCGCCGGTAGCGGGGCAGACTGGGTCAATTTTGCACCTGCCGGGTCCAATCACGCAGGGCGACCAGGAGCCTTTCTAGCCGCCGGCGCGTGTCTTCGTCGGTCAGACGGCCGTCAGCGTCGAACAAACCGCCGGGGCGAGCCACCATCAGATGCGGCCGGGCCAGCACGTAGGTATCGTTGTGGCCCAAAATTTCGCGTAAATGCATCTGGGCGCGCACCGTGCCGTACATGCCGCCCGCGCCCATGATGGCCACGGCTTTGCCGTCCAGCGGCGCCCGGTCGTCCGGGCCGCGGCGCGAGGCCCAATCCAGGGCGTTTTTCAACACGCCGGGGATGGACCAGTTGTATTCCGGGGTGGCGATTAGCAGGGCGTCCGCCCGCTGCATGGCCTGACGCAAGGCCAGCACCGGCTCCGGCGTGCCCAAGGCTTCGACGTCGACGTTAAACATGGGGATGTCGTCGAGATCAAAAATTTCCAGGGTCACGTCGGACGGCAGCAAGTGATGGGCGTTGCACAACAGGGCGCGATTGTAAGAGCGCTGGCGCAGGCTGCCGGCAATGCCCAGCACATGGATGCGGTCGTGGTTCATGCCTGGTCTGGCAGTGATTTGGGGTGTGTCGATGAATACGGGCGATATTGGGTTCATTTTCAGGCGTCCATAAACGGTTTCAGGTAGAAGGAGAGGTAGTTAAGCGGGCGGTTGCCGGCCTGGATGACGGCCGTTTCCGCCTGCGGTTTGGCCAGGGCCACGTCGTAGAGGCCGATGGGCTGCTCGTCGTGGGCGGTGAGGAAACGGCCGTGGCCGTTGACAAAATACAGGAATAGTTCTTCGCCTTGTTGCGGCAGTTCCACCGCCGCTTCGCCGCCGGCGGGCAGCAGGGTACTCGTCAGGCGGGCCGCTACGTGAGAATCGGTGGCTCCCTGCGGCCCGATGATGTCACGCACCACGCCGTCGCCCACCGTGCGCGGCGACATGTCGGCCAGGCGAATTTGCTCGTAGTGGGGCTCCAAGGCCATAAACTGCGGCTCGGCCACAAACCAGATCTGGATGACGCGGGCATACTCGTCGGTGCGATTCAGCTCCTGATGCTGAATATACGCGCCGGAAAACATGCGCTGCACTTCCCCGGCGCGAATGACACCGCGGCCGCCGGTCGTGTCTTCGTGGTACAGTTCACCGTCAATCACGTAGGTGTAAATCTCCAGGCCGCGATGCGGGTGCCAGGTGAAGCCGTTGCGCGGGGCGATCTGGGTCATGTGGGCCGTCAACATGCCGCTGAGCCGCTGCAAAGGGCTCCAGCCGCCCACGGCAAAGTGAGAAGTCAGCCAGTGAATGGGATGGATGGTCGGAAACGTGTCCGCAGGAAAGTAGCGCAGGTCGCCGCGCACGTCCAAATCGTTAATGACACTGGCGAATACGTCGGTATACATCATCGGCGGTTTACCCTTTGGGGTCTTGGGAATTTCGCTGGGTCTGACCTGAAGCGTGCTGCGTGCTGCGTGAAATCGCTTTGATCACGCATCACTGCCTGTTAACCCTTGAATTCTCAAAGAACCTCTTTTTGATATGGCGAACGGCCGTTGCGGGAACGGCCGTTAACATTCTAACTAATTGTGCTCCGGTTGGGACTTCTTCCCAGCAAACGCTTATGCCGGCGCGGTTTCGGGTTGTTTCACCAGCTCTAGTTCAACCTCGATACTGATTTTATCCCCGACCAGCATGCCGCCGGTTTCCAGGGCCTGGTTCCAGGTGAGACCCCAATCCTTACGATTTAGGCTGCCGGAGGCGGAGAAACCGGCGCTGAACGTGCCCCAGGGGCTTTTAGCCTGCCCGGCGTATTCCACGTCTAGGACGATTTCTTTAGTCACGCCGCGAATGGTCAGGTCGCCGACTAGTTTGGCGGTATCCTCGCCGGTTCTTTCGACGCGGGTGCTTTTGAAGGTCATGGTCGGAAATTCGGCGGCGTTGAAGAAGTCCGGGGAGCGCAGGTGATCATCGCGCTGCTGCTCGCGGGTGTTTACGCTGGCCACATCCACGGTGACGTGAACGGCCGTTTCTTCCGGCTTCTCTTCGTTAAAGGCAATGCTGCCTTCCCATTTTTCAAAACGGCCGCGCACTTTGGAAATCATCATGTGACGGGCGGTAAAATAAATATGTGAATGGGCGTAATCAATTTGCCAGCTCATTTGTTATAATCTCCTTGTATCGGTAACTTTTTCTGCTTATCTTGCTCTAAGTGGACTACAGTCCGCATTTCTGGTACAATAATACCGGACTCAAGTCCACTTGTCAAGAGTTTAGCCGACCAAATTCATGTTTTGTAAATGTTTTCAGGAAATATAATGGACAATTTCTTGTCAGATTTTCCCAGCGCCGATGATATGCCTATGAATGACAACATTCCGCTGGGCAACATGGAAGACGGGCAAAGAGCGGAACGGCGCGACGCTGCGGCCAACCGGCAGCTGATTCTGGAAACGGCCGAGGCCCTCTTCGCGGCCCAGGGCGTGGCCAACATCAATATGGCCGACATCGCCCAGGCAGCCGGCGTGGGCAAAGGCACGCTTTATCGCCGCTTCGCCAGCAAGGCGGAATTGTGCCTGGGGCTGATGGATGAGCAGATGATTCATTTCCAAAATCAGATGCTGGCCGAGTTTCGCCGCATGACCCACGGCGGTGTGCCGTACATGACGCAGTTGGAATTTTTTCTGGACGCGCTGGTGCGTTTTACGGAAGTCCACGCGCCGCTGCTGTGCGAGGTGCAGCGTGCCGGGCTCATCCAGGAGCCGGACCACGCCCAACTGCCCCATTTCTGGCAGTACATGACGGTGAACGGGCTGCTGCAAACGGCCGTTTCCGCCGGTGAGCTCCCCGAAGGTCTGGACATCGCTTACCTGGCCGACGCCATTCTAGCCGCCGTCAAAGCCGACATTTTCCAGTTCCAACGCCAGGTACGCGGCTTCTCCGTCGATCGTATCAGCGAAGGGCTGCGCGTGTTGGTCAGCGGCCTGCGCTTCTGCGACGGTCAAAACGCCCCCGAAAGCTAGCCCCGCCTTCTCCACCCCTTGGCCCGAAAACCAAAAACCCTCCGGGCTACGTCTAAGCGCCCGCAGGGTTCTCTCTGATTTAGGATAAAATTTTCGACAGTCCAGTTTTAGGAAATGGACGGCGCCTGATGCAAAAAGGTATCGTCGGTAAGTTGTTTTAACACGAAATCGGCTACGTCGGCGCGCGAAACCTGACCCGCTTTGATAGCCTTCCCCACGCCAAATTTGTAATTCCCCGTCCGGGGGCCGTCTGTCAGGCCGCCCGGCCGTACGATAACCCAATCCAGGCCGCTGGCCTGCACTGCGGCTTCCTGTTTTTCCTTTTCCTCCATGGCCGATTTGAGCACCGTTTTCATGAGCATCTTAAAAGCCAGCGGCACCTGATCTTTGCTGTCGCCCACGCCAATGGATGAAACCACGACGAGCCGCTTGACGCCGGCCGCCTGCATGGCCGTCATGATGTTTTCCGTGCCCTGGGAGACCACGTTGCCGGGATTATCAGCCGTGGAGCCGAGGCTGCACACTACCGCATCGACGCCGGCCACGGTGGCAGCGGCGTCTTCGGGCCGCAGCACGTCACCTTGAATGATGGTGAGTTGGGGATGAGTGAAGTCGAATGATTCCGGATGGCGCAGCAACGCCTGCACGTCATGGCCCTGTTCTAAGGCCTGGGCCAAAGCCTGCCGCCCCACGCCGCGGCTGCCGCCGAAAATGGCAATTTTCATCGATGAATTCTCCTTTTCTGTTGTTTGTTTGCGCTTTTTGGGTTTACAACAAAGCAAATTCTAGCAAAGCGGCTTTGAGATCAACAAATACCCTCATGGTTTTTTCAGGCGGAGAAGGGCAAGCGGGTCAAGCGTCTGATAATCGCCGGCGGCGGCAACCACGTTGGCGAACGTCCGGGCCTCTGCCACGCTGAGCGCCGTGGTGATGACCACGACATCCATGCCGGCGCGGCGGGCCGCCTCGATGCCCGCGCGAGAATCTTCAAACACCAGACAGGCCGAGGGAGCCACGGCCAGCCGCGCCGCCGCAGTGAGGAAGATTTCTGGATGGGGCTTGCCGTTTTGCACGTCGTGGGCGCCGACAACGGCCGTAAATTCCCCCGCCAGCCCCAATCCATCCAGCACAAAGGCGATGTTATCCGGTCCGGCGGAGGTGGCTACGGCCGTTTTCAGCCCGGCAGCCTGACTCTGGCGTAAAAAATCGGCCAGCCCGGCTACCGGCTGCATCTTTGGACCATACATCGCCCGGTACTGCACCTCTTTTTGCGCCGCAATGCGCGCGACCTCGGCATCGTTCACCTGGCTGCCCAGCATTTCGCGCACCGTCTCGGCGTTGGTCTTGCCGCTGAGGCGGGCCTGGAATTCTTGCTCTGTCAGGTGAATATCCAGGTCGGCAAATAACGCCAACCAGGAGTGGATATGATAAGGCATGTTGTCGATCAACGTGCCGTCCATGTCAAAAATGAAAGCTTCGTATTGGTTCATGGGGCGAACTGTAACAAGGGAGACGGCCGTCGACAACCATGAGCCGCCTACAATTCCCATCCGCTGGTTGTGGTGAAATGGCAGAATCGGTTAGACTATCCGGTATGGAATCAACGACGCATTTCAGCGCGGCCAGGCGCAGTTTGTGGCTTCTGCTACGGCCGTTTCTCCTGGCTCTGGTCATCTGCTTGTCGCTCACCGCCTACTGGCTGGACGCCTCCGGCCGGCAGCCGGGCCGCCCCACGACGGCCGTCGCCCAGACCGCCGCCGACACGGCTCCCGTCATCACCGAAACCTGGCCCGCTTACGGCGTCAACCACATTAGCTACCCCGCTTCCCAACCCACCAGCGAGGAGCGCTATCAAAACGGCCTGTCTACCGGGGCCGCCTGGAACCGCTGGCCGATGTACTGGCACGACATTGAGCAGCAGCCAGGCGTGTTTGCCTGGGCGTACCAGGACACGGCCGTCAGCGCCGACATGGCCCACGGTCTGAAATTGGACGCCATTTTACTGGGCACGCCGGGCTTTTATCGCACGGACAAACTGGGCAACCGGCCTGCCCCCGCGGCCACGCCGGCGCAGCCCACCTCGCCATTCGCCCTGGACGAACCGCAAACCGGCGTACCGTTGGGGCTGCAAACGGCCGTTTTCAGCGACGGCAGCGACAGCCCCGGCCCCGGCAAAACCATCAACCCGGAGAACGTCTGGGCGCGGTTTGTGTATACGGCCGTTAATCGCTACAAACCCGGCGGCCTCATCGCCCAGCAAGAAGGCTGGCCGGCCGGTGTGGGCGTCACCCACTGGGAAATCTGGAACGAACCGGACCTGCTGCATTTCTGGGATGGCACAACGGCCGATTATGCCCGGCTGCTCAAAGTGGGCTATCTGGCCGCCAAACAAGCCGATCCCCACGCCCAGATCATCTTTGGCGGCCTGGCCGTCATCTACGATCCGTATGACATTCCGTTCCTCAGTTCCGTACTGACCATTTTTGACCAGGACCCAACGGCCGTTCAGTACAACTACTTCCACGACGTGCTGGCGCTGCATAACTACAGCTACGCCTACCGCTCCTGGCGCGCCGTTTACATCGCAGAGCGGCGGCTGACGGCGCGCAATTTGGACAAGCAAATCTGGCTTAACGAAACGGGCGTGCCGGTGTGGGACGATTACCCCGGCCCGGTCTGCGACCCCGCCAGCCCATACCGGGCCACCATGACCGAGCAGGCCGATTTCATCATTCAGAGCGCCCTGTACGCCACCTACGCCGGCGCGGACAACCTCTTTTTCTTCCAGCTTTACGACGACTGCGGCAACGTGGCCCTAAATCCGGACTATTTTCCGCCGGAGCAGTGCGCCGATGGCCCGCCGCCACCCAATTATGCCGGCGACGCCTTTGGCTTCTTCACCAATCTGGCCGGCGACGCCTGTTATGCCCACCACCCGCAGCCGGGTACGGCGCGGCCGGGACTGGCCGCGTTCCAGGCGCTGACCACGTATTTCTGGGACGTAGCGCCTTTGTGGCGGCTGCGACCTGGGGGAGCACAAGAGTGGCTGGCTTTTTATCAGCCGGCGACCCAATCGCGGGTGGTGGGAATCTGGGCGCTGACGGCCGTTACCGAAACGGCCGTGCTCGCCAGCACCAACAGCGCCCAAACCGGCCTGCTCATTCACCCTACCGGCCTCACGGAAACCATCACGGCCACCAACGGCCTGTTTACCCTGACGCTGCCGGGGGCCACCAATCAGAACACACCGACCGACCAGCCCATCAACCCCATCGGCGGACGGCCGTATCTGCTCATTGAGCCGGACACGCTGCCGCCCGTGGTCGCCGCCAGTGCGCCGCCGGTGGCCGCGTTGGCGGTGGTTGTCAGTTGGTCTGGGGAGGATTGGGGCAGCGGGATGGCCGATTATGACGTCTTTGTGAAGAAGGACAACAGTCTGCCGTCTACCTGGCTGCTGGGGACGACGGCCTTTTCCGGCGAATATCCCCTGGAGATGGGCCACACCTACACGTTTACCGTGATGGGGCGGGATCAGGCGGGTAATGTGAGTGAGGGAACGGCCGTTACCGTCCAGGCGCCCCAGCTTGACTGGCGCACCTTTTTACCGCTTGTCGGAGGATAAGGACGTATCGGCCGCCAGCGCCGTCGGCCGCCGGGTATGGGCGGCCGGCAGATCGGGGTCCTGGCCCGCCGGGGCGGCATCCCGGACGTGAACCGGCAAGGCCAGCCGAAAAATTGCGCCGCCGTTCGGATTGTCTTCAACAGATAGATCGCCGTTGTGGGCTTCCACCACCATGCGGCAAAACGTCAGCCCCAGCCCTGTCCCCCGATGATGAATGCTCTCTACCTGGGCAAATTTCTCGAAAATGCGCTGCTTGTCACTGTCCGGCACGCCGGGACCGTCATCCGAGACCAGAATGATCACGTGTTGGTCCTTGGCTACGGCCGTTACTTCCACAAACCCCTCCGGCATTGAGTAGTTAAAGGCGTTGGTGAGCAAATTGGTGATTACACGCTGGAGCAGTTCTCGATCGCCCAGCAAAGGCGGCAGGCCATCCGGCACGTGGATCAGCAGGCGCTTGTTCTGCGCCTCCGCCACCACTTCCCAATGCGCCAACGCTTCCCGCAGCCAGGTCGCGCCTTCAATATCCCGTTTATAAATGGGCAGCGCCCCCGCCTCCAGCCGCTCCACGTCCAACAAATTGTTGATCAACTGCAATATTCGCTGGCTCGATTCATCCGCCCGGACCAGCACCCGCTGCTGCCGGGGTGTTATCTTGCCCAGATACTCCTTTAGCAGCATTCCAATGCTGCTGCGAATGACCGACAGGGGGCTTTTCAGATCGTGGATGACCATCTGGGTCAGTTCCGTCCGCAGCCGCTGCTCGCGGCGCAGTTCTTCCGTACGCAGCTGCACCAGCCGGTCCAGGTGCACCACGATGACGTACAAAACGAGAAAGCCCAGAACGCTTTGGAACAGCAGCGCAAACAAAATGGCTAACCGATGTTCCTTTAAATCCAGCACGCTGATGACAAACTCGCCCATCAGCAGCGACATACCCACAATCAACACACTGCCGGCCGCAGCAAAATAGCGCGAGACCTGCAAATTTTCGGTGTTGCGCAAGCTGGACAGGATAGCCCAAACTGCCACCAACAAGGCCAGCAAAAGCAGCGGGTAGACAAAAATACCGGTCAGGCCATTCGCCCGACCCACGACCAGGAAGAACTGAGCCTCGGCCAGCAGCAGCAGCGTGCCGCTCAGGCGGTGGCTGAAGGTGTATAAAGCTTCAAAATCAACGACAACGCGGGCCGCGGCCCAGGCGAAAGCGGCAATGGTTAGCAGCGCCACGGCCAACCCGATGACCCTGCCAGGCAGGCTGCGGCTAAGGATGATGGTGGATTGGGGAACGGCCGTTATCCACCATAAATACAACGCCAGAGCAACTATCACCCCCACCCACAACCAGACCATGCCGCGCGCCAGGCGCGCTTCAAGTCGCGGCGACCAGCGAATCCCGGCCAGCACAAAAAACAAGGCGCTCACGGGCAAACTCAACAGGAATGACCAGGCCGAAACATGCGGCGCGACATCGGCCAAAAGAATGCCCGGCGTCGTCAGGCCGCTGACCAGCAAAAGCGCGGCCAACATACTGAAAGCCATGGTAATAAACTGCATCCGCACCCGAATTTGCTGGCCAAAAACCCCGCTCGAATACAAGGCTATGATCAGAGCCACAAAGCCGGAAAAGGCGGCCATGTAGTAATGGATGTAATGTTGAATGGCAACATTCGGCAAGAGGGCAGTATCTAGCCGAGCGGCCACGAGCAGGATAGAGAAAATGACCAGTGGCGCGCCGATAAACGCGGAAATGACTGGTTCACCTTGAGCAAACTTCACAAAATTTTTCATAGAACCTGGTTGAATGATTGCTCCACGCCCTTAGACGGCAGCCCCGGAGCGTTCCAATACAATGGGAGTGAGTCTAACAAAGCTAACTGTCTGTCTTGCTTAAGGCAGACAGATTTTTCCGGTTGCCTAAAAAAAACCTGTTTGGTCTTTAGGGTACTGAACGCTTACGTTTGCGGCAAAGGCGAATTCGGAGACAATATCTGGGATTGGCGAAACCACCCAATCGACAAACTAAGAAAATGTCAGGAACCCTATGAAAGCTATTTTGCGCGAATTCCCGCAACAAATTGAAACCGACCGCTTGCTCATTCGCTGCCCGCTGCCGGGTGATGGCGCGCCGCTTGCCGCAGCGGTTAAGGAATCTTTGCCCGAATTACGGCCGTGGCTGCCCTGGGCCATGGCCGAACCCACCGCCGAAGACTCCGAAGCCAACGTGCGGCGCGGCTACGCGAACTTCATCAACCGCGAGGACCTCTGGTTGCTGCTTCTGCTGAAGGAAAACGGCCGTATCATCGGCGGCAGCGGCCTGCACCGCATTGATTGGGACGTGCCCAAATTTGAGATTGGCTACTGGCTAAGCACCCCTTACACAGGCCAGGGCTACATGACCGAAGCGGTCAGCGCCATTGCCGATTTTGCGTTCGACGTGCTGGGCGCGCAGCGCGTGGAAATTCAATGCGACGCCTTGAATGAGCGCAGCGCCGCCGTCGCCCGCCGACTAAACTTCACCCACGAGGGCACACTGCGGCACAACCGGCGCAATCATCTGAGCGATGAACTGCGCGACACCTTGATTTTCGCTAAAATTGCCGACCATGAATAAGCTCCGCTTCCTGCTGCTGCCGCTGGCTTTGCTGCTGGCCGCCTGCGCCGGCAGCAATAGACCGTCTGGCGGCCAGTCGGCGGCCCTGCCGGCGCCGCGGCCGATGGTTACGCTGCAGCCGACGTTTACCCCGCAGCCGACGGCCGGCCCGCTGCCCTCGATCACGCCGCCGCCGCCGCGCCCCACGGCCGTTCCCAATACCGCCATTCCGTTCGGCGACACGGCCGTTGAACTCCGCTACCAGATTCCCGCCCTTTCCCTCAATCGGCGGCTCCAGGGCAGCATCGCCAGCGAAATTGTCGCTGTGGACGAAACAACCGGCGTTTCGCGCCAGCGCAGCAACCAGGCCGGCATCATGCTAGAGTTGAACAGCGCCCTGCCGCTCATGGCTTTGGATCCTTTGCCCGAAGGCTGCGACGCCTGCGTCTACGTGGAGTATGATCTGCCGGCGCAAGGCTTGAGTGATGCGGGCTGGCTGCAGGACCCGGTGCTGCTGGCCAGTATTGAAAATTACCTCACCGCCGCTTTAGGCCCACACTTCCCGCCGGACACGGTCATTGGGCTGCGCCGGTCGGCGTCGCCGTATGCCCCGGCCCACACCATCGCCCTGACGGCCGACGGCCGTGTCTGGACCTGGCTGGCAACCGAGCCGCAAATTAGCCTGCCGGCGGAAGCCAACCCCGACCGGCCGGAATTTAGCCTCCTGGCCGACCTCTCCCTGGCCGATTTGTCAGACCAATACACCGCCGAATGCCTGGGCAGCCCGCTGGAAACGCTCACCATTCGGCAGGGCGAGTCGTCCTGGCAAGGGCAGATCGTTTGCCCTGAGTTGGCTTTGCCCAACACGCTGCTGCCGTTGTATTTGCGGCTGGACGCACAGTTGGCCGAGAAAACGGCCGTGGCCTCCCTCCCGCGGCCCGCCCCCCTCTTTCCGCTCAACGCCCTGGTCGATTATCGCCGCGCCGACGGCGCCCGGCTCACCTTGCTGGCCGACAGCACCCTGATCGGCGTGGATGCCGGCGGCAGCGTCTTCACCGGCACCCTGACCACCACCCTACCCCTCAGCCTGACCACGTCGTTGGTGCGCAGCAATTTGCTGCAGCCCGGCCTGAGAACGTTCGACGCCGATCCCAGCGCCACGTCGCCGCGCACAGTGCTGGTGGTGCGCGGGCCATCGGGTTTACTGGACGGCCAATGGATCACATTGCCGGACAACGAGATTTTTGCCGGGTTGGATGCGCTGCTGGCTGAGCTGATTGGGCCGGAAACGGCCGTGCCGCCCGCCGACGAAGAAACGGCCGTGCCCACACCCACAATCGAAATCTTCCCCACGCCCTGAGGCTGTATCTGTCATTTTCCACTCATCCGCCAAAAACACCGCGAAAGCCTAAAATTCGGGTATACTTACCATAATCTGGCTGCGTATTGGTAAACTTGACCAGAGCTGGCAAATCGGAACTGGAGGCAAGTTGAGATGCAAAACCGAGAGCGCACCCTCTTGATAGGATCCATCATTTTAAACGTGATTTTACTCGTCGCTGTGGTGGTTTTGTGGCAGCGCCCGGCTGCGACCGCGACCCCGCCGACTGCCCAGGCAAACCTTCCGCCAGGCACAGAAGCAGCCAGCGCCTCTCCTACCGCAGCGAGCCCAACCAATACGGCCGTGCCTGCCACTTCCACCGCCGAGCCTACCGCCACCGTCACCCCGTCACCCGAACCCACCCTGGAACCGACAACGCCACCGACACAGGAACCCACGCCCACGCCAACTGTTGCGCCAAGCGCCACCCCCATGCCCACCAACACACCGGAACCCACCCCCATCCCCACCGCAGCCCCCCTGCTCACCGGCCCCAACTGGCTGCGCTATGTCAACCAGTTCCGCCTGGAAGCCAACCTGCCGCTGGTTTCGGAAAACGCGGCCTGGTCGCAAGGCGCAGCCAACCACAGCTTTTACATGGTCGCCAACAGCGAAGCCTCCCACAACGAGAACGCCAAATCAACAGGCTACACGCCTGAAGGTCAGGCCGCGGCTCAGAATGGCAATATCGCTGTCAGCGGCGCGGCCGGCGTGGGTTACACCTGGCCCTTCGACTATTGGATGTCGGCCTCTTTCCATGCGCTGCCCATTTTAGACCCCCAACTGCAAATGGTAGGGTATGGCGATTATCGGGATGCGTCGAGCGGCTTTGGCATGGCGGCCACGCTGGACATTCATCGCGGGCTGCGCGACCTGCCCCCCGACATCCAATTCCCCATTCTTTTCCCCAAGAACGGCGGGCAAACCTGGGTCACTTCGTTCACGCTGCCGGAATTTCCTAACACCCTGGCCGGCTGCCCTGGCTACACGCAGCCTTCCGGCGCACCGATCATTGTGCAAATTGGCAGCGGCGACCAGACCCCGCGCGTGACCAGCAGCGAAATCCTGCGCGACGGCACGCCCATTCCCCATTGTGTTTTTACCGAGGCCACTTACACCAACAGCAACAGCTACTGGCAAGGCGTTGGTCGCCAGATTCTGGATGAACGGGACGCCATCGTCCTGGTGCCGCAAGCGCCGCTGCAAGTCGGCAGCACCTATGCCGTCACCGTTGTGGTAAACGGCCAGGAGATTTCCTGGCAGTTCGACGTTGTCGCCGGACCGCCAACCAATTAACTATGATGCAAGCATTAATCTTAGAAAACGATCAAGTTCGCTATGTGCGGGATTATCCCGTTCCCGCTCCGGCAGAAGATGAGGCGCTGATCCGCGTCAGCCTGGCGGGCATCTGCACGACAGACCTGGAGATGATGAAGGGCTATCACCCAGAGTTTCGGGGCGTTTTGGGGCATGAATTTGTGGGGATCGTGGAGCGTGCGCCTCTGGCCGCCTGGCACGGCCGTCGCGTGGTGGGCAGCATTAACATCGGCTGCAACACATGCGAGGTTTGCCGCTGCCAGGGACCAGAGCACTGCCCGAACCGGCGCGTATTGGGCATCATTGGCAAAGACGGCACATTTGCCGAGTATGTCGCGCTGCCGCTGAACAATCTTCTGGCCGTGCCGGACAACGTACCCGACGAAGCGGCCGTGTTTACCGAGCCGCTGGCGGCGGCGCTGCGCATTCGGGAACAGGCAATGGTACGGCCGTCGGCCAAAACGGCCGTCATCGGGCCGGGCCGTCTGGGGCTGCTGGTGGGACAGGTGCTGGCTCTGGATGGCGGCGACGTGGTGATGATCGGCCGCACCCGGCCGTCGTTGGAACGGCCGTTGGCCCTGGGCCTGAAGAGCGGTCTGGCCGACGACTTTGCCGATGGGAGCTTCGACTTCATCGTCGAGGCGACGGGCAACGAAGCGGGGTGGAATACCGCCATGCGCCTGATACGGCCGTCAGGCGTCATCATACTCAAGAGCACGTTTGTAGGCCGGCCGCAAATCGCTATGAGCGAGGTGGTCGTGCGCGAGATTACGGTGATTGGCTCCCGCTGCGGCCCATTTGCCCCGGCGCTGCGCCTGCTTGCCCGGCGGCAAGTCAACACCCAGGCCCTCATCGACGCTGAATACCCGCTGCGCCAGGGCATCATCGCCCTGACCCACGCGGCGAAACCAGGCGTGCGCAAGGTTTTGTTACGGCCGTAATGTCAGCGCCCGGTCATCTTGCGGCCACAACCGCCGGATTTCCCGGTGAATGCGCACATTGTCCAGAAATGAGGCGCGCCATTCTGAGCTGATAATGCCTTGCGCCAGCGTCTGGATGCGCTCGTAAGCCTGCTGCAGCACCCAGGCCGCCTCCGGCTGACCACTGGCCTGCAGTACAAGGTAACAAATCCAGTAGACGCGCAGCGGCTCTTCCATTCGATCCAACGGCGCGTGCCGCAGATAACACATCACCCCGGTGAGATGGGCCTGGGCCTGAGCCAGGTTGCTTTGCCGCAGGCTGATATAGGCCAGATTAGCCAGTGTTTCTAATACCAACAATTGATCTCGTAATTTGCGGCGCAGGGTGAGGGATTGCTGGTAAACGGCCGTGGCCTTCGCCCACTTGCCCTGGCCGGCATACGCCCGGCCAAGATAACTCAGTGCGTAAGCCTGCAGCGATTCGTTTTTCAAAGACTCGGCCAGCGTCAGCGTTTGCAAACCCAAACGCCACGCCTGCTCAAAATCCCCCTGCCAGGAAAACAACAGGCTCAGATTTCCAGACGTCCAGCTCTGGCCGCGTCTGTCGTCTATCTCCCGACAAATGCTCAGGTCCTGCGTGTAATAGGTCTGAGCCTGCTCATACAACCCCACCCGCCCATACAGGTAGCCCAGGTTGCCCAGGGCGATGCTCTGGCTCCAGCGGTCGCCGGTCAGCTGAAACATCTCCAATGCCTGGCGGTAATACGATTCTGCCAGCTCATATTGATGCGAATTTTCAGCCACCAGCCCTAATTTATTGAGCGTTTCACCTTCGCCAATACGATCGGAGGTCTGGCGGTCCAGCGCCAAGGCTTTCCGCAAAAAGGCGCTGGCTTCGGCAAACTGGCTGTGTTTCCAGGCAATGGCCCCCAGCGTGCGCAAACATTTCGCCTCGATATCCTGGGCGCCCACCTGCTGCGCCAGACGCAGCGCCCGGCCGGTAATCGTCACGGCCTTCTCGTAGTTTTCCAGGCGCTGATGGATATTGCCCAACTGCTGATAGCTAACCGCTTCCAGCCAGGGATCATTTGCCTGGAGAGCGAGAGATGCAGCCAACTGCCCCGCCCCCTTCATGGCCCAGAAATCGCCGGTTACTTCTGCGTAGCGGGCAAGGCGCAGGGCCAATTCAGCCCGCTGCCGGATGTTACCGGGACGTGATAAGGATTCGGCCACGTCATTCAATTCCTGAAACTGCCGCTCCCTCTCGCCCAACAGGTGGTAAAGTTGTTCGAGCGTCAGGTTAAGCTCGTAATGCAGCGCTTCTTGCTCTGGGGGGAGGAGGTTCATGGCGCGGGTAAACAAATCGACGGCTTCACGGTTGGCATAGTGGGCTTCGGCAAACCGGCCGGCGAGAACGGCGAAATAACATTCTTTGGTCGAATCACCGGCCAGATGCCAATGGTAAACCAGATCGGCGTACCAGGGGGCCAGATTGGCCTGGAAAACTGTTTCCAGCGCCACAGCCGCTTGCCGATGGAGCGCGCGCAGGCGAGAAGGCAATTGCATGTGATAGGCGGCATCGCGCAGCAAGGCGTGGGCAAAGGCGTAGCGATTTTGGCTAACGGCCGTCCACACCTGGGCCCTCTCTGCATGCTGAATCTGCGCGGCCAGATGCAGCGTGTTGGTTAGCGCCGCTAACACCGGCATATCGAACGACATGCCCAGGACAGCGGCCGTCTGCACCAGTTGGCGCACGTCGGGCGACAGGCTGTCCAGGCGAGAAACCAACACGGCCTCCAGGGTTTGCGGCGTTGATTTGACGGCCGTTGGCTCCATGATGAAAACACGGCCGTCTTCCGCCGGCAGCAGCGCCCCCTGTTCCCACAGCGACAGGGCCAGATGCTCCACAAAGAGCGGATTGCCGTTCGTTTTTTGGTGAATAAAGGCCACAGCCTGGGGCGACAATTCCGCGCCGACCACCCGCCCGGCCAGCAACCCCACGTCCGTCACCGACAGGTAATCCAGCGCCAGGGCCGCCTGCGGGACATGGTCGGGAAGATTCAGGCGAATGGAACGGCCGTGGGCGTCGTAGCGCCCTTCGATCAGCACCACCACGGGAAAATCGGCTATCTCCCGCACCAGATATTGCAACATCTCCTGGGAATCTGCATCCAGCCAGTGGGCGTCTTGCACCACCAGAATCACCGGCTGAACCAGCGATTCGGCTTTGATCAGGTTCTTGATGGCGGCGCGGGTGTTCTCAAAGCGCAGTTTGGGTTCAAGCTGCGCGTACAAATCGTCCGGCCAGTCCAGATTGACCAGAGCGGCCAGGAAAGAGACGGAGCGATCCAATTCCTTTTCGATTTGGGCGGCAACGGCCGTTGCCGCTGGCAGACTTCGCCGGAGCGCCGTCAAAACTTGCTCAAATTTCTCTTTGTTTTGCGCCTGAGATTGAGCCGGTTCCTGCAAAAAATAGTGGCCTAAAAATGTGCGGAATGGGTTTAATGATGTCTGGAGCACTTCGTCGGAAGGACAATAAGCGATCAGCGCCGGACGCTCACGGGAAATCTCGCGGCTAAATTCTGTGAGTAGATGGCTTTTGCCAATGCCCGCTTCGCCGTCCAGGTAAAACACGCCGGCAAACTGACCGGCGAAGATGGGCTGGGCAAAAGCGTGCAGGCGGTCTAACTCACGGCTGCGGCCGTACAAACGGCCGTAATGCAGCAGTCCAGATTCATTCCGCCGTTTGCGCACCACCTGGTAAACGGGCAGGTGCTTGCTTTTACCCTTCAGCGGCAGCTCGCCCAGATCCAAAAAGGAATAAGCGCTTTTTAGCGCCGTATACACCGACCGTGTGGTCCAGATTTCATGCGTGGGCGCGCGCATGGCCAGCCGCGCGGCCACATTCACCACGTCGCCGATAGCCCCATATTCGCAGCGCGCCTGACCGCCGCGCAGCCCGGCCCACACCAGCCCATCGGCCACCCCGGCGCGCCAGGGAACGGCCGTCAACGCCTCATCCAGGACCAATTGCCGTTTTAGCGCCAGCAGGAACGAGAGGGCGCGGTCCGCGTTGTTTTCGTGACTGGCCGGCAGCCCAAACCAGATCACCAGATACCCGCCGGGAATACTGAAATCCACCTGGCTAAACGCCCCGCCATAACGCTCGCTGAGCAGCATAACGGCTGTGACAAATGCGTGCAGTTGATCCTGCGTCGCCGGAGCCTCAAAGGCGATAAAAACCGGGCTGGCCCGCCGAAATTCCGCTTCGCCGCTCCAGGCTTGCTGGGCTTCCGGGATGAAAGGGGCCACGTCAGCGGCGGAAATGGGCGGCGGTACGGCCGTGTTGCCCAACCCCTGCAAACCGCCTGCCCGGAGGCCGCCGACGTAAAAATAGCGGGCATCGAGGGTGGGCCAGACACCGGCCAGCGGCTGAATGTACGCCCGGATGGTCTCGTCGGCGATAGCTTCGCCGGGTTGGGCCAGGGATTGGGCTTCTACCGCCTGGGTGATGGCCGGGCCGCGAAAATAATAGGTGTAACGGCCGTTCTCGCCGGGAATCCCCCACTCCACTTCGCCAAACGACAGGCCAACCTTCACGCCAATCGCAAATACGCCATAAGGTGTGGCAAAGTCCCGCGTGCCCTGCGGTTCTGAAAAGTATCGTCTGATAAAGTCCAGCACGTGCAGGGCGCGCCGCACCGCCAGATCCACCGGCTCGCCGTCGTCCTGCGGGAAAATCGCGGCGAAGGCATCGCCGGCAAACAAGGGGATGATGCCGCCACAAGCGGCAACCTGAGCGACCATCGGGTCGAAAATCGCCATCACCACGTCGCTTAAGAGTTCAGCGCCGTCTTTGTGATGGGCCATCAGTGATTCTGTCAGAGTGGTAAACCCGGAAATGTCGACAAACAAGGCGGCGGCGCGCAACGTACCGGCCCGTTGCTGATTGGCCCAATTCTCGTGGATAATGGGGGGGACAAGACTGGAATACATGCCAATTGCCTGCGCTTAACTCCGGAACGCCGCTAAATTCGATTGGCAATATAATACTAAAACGGCCGTCTCCCCCACAACCCACCAGTAGTCATGCCCGCTGTTCACCATCTAGACCCTTGGGCTTGAGGATGGCGGCGGCCGGAATAACAATTAATCATCAACTGTTGAACAATTAATTGTTAATGCCCGTCTCGCGCAGCAGCGGCTCCAGCAGATTATCCACCGGCACAAAGTCATCTGTCAGTTCAGTTGGGGGCGCTTGCTGGAGGATGGCGTCCAATTCCGCCGGGGAAAGGAACATTTCCGCCAGGGGATTGGCTGACATCGCCCCGGCTAAATCTTGCCGCGAGGCAACGATGACAAACGTCTGGCGGCTAATTTCGCCGGGCGCGCCGACGGTGGGCGCGGCGTAGACGTAGGGAAACGTCTGCTGCAAGGTGTGGACGTAAGCGCGAAAGAAGTTGAGCGTACGGCCGTCGATGATATTCGCCAGAAACAGCCCGTTATCACTCAGATGGGCGGCGATTTGCTCGTTAAATTCGCGGGTGGTCAGATGGTAGGGCACCGACACGTCGTTAAAGGCATCGCCGAGGATCAGGTCGTAGCGGGGGTCGGGCGGCAGGTCGTTTAGGAAGCGGCGCGCGTCTTCGTTGATGGAGGTGATGGTGGTTTGCGGGGAGAGGGCGAGGTAGGCGTAGTTAACGGCCGTTACCGCCGGGTCAATCTCCACCACATCCAGGCGGCTGCCCGGATAAGCCGCCTCCAGATAACGCGGAAACACGTACCCGCCGCCGCCGATAAACAGAGCCGCCGGCACACTCCCGGCAGGCACAAGCGCCTGCACCACGTCGGCGTACACTTGCTCGTAGCGATATAACAGCTGTGTCGGATCATCCAGGTCCACGATGCTGTGCGTCAGGCGGTCCAGCAGCAGGTGGCGGCGCTGCGGATTGGCCTCGTCGGTGCGAATCTGGATGCAAAAGTAGTTGGTCTCGCGCAGGCAGTCGCTTTGCAGCCCGCCCGCCGCCCAAACCGCCAACAGGAGACCCACAAACAGCCCCACACTCCCGACGATCTGTCGCCCCCGCCACCCGGCAAACCAGCCAACCCCCAAACCAACCAACAGGAGAACCCCCGCCACCCCCAGCACAATCGCCCGCGTGCCAAACTGGCTGATGAGGAAAAACCCGGTGGCAAACGTACCGGCAATGCTGCCGACGGCCCCGGCGGCATACAGCTTGCCCACCACGCTGCCGGTCCGATCCAGATCGGTCAGGGTGAGCTTCACGACGATGGGGCTGATGGTGCCTAACACGGCGGCGGGCAGGAGGAAAACGGCCGTAAACGCCAGCAGCACCCCGGCAATCACCGGCAGCCGCCCGCCCGGCGCGCCGATTAACTGCACCGTCAGCAGCACGCTCAGGCTGGCCGCCGCCGACAGCACGAACATAACCGCCAGCAGCCGGCGGCTGGCCCGCCGGTCGGCCAGGCGGCCGCCGACGTAATTGCCCAGGCTAATGCCGGCCAGAATCACGCCAATCACGCTGGTCCAGGTGTACAAATTCACACCCACACGCGGAGCCATCAGCCGCCCGGCGACCAATTCTAAAACCAACGTGCAGAAGTTAGATAGAAAGACAATGAGGATCGCCGCGATGGGCGGCAGGGTTTGAGATGATTTACTGTGCATGGGGGAATGATGCCGCTAGACGGCCGTTTTTGCAAAACGCCTGGAGATGGATCCAATCTAGCAATCTGTCGGAGAACCCCATTTAGCAGCCGGGGTATCCTTACCGCGCAAGTGCTACACTGCCAACGGATCATCCGGGTTTTCCGCGTCCCATAAGACCTTGTAGTCGGCGTCAGTCCAGCCAATACGCGTTTTGTTCTGAATATATCCCACGTATTGTTCGCGTTGGGCCAGCCTCTTTTTCAGGCGCACGGCCGTGCGAAAATTCAGTCGTAAGTTACCTTCCCGGTCAATCCCCGGCGCAAACGTGCCAATATCTGGCAGCTTCACCGCTCGCCCCTCACGGCAAAAAAACAATATCGCCTCCGACAATTCCGCAACCGCCATCAACAATTCACTCCGATTCAAACCAGTTCGGCTGGCAACCCAATCGGTCACGTCATCAATTTGCGCTGTCGGCAGTCGCTCCAGCTTAGGGCCATACTGCCGCACCGCCTGTACAATTTTAGCCATCGCCTTTCTCCTTATCGTTTTCCATCTAGATTTATGCTTTTCAAGGAGCTTAACCCGCCTGTTGCGCGGCTTAGTTTTCCATTTCCAGCTTGTAAACTTCAATTTTACATTGTCAAAGTAAATTTTGACAGTGTAAAAATATATTTTGACACTGTATGATTTTATTTTGACAGTGTAAGAATTGGAGGACAGGATGGGGAAACGGCCGTTTTGCCCTGCCCTATCATGCGCCATTCGCGGCTTAAATGGGGGAAACGGCCGTTTGAATGCCGTACACAATTCTGCTAAACTATACGGCAAAGCGAGGTGACAAGCGATGGTACAAGAAAAAAAGAAACTGACCTTACGCATCAACGCCCGGCTGATCGAGCAGGCCAAGGAGTACGCCGCCCAACACGACACATCCGTGTCGCAGTTGGTGGAGATATTCTTGCAAGAGCTGGCCCGCCAGGAACAAGCATCATCTGAAACGCCTATTCTGGACAAACTGATCGGTATCCTGCCTGAACCGGTAAACATTGAAGATTATCATACTTATTTGGTGGAGAAATATGGCGGGGAATAAAATAAAGCTACTCGTTGATCTGAATCTAATAGTGGATGTTTTGAGTAAACGAGAGCCCCATTTTGCTGATTCGGTCTATATCTGGCGAGCCATAGAAACCGGTCAGGCCAGTGGATTTGTGGCTGCACACAGCATCACAACGCTCTTCTATCTGGTTGCCCGGCAGATTGGTTGGCAGCAAGCAACTGCCGCAATTAATGACGTGGTGCAGATATTTTCAGTGGCCGCCGTCAACGAGCAGGTTATTAAAAATGGCATTCGGTTAGGTTGGCGTGACTTTGAGGACGCAGTGCAAATGGCTGCGGCTATGCAAGCCCATGTGGATTACGTGGTCACCCGCAATCCGAAAGATTATGAGACGCAGCCCGTGCCGGTGCTGCCGCCTTCTGGTTTGCTGGCTTTGCTGGCGCAACGGAAATAGAAAACGGCCGTTTCTCCCCCTCTAAATTTGACTGAAGGAGGGGGGAAACGGCCGTTTAATCAGCCAAAATCCCAAACGCTTACTTTCTCGTCCGCGTGGCCACGTCAAAAATAACGGCCGCCGCCAGCACCGCCCCGCGCACCATGTACTGGTAAGAAATCCCAATACCCATCAGGTTCATACCGCTGGTCAGCGAAGCCATCACAATCGCGCCGATCAGCGCACCGGTCACCTTACCCACACCGCCGGCCGCCGACACGCCGCCGACAAAGGCCGCGGCAATAGCGTCTAACTCAAAGAGCGTCCCGGCCGTCGTCGTCGCCGATTGCAGCCTCGATGCAAACAAAATGCCCGACAACGCCGACAACATGCCCATCTGGCCAAACACCACATAGGTGATGTTCTTCACGTTCACGCCGCTCAATTCGGCCGCTTCCGGGTTGCCGCCCACCGCATAAATGTGGCGGCCCAACACCGTCTTGGTGGTCACAAAGTGATACAAGCCCACCACAATCAACATCACCACCACGGTCCAGGACAGGCCATTGTAACCGGCCAGCACCCAGGTCATGCCGCCCACGATGGCCGACACGAACACCAGCTTGAGGACGAAGATGTTCATCGGCAGCACTTCGAAGTTGTAGTCTTGTTTTTTGCGACGGCCGTTAATCTCCCCAACGATATAAATCACAATCGCCACAATCCCTAACAGCAGGGTCAACTTATGCATCTCCGGCATAAAAGTTAGGCCCGGAATGTCAGGAATGTATCCGTTTCCAATGGCGTTAAAAATATCATTCGGGATAACAATCGTGCCCGTTTCCTCTGTTACCACCAAAATCGCGCCACGATAAATCAACCAACCGGCCAACGTCGCCACAAACGCCGGGATGCCCATCTGCGCCACCAAAAAACCAGGGATAAAACCCAGCAGCAGCCCTAAAATCAGCACAAACGGGATGACAATCAGCACCGGCCAGCCCCAAAAAACCATAGCGATAGCCGCCACCGCCCCCAGAAAGCCGGCCAAAAAACCCACCGAAAGGTCAATGTGCCGGATCACGATCACCAGCGTCATACCCACGCCTAAGACCGCAATGTAGCCCGTCTGATTCAGCAAGTTGCTAATATTACGGGACGAAATAAAGATGCCGTCCGTGAGAATGGCAAAAATGGCCCAAATGACAAACAGGGCAATAAACATGCCGTATTCACGGATATTTTGCCGCAGTACCCTCTGTAAATCCTTGAAAAATGACATCTTTAATCTCCTTAATTCCTCGTCGCCAAATGCATAATCGTCTCTTGCGTCGCTTCCTCCACCGGCAGTTCTCCCGTAATCTTACCGGCCGACACGACGTAAACCCTATCGCTCATCCCCAGAATCTCCGGCAGCTCAGAAGAAATCATGATAATGCTCATGCCCTGCTCCACCAACCGATTCATAATGGTATAAATTTCGTACTTTGCCCCCACGTCAATACCGCGCGTCGGCTCATCCAAAATCAAAATCTGCGGCTTTACAAACAACCATTTAGCCAGAGACACTTTTTGTTGATTGCCGCCGCTTAAATTAACCACGGTCTGTTCAATGCTGGGAGTCTTAATATTCAGCGAGTTTTTATAATCGTTGGCTACCTTAATTTCCGCGTTGTTATCCACCACGCCGCGCCGGGCAATTTCGCGCAAATTCGCCAGCGTAATATTCTGCCGCACGTCCTGAATCAAAATCAGGCCGTTCCGCTTTCTATCCTCCGACACGTAAGCCACACCGGCATCAATCGCCTCTTGAGGATGCTTGAAGCTGCGCCTCTCACCATTTAGCGTCAACTCTCCTTGCACACGATATCCATCTGGATTTCCGAAAATACTCAGGGCCAGTTCCGTGCGCCCCGAGCCCATCAGCCCGGAAAAACCCACGATTTCGCCCTTCTTAACCGTAAAATTATTATCTTCGAGGATATTCCGCTCGCGGGACGGATCATAGGCGCTCCAGCTTTTAACCTCCAGCACCACTTCATCCGAACGCTTATGCTCTCGTTTAGGATAAATATTGTCAATTTCGCGGCCTACCATGTGCTTAATCAGCACGTTTTCCGACACTTCACCTTTGTGAGCATCCAGCGTGCAAATCGTCTGCCCATCCCGCAAAACCGTCACCGAATCGGCAATATCCATCACCTCTTTTAATTTATGGGTGATCAAGACACACGTAACGCCCTGGGCACGCAAATCACCCAACAAAACAAACAGGTTGTCTACGTCCTGTTCGTTAAGCGCTGAAGTCGGCTCGTCCAAAATCAGCAGCTTGACATCCTTACTGAGCGCTTTGGCAATCTCCACCAACTGCTGTTTCCCCACCCCCAATTCTCGAACCTTGGCCGCCGGGTTCACATCCAGCCGCACCTTCTTAAGCATTTCACTGGCGCGCCGAATGGTTTCATTCCAATCCACCATCATCCCATTGCGAATTTCATGCCCGACAAAAATGTTCTCGTAAACTGTCATATCGGGTACAAGAGCCAACTCCTGGTAAATGATGCTGATGCCCACTTTTTCGCTGTCGCGGATCCCCCCGAATCTTTGCAGTTCGCCGTCAAAAATAATATCACCTGAATACTCGCCGTGCGGGTAAACGCCGCTTAACACCTTCATCAAAGTCGACTTACCTGCGCCGTTTTCCCCCACCAGACAGTGAATTTCTCCTTTTTTAACCCGAAAACTAACACCATCCAGGGCCTTGACACCGGGAAATTCTTTCGTGATGTTTTTCATTTCCAATATGGGCGTATCGTTCATAATCAGCTCCGGGCAAATTTGCAATAGACATGAAAGGAATGGCGGCGACATGCGCCGCCATTCCAACAACCAACACTACACGATTATTTTACTGTAAACCGGTGAAATCGCTGGCGCTGTAGTAACCAGAATCGATCAGGGCTGATTTGACATTATCTTTGTCAACCGTGACCACCGGGGATTGAATGGCCGGAACGTCGATCACACCGTTGTTGTAAGAACCCTGAGCATCCGGGGTTCTGTCTTCCAACAGGGCGATGGCAGCATTGATGGCGTCGTTCACCAACGTGCGCACGTCTTTGAAGACGGTCATGGACTGCTTGCCGTCGATGATGTACTGC
>ERZ795053.663-NODE-663-length-43887-cov-11.417823_pt1 | contig 43887 bp, 39 predicted proteins | sample MGYA00375137_ERZ795053 | MGnify/ENA primary metagenome ERZ795053 (study PRJEB30182, sample SAMN05720284) | activated sludge metagenome | isolation source: Anaerobic digester | place: Hong Kong | collected 2014-12-17 ... | reverse complement strand
GTGGCGGAGAGGGTGGGATTCGAACCCACGGAACCCTTGCAGGCTCAACGGTTTTCGAGACCGCCCCGTTCGACCACTCCGGCACCTCTCCGCGCTTGGGGGTCGTTGTGAGGGCGGGGTTTAATTGGCCGGTGCGGCCAGCGCAATAGGTTTTTCACGGCATTGGCGTGAATTCTTGCGGTGGCGTCGGGACATCGACGATCACCGTGCGCGGCTTCTGGTCCTCCTCTGCAGACAGGGGTGCGGACGCGTGGCGGCCGCCGGCGACGATGGCAGCCGGAACGAGTTTCCCCGAAGCAGACAGGTATCGACCCTCTGGTTCGGTTCGCGCATTGCGCCCGGGGGCAGCGCGATAGCGAAAACCGACCGGTCCCACCCTAGGGTCGCATCCTTCGGAAGGAGAGGTCTTCCCGCACCTGCAAGAACCTGGACATGATGGCCCTGCCAACGGTCTTGTCCAGTTCCCCGGCAACGAGAGCACCCAGAACGCACAGAGTGAAGACGCCGAAGAACGCCGCCAGATTGCTCTCGACAAAGTAGAAAACGAGGTAGATCGCCGGAACATGAAAGAGGTAGATGTAAAGGCTTAGCGCACTGAACCGGAGCATGACGAGCGCCACCACCCTGGGAAGTGGAACGGTCCTGATCCAGATGATCATGGCGGTACCCGCATAGAGCCAGGCAGATGTCGTCATGTCGAGGTCGGACCAGTCGAGCAGGAAGACACCCGCCACGACGATGCTTGCGACGAACTTGTCGCGAATGTCTTCGACGCTGGCGATGCACCATCCCACCATCAAGAGTTGCAGTGCCGCGATCGGGCTGTGGGATCTGGGCCCGAACTCCATCGCGTCCATTCCCAGCACGCGCATCACGACGGTCGCCGCGGCCAGACCGGCATAGGCGCTTGCCTTTGGCCAGGTCCTGAAGGCATGCGCGACGCCCGGTATCGCAAAAACAAGACCGAGGATCACAATGATCTGCGCATAGGCGCTGACGAACCAGTATGGGAAAGCCATCTCCGGTTCGACAGGCCACCAGTTGTTGATCAGCGCGAACCATTGCCAGTCGAACGGTGTGAACCAGAGGGCCAGCCCGCTTATGATCACATAGTAGGGGATCAGCAGCTTGCTGAGCATCGCCGTGTAGAACCGGAGGATCTTTCCGTTCAACAGGTTGACAGCCTGATATCTCGAAACCGAATGGCCGGTCAGCAACAGCAGCACGAAGGTGCCTCCGCCCACCCTGAGGGCGCCGGTATGGACGAGGACGACGGCGACAATGGCCAGAACCCTCAGGATGACCGTCGTGTTGACTTTCGTCAGACGACTTCGCCCGGACTTCCTCCGACTTGCGAGGTCAGAAAAGCTGATCCTGTCCCATCCGTCAGGCAACCAGCCCAGAACATCTTCGACGACAAGGGAGGCCTGGATATGAGAAAGAGAGTCGCCCCCCATTTCGACAAACGACTTCGTCAGATCGTCGATAGGGGTGTTCAGTATGCCTTCCAGACCCGCGACAAGCGCGCGTTCTTCCTTGGTGCTTTCCCCAAGAGCCGCGCGGCGATCGCGCTTGTTCTCCTGCGTATCCAGATCCAGCGCAGAGATCGCCTTCCTGTTGATCTTGCCGTTCGGAAGGTAAGGCAGGCTCTCGACAAAGACGAAGCGGGCTGGAACCATTGCCGGGTGAAGTTCCGCCCTCAGCGCCTCGCGCAGACGGTTCGCCTGTGCGCCCTCCTCTTGCGGCGGCAAAGGCGCTTCGGCCACGACAAGCGCCAGAAGGATCTTGTTGTCGTTCGCATCTACCCGGGTGGCGATCGCGGCGTCCCTGACGCCCCCTTGTCGAAGAAGCAGGTCTTCGATTTCGGTGGGCTCGATGCGCACACCGCGGATCTTGATCTGCGAATCCATGCGCCCGAATATCTCGATCTTGCCGTCAGAACGAACACGGCCAAGGTCGCCGGTCATGTAGATCAGATCGTCTGGATCCTCGCTCAGGGCGTTGGGGCGGAAGACGGCCTGTGTCAGATCGTCATTCGCGAGGTACCCCTTGGAACGGTATGGCGTCCGGATCGCGATCTCGCCAGTTTCCCAAAGGCCGCAAAGCCTGCGGCGGTCGTGCAGGACGACGACATCCGCACCTGGCTGTGCGTTGCCGACCGGCTGCACCCCGGGCTCGACCGCATCGACGCAGTTGAACAGTTTGGCCAGCGTGGTTTCGGTGGGGCCGTATAGGTTTATCAGCCTCGTTCGATCAGAAGCCAGGTCGCGAAACCGGCTCAGAAGCGTGTCGGTCAGCGGCTCTCCCGCAAAGAAGGCGTAGCGCAGCGAAGCGAACGGACGCCCGTCCACACGCGACTGAAGCCAGGCTTTCATGAGAGACGGAACGACATGCATCGAGGTTATCGCATTGTCGTGGAACCACTTCAGCATGCGGCGCGGATCAAGCAGGAGTTCGCGCGGCGGCACATGAAGACACGCACCGCTGGTCAGCGGAAAAAGAATGTCGCGAAGGACCACATCGAATGACATCGCGGTCAACTGCGCGGCCCGATCGCCTGGCCCAAGCGGAAAGGCACCACGCTGCCAGGTCAGGAAATGCGACAACCCGCGATGTGTTCCCAATACGCCCTTCGGCTCGCCCGTGCTGCCGCTCGTGAAGAAGATGTAGGCGCTGCTGTCGTCTTCGGGCGTGAAAAGCACCTCCTCGACGGGCGGCGACCCTGCCAGCAACTGCTGCAGGGTCTGGCGCGAGGGCCAGTCGGGCGTGAAGAACGTGTTCGAAGCTCCGGTGGGCTCCTCGCGATCCCCGACACGGATCAGGAACCTGGGGCAACTGATACGCTCGATCAGAGCCTGGCGCGTCTCTGGCAGGGTCTGGTCTATCGTGACCAGAACACCGCCGGTCGCGATGACGGCCAGAATGGCCGCGATCATTCCGAAGCTGTTGACCCCGCGCACGGCCACCACATCGCCGGGCCTCAGACCGGCGGCCCGAAGCTTTCCGCCCAGAAGGCGCGTGACACCCGAAAGGTCATCATAGGAATAGACATGGGCATCGCCGACGACCGCTGCCTTTTCACCATGTTGCCGTGCGATTTCGAAGAACGACCTGGCGGCGGATTCCTGGGGACATCCGGGGATCGGTTTCGAAAGATCGGGGATCAGGCCCGACGCCGTCTTGCCGATCAGCGCGATCTCGTCGCACTTTCGGTCAGGGCTTTCCGCCAGAGCGTGCAGAACCAGACAGATCTTTTCCAGGAAGTCGCGCGCGGAAACTGGCGCGATGGCGCCGGAATCGAAGCAGAGCGAAAGCTTCAGCCCCTCGGGGCCCTGCCCACAGGCAAGCCTGGGGCGTCGATCATCTGGCGGGGGGCCGAATGTGCCCATGCCCTCGTCCAGGACCAGATCGAGGACGGCGCCATGGCCCGGTTCAGCCTTGACCTGCATGTCGCGAAACGCCTGTCCCAGCGTTGCGCCCGGGTCGAAGTCCATGGCGAAGCAGTCGTGGAGCGATGCCTGGGGGCCCGGACAAAGCTGCAAGCTGGTCTGGCCGGAAATGCGGGAAAACACGAAAAGCGCGGCAAAGGCGACCGCATGCGCGCGATCCCTGCCCCCGAAGTCAATGGCCCTGCAATCGACCGCGTCGGAAAGCCAACCGCTGCCAGCCCGAAGTGACCGATCGATCGGAAATCTGACTACGGCCGTCGGCAAGTTTCCATCACCCTCATGTTCCTGGAAAGGAACGCCCTACAAGTCTTCGTCCGGCCAAATCCGGTGACCGGTTGATGCCAAATGCAAAGCGGGACCGCCAATTCCTTGTTGCCCCGTGCGCCAAGGCCGATTCAACACGCCGTGACACCCGAAGAACATTCCCGGCCCGCTGCCTTGCCATCGGTCACATATGGCGCAAGCGCCTGCACCACGGCAAGCGAACAGATCGCACTGGAATGCATGCCGTGACAGTCCGGCTCAAATCGCAAGATTATCCTGCGGCAGAAGACTGGATACAGCCTAAAGGCCGGCGGCTGCCGTCTGCGCGCGCTGACGGACAAGCGCGAGGATCGTGTCGATCACCGGCGTAGGCGATTGCGTAAGGCGGCCCAGTTCCTGCACGGAACCGACCAGCGCGTCGATTTCCATAGGGCGGCCAGCCTCCAGGTCCTGCAGCATCGAGGTCCGGTGCGCGCCTACCGCCGCGCCGCCGTCGATCCGGCGTTCGACATCGACCGGAAAGGTCACGCCAAGCTTTTCTGCAATCACCTGCGCCTCAAGCATCATCGCCCGCGCAACCGCCCTTGTGCCAGGGTCGGTGCAAAGCACGTCGAGCGTCGCATGGGTGAGCGCCGAGATGGGATTGAACGAAAGATTGCCCCAGAGCTTCACCCAGATTTCGTCACGCAGCTTGGGACGGACCGGCGCCTTCAGCCCGGCGGCGGAAAGCGCGGCGGAAAGCGCAAGCGCGCGATCCGATTTCGACCCGTCCGGTTCGCCCAGCGAAAACCGGTTGCCCTCGATATGGCGCACGACGCCCGGTTCGCTGACCTCGGCGGCGGGATAGACGACGCAGCCGAGGACGCGGTCGGGGCCGATGCCGTTCCACTGCACGTCGCCGGGGTCCACCGATTGGAGGCGGGTACCTTCCAGCGGGCCGCCGATCTTGTGGAAATACCACCAGGGCACCCCGTTCACGCCGCTGACGACGGTGCTGCCCGCGCCCAGAAGCGGCGCCATGCGGCCGACGACGGGCGGCACCGAATGCGCCTTCAGCGTCACCACGACATAGTCCTGCGGGCCAAGTTCGGCCGGGTCGTCGCTGGCGCGGATGCGATGCGTGGTCTCTTGCCCGTCCTCGATCAGGGTCAGTCCGCGGCTGCGGATCGCCTCCAGATGCGGGCCGCGCGCGACAAGGCTCACGTCGGCCCCGGCGCCCGCCAGCTTCGCGCCAAGATAGCCGCCGATGGCGCCCGCGCCGAAGATGCAGATCCTCATGCCCAGTCTCCCCTGCCGCCCCTCACGCCGCCCCGTCGCCAAGGCCCAGCTTTTCGGCCAGACCGATGCGCTGCAGCTTGCCGGTCGCGCCCTTGGGGATCTCATCAAGGATGACGATGCGGCGCGGCACCTTGAAATCCGCCAGACGGCCCGCGGCGAAGTCGCGGATCTCGCGTTCGCTGGCGCTGGCGCCCTCGCGCAGCACAAGCGCCGCCGCCACCTCCTCGCCAAGCTTGGGATGGGGCATGCCGAAGGTGACGACCTGCGCAACCGCCGGGTGATCCATGAGGATTCCGTCGACCTCAAGCGGGCTGATCTTTTCGCCGCCCCGGTTGATGATTTCCTTCAGGCGGCCGGTCAGGCGCAGATAGCCCCCGGCGTCGATGGCGCCCTGGTCGCCGGTGCGGAACCATCGCGTGCCATCGGCGATGAAGAAGTTCTTCTCGTTCGCCTCGGGGTTGCCCTCGTACCCCGGCGTGACATTGGGACCGGAGATCACCACTTCGCCGGTGCCTTCGGTCAGCCGGTTCTCGACCTCGTGGGCGATGCGAACCATCGGTCCCGCCTCGCGGCCGACCGATCCCGGGATCTGCGCCCCCTGCCCCAGCGGGTTGCTGGTCATCTGGTGCGTCGCCTCGGTCATGCCATAGGCCTCGATCACCGGCGCGCCGAAGGTCTCGCTAAGCGCCGTCATCACCTGCGCCGGCAGCGAGGCCGACGAAGACCGGATGAACCGCAGCGGGGTTTCCGCGATCGTGTCGCGGTTGCGTTCGGCACGGGCAAGGATTGCCTGGTGCATGGTCGGTACCGCGGTGTACCAGTTCGGCCGGACCTCTTTCATCCAGCCGAAGAACCGGAGCGCGTCGAACCCCGGCGCGCAGGAAATCGACGCCCCCGCGGCAAGAGAGGCCGACACAGCCGCGATCAGCCCGTGAATGTGGAATAGCGGCATCACGTTCAGGCAGCGGTCCGCCGGTGTCAGGTCGAGGGCGCGGCGGATGTTGTCGGCCGAGGCGGCGATGTTGGATTGCAGAAGCGGCACGATCTTCGGCCGCGACGTGGTGCCCGAGGTGTGCAGGATCAGCGCCACGTCGTCGGGGCCCGGGGTTCCGGGCGCGGCAGGCCTCGTGTCCCCCTCCATATGCAGCGTGAAGGCCCCCGCCGGGCCCTCGCCGGCCCGAAGCCGCAGAATGCCAAGGCCGAACTTTCGCGCGGCGGCCAGCGCCGGGCCGTCGTAGCCTTCTTCGACGACCAGGGCGCGCGCCTTCAGGTCCTCAAGGTAGAATTCGTATTCCTCTTGCCGGTAGGCCGGGTTCAGCGGCGCCGTCGCAGCGGCCTGCGCGATTGTCACGAAGGCTGTCGCCATCTCCGGCCCGTTCGGCAGGACGATGGCGACCCGGTCGGACGCCGCGATGCCCCTGGCGCGCAGCTCCGCCTCGACCGCCCGCGACAGGTCGCGAAGCGCGCCGAAGCTCATCCATTCGCGCCCCGGCGCGCCGATCGCAGGCAGCGCCGCGTCATGGGGCGCAATCAGGCCCCTCAGGGTCTTGGTCATTCTTCTGCGTTCCTCCCGGATCATCGCCGCATGGAAAAGCGCCTAGCGCTTGGCGGCATAGTAGGCGACCTTGCGTTCGAGATAGCCGAGAAACTCGGATATCGAAAAGGCCAGTGCAAACAGGATGATCAGCACTGCCCAGAAATGCCCCATCAGGAAGTTCGAGGCGTAAAGCTCGAAAAGCGCGCCGAAGCCGACGATGGAAATCAGGAGCTGGCCGATGATCACGCCCTTGACCGCGCGGATCACGCCGATCCGGACACCGCCCAGGATCTCCGGCAGCGCGGCCCAGAAGTAGATCTTGGCGAAGGCATCAAGCGGCGAGGCCCCGAAACTGCGCGCCATCTCGACCAGCGACCGGTTGATCTGGCGAACCCCGGCGCGGGCGTTCAGGATGATGATCCAGATCGCGAAAAGCGCCGTCGTGATGATGATCGAGGTCAGCCCGAAACCAAAAAGCACCATCAGCACCGGAACCAGTGCGGTCAGCGGCGCCGAGACGAAAATGTTGACCCAGGGCAGCAGCAATTCGTCCAGAAACCGGCTCTTGCCCATGAGGATCCCCACCGGAATCCCGATCACGATCGCGAAGAACACCCCCATGAAGAAAGCATAGCCGGTTTCCCACAACGCCTTGAGGAAGGGGGGCGTCCCGATGATCTCGAAGAGGGTGACGATGACCTGCGACAGGGGCGGCAGGAAAAAGGTCAGCCCCATCTGGCCGACGACCTCCCACAAGAGGCCCCAGAGCACCAGCGACGACATCGCCGGGAGTTTTACGCCGAAGACCTGCATGGCCTACTCCACATAGCTGCGCAGCGACGCCCAGATCTCGTCCACGATATCCAGGTATTCGGGGTCGCGGCGGATGTTCTCCACGCCCTTGTTGCGAAAGCTCGTCGGGCGGATGATCTCCGACACGCGGCTTGGGCGGGGCAGGAGAATGGCGATCTGGTCGGAGACATAGACCGCCTCCTCGATCGAATGGGTCACGAAGATGAAGGTCTTGTTCTCGTTCTGGACAAGCGACAGGAGGTCTTCCTGGAACTTGCGGCGGGTCTGTTCATCGACCGCCGAGAAGGGTTCGTCGAGAAGCAGCACCTCGGCGTCCACCGACAGCGCCCGCGCCAGCCCGACCCGCTGGCGCATCCCGCCCGAAAGCTGGTGGGGAAAGCTTTTCTCGAACCCCGCGAGCCCGACATTGGCGATGTATTTCTCCGCGATCGCCTCGCGTTCGGATTTCGCCACCCCGCGCAGCTCCAGCCCGAAGGCGACGTTGCGCAGGACGTTCGCCCAGGGAAGCAGCGCGAAGTCCTGAAAGACGAAGGCGCGGTCGTCGCCTGGCCCCCTGATCGTCTTGCCATTGACCTCGACCGCGCCCGCATCGGCGGGAATGAGGCCCGCGATGATCTTCAGCAGCGTGGTCTTGCCGCATCCCGACGGGCCGAGCAGCGAGGTGAGCTGCCCGCGCGGGAACTCCAGCGACATGTTCTTCAGCGCCTCGACGGCCCCGTAGTTCTTGGACACGCCGCGCACGGAAACGGCGCTTTCGGGCGCAGGTTCGCGGGCATCGGCGAAGGCTGCGTCAGTCTGAGACATAACCACGGTTGTTCCCTTCAAAGAGATAGTTTTCCAGCTTTTCGAGGAGGTTGAGGAACACCACCGCGAGCAGGATGATGGAGAAGATGGCCGCATACATGCTGGGATAGTCGGCGATGGAGCGGCTGTAGCTGATGATGTCGCCGACGCCGGTCGGGGTGATCTTCAGCTCTGCCAGGATCGCGCCGATGAACCCGGCCGACACACCAAGCCGCAGGCCCGAGAAGATCACCGGCGATGCGGCGGGGATCACGATCTTGAGTAGCACCTGCCGGTCGCTGGCAAGGAAGGATTGCCCCATCTCCTTGAGGGACGCGGGCGTGTTGCGCACCGCGCCGGCAGTATTGAGGACGATGACCGGCATCGCCATGATGCAGACGACGAAGACCTTCGATGTCAGCCCGATCCCGTAGGCCATGACCAGAAGCGGGATCAAAGCGGCAAGCGGTGCGGCCTGCATCACGATGAAGATCGGCGAAAAGACCCATTCCGACCGCGCGCTGAGCCCGATCCAGAGGCCGAAACCGATGCCCAGAACCGCCGAAATGGCGACGCCCAGGACCAGGGGCTTCAGCGTTTCGGCATAGGCGCGCAAGAGCGTACCATCGAAGGCCATCTGCGCCAGCGAGCTCATCGCCTCCAGGAAGGTCGGAAAGGCATAACTGATCGGTATGCGCCCGGCGATTTCCCACGCGCCAAAGACCAGCGCCGCAGACAGAAGCTTGAGTAGAAGCGAACGATTCATCGGCGCATATCCATTCCGCAGTGAGGCTGCGGGCCGTTCGGCCCGCAGCCGTCCCGGGGCGTTACTGCATCGCCGCGTCAAGCGGCTTGAAGTACCAGAAGTCCTCGACGTTCAGACTGGCCGGATCGCCGTCCAGCTGACCCGCCTCGGTGTACCATTCCATGTCGGCCGCCGCCGCCTTGCGTCCGCCGCCGTTCGGGTCGTAGAGACCGCCCTCGACCGCCTCGGCGTAGAACCCGTCGAGACCGTCAAGGATCTCCGCCGGAAGCTGGCCGATCGGGCCGTCCGGGTTGGTCTCGCGGCGGATGACCGTCGGATCGGCGGTCATGTCCTGCCAGGTGCTCAGCAGCGCCTTTACGAAGATGTCCACCTGATCCTCGTTCGCCGTGATCCAGTCGAGATTGGCAAACAGTGCCTCGTCGCTCGCATCGACATCGAACATCGGCAGGACATGGAACTTGTCGCCCGCCTCGGCGATGATCTTGTTCTTGTTCGACAGATCAAGGATCGTCGCCTTCGCCTGGTCCGCCATCATCGCGACGACCCGGTTGGCCGACCCGGGAACATAGGACCGTTCGCCGAACGTGATGCCCTCTTTCTCCTCGATCACGTTGGCGATGGAATCGGTGCCGCCGCCGCGCGAGTGCAGCATGATCGGCTGCCCGTCGAGATCCTTGAGCGACGCGTAGTCCATCGTCGTCACCGGGAAGAACTTCAGCTTGGACAGCTGGAAGATGATCCGCAGCGGCGCCTTGGAACGCTGCATGATCGAATAGGGCGTGCCGAAGCCGATATCCATCTGGCCGCTCAGCACCGCCTGAATCGCAAGTTCCTCGTCGGCGAAGGCGGTCCATTCATAGTCAAGGCCGTTGGCCTTCGCCCGGTCGAGCGCGACGAAGAACGCCGCCATCTCGTCGGACGGGGTTTCGGCAAGCGCGATCCGGATCGGGTCGGCCTGCGCTGCGCCAACCGTCAGGCCGACCACGACCGGGACGGCACAGACAAATCTTTTCAAGAGCGTTGCGATGTCAGTCATGTTTCTCCTCCCTGAGAAAATGCGTTCGTTTTTGGCAGCGCCGGCCGGCCTTTGGCTCTGTGCTTGCGATGCCGGTCTTCCTCCTGTGTCAGGCCTCTCCGAACAGGCGTTCGGAAACCGATTTGAGATGGTTCCGCATCGCCTCGTAGGCGCCTTCGGGCCGGCGCGAGGCAATCTCCATCGCGATGGCCTCGTGTTCGGCAAAACTCGAATGATCCGGCGAGGGCCGCTGGCTTTCACGCACGACGTTGCCCCAGGCGACCGCACGCCGGACACCGTTCAACTGGTCGAAAAGCGTCAAGAGCAGCAAGTTGTCGCTCGCTTCGGCGATGGCGCGATGAAAAAGATCGTCCTGGCGCTCGTACTCTGCCCAGTCGGGCGCGGAATGCGCGCGCTCCATCGCAAGTTGCATGGTCATCAGCGCCTTGCCCGACGCATTCACTGCGGCCTCCCGGGCGATTGCCGGCTCGATCGCAAGGCGTGCGCGCATCATCCTGAATGGCGTGATCTGGCGCCCCAGCTCCACCATCGGGTCGGCGGGCGCCGCTTCGGCGCTCGACACGAAGGTTCCCTTGCCGACATGGCGCCAAAGCGCACCCTCGCGCTCTAGCGCATCAAGCGCGCGGCGCAGTGTGTTGCGGGTCATGCCCAGCGTCTCGCAAAGCTCACGTTCGGGCGGAAGGCGAACCCCGGGCTCGAACCCCCCTTCCGCGATGAACTCGCGCAATTGGCCGACCGCCTGCTCGCCTCCGTTCGGCTTTGACTGGCTCAGCACCCATGCCCTCATTGGTTGACCAATTCAACGGAAAGCCGAACCATTTCGCGCCTTCCTACCGGATCATTGCGAATTGAGTCGATCATTGCAAGAAAAATTACAATTGACTAACATTGATCCGAACCAATACGTTCCAATTGAATTGCGCCGGGGTGCGCAAGAGGGAGGATAATGATGACGAATTTCGTGATTCCGGCACCGACGGTGACATCGATTCCCGTCGCGGGCGGCGGTGCATTCCCGGTCCGGCGAATCTACTGCATCGGCCGCAACTACGCCGCCCATGCCGTCGAGATGGGGCACGACCCCGACCGCGAGGCTCCATTCTTCTTCCAGAAGAACGCCAGCAACCTCGATCCCTCGGGCGAATTCCCCTACCCCGACAAGACGTCGGATGTGCATCACGAGGTCGAACTTGTCGTGGCGCTCAAGTCGGGCGGAACCAACATACCGGTCGAGACGGCGCTGGACCATGTGTGGGGTTATGCCGTCGCGCTCGACATGACCCGGCGCGACCTTCAGGGAGAGGCAAAGAAACTGGGGCGTCCCTGGGAAATCGGAAAGGCCTTCGAACGGTCTGCCCCGGTCGGCCCGCTCCATCCGGTTTCAGACACCGGCGATCTGACGCAGGGAAGGATCGAACTCAAGGTCAACGGCGCGGTGAAGCAGGAAGGCGACCTCAACCAGATGATCTGGAAAGTGCCGGAGATGATCGCCTACCTGTCGGACTATTTCGAACTTGCCCCAGGCGACGTGATCATGTCGGGCACGCCTTCGGGTGTCGGGCCGGTGGTGCGCGGCGACACTATGGTCGCCAGCATCGAAGGGCTTGGCAGCCTGACCGTCCGCGTCATCTAGGCCCGAACCGGGGCGCCGCCTGTCAAAGGTTGCGGCGCCCCATGGCGGGTCTCGGGCACGCGTCTCATGCCATCGTCATGGCGTCGGCCCACCGGCTTGGCGCCATTCAGGCTTGGGGCATCCTGCCGACTGGCTGAAACGTCAGATGTCCGCCAGCCTGACGGGCAGCCCCGTACGCGCCGACCGCGTCGCGGCTTCGGCCATGGCAAGCGCGGCCACTCCGTCCGCGAGGCTCACGGGGACGGCCGCCCCACTTGTGACGGCCGCGACGAAGGCGCCCCACTCGGCCGCATAGGCGGGCATGTAGCGTTCGAGGAAGAAGTAGGTCGGCTTGGCCCCGGTCACGCCCTGCGCCGTGGACTTGACGATGGTGTTTTCAAGCATGTTCTGCGCCTGAAGAAGCCCCTCGGAACCCAGAAGTTCGACCCGCTGGTCATAGCCATAGACCGCGCGGCGCGAATTCTTGATCACCGCAACCCGCCCGTCGGCATAGCTCAGCGTCACGACGGCGGTATCGACATCGCCAGCGGCCCCGATCCCGGGATCGACGATCGACGAACCCGCGGCGAAGACGCTCACCGGCGCCGCGCCCATGATGAAGTTCGCCATGTCGAAATCGTGGATCATCATGTCCCGGAAAAGCCCGCCCGAGACCTTTACATAGGCAAGTGGCGGCGGCGCGGGATCGAAGGAGGTGATCGAGAGAAGCTCCGCCTTGCCGATCTCGCCCTTGTCCGCGGCGGCCTTCAGCGCGCCGAAGTTCGGATCGAAGCGGCGGTTGAAACCGATCATCACCGGCTTGCCCGTCGCGGCGGCGGTCTTCTGGCAGGCCCGCGCGCGGTCCAGCGACAGGTCCACCGGCTTTTCGCACAATACCGCCTTGCCCGCCCCGGTCGCGCGTTCGATCAGATCCGAATGGGTATCGGTCGAGGTCGCGATCAGCACCGCGTCGATGGCCGGATCGTTGATGATCGCATCGGTCGCGCGGGCCTCGGCGCCGTACTGCGCCGCAAGTTTCCCGGCGGCGTCGGCGTTGATGTCCGAGACGGCGACAAGCGTGCTGCCCGGATGCGACGAGATGGCCGTGGCGTGGACGCCGGCGATGCGGCCCGCTCCGAGAAGTCCGACTTTAAGCATTTCCGTTGCCTTTCGTGTGGGGTCTGGTCCCATGGTTTCAAAGCGTGATCGACCGGCCCTCTTGCGCACTTTGGCGCGCGGCGTCGAGAACGGCGAGGGTTCGGGCGCCTTCTTCGGCGGTGACGGGCGGGGGCGTCCCGGTCCGGATCGCGGCCTCGAAGGCTTCGTAGTAGTCGTGATAGCGGCCCTGTTCCGAGGGAACGGATTCAGGGCCCGCGCCGGTGTGGAGCGTGCCCCAATGCGCCTTTGGCTCGTATCCCCAGGCGGCAAGGTCATGGGCCGGGCGCTTGCCCGCAAAGATCGCATGCGCCTGAACGTCAGAACTGTGGGCGACATAGGCGCCGGCATCGCCATAGGCGCGCAACTCGCGCAGATGCATGTGGTTGAGCTTCGACGCCGAGGCTTCCGAAAGCGTGCCGTTCTCATGGCCGATCATGATGACAAAGCTCGCGTCGGTTCGCCCTTCGGGCAGGTCGACATGATCCATATGGGCCCAGACCGAAACCGCCGGCCCGTTCAGCCAGAGCATCTGGTCGACAAGGTGGCTGCCGAGGTCGCGCAGAAGCCCGCCGGCAGGACCGGCTTCCAGCGTCGCGGGATCGTCGAAGTCCATGCGGTTGTGCACCCGCCATAGCCGACCCAGTCGCCCCTCGCGAACCAGCCTGGCCAAGGTCTGCATGTCGGCGTCGTAGCGGCGGTTCTGGTAGACCGCCAGAACCACGCCCCTTGCCTTTGCGGCGCGGTCCAGTTCCCGCGCGCCGGCGGCATTCGGGGCGAACGGCTTGTCGGCGATGACGTGTAGCCCCGCGGCAATTGCCTCCAGCACAAGGTCGCGGCGGGTCTGGGGCGGGGTCGTGATGGTCACGGCGTCGCAGACACCCGCGGCGATCATCTCGGTCAGGCTGGCAAAGATCGGGGTCTCGGGCCAGTCGGCACGCGCCTTCGCCACGGTCGCGGGCGCGCGCGCCACGATGCCCGCCAGCGCGCAGCCCCTGGCCGCCGCGATGAAGGGCGTGTGGAAATGCTGCCCGCCGGTTCCGTAGCCGACGACCCCGATCCGCAGCATCGTCCTAGTCCTGCACGGAGGTGAGAAAGGCGTCGAATTCGTCGTCCCTGATCGGAACGGTGTGTTCCGCGCCCGGATAGCCGCCGGTGTCCACGTCGGCCTTGAACGCCCTGAAGGCCGCGATGCGTTCGTCCTGCAGCGCCTTCATCTTCGGGCCCAGATCGGCATAGACCTTGCCGTGGCGCGGCTTGTGGTTCACGCCGTAGCCACAGACATCCTCGGTGAAAAGGTACTGGGCGTCGGCATACTTGCCCGCCCCCATCCCCAGCATGAGGACCGCAGAGTTTTCAGAGAGATACTTCGCGATCCGGTCGGGAACGACCTCAAGCTCGGCTCCGAAGACGCCGATCCTTTCCAGCATCTGGGTGTGTCGCCAAAGGGCAGCCGCCTCGTCGGCGGTCTTGCCGACCGCGCGCCAGCCTGTCCAGCTGATGTAAGAGGGGATCAGGCCGATATGGCCCACGACCGGGATATGGTTGTCGGCCAGCGTCTTCTGGATGTCATAGGAGGCCGAACAATAGTAGGCGTCCCCGCCCAGCGCGGCATAGTGGAAAGCTGCGCGCAGGTAATCCTCGGCCGTCGCAAGCGGACGGCCCTGAAAGCTGCCCCAACCGCCGTAGGGAAGACCCACCTGGACAAAGCAGTCGCCGGCCGCCTCGCGCATGGCCGCGTCGAAGACCTTGCCCTCGATCGACAGCATGTGGATGCCCGCCGCCGCCGCCGCCGCAGCTTCGTCATGGGTCGACACATAAAGCATCGAGATCTTTTCGCCCCGCTTCTTCATGGCGCGAAGGTCCTGAACGTGCGGACGATTGTGATACATGCCCATTTTCGCTTCCTTACAAAGTGAATGCGGCGCGGAAGGCTTCCAGCGCTGCCTCTTCGTCGCCCTTGGCAAAGGCTTCCATGCCAACCGGTCCGGCATAGCCCATGTCGGCCAGCGCCCGCGCGATGTTGCGATAGTGCATCTCGCCGGTTCCGGGCTCGCAGCGGCCGGGGTTGTCGGCCACCTGGACCTCTCCGATCCAGGGCAGGCAGGCTTCGGCCCAGCGGATGACGTCACCCTCTCCGATCTGGGTGTGATAGAGGTCGAGGTTGATGCGAAGCTCTGGCCGGTTCACGGCGGACACCAGCGAAAGCACCTGCGCGGTCGAGCCGAAGGGGCAACCCGGGTGATCGACCGGGTTCAGGTTTTCCAGCGTGAAGACCACGTTTTCCTGCTCCGCCATGTCGCAGATGCGGTGCAGCGTGTCCCGCGCACGCAATTCCATCCCCGGGGCAAAGGCGGCCAGTTGCGGGATCGGCAGGCCAAGGTCGCCCAGACCGGTGCCATGCAGGTTCAGCCGGTGTACCCCCAGCCGCTTGCCGACCTGCGCGGTTTCGCGGGCCGATCTCAGCAGCATTTCGGCCCCTTCGGCGTCGGCGAGCCGGCCCTTCAGGTACCCGTTCATGATGGTAAACGTCGCGCCGGTCTTCTCCAGCGCAGCGATATCCCAGTCCGGCCAGTTCCAGAGGCCGACGCCGAAGCCCATCTCCTTCAGGCGCAGCGCGCGCCAGTCGATCGGCTTGTCGCGCCAGAGCATCTCGGCGCAGGCGGCAAGTTGAAAGGCCATGTCAGATCTCTACGAAGACGCGGCCGCCATCGACCCGCGTGGGATAGGTGTGGAGGTTCTCGCAGGCCGGCGGGGTCTCTACCTCGCCGTTTTCGAGGTTGAAGATCGAGGAATGCTTCGGGCATTCGATGGTGTTCTCGACCACAAGCCCGTCGGAAAGGTGGATTTCCTCGTGCGTGCAAAGGCCATCGGTGCAGTAGTACTTGTCCTGATGGTCGCGCACGATGATGAACGTGCGCCCCCCGTGATCGAAGCGGATCACGTCCTCGGCGTCGATGTCTTCACAGGCGCAGGCGTCTACCCAGTCTGCCATGGCGTGGATCCTTTCAGATGTCTTGCGGTTTGAAGTCGGCAGGCGCCGCGGGCATGACGCCCTTCAGAAGCGTCACGGATTTCTCCAGCCCTTCGAGGGAGTTCAGCAGCACATCCTCGTGCTCGATCGACAGCCAGCCGTCGTAGCCGCCCATCTTGAGCCGGTAGCAGAACTGCCGCCACCATTCCTCGCCATGGCCGAAACCCAGCGTGATGTAGCTCCAGGACCGGGCCGGGATGTCCATCAGGCTGCCGTTCTCCAGAAGCGAGGTCGTGGCCTGCACCGGGGCGTTCAGGAACGTATCCTTGGCATGGACGTGATAGACCGCGCTGCCCAGCCGTTCGGCGGCGATCAGCGGATCGGCCCCCATCCAGAACAGGTGCGAGGGGTCCAGGTTCGCCCCGACGACCGGTCCCACGGCCTCCCGCAGCTTCAGAAGCGACGGCACGTTGTAGACGCACTGGTTGCCGTGCAGTTCCAACGCGATCTTCTCGACGCCGTTCTCTCGGGCCAGCGCGACGATCTCGGTCCAGAACGGGATCAGCCTTTCGTCCCACTGGTAGCGCAGGATCGCCTGCGTCTCGGGCGGCCAGGACGACACGACCCAGTTCGGCATCCTGTCGCTGGCCGATCCCGCGGGAAGGCCCGACATGGTGCAGACCGTCTTGATCCCGAGTTCCCCCGCGACGCGGATCGTGTCCTTCAACCCCTCGCCCTGCGCCGGGTCGGTGGGGTGCAGCGGGTTGCCGTTGGCATTGAGGCTGATGACCTCCAGCCCCCGGTCGGCGAAGGCCGCCTTGAACGCCGCTTGCGCTTTCGCGTTGCCAAGCATCCCCTTGAGGTCGAAGTGCGGCGCAGTGGACCAGCCGCAGGTATTCACCTCTACGCCCGACACGCCCATGCGGGCGGCGTGATCGAGCATGTCGTGGAAGGACATGGCCCCGAGGCTGTCCGAGACAAAACCCAGTTTCATGCGTAGAACTCCGGTCTGGCGATCATCTCGACCGCCTGTTTCGTGCCTGTCTGCAGCGCCCTGACGCCGGCCTCGGCGACCACGGCTGCGGCGTATCCGTCCCAGCTGCTTGATGCGATGTCGGGGAACCGGCCGGTTTCCACGAACCGCAGGAAGGCGCGGTTCTGGCGGACATAGGCATCGTGGTAGCGCCCGCGCCAGTCGGCGTCGTAACGGGTGGCGGACGCGAGGGCCATGTCGGTCCGGGTGTAGGCCACGTTGTTCATGGCGATGGATCCGGCCTCTCCGACAAGTTCGGCGCGCACATCGTAGCCATAGGCGGCGTTGTTGTTGATCTCTATCGTGACAAGCTGGTCGTCGGTGGTCTCAAGCACCATCACCACGGGCGCGACGCGCGCGTCCGACCGGCGCGGTTGATGCGCGGTGATCGAGGCGTATTCGGTCCCAAGCACAAGCCGGACCACATCGAATTCGTGCGGCGCGGAATTGGTGATCGCCATGGCGCCGGTGAAGTCGGACGCGGGCGTTTCGACGTTGCGGTGGAAATTGTGCATCATCAGCGCCCGTCCAAGCGCACCGTCGCTCAGCGCGCGGCGCATTTCGACATAGGACTGGTCGTAGCGGCGCATGAAGCCCAGCTGGACGAAGCGGGCACCCGCCTCCATCTCGGCCTGCATCACCCCGATGCATTCCGCCGACTTCTGCGACAGCGGCTTTTCGCAAAGTACCCGCTTGCCAGCCGCGATACAGGCCTTCGAGAGCGGCGCATGCGTGAAATCGGGGGAAGCCACGATCACCGCATCCACGTCGGCGCGGGCAATTGCCGCTTCCGGATCGCTTGCGATATCCGCCGCGCCGTGGGCCTCTGCGACGGATTTCGCGCGGGCGGCGTCCATGTCGCAGATCACCTGCAAGGTCGCGCCCGGCATGTCTTCGGCAACGATCTTCGCGTGATCCGCGCCCATCAGCCCTGCACCTATGATGGCAATTCGGGTACTCAAGTCATTCTCCATTCATGCGGACCGGCTGGCGCCGTTCCCGGTCTATTGGTTGTCCCGTGGTCTGGCCGGACAGTCTGCTGCCCGATGGGCCCGCTAATGCGCCGCCGGCGGCGGGTGGCCTTCGTGGGTTTCCATGTAGCCTTCGATGTTGGCCTCCAGATCCGCCATGGATTCACCGCCCGCCATCAGATCGGCAATCTCTTCGCGCGTCTTTTCTCCCTTGCGGAAGTCTGCGGCGATCGCGCCACGGATCAGAACGGCAAAGTGATCACCCACGGCCATCGCATGCATGACCTGGTGCGTGATGAAGATCACCGCCAGCCCGCGCCGCTTGGCCTCGTTGACGATGCGCAGGACATGCGCCGCCTGCTTTACGCCCAGGGCCGCCGTCGGTTCATCAAGGATCAGGACGCGCGCCCCGAAATGCACCGCCCGCGCAATGGCCAGCGACTGCCGTTCGCCGCCCGAAAGCCCCCCGACAAGCCGGTCGCCGTCGTCGATCCGGGTGATGCCGAAATCCTGCACAGCCTTCACCGCGATCTCGTTCGCCTTCTTGCGGTCAAAGACCTTGAACGGCCCGAAACCCTTGGTCGGCTCAACCCCGGCGAAGAAGCTGCGCCCGATGGACATGAGCGGGAAGGTGCCGCCGAACTGGTGCACCGTCGCGATGCCGGCCTCCTGCGCATCCTTGGGGCGCAGGAAGCTGACCGGCTTGCCGTCCATCAGGATCTCTCCGCGCGTGGGCGCGTGAACGCCCGCCAGCGTCTTGATCAGCGTCGACTTTCCCGCACCGTTGTCGCCCAGAAGGCAAAGCACCTCTCCGGCGCGGACCTTCAGGGAAATCTCGTGAAGGACGTCGATCGGCCCGAAGCTCTTGTCGACATTGCGCAGCTCGATGATCGGGGTCTTGTCGGACATGGGTTCTCTCCCCTCAGTTCTTCTTCGCGGACGACCAGTTGGTCGCCATGATGCGGAAAGTGTCGTTGGTCAGGACCGCGATCAACAACATGACGCCGATGATCAGGTTCGACAGGTTGCGGTCGAAGCTCGTGTAGTTGATGCCCTGCTGCACGATGGCAAGCGTCGCCGTGCCAAGGAACACCCCGATGACGGTGCCGAAGCCGCCCGTCAGCAGCACGCCGCCGACCACGACAGCGATGATCGTGTTGAAGATCATGGTGAATTGCGTGGTCGTGCTGGCAGAGTTCGACAGGACCGTCTCGCTGATGCCGGACACCGCCGCGGCCATCGCCGTCAGCATGAACAGCCCGATCTTGAGCTTGTTGATCGGGATGCCCGCGTTGCGCGCGCTTTCCTTGTCGCCGCCCAGCGCGAAGACCCAGTTGCCCCAGGGGGAGACGTGCAGGAAGTAATAGCAGGCCGCGGCCATCGCGATCCAGATGAAGACCGAGCTTTGCAGCCCCTGCCACAGCGTCAGATCGCCGAGTTTCAGGGTGTGATATGTGCCGAAGACGAATTCGGCGACGGCATCGGTGCTTTCGTCGCGCAGCGCCTGCTGCGTGGTGTCGGTCAGATAAAGCGACAGGAACAGCGTCATCCCGCCCACCGCGAACAGCGTCGCAAGCGTCACGATCAGGGATGGCACCTTGGTGCGCACCACGAGAATGCCGTTGATCCAGCCCACCGCCGCCGCAATAGCCAGAGTGATCCCAATGGCAAGCCAGATGTTGAGCCCGAAGAAATCCGCGGCGATGGCCACCGATATCTTGGCAGCAGGCACCATCGCACCGACCGAGATGTCAAGTTCCCCGGCGATCATCAGGAAGGCGATCGGGATGGCGATGATGCCGACGGTCGAGGCGAAGTTGAGCCAGCTCGCCGCGCCAAGGGCGCTCAGGAAATTGCGGTCCCAACCGAAGTAGGAAAAGAAGACGAACACAAGAAGCAGGCCGATCAGCGCGCCGCCTTCCGGGCGCCGAAAAAGCCCGAGGACCGAGAATCCGGAGCGATTGCTCGAAGTGCCCCTGGTCGTTGAATCCGTCATGTGAGTTCTCCTTTCCATGGCGCGACACCGCCGGTCGGACCCGAGGCCCGGATGGACCCGGCCGGAACACCGGCCAGGTCCGATGATAGCAGATCAGCGTGCGCCGAGCGCCACGCCCGCCAGCGCCGTGTCGATGTTCGACGCATCGACGATCGCCGGGCCGGTCAGCACCGGCTGGGTGGCAATCTCGGTGCCGAACTTCAGGTTCGCGAACAGCATCGAGGTCGCGAGGAAGCCCTGCAGGTAGGGCTGCTGGTCGATGGCCATGACCTGCGTTCCGGCCTTGATCCGGTCAAGAACGGCCGGGCTCATGTCGAACGTGCCAAGCATCTGGCTGCCACCGATCTGCGAAACCGCGTTCGCGGAGGCATCCGACGACCATGCGGCCAGGTTGATGACCGCGTCGATCGAGGGATCGCCGATCAGTTCGGCCTTGATCGCCTCGGCGGTGCCGGTCACGTCGCCGTCAAGGTTCGCAGGCACGCGCAGGATCGTCGCCTTGCCGCCGGCCTCTGTCGCACCGTCCTCGACACCCTTGCAGCGGGCCTCAAGGTTGACGGCGCCCGGGGTCTGGATGTGGCACAGGATGTGTTTGGCGCCCTTGCCGACCATGTACTTGCCGCCGGCAACACCCGCGACATATTCGTCAGAACCGAAGTAGTTCTGCGCCCCAAGCTCTTCCATGAACTCCGCGCCGGCATTGTACATGATGATCTTGACGCCGGCTTCCGCCGCGGCCTTCAGAGCCGGGTTCTCGGAATCCGGGATCCAGACCGGGATCGCGATGCCCTCGACGCCCTGGGCGACAGCCTGGTTGATCAGGGTCACGAGGTCGGGGCCGAAGTTGTCGTAGTTCTGGGTCCGCATGTAGTTCACGGTCCCGCCGTTCGCCTCGACCATCAGGGTCGCATCATCCACGCCCTTCTTGATCAGGTTCCAGAACCCGTCCTCGATCGAACCGCCGATGACGGCGACATCCTGCGCCATGGCAGCGGTGGACATGAGCGCGGCCACACCGGTCGCAAGCATCGTCTTCTTGAAGTTCATGTCGATCTCCTCCTCTGTGCCCGCCCTCACGGCGGCTCGACATCGCGGACCGACGGGGCCCGCATCCCATTGGGAGGTTCGCTTGTCCGGAAACGACGAAGGTCTCGGGCGCGCGCGCCCGCATCCCCGTCATCGCCGCTCCTCCCTTCGGCGCCGGCATATTCCGCGATCGGGTCCGATTCAGACAAGATGTCACGACATCATTTTTTGATGTCTATTACATCAAATAGTCAGAATTTCTTCGATTTTCGGACATAAGGCCCATCGTAAAACCCCTTCCGCGCCGCTTGACACATGCGGGAATCTGGATTTTGATGTAATTCAAATCACACCCTGAGGCGACATGACAGACCCGCTCTCCGGAACTCGATGGAAGCGACCGACGATTCGGGAGATTGCCGATCTCGCCGGGGTCGGCACGGCCTCGGTCGACCGGGTACTGAACAATCGCCCGGGCGTGAAGGCCAACACCCGCAACGCCGTCCAGGCGGCCATCGCCAAGCTGACCCATGACGGCGGTATGGGCGACGGCACGCTGGATATCCGCCTCTTTTGCGAATCCGGGGTCAGCTTCAACGGCACGATGGAGACGGCCGCCCAGCGGGCCAACCGCACCGTTCCGGGCGTGCACATCACCGGCCATTACGAGGTGACCCATGAAAGCGACCCTGCGCGGTTCGCGCGGCGCATCGAGGATGAGGGCGCGGAAGCGGATGGCGTGATCGTCGTCGCACGGGAACACCCGGCCACCAATCGCGCGGTGCGCAAGCTTGTCGCGGCGGGCCTGCCGGTCCTTTGCCTGACCACCGACCTGCCCAGTTCGCGCCGCTCGGGCTATGTCGGCAACGATCAGACGGCGGCCGGCTGCGTCGCGGCGCAACTGATCGGGCAGATCCTTCCCAGGGAGATCCGCAGCATCCTTTTGGTGATGAGCGTGCCATTCCGCAGCCAGCTTGAGCGCGAGATGGGCTTCCGCCGGGTTCTGCGCACCGAATTTCCCCACCTGCGGATCGAGGAACGCATTCTCGCCGACGACAGTCCCGAAACCACCTTCAGGCAGGTGATGAGCCATATCGAGACCCATGGCGCGCCCGCCGCCGTCTACAACACCGCCGGGGCCAACCGCGGGGTCGCCCAGGCAATCGAGGCGATCGGCCTGACCGATCAGGTGATCTTCGTCGGACATGAGCTTACGCCGATCTCGCGCGGGCTTTTGGAAAACGGGATGATGGACTACGTCATCTCTCACGACTTCACGATGGAGGTGGCCGCCGCGGCCAAGTTCATTCGCGACTTTGCGGCCGGAGAGATGGCCGCTTCCGTCACCACGCCGATCCTCATCCACACGCGCTACAACTGCGGCCTCTGAACCGCGGCCGGCTTATTCGGCGGGCGCCGCACCGTTCGCCCCGCCCCGACGGCGCTTGCCGGACCCGCTGGACAGCGCCAGCTTTCGGAAGCTTTCATTCATCGCGACAGCAAGAAGCAGCGTCACGCCGATGATCAGGTTCGACCAGTTGCGGTCTATGTCGGTGAAGTAGATGCCCTGGCTCACGATCGCGAAGGTCATCGTTCCGAAGAAGATGCCGACGACGGATCCGAAGCCACCGGTCAAGAGAACGCCGCCCACAACCACACTGACGATGGCATTGAAGATGTACCCCATTCCACCCGACACCTGGGCCGAGTTGAACTGGATCGCACCGCACATGCCGACAAAGGCCGCGCTCATCGCCGACAGCATGAAGAGCGCGATGGTCAGCCTGGACGTGGGCACGCCTGCATTGCGGGCAGAGACGATATCGCCCCCCATGGCATAGATCCAGTTGCCGTAGCGCGTCTTGTGAATCACGAAGACAAAGACAGCCGTCAGGATCAGCCACCAGACGATGACCACCTGATGGCTGCTCCCGATCAGGCTGCCGAACGCCGCCTTTGCCCAGTCGGGTGCGCTCAGGGGAACACTCGCCGCGCCGGTCAGAAGCTTTGCACCGGACAGGACGATCCCCTGCATCACCACAAGCGTGGCAAGCGTGATGATCAGCGACGGCACGGTCGTCCGCGTGGTCAGGACCCCGTTCAGAAGGCCGACCAGCGCGCCAAGCGCCAGCGTCCCCGCGATCCCGACCGAGATCGGCAGGCCATAATGGCCCGACAGGATCGCGATCGTCATCGACCCGGCGGGAATCATCGCCCCGATCGAGATGTCGATATAGCCGCCGATCATCAGGATTCCGACCGGAACGGCCACGATCCCGAGGTTGGCCGCGAAGTTGACCCAGCTCGCCGCACCGAAGAGCGTGGCAAGGTTCACGCCGCCGAAGACCACATAGAAGGCGATGACGCCGATCAGGCTGATGACGGATGCGGCCTCGGGACGGCGCAGGAACGGTCTTAGTGCGTTCATGACAAGCCCCTCAGCCTTTTCTCGTGGAGTATTTCAGGGCAATCGCCCGGAACCCGTCGTTTGACAGCACGGCGGCAAGGAGCATGACGCCGATGATCACCGAGCCGACATTCGGGTCAAGGCCTGAAAAGAAGATGCCCTGATTCACGATGGCAAAGGTGGCGGTGCCGATGACGATCCCGATGACCGACCCGGCGCCCCCCGTCAGCAACACGCCGCCGATGACCACGCACATGATCGAATTGAAGATGAAGGATTGGCCGGTGGCGACCTGCGCGTTCTGATAGGTCATCAGTTGCAGGATGCCGACCAGCGCCGCTGCGAAACCCGAGAGCATGTAGAGGCCGATGGTCAGCCGGCTTGTGGGAATGCCCGCATTGCGTGCGCTGTCCCGGTCGCCGCCAAGCGCAAAGATCCAGTTCCCGACCGGCGAAACATGCAGAAGGAGGAAGACGAAGGTCGCAAAGACCAGCCACCACAGGATCGACACGTTGAACATGCCGAACAGGAAGGTTCCGAGGATCGTCTTGGTGACCGGATCGGGAACCAGGAACACGCTCGTCGATCCGGCGATGAGGACCGCGAAACCAAGCGTCAGCCCCATGACTGCGAACATCGTGCCAATGGTGATGATCAGCGACGGGATCGTCGTTCGCGTCACCAGATGGCCATTCACAAGTCCGACAAGCAGACCGACGCCAAGCCCGCAGGCGATGCCAAGCACGATCGGCAGGCCGAGGTAGCCGGCAATGATTGCCGTGGTCATCTGAGAGGCAGGGATCACCGATCCGACGGATATGTCGAGTTCCCCGGCAATCATCAGAAGGCCCACGGGAAGGGCGACGATGCCGACCTCTGCCGCGATATTTAGCCAGCTCGACCAGCCCGGCGCCCCCACGAAGACCGCCCCGCCCAGGATGGCAAACAACGCATAGACGAGGATCAAGCCGACGAACGAACCTGCTTCGGGTCGCCTGGCGAGACTGCCAAGCGACAGGCGTGAAGACCGACCCTCCCTGTTCTTCGACATGTCGCGTTTTCCTGTTCCAAAGGCATTCGGTCCGGTCCTGCCCTCCCGCCACGCGATGTCGCGACGGGAGGGCAGACGGTCTTAGCGTGCGCCTGCCTGAACGCCGGCGATCACCAGGTCGACATTTGTCGCGTCGATCACGCCCGGGCCGGTCAGGATTTCCCGGGTCGGGATCGTGACGCCGTAGTTCACGAAGTTGTTCAGGATCGACACCGCGAAAAAGCCCTGCTGATATCCCTGCTGGTCAATGGCGCAGGCCTGCGTCCCGCCCTGGATGTTCGCCAGGATGGAGTCGTTGAAGTTCATGCCGCAAACATGCACCGCGCCAGTCTTTCCAGCCTGCTGGACGCCGCTGATCGTCGCGTTGGTGTCCTGGTCGCCGATGGCGAACATCGCGTCGATCGTCGGGTTCTCCAGAAGGTGGGCGCGCACCGCCTGTGCCACCGCCGTGGCATCGCCGAATGCGGTGGCGGGAAGTTGCAGGGTGGAACCGGCGCCACCAGCCGCGGCCAGACCGTCATTGAAGCCGTTGCAGAAGGCTTCGATGTTGGCAGCGCCCGGCAGCGTATTCACGCATGCGCCGTTCTTGTGGCCAGCCTTGCCGAGGTATTCGCCGCCTGCATAACCCGATTTGTAGTCGACCGCGCCGACATAGTTCATCGCACCAAGACGGTCGGCCGCCTCGATGCCGCCGGCGTTGTAGATCACCAGCGGAATTCCGGCATCGACAACGGCCTGGAACGCCGGGTCCATCGCTTCGGGCACCCAGTCCGGCCCCACGATCGCATCGGCCTTCTGGTCGATTGCCTGACGGATCAGTTCCGCGGCATCAGGGCCAAGGTTGTCGTAGTTTTGCGGGCCAAGCCAGGTGACCGAGCCGCCCTGGGCTTCGGCGACCTTGCCGGCGTCTTCGGCGCCCTTCTTGACCCGGCTCCAGAACGGATCGTCCGGCTTGCCGCCGATCACGAAGATGTTGGCGCCTTCGGCATGCACAGTTCCGGCCGCAACGGCGATCGCCGCGGTGGTCAGAAGGATCTTGGTCAGTTTCATGTCTGGGTCTCCTCCCCGAGTTGCCGCCCAACGGGCAGCCTTTTGAAATGCATTCCTGATTGCGGGCGCGCCTCCTCTGCGCGCCCGGGCGGATCACTCCGCCGGGGTCGTCGGTGCCTGCTTGGCCTTCACGCGCTCCTTCTTCTTGCGGAAGCGTTCCTTCATCTGTTCGTCGGCCGCCTTCGTGCCGTCGTGCCAGGTGCCAAACCACTTATCGAGCGGCACAAGGCCATCGCCGCCGTAGTTCACCTCGAAGTACTTGTGATGCAGGTAGTGGGTGTAGGCGTGGGTCACGACGCCGTTCTTGTCGGTCATTTCCAGCCGGTCGAAGCCGATGTGGCCAACGACCGCGCCATAGGCCGTGCTGGTCACCTGAAAGAGCGCGACGAACGGGTTCGACGGGATCAGGAGGTGCCACATCATCTCCGAGAAGAAGAAGGCGGCTTCTACCGGGTGCATCGACATCGACGACCAGGGCGACGGGTTGATGGAATTGTGATGGATCGAATGGATCCACTTGTAGAGCACGCCCTGATGGATCAGCCAGTGCCCGCAGAAGAAGTGAACCTCATGGATCGCAGGAACCAGAAGGATCAGGACCGCAAGCCAGAGCCAGTGCGTGTCCGGGCCGAGCCAGAGGGCGTAGCCGTTCGCGAAACACCAGAGCGTGAACGCCTCGATCAACGTCCAGAGCGGGATCGAGATCAGGAACGTCCGCAGGAAGTTGTCAAGGTTCTGTGACTTGAACCAGAAGACGTCGGACGGCTGTTCGGAGGGGAACTTGTGGTTGTACTTGAACCGGTTCTCCTGCTTGCGCTTGACATAGTAGAAGAACTCGATCGAACCGAAGAGCAGGAATATCCCGCCGCTGTTCACAAGGTGCAGCCACAGGATCCAGCCCCAGGAGAAGCTCTTCATTTCCTCCCAGTCCGGCAGGATCAGGTACCAGTAGGCCAGTGTCACGGCCATGAAGATGGTATTGTGCGGCCATAGATAGTCGATCAGCCAGCGGCCCATCTTGCCGAAGTTGCCGGTCCAGAATGGCGCGATCTCGAGAGGCTCGTTCGGAGCCCAGTTGCCCCGCTTGTCGCGGATACCGTACTTGAGATCGTCCATGGCGCAGCCCTCCCCCAGCCGGTCAGGCACCTCCTGAGCGATCCTGACGGCGTGCGTTTCCTTGACAGTTTGACATATATCAAATCAAGTACTGCCAGAACCGGGGATAAATTTCGTATCATATCGTTCCATGCGGAGGCCTAGATGAAACGAAATGAAACGGCGCGGTCATGAAGCGCCGCCCGACAATTCCCGACCTCGCCAAGCTTGCGGGTGTCTCTGTTTCGACGGTGAATCGCATCATCAACCAGACCGGATCGGTCCGTCAGCCGACGCGCGAACGCGTCTTGCGCACCGCAGAGGAAATCGGGTTCTATGGCCTTGGAACGATTGAACATTCCGTCCGGAAAGGGCGAGAGTCCCACCGGCTTGGCGTCCTGTTGCAGCAGGGCGGGCGAACCTTCTATCGCAATCTTGGCGAAGCGCTCGCGAACGAGGCCCGGCGTTACCCCGACGGCCAGATCGACCTTGCGCTGGAATACCTGGACGACCTTTCGCCCGACAAGGTGGCCGCCAGGTTGATCGCACTTGGCGACACCTGCGAATCGGTCGCACTGGTCGCCGCGCAGCACCCGGTCGTGGCGGATGCGATCGATTCAGTGATCGCCAGGGGCATCCCGGTCGCCGGCCTGATTGCCCCGCTTTCTGCGCGGGGCAATGTCAGCTTCGTCGGGCTCGACAACTGGAAGGTCGGGCGCACCGCCGCCTGGGCGTTCGACCGGATCGTCCGGGTCCCGGGAAAGATCGGCATTCTTGTGGGCAACCACCGCTATCGGAACCAGGAGATGAACGAAAGCGGCTTCCGGTCCTATTTCAGGGAACACAATTCGGCCTTTACCCTGCTTGAACCCCTCGCGACCTATGAATCCGCTGCCGCCGCACGCGAACTCGTCGAGACCCTTCTGGCAGAGCATTCGGACCTTTGCGGGCTTTTCGTTTCGGGCGGCGGCATCACCGGTGCGCTTGCCGCCTTGCGATCCGCGCCGAAACGCAAGGACTTCGTGGCGGTCGGCTATGAGCTTTTCGACGCCACGCGCGCCGCCCTGATCGACGGCACACTTACCATGGTTATCTCCCACCCGATGGAAACCTTCGCGCGGGAGGCGATCGCGGCGATGATACGGGCAAAGCGAAGCGGACCGGAAGGCGGGGCCCAGCGCGTCGCGCTCGGCTTCGATATCTACACCTCGGAAAACGTCTGAGAGCGGCACGGACACCACTGGCCCCGCAGGGTTGCGGCTTTCCACCCGCCCCGTCATGCGCGGCCCGATCGGCAGGTCAGGGCTCGCGCGTCGTCACGACCTCGCAGTGCAGCCTGTGATGGGCGGACTATCCAGGCGGCTTCGGACTTCGCCGCACCTCGTCATGGCGCGATACCGTCTGGCGCTCGATCATCCGGTGGACGCGAACCGGACTTGTCCCCTTGTGAAGCGCGAGGAGCCTGTCGGTGATCCCGGCGTCCGATTGTGTCCGGCGTTCGTGGTGGCGGATGTATTCCACCCAGGTCGGGACGTGGTAGGTCTCGGTCCAGATGTCGGGGTTTTCAAGATCGCGCAGGATCGTCCACTGCTGCGCGCCGTCGCGGATGCGGATGCGCCGCCGCTCGCTCATCAGGTCGAGGAACGCGGGCACGTCTTGCTGCGCGATCTCGTAATCCACCATGATCATGATCGGGCCGCTGCGCTGGGTCAGGTCAAGCTGCAGGGGCGGTTCCCTGAACCGGTTGAGCGGGTCAAGGTTCAGTTCCCCCGTATCGGGAAGCGGCGCGATCAGCCCCGCCAGCGCCCCGAGGACAAGGACCGCCGCCGCCCCCAGAAGCGCGCCCTGCAACCCCGCCCGTTCCGCCACCGCCCCCCAAAGCCAGCTGCCGCCCGCCATGCCGCCGAAGACCCCGGTCTGATAAAGCGCCAGCACCCGCCCGACGACCCAGCGCGGGGTCGAAAGCTGCATGGTCACGTTGAAAAGCGACAAGGACACCACCCAGCAGATGCCCGCCACGAACATCGCGCCGGCGCTTGTCAGAAAATCGCCGCTCAGCGACAGGACGACGGCGCTCGCCGCGAAGCCGAGGAACCCGAGCTTGGTGATCCGTTCGTTGTGAAACCGCGCCCTGAGCCGCGCGTTGCCGATCGCGCCCGCGACGGCGCCGAACCCGAAGCAGCCCAGCAGGACGCCATAGACCATCGCGGTTCCCTGCAAGTGATCGCGTACGACCAGCGGCAGAAGCGCCTGAAGCGCCACGGCGGAACAGCCGAACAGAAAGCCCCGCAGGATCACGCGCAGAAGATTGGGCGACATCGCGACATAGCGCAGCCCGGCCGAAAACGCGCTGCCGAAGGGTTCGCGCGGAAGCCTGCGCGGCGGAAGCGCCGGGCGCCAGTTGAAAAGCGCCGCAATGATCGCGACATAGCTCAGCGCGTTGACGGCAAAGGCGGCGGCTGCCCCTGCGATCGCCACGATGGCGCCGCCCGCGGCCGGACCGACGCTGCGCATCAGGTTGAAGCCCATGCTGTTGACCGACACCGCGGCGGAAAGCTCCGCGCGCGACACGATATCGCCGACCGATGCCTGCCAGGAGGGGTTGTGAAGCGCTGTGCCGCAGCCGATCAGGAAGGTGAAGGATAGAAGAAGCCAGGGCGTCAGCAACCCCTCGTAGGCCAGGACCGCAAGCCCCAGCGACACCAGCAGCATGAAGGTCTGCGCCGCCAGCATGATCCGGCGGCGATCGAAATTGTCGGCGAAGACCCCGGCGGCAAGCGAGAAGACCATGATCGGCAGGGTGATCGATGTCTGGACCAGCGCGACCATGCTTTCCGAGGCGGAAAGCGAGGTCATCATCCAGGCGGCGCCGACCGACTGCACGAGGCCGCCGAAATTCGACGCCAGCGTTGCGATCCAGAGCATGCGGAATGTCTGGTTGCGAAAGATCGCCAGTGTCGGCTCGGAATTCGGCATCTGCGGTGCTTTCCGAGGCCCGGCCCGTCCGCGCGACGCCCGCGCTTTGCGGCCTGCCTCGCAAAGGCGTCGCACAGCCGGGCAAGAACGGCAAGCCCGTGCGGGCCCCTAGCCCTCTGACAGGATGAATCCCGCGGCCTTTTCGGCGATCATCAGCGTCGGCGCGTTGGTGTTGCCCGAGGTGATCGCGGGCATCACGCCCGCGTCGGCGATCCTCAGGCCGCGCACGCCCCGGACCCTCAGCCGGCTGTCGACGACCGCCATCGGATCGTCGGCGCGCCCCATCCGCGTGGTGCCGGTCGGATGGAAGATGGTCGAGGAGATATCGCCCGCAAGCCGCGCAAGATCCTCGTCGCTTTGGTATTGCGGGCCGGGCTTGTATTCGACGGGGTTGTATCTTGCCATCGCCGGCTGGCCCATGATCTTGCGCACATGGCGCAGGCTTTGCGTCGCGACCAGCCGGTCCTCGGACGTCGACAGGTAGTTCGGCGCGATCCGGGGCGCATCGCCGGGCCGGGCCGAACGGATCTCGACCACCCCGCGCGAGGTGGGGTTGAGGTTGCACACGCTGGCGGTGATCGCCGGGAAGGTGTGAAGCGGTTCGCCGAAGGCATCGAGGCTGAGCGGCTGGACATGATACTGGATGTTCGGATGCGCGCGCGACGGGTCGGACCGGGCAAAGGCGCCCAGCTGGCTTGGCGACATGCTCATCGGGCCGCTGCGGCGCAGGGCGTATTCCAGCGCGAAGCCGGCCCGCCCGATCAGCGAGGCCGCAAGCTGGTTCAGCGTGCGGGTGCCCTCGACCTTGAAGACGGTGCGGATCTGCAGGTGATCTTGCAGGTTGCGCCCGACGCCGGGGATGTCGCGGCGCGGCGCGATCCCGTGGGATTGCAGGAGCCCCGCGGGGCCGAGCCCCGACAGCTGAAGGATGACAGGCGTGCCGATCGCGCCCGCGCAAAGGATGACCTCGCGACGGGCGCGCACGCCGGTCCCGGTCCCGTCCGCACGGCGAAGGCGCGCGCCGGTGCAGCGCAGGCCGCCCGCCCCGTCATCCTCGGTCTCCAGCGCGTGAACCTGCGCCCCGGTCCAGATCGTCAGGTTGCGGCGTGACCGCGCCGGGCGCAAGAAGGCCTTGGACGCGTTCCAGCGCCAGCCCGCGCGCTGGTTCACGTCGAAATATCCGACGCCCTCGTTGTCGCCGGTGTTGAAGTCCCCGGTGCGCGGCAGCCCCGCCTCGACCGCGGCCTCGGCGAAGCTGTCAAGCACATCCCAGCGCAGGCGCTGCCTTTCGACACGCCATTCGCCGCCGTGGCCGTGCAGGTCCGAAAACCGCTGGTTCTGCCCGGAAACGGGGTCTTCACCGCCGTCCAGGCGATAGTGATCCTCGTGCGCCTTGAACGCGGGCAGGACATTGTCCCAGGCCCAGTCCGGATCGCCCGTCGCCTCAGCCCAGCCGTCGTAGTCGCGCGCCTGCCCGCGCATGTAGATCATCCCGTTGATCGACGAACAGCCGCCCAGCACCTTGCCGCGCGGATAGCGCAGGGTGCGCCCGTTCAGCCCCGCGTCGGGTTCGGTCTGGAACATCCAGTCGGTGCGCGGATTGCCGATGCAGTAAAGATAGCCGACCGGAATGTGGATCCAGGGATAGCTGTCCTTGCCCCCTGCCTCGATCAGCAGGACGCTGCGCGCGGGGTCGCGGCTCAGCCGGTTGGCAAGGAGACACCCGGCCGTGCCCGCCCCGATGACGACATAATCGAACGACCCGCCCTGATCCTGCATCCAATGCCCCCCCTTGCGCCTTGCCCTCGGGACGGCCCGGCGGGGCGCCCGACCCCACTAGAACAACTCTGGCCGGGGAAGGCGAGGGCAGACAGCATTCGGTGTCGTCCGAAGTTCGCCGCCCCGCACCCGGCAGGTCACCTCAGATTCCCAGCGCCTCTTCGATCGCGGCGATCTGCGCGGCGCGATCAAGGCGAAACTCCGACGTGTTCTGAAGCGTCCGGTCCTCGCTGACGGCAGTGCCCGGCTGGCGCGCGGCCCGGTCCCGCAGAACGGCGTCCCGCAGGCGCAGCAAACCGGCGAATTGCGGGTGGTAAAGGCGGACCATCGACGTCAGCCACTGGCTGACGGCCCAGTTCGGATGCGCGACCCCGATCGTGAACCTGTCCAGAAGCGGGATCACGTCGCGGGCCGCAAAAAGCGTCTCGTTCGTCACCCAGCGGTTCGTTGTGAAAAGCCGGATGGGCTGGCCATGCGCATCGACGCTGATCGCGCCGATATGGATGAACCGTGCCGCCGGATCGTCTGCCACGACCGCCCCGTCCAGCGCCCAGGGCCGAAGATCCGGCGCAAGACCCGCGGGGCGGACAAAAAGGTGGAAATGCCCGTTCTCGCCCTTTGCCATCTCTTCGGGGGCATGGGCGTGATAGAAATACTGAGAATGGGTTTCGGTATCGAAGACATCGCCCCGGGGATAGCGTTCCCAGACCAGGAAATCGCCCTGCCCGCGCAGAACCTCCGACACCACGCTCATCCCGGACTTCGCCAGCGCCGCCTCGCACTGAAGGACGGTCGCGGCGGCGTCATGCATGTCCTCCAGCCGCTCGGCGGGCAAGGCGGACAGGTCCGGGGCGTCAAGAATGGACGACGGGGGCACGGCGGCGGCCTGACGCATCTACTGGCTCCGCAAGGCGGGTGGCGGGACAAGTGGAAGGGACCGGGATATCCCCGGTCCCCATCCGGGTTCAGAGCGCGGGCAGGCCAAGCTGTTCGCGTACGGCGGCCTCGCGGCTTGTCTTCAGTCCGACCGCGCGCCCCTCTTCGACAGCGACCATCGGCGGCACGCCGGTCGAGGCGCGGTAAAGCGCCCATAGCGCGCCCACACGGTTGGACGATTCGCAATGCACGAGGATCGGATAGTTGGCCGGGTCTTCGACGATCTTCGCGAATTCGGCCACCTGTTCGGCGGTGGGCGCCTTCGTCGGAACGGCAATGTTGATATAGGCAAGCCCCGCCTGTTCGGCCAGCGCCGCCTCGGCCGTCGCACCTTCGTCCGCGGTGTTGAGGTTGACGACGGTCTTGAAGCCAAGCCCCTTGAGGATCGGCATGCCGGTCGGGTCGATCAGCCCGCCGGTTCCGACATAGGGCGTGGCGCGCAGGTAGTTGTCGACGATGTTCGGCATCTGGTTGCCATAGACCGCCTGCGCATACTTGGTCGTCGTGTCATAGGGGCCCTTGGGCAGTTCCGCGGCCGGAGTTTCCGCAGCCTGTTCGGGCGCGGCCGCGGGCGCGCAGGGGTTTGCGGGCGCGGTCGCGGCGGGGGCGCAGGGATTGACCGCCTGTGCGACCGCGACCGACGGGGCGGCGGCGCCGACGGCAAGGGCCGCGACCGGGCCAAGCGCGACGGCAAGAAGGCTCTTGCGGATCTTTCTGGACTTCATTCTGGGTCTCCTCTCAGGTTCTCGGTGTCACGACCGGGCCATCGCGCCCTTGGGCGTGGCCAGGGTTTCGGTGTCTTCGGCGCAGACCTCCTGCGCGGTCAGGGGGCCGCCGCGTGCGCGTTCCAGCCGCGACCCAAGCGCAAAGCCCAGCGCAGCGATCGCCACCAGCGCGGCAAGGACGGCCCATTCGGGCAGGCCCAGCAGGTCGGGCAGCCGCTCGGCGTCGGGGCCCTTGGCAGCGAAGTAGAACCCGGTCAGCGGTTCGTAGAGATAGGCAAAGACGGTCGTGCCCGCGATCATCCCGGCGATGAAGACCAGCGCGTCGACACGCCCGGAGGCAAGCCCGACGATCGAGGTACCGGGGCAATATCCGCCCATCGCGAAGCCGCCGCCGATCATCAGCCCGCCCGCGAGGATCGCCCAGAAGTAAAGCGTCGGGACATAGACCGAAGCCGGCCCGATGACCCCGCCAAGACGCAGAAGGTAAAGCCCGATGGCCGCCACCAGAACGGCGGTGAACATCACCTTGAAGACGGCAAAGTCGCGCAGCGAAAACTGCGCCGTCAGCTTGCGCGGGCTACCAAAGCCCGCCGCCTCGAGCGCGTAGCCGAACAGAAGGCCGGCCAGCAGCCCGCTTGGCAGGCCCAGGTCATAAAGCGGAAAGCTCATTGCCAGATCCTCCTGAACATCATCGAGACGGCGAAACCGGCCAGGAAGAAGCCCGCCAGGAACACGAAGCCGGACACCGCAAGCGTCGCGCCCCCCGACAGGCCAAGACCGCTGGTGCAGCCGCGCGCCAGCCGCGACCCGAAGCCCACGAGCGCGCCGCCCGCGAAGGCCCAGGCAAAGCGTTCGCCAACCGAAACCCGCGCGCCGCGTTCCACCTTGACGCGGGTGCGCCCCGCCCCCCGGCTTCCCAGCCAGGCACCGGCAAGAACGCCGATCACCTCCCAGGTGATCCACGACACCAGCGGTGCGCCCGCCTGCACGAAGGGACCGAAATAGGCGTTGCCTGCCGCCGCGTCCGGCGCGGTCCAGGCGTTGATCTGTACGGCCATCCGGGTGACGAAGCCCGAGGCGCCAAGGCCATTGCCGGTGATCACGAAGGTCAAAAGCAGCGCCAGCCCCAGGACAATCCCGGCCGCCAGCGGATTCCAGAACGGACGTGGCTCGGACTCCATCGGCTCTCCTCTCTCTTGCACGACTCATATTCAGATATCTTTATCTGTCTAATTCGGACCTGAATCAAGCCGGAGCACTTCGCCCTGGCCGCGCCCGATCGTCGCGCAGCCCACCGGACGACCAACACGGCACAATGGCGCAATGTCTTCTTCACTTGGCGAAAGTGGCGCACCGGACATGCACAGGCGCCGTGGCTTCCGCGGCCTTTCCCGCCTTGTCCCGGCCCGTTTCCTTGCGCGGCCCAGGGTCCGACCGCCGTGTGGTCCGGCGCCCTTGGCAGCCGCTCGTCTGGGCGGCTTTCGACCGGCCTTTGCCCGCCCGAGGGGGTGATATCCTCTGGCGGCGCAAGGATTTCGAGGTCATTGGCGGGAATCGCGACCTAAAAGGTGGACAAGTGGTAAATTAATGTTACCAATAAAATGACTCGGGACGCAGGAGGCTCCGTCCATCCGAAAAGCCGGACAACAACCAAGGGAGGAGAAGAAGTGACACAGAAAACAACGACACGCCGGGGGGCGCTCAGGGCGTTTGCCGCGGCGGGTGCGTCGACACTGGCGGCACCGCATATCGCATCCGCGCAGGCCAATGGCACGACCTGGAAGATCCAGACATCCTGGCCCGGCGGGGCCGGCCTGCAGATCTTCAAGGACTGGTGCGCAACGATCGTCGAAAAGACCGGCGGCGAACTTGCCTTGCAGCCCTTCGGCGCCAACGATGTCGTGGGCGATTTCCAGCTTTACGACGCGGTGAAGAACGGCGTTCTGGACGCGGTGAACCCCTTCACGATCTATGCCCAGGGCATCATTCCGGCGGCGACGTTCCTGACGTCCTACCCGCTTGGCCTGCGCAACCCGCATGAATTCGACGTGTTCTACTACGGTCTTGGCGGGCTTGAGATCGCGCGCGAGCTTTATGCCGCGCAGGGCATGTACTTCGTCGGGCCGGTCCACCATGGGCCGAACATCATCCATTCCAAGGTGCCGATCCGGTCGATCGACGACTTCCGCGGCCGCAAGATGCGTCTTCCGGGCGGCATGGTGGCCGAGATCTTCACCGAAATCGGCGCCGAAACCACCGTCCTGCCGGGGTCGGAAATCTTCCCGGCGCTGGAAAAGGGCACGATCGACGTCGCCGACTATGTGGGCCCGGCGGTGAACTACGCGCTCGGCTTCAGCCAGGTGACCAAGTACATCTCCATGGGGCCTCCGGGCTTCATGTCGGTCTACCAGCCGGTCGACATCATGGACATCACCGTATCCCAGTCGTCCTGGGACGCGCTGTCGCCCGCGATGAAGCAGTTCGTCGAAATGGAAACGCATGTCTATTCGGACCTGCACCATGCGGCGATCCAGAAGGCCGACCAGGAGGCATGGGCCAAGTTCGAGGCCGACGGAACCGAGATCACCCGGCTAAGCCAGGACGACGTGGAGCTTCTGACCGAAGTCGCCGTGCCGATCTGGTTCAACTACGCCAACCGTGACAAGGACGCGGCAAGGGTCTTCAAGATCCAGCTCGACTACATGATGTCCGGTTCGCTCGGCTATGTGACGCCCGAGCAGATCGAGGGCCTTACGCTCGACCTCTGATCGAAACGACCCGCGGCCGGGCCCGACCTTCGCGTCGGCGCCCGGCCTTCCCTTGTGGCGGCACACCATCAGGACACCGCAATGCCCAACATCGACTTCACCCTGCCCCATTGGGCCTACTGGCTCGGGCTGCTGATCTTTCCCGTCGCGGGAATGATCCTTGCCCGGCGCGCACGCCCCGCGCAGACGCGCTACGGCGCTGCCCTTGCCTATCTGATCCTCGTGACCGGGGGCATCCTCGGACTGCACAGGTTCTATCTCAAGAGCCTGCTTGGGCTCGTCTATATCCCGGTCTTCCTGTTCGTGCTGTGGAGCAACGCGGCGGAACGCGACGCCCGCGCGGCATTGTCGGACGCGACCAATCTCGTGAAGGTCGCCGAAAGAACGCTCGAGCGCGAGAAGCCCCGTGTCGAGGCGGCCGAGGCCGATATCGACGCCATCCGCGCCGAAGTCGCCGCCGCCGAGGAAGGCTCCTTTGCCCGCAAAAGCGCCGAACGCCGGCTCAAGCGGGCCGAGGACGCGATAACCACTGGTCGCGACCGGCTGAAGGTGGCCGAAGCGGAACTGGCCGAGGCGCAGCCGATCGCGGTCGCCGCGACAGCCGACCGGACATTCTGGTACAGCGCCGCGCGCTACGCCTTCTTCCTGATCCTCGCGCTCATGGCGCTTGACGCGGTTCTGATCCCGTCGCTGGTACGCAAGGCCAACGACAGCATCGCGCAGGAAGAGCCCGAAGAAACGATCATCGACGCCGAGATGGCCGAACGCGCTGCCCAGATCGACCCGGACGCGCGCAAGCCCGACCACGAATGGGCGGAAAACTGGATCGACAGGCTGTCGCTCTACGCGGGCGAATTCGTGAGCTACTGGGCGGTGATCGCGGTCTTCGTCTACTACTTCGAGGTCATCAGCCGCTATGTCTTCAACTCGCCGACCAGCTGGGCGCATGAATCCATGTACCTGATGTTCGGGATGCAGTACCTGATCGCCGGTTCCTACGCGATGCTGACCGAGGGTCATGTGCGGGTCGACATCTTCTATGCCAGCATGTCGCCCCGCCGGAAGGCCTGGACCGATCTCTTCACCTCGATCTTCTTCTTCATCTTCGCGGGCACGCTTCTTGTGACCTCCTACATCTTCGCGATGGACGCGATCGCGGTACCCTCGGGCAATTCCGTCGTGTCTGACTGGGCACGCGGAGAGGTCGGCTTCGGCGAGATGCTTGGCGGCCTGTCGCTACGCGACTGGACCGACCCGTCGATCCGTTGGGGCGAGATCAGCTTCAACGAATGGGAAGTGCCGCTCTGGCCGATGAAGTGGATGATGTTCGTGGGCGGGCTGCTTCTGGTCCTGCAGGGCGTCTCCAAGTTTTCCAAAGACATCCGCGCGATCGCCAGGGGGGCATGAGGCATGGGACTGGACATTTCAATCGAGCTACTGACGCTCATCATGTTCGGCTCGCTGCTGGTGCTTTTGATGGCGGGGCTTCCCCTTGCCTTCGTGACCGGCGGCCTGGCCTGCGTCTTCCTGTTCCTGATGGGCGACGCGCGCGCGCTGAACATCGTGCCTAGCCGTATCTTCCCCTTGATGACGAACTACCAGCTCTCGGCGATACCCCTGTTCATATTCATGGCCGCGATGCTCGAAAGGGCGGGGATCATCAACGACATGTTCGATGTGATCTACAAGGTTCTGGGCGGCGTGAAGGGGGGGCTCGCCTCTGCCACCATCATCGCCTCGACGATCCTTGCGGCGATGGTGGGCGTGATCGGCGCGGCGGTCGTGACCATGGGCATCATCGCACTGCCGGCGATGCTCAAGCGCGGTTACGACCCGAAGATCGCCATGGGCTCGATCATGGCGGGCGGCACGCTTGGTATCCTGATCCCGCCGTCGATCCTTGCGATCATCTACGCGGTCGTCGCCGAACAGTCGGTGGGGGAGCTTTTCATCGGCGCGGTCATTCCCGGGCTGATGCTCTCGGGCCTCTACATCCTTTATGTGACTGTGCGCTGCTACATCAACCCCGATCTCGGTCCTCCGATCCCGGTCGAGGAGCGCATCTCCACCCGTGAGAAGATGCACCTGATGGGCAAGATGTCGGCCCCGATCGCCCTGATTGTGGTGGTTCTGGGCGTGATCTTCTCGGGGGTGGCAACACCGGTCGAGGCGGCGGGCATCGGCACTTTCGGCGCCTTCATCGTCGCGGCGATCCACCGCCGGCTCGACTGGCCGACGATCCGCGAGGCCTGCCTGACCACGCTGAAGGCCAGCGCCATGGTTATCTGGATCATGTTCGGCGCGACGATCTTCGTCGGGCTCTATGTGCTGGAGGGCGGGCAGCAGTTCGTCCAGGAAACCATGCAGGGCATGGGTCTTGGCCCCTGGGGCATCCTGATCGTGATGCAGATCATCCTGATCATCCTCGGGATGTTCCTTGATTGGGTGGGGATCTTGCTGCTTTGCGTGCCGATCTTCGTGCCGATCATCAAGGCACTGGGCGCGGCCGCCTTCGGCTTTGACAACACCGACGACCTGGTGCTGTGGTTCGGGGTGCTTTACCTCGTCAACATGCAGATGAGCTTCCTGTCGCCGCCCTTCGGCTACGCGCTTTTCTATCTGCGCGGGGTGGCCCCGGATTCGATCCCGATGAGCGACATCTTCCGCTCGGCGATCCCGTTCCTCCTCTTGCAGGTCGTGGGCCTCCTGATCTGCATGTTCTTCCCCGAGGTCATCACCTTCCTGCCGAACCTCGTCTACGGCTAGACGAAGGCGCGATCGCAGGCACGCAAAGGAAAGGGCGCTTCCCCACCGGGAAGCGCCCTTTCTGTTTCACGGGGTGCCGTGCCGGTCAGCCGATGATGGCGTTCAGCGTGGCCGAAGGGCGCATGACCGCCGCCGTCTTGACGGGGTCGGTGTGGTAGTACCCGCCCAGATCGGCAGGCTTGCCCTGCACGGCGGCAAACTCACCGGCGATCTTCGCCTCGTTCTCGCCAAGCGCCTTGGCGATCGGGGCGAAATGCGCGGCAAGCCCGGCATCGGCGGCCTGCGCGGCCAGCGCCTGTGCCCAGTAAAGCGCAAAGTAGAAGTGCGAATCCCGGGTGTCGGGCTGGCCGACCTTGCGTTCGGGCGACCGGTCGTTGTCGAGAATGCCCTGCGTCGCCTGATCGACCGCATCGCCCAGAACCTGAGCGCGCGCATTGCCGGTCCGGTCGGCCAGATACTTGAAGCTTTCCCCGATCGCGCAGAACTCGCCCAGCGAATCCCAGCGCAGGTGGTTCTCCTCGACCAGCTGTTCGACATGCTTGGGCGCGGACCCGCCGGCGCCCGTCTCGAACATGCCGCCACCCTGCATCAGCTTCACGATCGACAACATCTTGGCCGAGGTGCCAAGTTCGAGGATCGGGAACAGGTCGGTCAGGTAGTCGCGCAGCACGTTGCCGCTGACGGCGATGGAGTTTTCGCCCTTGCGGATCGTTTCAAGCGTGACGCGCACGGCCTGTGCCGGGGCGAGGATGCGGAACTTGTCGGCGACGCCCCTGGCGGCAAGGATCGGTTTCACATAGCGGATCAGCTCCGCGTCATGCGCGCGCGTTTCGTCCAGCCAGAAGATCGCCTGGCAGCCTTCCAGCCGCTGACGGTCGATGGCCAGTTGCACCCAGTCCTCGATCGGGGCCTTGCGGGTACTGGCGGACCGCCAGATGTCGCCCTTTTCCACCCGATGCTGGTGCAGCACGGTACCGTCCGACAGACGCATCCGCACGATCCCGTCGGCCGCGATCTCAAAGGTCGTCGGGTGGGAACCGTATTCCTCGGCCTTCTGGGCCATCAGGCCCACGTTCTGCATCGTGCCCGCGGTACGCGGATCCAGCGCGCCGGTTTCCTTGAAATAGGCGATGGCTTCGGAAAAGACCCCCGCGTAGGAGCTGTCGGGGATCACGCAGTTGCTGTCGGCGGCCTTGCCGTCAGGGCCCCAGCCCTTGCCGCCGGCCCGGATCAGCGCCGGCATCGAGGCATCGACGATCACATCCGAGGGGACGTGCAGGTTGGTGATGCCCTTGTCCGAATTCACCATGTAAAGCGGCGGGCGCGCGGCCAGCGTCGCCTCGATATCCGCCTCGATCGCGGCGTGATCGGGCATCTCGGCGACCCGTTCAAGCAGCGCGCCAAGGCCCGAATTCGGGTTGACGCCCGCGGCCGCCAGCGCCGGCCCGTGCTTGTCGAAGACCGGCTGCAGGAACGCGGTCACCGCATGGCCGAAGATGATCGGGTCGGAGACCTTCATCATCGTCGCCTTGAGGTGGATGGAAAAGAGGGTTCCCTCGCGCTTGGTCGCGTCGATCTCGCCGGCCAGGAAATCCCTGAGCGCGCGGACCGACATGAAGGTCGCGTCGACGACCGTGCCCGCCGGCAGCTTCAGCCCGTCCTTCAGGACGCTGACGGTGCCGTCGGCGGCCTCGTGCTCGATCCGGATCACGCTGTCGGCGGCCAGCGTCACCGAGGTTTCGTTGGCACGAAAATCGTTCGCCCCCATGGTGGACACGCGGGTCTTGCTGTCCGCCGACCAAGCGCCCATCGAATGCGGATGCGACCGGGCATAGGCCTTCACCGCCTTCGCGGCGCGACGGTCGGAGTTGCCTTCGCGCAGGACCGGGTTCACCGCCGAGCCCTTGATCGCGTCATAGCGGGCCCGCGCCTCGCGCTCCGCGTCCGTCGACGGCGCCTCGGGGTAATCCGGCACGTCGTAGCCCTGCCCCTGAAGTTCGCGGATCGCCTCGACCAGCTGCGGCACCGAGGCGGAGATGTTCGGCAGCTTGATGACATTCGCCGAAGGCGTCTTCACCAGTTCGCCAAGCACAGCGAGATCGTCGGATTGCCGCTGCGCCTCGGACAGGCGTTCGGGAAAGGCCGCGATGATCCGCCCGGCAAGCGAGATGTCGCGCGTGCCGATACTGATCCCGGCGGCGGCCGCGAAACTGCGCACGATCGGCAGCAGCGATGCAGAGGCCAGTTCGGGCGCCTCGTCAACCTTGGTGTAGATGATGTCGGGGGTGTCGGTCTGGGACATGAAAAGCCTGCCTTTGCTGCGTCGCTGCAATCGTATACTACAGTATACATTGATCGCCAAGCGTCCAATCCAGTTGATTTGCCACGGCGGTGCGGGAAAAGGCAACCGGCAGATCCCCCGGTCGGAAAGGCGACGGATGTCATATGACGACCATTTCGCGCGACGTCACGGGATCGCCGCCATATCGGTCAGGAATTCGATTGCGTTCAGAACGCCTTGCGAGTGTCCGCAATGCCCGGGTTACATGCGTATGGCAGGGACCGGAGCGTCCGGTGCAAATGGGCCTGGCCCCTCGCGCCCGCCCCCGGGGCTCGAACGATCGCCCGCATGATCATGCAAGGATGCCTCGTGGCGGCAGCGATGTAACCCCTGCGCGTGCACCGCCAACCGCGCAATGCCCGATTCGCGAACGAAAGGGACAGCGATCAGACCAGCGCGCCCTGCTCGGCAAGCATCACGAGGTGCCGGCGATTGCGCGCGCCAAGCTTCTGGCAGATGCTGCGCGCGAAGCTTTTCACGGTACCTTCGCGCAAGCCGAAGCACACCGCAATTTCCTTGTTGCTGCGCCCGGCGCAAAGCTGCGCAAGCAGCGCCGTCTCTCGCCGCGTCAGGGCCGGCGATGCCGCGGGACGCGGTTCCGGGTCTTCGCTGACATACCGCGGCGTCGCGCCGGTCCTTACCAGCGAAAGCGCATCGAGCAGGCATTCGCCGCCAAGGCTTTTCGGCAAGACGGCGGATGCTCCGGCAGTCACCAGCGATTCAGCGGTCTCGGGCGAAACGAAGGTCTTGAGCAGGAGAATCCTCGTTTCCGAACGGCTCTCCTTCAGCTTCATGATCACTTCTGCACGCGGCTGCGAGAGACCGTCGCAATCGAGGATGATGAAATCGGCCGCCAGTCCGTTCCTCAGCCGGCTCGCGATATCCACGGCATCCGCACATATCTCCACCTTGGCCGGGCTGTTCGCCTCTATGTAATTCGCCATGGCCTCGTCCATGAGCCTGAGACCTGTCGCCAGTAGAATCCGCATACTCGACACCCTTCTTAATTCGACATGTCGACCTTGATCGTGAAATGGGATCCAAATTAGGCAGGCAACGCCGACTGGCGGGCGCAATGGCATTGATGGATACATACAAAAGTATATTAATATCGCAAAAGGCTGATCCGGAAAATAAAGAAACCCCGCCAACCCTGGGCCGGCGGGGCATTCGAACTGACGTGACGTGCTGGCGAAGGGCACCTGGCCCCAGGCCGCGCGATCGGCGTCTTGTCAGTAAGTCATCGAGATATGTTCAAGGATCCCCTTGCTTCCGTCGACCGTCGACAAGCCCTGCCAGACATTTGCCTCGCGCGCATACCGGTCGATTGCCTTCCAGGTTTTCTGGCCCCAGACACCGTCAACGGGTCCGTCAAGGAAGTTCAGATCCGACAGTGCCGACTGCACGCGCAGCCTGTAGGCCACGGGCCGGGAATTGAAGGCGGCCTTCATCGCGGCGGAATCAAAGCTATCCGGGACTGGAACAGGGCTATAAGGAATAATGCCCGATTTCGAACCGATGATGAACATCAGGTCATGCCAGTAATCGGATTGCGAAGCCGAAGCGGAATTGACGGACATAACCAAAGCAACCGCAGAAATGGCAAATAGCTTGCGAATCATGGCGCACCTCTTTTGCCCCCACAGCAATTAAATCACGCCCACGCAAATTTGCATGTCACGCAATGGGATATTCGAATATCCCTTGGCGGCGGAAGACTATCCTTTCGGATATCCCACCCCCTCGACAGCGGTATTTCGGGTCAGATTGTGATGATGCCCCGGTCGCGCGCGATCATCGCGGCATGGGTGCGATTGCGCGCATCAAGCTTGCGGCAGATGCTTTTGACGTGGGCCTTGATAGTCACTTCCTGCACGCCAAGTTCGAATGCGATGACCTTGTTCGCCTTGCCCTCGCAAACGCCGCGCAGAACACTGAGCTCGCGGGCGGAAAACAACCCGCTATTCTGGTCTTCACTTGCCTGGCTCATGAACTGGAAGGGGGCGTAAATCTCCCCCGCGGCCATGAAGCGGATCGCCTGGACCAGTGACTTGGCCCCCAGCGTCTTTGGCACGAAACCCGTGGCCCCCGAGGATATCGCGCTTTCGACGGTTTCGCGGGTCACGTTCCCGGACATCAGCGCAACCGCGCCGCCGTCATTCGCTGCGATCACCTGCGCCAGTCCATCAAGGCCATTCATGCCCGGCATGTGATAGTCGAGCAAGATGCAATCAAATGATCCCTCGGACCGGCGCTGTTGCACAAATCGGGATTTGAGCGCGGTTCCCCTTTCCCCGGACGGACCTATCCTACGGCCACAGTGACGGGTACGCCGAGCGCGGTGTAACCGTTCAGCACGGCGATACGAACCTGCAACTCGGCGACCTGGCGGTCGAAGTCTCGGGCCATGAGGGATTGGCCGAGCAGCTTGATGCAGTTCATCTTGCTCTCGACCCGGCTCCGGCGGTGGTATCCAGACCATCGTCGCCAGATGGCGCGACCCAAATATTTGGAAGCACGCAGAGCCTCATTGCGGGCGATGGCTCCGGGGCTCGTCGGTTTCCAAGGCTTGGCGTTCTTGCGTGGCGGGATGATCGCAGCGGCACAACGGGCAGCGATTGCCTCGTGGCACTTGCGGGTATCGTATGCGCCATCTGCCGTTACGGAACCGATCTCTTCGTCAGACGGGATCTGGTCGAGCAAGTCAGGCAAGACGGGCGCATCACCTACATTGCTTCCCGTGACCTCGACGGCCCGAACCTCCAGCGTTTCCTCGTCGATGCCGATGTGTATCTTGCGCCAGATGCGGCGCTTTGGGCCCCCGTGCTTGCGGGCGTTCCACTCGCCTTCGCCTTCGGCCTTGATGCCTGTACTGTCGATCAGCAGGTTCAGCGGACCCGCGCCGCCGCGGTAGGGGATACTCACGTTCAGCGCTCTTTGGCGGCGACAGAGCGTGCTGAAGTCCGGCACGTTCCAGTCCAGCCCGACCAGCTGCAGCAGGCTCTGCACGAAGCCGGTCGTCTGCCGCAGCGGCATGCCAAAGAGCACCTTCATCGTCAGGCAAGTCTGGATCGCGGCATCGCTGAAGCTCTGTTGGCGACCGCGTCTCCCGGTCGGCGGAGGGATCCATTCCATGTCAGGATCAAACCAGATCGTCAGCGATCCGCGCTGCCGCAACGCTTCATTGTAAGCCGACCAGTTCGTGGTCTTGTACTTCGTAGGGGCCCAACTGCTCATGCTTACCAGCTATCATGCTGGATTCATGTAGTGAATCCCTTGCCCGATTTGTGCAACAACGCC
>ERZ795053.661-NODE-661-length-43920-cov-6.499122_pt1 | contig 43920 bp, 48 predicted proteins | sample MGYA00375137_ERZ795053 | MGnify/ENA primary metagenome ERZ795053 (study PRJEB30182, sample SAMN05720284) | activated sludge metagenome | isolation source: Anaerobic digester | place: Hong Kong | collected 2014-12-17 ... | reverse complement strand
GGGCGATGCCGCCGATGCCGCGCAGGACCCGCAAGCCCGCGACCGTATCGGCACCGAGCCCGATGAGCCGCCCGGACTGCTCGCGCTGCTCGGCCTGGCGACGCTGCAGTGGGCGCACGACGAAGGCGAGCAAGGACACCAGCACGGGCACGCCGATGAGCACGATGAGCCCGAGCGGCTGGCTCGCGCGGAGCAGGATGACCGCGACGACGACGTAGGAGACCACCGCGCCCGCGAAGCGGGCGCTGACGTCGTAGAGCCCGCCGAGGCGCATCGAGTCGGAGGCGACCGCCGCGACGACGTCGCCGGTGGGGGTGTCGCGAGGCAGTGCCTCGCCGGTGTCGGCCCCGTGCCAGCCGATGAGCTGCACCGAGCGGAAAGCCGCTCGCAGCCAGTTGGTGACCGCCATGAGGTGCCGCAGCGCTCCCGCTGCCGCGGAGACCAGCGCGAGCCCGAGGAAGGCTGCGCACCACCGCCAGAGCGCGTCGCGATCGCCGGCAATCACTCCCTCGTCGATCGCCCGCGCCATGGTCGCCGGCAGCAGCGCCTGGCTCACCATCCAGATGACGCCGAGCGCGATCCCCCCGAGCAGGGTCGGCCATTGTCCCCGACCCACCCAGCCAATGAAGCGCCACGGGCTGGTGAGCACCGGGGTGCCGGGATGGTCGTAGGGGAGGGCGTGCACGAGGAGTCACGCTAGTGCCGTGGCGTCGCACCCCTCGACCGCTTTATCGCCGCGCCGACATAGGCTGGTCGGGTGCTCCGGACCGCCTTGTCGCCTCGTTGGCTGGGGTGGCTCGCCGCGGTCGTCGTCGTCTCGGCGCTCATGGTGTGGGCGGGGCTGTGGCAGCTGCGGGTCGCCCAGCAGGACTCCCAACAGCAGGCCCTTGACGAGGCCGCGGCCCGCCCGGTCGTCGCGCTCGACACCGTGCTGCCGCCGCACACGGCCTTCCCGGACGACGGCTCCAACCGGATGGTCAGCGTCACCGGTCACTACGAGCCCGCCCGCACCGTCCTCGTCGTCGACCGCCGACTCGCGGGCCGCGCAGGCTATTGGGTGATCACGCCCTTCGTCGTCGAGCAGACCGGGGCGCGGGTGCCGGTGCTGCGCGGCTTCACCGCCTCACCCACGCCCCGCCTCGCCTCATCCGGTATGCCGCCCCGGCTCACCGTCGTGGGCTCGCTGGCGCCCACCGAGTCGCCCAGGACGACAGGCGCGCCGCTACCGACTGGTCAGGTCGGCTCGGTCGATGTCGGCGCCCTGCTCAACGTGTGGGGCGGCGAGGTCTACAACGGCTTCCTGTTCGCCGTGTCGGAGGACCCGTCCGTCGGCGACGTCGCAGCCACCGGCGCCACCGCCACCGACCCGGCGGCGCTCGAGCGGGTGCCGCCCCCCGCGCTGCCCACCGGGCTCACGTTGCGCAACGCGGCATACGCTCTGCAGTGGTGGGTCTTTGCGCTGTTCGCGGTGTGGATGTGGGGGAAGATGGTCCGCGACGATCACCGGCGCCAGCAGGCGTCGGTGCCAGAGCCTGCAGGAGACCCCGCGTGAGCATGTATCCGACCAACCTGGCCAAGCCGGCCCAGATCAAGCAGGCGTTCGGCATCTATCGGGTGCTCGCGCTGGTCGCCGGTGTCGCCCTGTTCGTCCTCATCGCCGAGATGGTGATGAAGTACGCGATGCATCAAGAGAACTGGCTCACCCAGAACTGGTCGTACATCCACGGCTTCATCTACATGGCCTATGCCGCGGGCATCGCCAACCTCGGCACCAAGATCGCCTGGCCGATCAAGCGGATCGTCCTGCACCTGCTGTCCGGCTTCGTGCCGCTCGCGCCGTTCATCGCCGAGCGGCGGGTGAGCTCGGAGGTCGTGGGCCTGCTTGCCCGCGTCTACTAGGTTCACGCGGTCTACTAGATTCACCGTGTGACCGACGCACTGCAGTCCCGACCCGTCCTCGTCGTCGACAACGGGGCGCAGTACGCCCAGCTCATCGCCCGCCGGGTGCGCGAGGCCAAGGTCTACAGCGAGGTCGTCCCGCACTCGATGTCGGTCGAGGCGATGCTCGCCAAGCAGCCGGCCGCGGTCATCCTCTCCGGCGGGCCGAGCAGTGTGTATGCCGCGGGCGCGCCCGCGCTCGACCCCGCCTTGCTGGCGGCCGGCGTCCCCGTCTTCGGCATGTGCTACGGCTTCCAGTCGATGGCCCAGGCCCTCGGCGGCACGGTCGCGCACACCGGCACGGGGGAGTACGGCCACACCCCGGCGACGGTCGAGCCGGACACGGTGCTCTTCGCGGGTCAGCCGGCCGAGCAGTCGGTGTGGATGAGCCATGGCGACTCGGTGACCGTCGCGCCCGAGGGGATGCGGGTCACCGCGTCGACGCCCGGCGCCCCGGTCGCGGCCTTCGAGGATCCGCAGCGCCGCCTCTTCGGAGTCCAGTGGCACCCCGAGGTGCTGCACACGGCATACGGACAACGGGTGCTCGAGGCATTCCTCTGGGAGGGGGCCGGGATCGCCGCCGACTGGACCCCGGCGCACGTCGCCGACACGCTCGTCGAGCAGGTGCGGGCCCAGGTCGGTGGCGACCGGGTCATCTGCGCGCTCTCCGGCGGGGTCGACTCGGCGGTCGCAGGGGCGTTGGTGCAGAAGGCGATCGGCGAGCAGCTCACCTGTGTCTTCGTCGACCACGGGCTGCTGCGCGCCGGCGAGGCCGAGCAGGTCGAGAAGGACTTCGTCGCGATCACCGGGGCCGAGCTGCTCGTCGTCGACGCGCGCGAGCAGTTCCTCAGCGCGCTCGCGGGGGTGACCGACCCCGAGACCAAGCGCAAGATCATCGGTCGCGAGTTCATCCGCTGCTTCGAGCAGGCGGCGCGCGATGTCGTTGCGAGGCATACGTGCGACGTGGCCGAGCATCCGGTGCGCTGGCTCGTCCAGGGCACGCTCTATCCCGACGTCGTCGAGTCCGGCGGCGGCGAGGGGGCGGCCAACATCAAGAGCCACCACAACGTCGGCGGGCTGCCCGACGACCTGCAGTTCTCGCTCGTCGAGCCGCTGCGCGAGCTCTTCAAGGACGAGGTGCGCCAGGTCGGGCTCGAGCTCGGGCTGCCCGAGTCGATGGTCTTCCGCCAGCCCTTCCCGGGGCCGGGGCTGGGTGTGCGGATCATCGGCGAGGTGACCGCCGAGCGGCTCGAGGTGCTGCGCGCGGCCGACGCGATCGCTCGGGCCGAGCTCACCGCGGCCGGGCTGGACCGCGACATCTGGCAGTGCCCGGTCGTGCTGCTCGCCGACGTGCGCTCGGTCGGGGTGCAGGGCGACGGGCGCACCTACGGCCACCCGATCGTGCTGCGGCCGGTGTCCAGCGAGGACGCGATGACCGCCGACTGGACCCGGGTGCCCTACGACGTGCTCGCCCGGATCTCGACCCGGATCACCAACGAGGTGCGCGACGTCAACCGGGTCGTCCTCGACGTGACGAGCAAGCCCCCGGGCACCATCGAGTGGGAGTGACCAGCCCGGGGTGAGGGGCGCGGAGTCAGCGCGAGGTCCTGGCGCGAGGTGCTGGGCGGCCGCGGCATACCCCGTGGAAACGCATGCGTTTCCACGCGGGCACCCGCAGGTCGGACCCAGGCAGTCGGACCCAGGCGACGGGCTCAGCGGGACAGCAGCGAGGCCATGAGGGGCAGCACGATGGCGAACGCGAAGATGACCGCGAGGATGCCGACGAACACGCCGACCCCCTTGCGCGATTGCTTGACCGGACCCATCGAGCCGTCCTGGAACTGGGTCATCGGGGCGGCATACCAGACGTCTGCCACCTGCCCAGGCCCCAGATCGACGGTGTATGCCGCGTGGCCGTAGGTGCGCATCCACTGTGCCTTCGCCTCGACGACGCACCGGCCGGGGTAGACGGGGATGAGGTTCTCGCCGTAGGACGCCGGAACGGGGTGGCCGTTGATGGTGACCGTCGGCGTGAGCATGCTCGAGGTCCAGATCGAGCCCTGCACGTGCAGCCGGATGTGCGCGAGCGGCTGCTGCGGGTACGGCTGCTGCTGGGCGTATGGCTGCTGTTGCGGATAGGCCTGTTGCGGATAGCCCTGCTGCGGCAAGGGCTGCTGCGGCGGGTAGGGCTGGTACGGCTGGCCGGGTCCCTGGGTCATGACCGAAGGGTAGCCCGCGGTCGTCGGTGGCATGACGGTGCCAGCCGCGGAGGCTAGGGTTTGGGGCGTGCTCCGGACCACCGCCGCGATCCTCGCCGGCAAGGCCACCCGGTATGCCGCCCGCCTCCGCGGAGGCGGATCGGCCGCTCCCGGCCTGGTGGCCGAGCGGATCGACCCACGACTGCTCGCGCACACCCTGTCCTCCCTGCCACTCGGCGTCGTCGTCGTCTCCGGCACGAACGGCAAGACGACGACGACCAAGATGCTCGCCGCGATCGTCCGCGCACACGGCATCCGGGTCTTCACCAACCCGACCGGCAGCAACTTCACCCGTGGCGTGATCTCGGCGATGCTGCCCGAGGTCTCCCCGACCGGTCGGCTGGCCGCCGACGTCGCAATCCTCGAGCTCGACGAGTGGCACGCGCTGCAGTTCGCCAAGGTCGTCACGCCCACGCACGCCCTGCTGCTCAACGTCGCCCGCGACCAGCTCGACCGCTTCGCCGAGATCGACACGACCGCCAGGCTGCTCGCCACCCTGGCCGCAGCCACCTCGAGCAGCGTCGTGCTCAACCGGGACGACGCCTTCGTGGCGCGGATCGCGGCCGGCCTGCCCGACGGCGTCGAGGTCCGCTACTTCGGCGTCGACCCGCTCGCCACCGACGTCCCTGCGCTGCACGAGGCCGACGTCCGCTTCGGCGACGAGCTCGTCGTGCCCGACCCGACCCCGCGGGACGGTCTGCTGCACCCGCAGGACGCCCGCGACTTCGAGATCCGCTTCGGCGAGCAGGCGGTCGGCCCGGTCCGGCTGCATCAGCGCGGGCTGGCCGCGATGATCAACGCGACCGCCGCCACCACGGCCGCCCAGGCCCTGCTCGGCCGCGACTTCCGCCCCGAGGCGGCGATCGAGGCGCTGCGTGCCGTGCGCCCGCCCTTCGGTCGCGGCGAGGTCATCGTCGTCGACGGCCAGCCGCTCGAGCTCGTCCTCGTCAAGAACCCGGCCGGCTTCACCGTCGCCCTCGGCACCTACGGCGCCGAGCCGGTGCCGACGATGATCGCGATCAACGACGACTACGCCGACGGACAGGACGTGTCCTGGCTCTACGACGTGTCCTTCGAGTCGCTGCGCTCGCAGGGGGTCGCGATGTGCAGCGGCGTGCGCGGCTACGACATGGCGCTACGGCTGTCCTACGACGACGTCCCCGTCGACGCGGTCGAGCTCGACCTGCAGGCCGCGCTCGACCGGTTCACCGCGGCATACCCGGGGTCGCCGAAGCGGCTCTTCTGCACCTACACGGCGATGATGAGCCTGCGGCGCACCCTGGCGGCGCGGCACGGGCTGGCCCAGTTCGGCGAGGAGGACGCATGAGTATGCCGCGTGCGCACCTGCGTCCCACCGGCCCGAGCAAGGGCGCGGTGCACCTCGTCCACCTCTATCCCCGTGAGATGTCGATCTACGGCGACCTCGGCAACACCCGCTGCCTCGCCGCCCGGATCGTGCGACACGGATACGAGTGCGTTGTGCACGACCACCACCCGGGCGCCGACTTCCCCGAGCAGGCCCACCTGCTGATGGGCGGCGGCGGGCAGGACTCGGGCCAGTCGCGGGTCGAGGCCGACCTCGAGGCGATCGCCGGTCGGCTGCGCGCGCTCGCGGGCGACGGGGTGCCGATGCTCATGATCTGCGGGATGTACCAGATGTTCGGGCACGCCTTCATCACGCACGACGGCGTCGAGCTGCCCGGCCTCGGCATCCTCGACGTGACGACCCGCGGACAGTCCACCCGGATGATCGGCGGCATCGTCCTCGACACCGACTTCGGCGAGGTCGTCGGCTTCGAGAACCACTCGGGCGCAACGGTTCTCGGTACTGGGCAGGCACCCTTCGGGCGAGTCAGGGCCGGCCACGGCAACAACGGCACCGACGGCACCGAGGGCGCCCGCACGGCCAACGTCATCGGCTGCTACGTCCACGGCCCGATCCTGCCGGCCAACCCCGCCGTCGCCGACGGGCTCATCGCGGCGGCGGTGGAGCGGGCCACCGGCCGCGCCTTCGAGCCCGCCCAGCTCGACGACGCGCTCGCCACGCAGGCCCGCACCCGTCAGATCGCCCGGCTGCTGCGCGCCGGCGCGTGAGGGACGACCGGGAACACGTTCGCCCGGGCGGCCGTTGCACGGCATACTGGATGCTCTTGGGTATGCCGCGTGCGCGCCGCACGAGCATCCCGCACCTTGACAGCTGCACAGCGTGACGTGGCCCGCACCCCCTTGGGGGTGATCGGTTTCGACGGTGGTCGTCATCGCCGGAGAAGCGGGCCGAGGACGCACGGTTATCTCGATAACGATCCGTGCAATCCAATAGGTGCCAACGCAAAGCGCACCGACTTCGCCCTCGCCGCCTGAGCGAGCCCCGAAGTCCGTCAGCCTGAGCTAGCTTCCGACTCAGTGCCTGGCGTCAGCTAGGAGGCTCACCGTGCCGTCATGTCGGGGGGCGGCACGGGACATCAACTCGACTGGGTCTGTCAGGGAACGTGTGCGCGCGAGCCCTGGGACCGAGCAACCTCCATAGCGCACTGCGCCCGGAGAAGTCCGGCCATCACGTCATCGGACGCGGGTTCGATTCCCGCCACCTCCACCAGACTGGTGGTGCCACGTCACGCTGTGCGGCTCTCGAGCCGAAACCCAGCCCGCCCAGAGGGTAGGTCGCGCGAGTGGTGACCTGGCCGGTCAGACCGTGACCGTGCGCCCGACTGCCCGCGCGTAGTCGACGGGCACGATCTCCTTGCCCATCGGCACGAGCGATACCGGGATGAGCTTGAGGTTGGCCAGCGCGAGCGGGATCCCGATGATCGTGATCGCCTGCGCAAACGCCGTCGTCACGTGTCCGAGGGCGAGCCACCAGCCGAAGAGCAGGATCCACACGACATTGCCGACGGTCGACGCCGCGCCCTTGTCCGGCGCGTCGACGACGGTGCGGCCGAAGGGCCACAGCGCGAAGCTCGCCATCCGGAAGGACGCGATGCCCCACGGGATGGTGACGATGAGCAGGCAGGCGAGGACGCCCGCGAGCAGGTAGGTCAGCGACAGCCAGAAGCCCGCGAAGACGACCCAGATGAGATTGAGGACGAAGCGCATGTGACTGCCTGCCGTGTGCTGCGAGTGAGGAACGCCGAGTGGTATGCCGCGTGGCTCAGGCCGACGTGCTGGCGCCCTGCGGCTGGTCGGCCGTGTCGGCGTTCGACGACTCGGCGGCCTCGCTCTTGCCGCACCCGCAGCCGCCACAGCCGCACCCGCCGCCGCTGCTGGTCTGGGCCTGCGCCTCGGCCATCCGCCGACGCACCTCGTCCATGTCCAGGCCCTTGACCTGGGTGACGACGCTGTCGAAGTCCTTGGCGCTCAAGGCGCCCGGCTGGGCGAAGACGAGGATCCCCTCGCGGAAGGCCATCACTGTGGGGATGGAGGTGATGTCGAGGGCACCGGCGAGCGCCTGCTCGGCGTCGGTGTCGACCTTGCCGAAGATCGCGTCGGGGTGCTGCTCGCTGGCCTTCTCGAAGATCGGCCCGAAGCCGCGGCACGGCGGGCACCAGGTCGCCCAGAAGTCGACGAAGACGATGTCGTTGTCGAGGACGGTGCGTTCGAAGGTGGCTGTCGTCAGCTCGGTCGTGGCCATGTTCGGCCCAACGAGCCGGGCCGCCGAATCATTCCGTCACTCGGTCGGGTCCAGCGCCCAGGCGACCGTGACCGAGGCGGACACGGCGTGCTCGCCCGCCTCGACCGGCATCCCTCCGGCCGAGTCGGCGGCCATCGCCATCATCCGCCCGCCGTAGGCCGGGGTCGGCGGCGACCAGCCGCCGCCACTCTCGACGAGCGCGAGGACCCGGCCGAGCCGGGCGCCGGACAGCGCGGCATACTGCTGCGCCTTGGCCAGGGCGTCGGCGAAGGCTGCCTCCCGCGCGGCGACCTGCAGGGGCGCCCGGTCGGCGAGGTCCAGGGTGATCCCGTCGATGACCAGCCGGTTGCCGGCCGCGGCGGCCACCGCGTCGACGAGGCCGTTGAGGCTCTCGAGCCGGCGCACCGTCAACGACAGCTGGTGGTATGCCGTGTAGCCGACGACCCGGGTGCCGTCACGGTCCCAGCGCGGCTGCACCGAGGCGCTCGTCGAGGCGAGGTCGCGGTCGGCGAGGCCGTGCTCGCGGGCTGCCGTCGTCACCGCACGCACCGTCTCGTTGGCGCTCGACAGCGCCCCGGCAACCCCGTCGGCGTCAGCGCGGATGCCCAGGCTCACCCGCACGACGTCCGGGGTGGCGCTCGCCGTGCCGGTGCCGGTGACCTCGACCCGGGCCGGCCTGGGTCCACGGGGGCCGCCGGGCCGGTGGGAGTGGTCGTCGCGAGGGCTGGCGTCGCTGGTCATGGCGGTCACTGTAGAGCGGTTGGGCCGCCGCAGCTCGTAGTGTCGCGGTATGCCGTTCGTCGTGAGCCGCCGCGGGCGAGCACCCGGGCTTGGCTCCCCGGCCGGGCGCCTCGTCGTCTGGACGGTGGTCGCCGTCCACCTCGTCGCTCTCTACTGGCCGCGGGTGGAGGTGCCGCTCGACGTGCCGGCATTGAGCGACAAGGTCGCTCATCTGCTCCTCTTCGGCGTGCCCGTTGCGCTGGCCATGGCCGCGCTGCGGCGACCCTGGCCTGTGGTGGGTCTGCTCGCCGTCCATGCCCCGGTCAGTGAGTGGCTCCAGGCGACGCTGCTGCCGGGGCGATCAGGAGACTGGCGGGACGCGGTGGCCGATCTGGTCGGAGTCGCGGTGGGGGTGCTCGTGGGCTGGTGGGTGCGGCGACGCTGGTAGACTTGGGTGTTCGCCGGGCACCTCCGGCGCCATCATGGGCGCGATGTCAGCGCCTGAGGCTCGTCTACCAGCGGTCACTCATCGGCAGCGCGGCTGCACTCGTGGCTCGAGACGTGTCTACTCGAGCTCCGAAGAGAGTTGATCCAGTCATGCCCAAGGTCACCCGACCTGGCGCGCCCAAGAAGGCCCGGTGGACGGCCGCCCAGAAGGCCGCTGCCGCGAAGAAGCCACACCGCGGCCAGGGAGGCGCCGGCAGCCCGGCCGCCCAGGCCGGTCCGGGCCAGCGCCCCACCCGCAGCGGCGCTGCGCGCACCGATGCCACTCGCTCGCAGAGCAGTCGCGACGACGCCGACCGCGGCAGCCGTCCCGGCCGGACCGATCGGCCCGAGCGTTCCTTCCGGTCCCGCGACGACCGGCCTGAGCGCGGCTACCGGCCGCGTGACGAGCGTGCCGAGCGTTCCTTCCGGTCCCGCGACGAGCGGCCCGAGCGGACCTACCGGCCGCGCGACGAGCGTGGCGAGCGACCGTTCCGCCCTGCCGAGCAGCGCCCGGAGCGCCCGTATCGGGCCGCCCGCCCGCAGGGCGACGGCTGGGCTCCTCGGCAGGACCGGCCCTACCAGCCCCGCGACGATCGGGGTGAGCGCCCGTACCGCTCGCGCGAGGAGCGTGCCGAGCGTCCGTTCCGGTCCCGTGACGAGCGCGGCGGCGAGCGGTCCTTCCGGCCGCGTGAGGAGCGTGCCGACCGTCCGTTCCGCTCGCGCGACGATCAGCGCGGCGAGCGGTCGTTCCGCCCGCGTGAGGAGCGTGCCGACCGCCCCTTCCGGTCCCGTGACGACCGGCCGGAGCGCCCGTTCCGGCCGCGCGACGACGAGCGCGGCGAGCGATCCTTCCGCCCCCGTGCCGAGCGTGGCGAGCGGACCTTCTCAGCGCGGGATGACCGGCCCGGTCGTCCGTTCCGCTCCCGCGACGACCGGCGCCCGCGCCGCCACGGCGAGCGGGCGGCATACCAGATCCGTGGCGACCAGGTCCTGCCGGACCCGGAGGCCGAGCGGATGGCAGCCGACACCTGGGTGTCGTCCGCGCGCAAGGCCGTGAGCGACCACCCCGTCGAGATCGCCGAGGACAACGGCTTCGCGGTCCTGGGCCTGCCGACCCCCCTCGTCGAGCGACTGGCGCGCGACGGCATCACCGAGCCCTTCCCGATCCAGACCGCGACGATCCCCGACGCGCTCGCAGGCCGTGACCTGCTCGGCCGCGGCCAGACCGGCTCGGGCAAGACGCTCGCCTTCGGGCTGGCCGTGCTCACCCGGCTCGCCGAGTCGGCCGCCGAGCAGCCGCGCCAGCCGCGCCGTCCTCGCGCGCTCGTCCTCGTGCCGACCCGCGAGCTGGCCATGCAGGTCTCCGACGCGCTCGAGCCGCTCGTGCACGTCCTCGGGCTGCGGCACAAGCTGGTCGCCGGCGGGCTGTCCTACACCGGACAGATCAACGCCCTGCAGCGCGGTGTCGACCTGCTCATCGCCACGCCGGGCCGGCTCGTCGACCTGCAGGACCGCGGTGCCGTCGAGCTCGGCTCGGTCGGCATCGTCGTGCTCGACGAGGCCGACCACATGGCCGAGATGGGCTTCGTGCCCGAGCTCACCGCGCTGCTCGACCAGGTGCCGGACGGCGGCCAGCGGCTGCTCTTCTCGGCCACGCTCGACTACGGCGTCGACGACCTGGTCACCCGCTATCTCACCGACCCGGTGACCCACTCGACCGACGATGCCACCGCCTCGGTGACGACGATGTCGCACTGGCCGCTGCTCATCACGCCGGACGAGAAGAAGCCGCTCACCGCGGCCTTCGCCGCGCACGAGGGGCGGGTCATCGTCTTCGCCCGCACCCAGCTCGGCGCCGAGCGGGTGGCCCGGCAGCTGCGCGAGGCGGGCGTGCTCGCGGCCCCGCTGCACGGCGGGCTCACCCAGTCGGCTCGCAACAAGGCGCTCGGTGCCTTCCGCGAGGCCCGGCTGCCGGTGCTCGTCGCGACCGACGTCGCCGCGCGCGGCATCCACGTCGACGACGTCTCGCTCGTCCTGCAGGTCGACCCGCCGGCCGACCACAAGGACTACCTGCACCGCTCCGGGCGCACCGCCCGGGCCGGCGAGCAGGGCAGCGTGGTCACCCTCGTGCTGCCGCATCAGCGCAAGCAGATGGAGCGGATGCTCAAGGACGCCGGCCTCGAGGAGGTGCCGACCAAGGCGACCTCCGGCGACCAGCTCACCCACGCCGCGGGCGCCCGGCAGCCGAGCGGCATACCGGTGACCGACGAGGCGCTGCGCGCCGTCCTCGACCCCGACCTCCGGCGTGGCCCGGGCGGGGCTCGCGGGCCGCGGCACGGACGCTCCGGCGGCTTCCGGCCGCACCACCAGGGCGGTCGCCGCGATCGTCAGGCGCGCGAGGGGTCGCGGGTGCGAGACTAGGAGCGTGGCAGGGATCGGGCGGGACTTCACCACGGGGCGGCTGCTCGTCGCGACCCCCCAGGTGGAGGGCGACTACTTCCGGCGCTCGGTCATCCTCATGCTCCACCACGACGAGGACGGCGCCCAGGGCGTCGTGCTCAACCACCCGAGCGACGCGCTCGTCGATGCGGTGCTGCCCGGTTGGCAGGCGGTGACGACCGCGCCGCAGCGGCTCTTCCGCGGCGGCCCGGTGCAGACCGACTCGGCGATCGGGGTGGTCACCGTGCCCGGCGACGACCTCGCCGAGACGCTCGGCATCAAACGGCTCTTCGGCCGGATCGGGGTCGTCGACCTCGACGCCCCGCCGGTGCTCGTCGCCCCCGAGGTCGCCGGACTGCGGATCTTCGCCGGGTATGCCGGGTGGTCGGCCGGGCAGCTCGAGGAGGAGATTCGCCGGGGCGACTGGTATGTCGTCGACGCGGAGCCGCGCGACGCCTTCACCGACGAGCCCGAGCAGCTCTGGACCGCCGTGCTGGCCCGGCAGCGCGACAACCTGCGGCTCGTCGCGAGCTATCCCGACGACCCGTCGCTCAACTGAGGCGAGCGAGATGGGCGGGCCACCGGCCTACGAGTCCTGGGTCGACCGGCAGATCCGGGAGGCTGCCGAGCGGGGCGAGTTCGACAACCTGCCCGGCGCCGGCAAGCCGCTGGATCTCGGCGGGCCGGATGCCCCGGAGGACCCGGACTGGTGGGTCAAGGCCAAGCTGCGCCGCGAAGGGCTCGACCCGAGCAGCGCCCTCCCGACGGCGCTGCAGCTGCGCAAGGAGGCCGAAGGCTTCCCCGAGGTTCTGCGTGACGTGCGCTCCGAGGCGGCCGTGCGCGAGCTGCTGGAGGACTACAACCGGCGGGTGCGACTCGATCGGCTGCGTCCGGCGGTCGGTCACCTGCCGCCGATGCTCGCCCGCACCGTCGACGTCGACGCGATGGTCGAGGCGTGGAAGGACCTCCGAGCCTGACCCGGCGGCTGGCTAGGCTGACCGGCATGAGCTATGCCGGTGACGTCAGCCCCACGGACACGTATGCCGCCCTGCAAGCCGACCCGCGCGCGGTCCTCGTCGACGTGCGCACCAAGGCCGAATGGGCCTATGTCGGGGTGCCCGTCCTGCTCCCGCTCGGCCGCGAGGTCGTCTTCGCCGAGTGGGTGACCTATCCCTCCGGGGCTCGCAACGAGGGATTCCTCGACGAGCTGCGGGCAGCCGGTGTCCAGGAGGGCCAGCCGATCTACTTCCTGTGCCGTTCGGGCGTGCGCTCCAAGGCGGCCGCGGAGCTGGCCACGGCGGCCGGTCTCGGCCCGGCATACAACATCACCGACGGCTTCGAGGGGCCGCACGACGGCCAGCAGCACCGCGCGGTCGCGGGGTGGAAGGTCGACGGGCTGCCCTGGAAGCAGGGCTGAGGTGACCGGCGACCCAGCTGGCCCGGCCGGCCGACAGGTGCGCCCCGACACCCTCGCGGTGCGAGGAGGCTTGCTGCGCAGCGGTTTCGACGAGACGGCGGAGGCGCTCTACCTGACCTCGGGGTTCGTCTACGACAGCGCCGAGCAGGCCGAGGCGGCCTTCAAGGACGAGATCGACAAGTTCATCTACAGCCGGTACGGCAACCCGACCGTGGCGATGTTCGAGGAGCGGCTGCGCGCGCTCGAGGGTGCCGAGGCGTGCTTCGGCACCGCGTCGGGCATGTCGGCGGTCTTCGTCGCGCTCGCCGCGCTGTGCGGGGCCGGCGACCGGATCGTCGCGTCGCGGGCGCTCTTCGGGTCCTGCTTCGTCATCGTCGACGAGATCCTCCCGCGGTGGGGTGTCGAGCGGGTGCTCGTCGACGGCCCCGACCTCGACCAGTGGCGCGCAGCGCTCGAGCAGCCCACTGCCGCAGTCTTCTTCGAGACCCCGAGCAATCCGATGCAGGAGCTCGTCGACATCCGCGCGGTGTCCGACCTCGCCCATGCGGCGGGGGCGAAGGTCGTTGTCGACAACGTCTTCGGCACGCCCGTGTTCTCCCGACCGCTCGAGCACGGCGCCGACGTCGTCGTCTACTCGGCGACCAAGCACATCGACGGTCAGGGCCGCGCCCTCGGCGGCGCGATCCTCGGCCCGGCCGACTACATCGGCGGGCCGGTGAAGAACCTCATGCGGCACACCGGCCCCGCGCTCTCGCCGTTCAACGCGTGGGTCATGCTCAAGGGCCTCGAGACGATGGGCCTGCGGGTGCGCCGGCAGCACGACAACGCGCTGGCGGTCGCGGCATACCTCGCCGAGCACCCGCGGGTGAGTCGGGTGCTGCACCCCTGGCGCGCCGACCACCCCCAGCACGAGCTGGCCCGCCGGCAGATGAGCGGCGGCGGCACCGTGCTCACCTTCGCCATCGACGGCGGCAAGGCCGAGGCCTTCCGGGTGATGAACGCCCTGCAGATCGTCGACATCTCCAACAACCTCGGCGACGCGAAGTCGCTCGTCACCCACCCGGCGACGACGACGCACCGGCGGCTCAGCCCCGAGGCGCGGGCCGCGGTGGGGATCACCGACGGGACGATCCGGATCTCGATCGGGCTCGAGGACCCGGCCGACCTCGTCGACGACCTCGCCGCCGCCCTGGCGACCCTGGGCTGACGATGGTCGAGCCGAGCTTCGAGGGAGTCCTGCGCGCTGCTGAGGCGATCGCCGGCGTGCTGCCGCCGACCCCGGCCTGGCGCTATCCGATGCTCGACCTCGCGGTCGGCGCCCAGGTCGTCGTCAAGCACGAGAACACCCAGCCCACCGGGGCCTTCAAGGTGCGCGGCGGGCTCGCCTTCGTCGCCGGGCTCGATGCGCTGCCTGGCGGCCTGGTCACCGCCTCGACCGGCAACCATGCCCAATCCGTCGCGTATGCCGCCGCGCGCAATGGACTGCCGGCGACGGTCGTCATGCCGACGACCTCGCCGGAGAACAAGATCGACGCCGTGCGCGCGCTCGGGGCGAGCGTCGTGCTGCACGGCCCGACGATGACCGAGGCGGTCGCGCGGGCTCGTGAGCTCGCGCAGGAGTGCCGGTGGCGCTACGTCGACCCCGGCAACGAGCCGGACATCATCCACGGCCACGCGACGATCACCCTCGAGCTGCTGCGGTCCTACCCCGATCTCGAGGCGATCTACGTGCCGATCGGCAGCGGGTCGAGCGCCGCGGGGGCCTGCCTGCTCCGCGACGCGCTCGCGCCCTCGTGCCGCATCGTCGGCGTCCAGTCGGCGCAGGCGCCCGCGGCATACGAGACGTGGGTGGCGCGCGAGCCCCGCACCGCGGCCTGCACCACGCTGGCGAGCGGGCTGGCCACGGCGTCGAGCTTCGCGGTGCCGCAACGCATCCTGCAGGCGCGCTTGGACGACTTCCGGCTCGTCGACGACGACGCCGTCGACGGGGCGCGTCGACTGCTCGCAGGCCACGCCCACACCCTTGCCGAGGGGGCCGGCGCGGCGGCGCTGGCCGGGCTGCTCGACGACCCGGCTCGGCCCGAGCGCTGCGCCGTCGTCGTCAGCGGCGGCAATGCCGACGCCCGCGAGCTCGCGAGCCTCGGCGGCTGACCCTCGGCCGGCTGTCGGCTACCGTTGCCGGTATGCCGCACGCACCGAGCTCCGCCATGTCGACGACCCCGTCGGACCCGTTCGAGCCCCAGCCGATGCCGGAGCCGGCCCGCGGACCGGCCACCTCGACGTCGGTGCTCGAGCGCGAGGAGGTCGTCACCCAGCCGGTCGAGCCCGGCGACCACGAGCGGTTCAGCCACTACGCCCGCAAGGACAAGATCACCGAGGCGATGGTGCTCGGGACGCCGGTCGTCGCGCTGTGCGGCAAGGTGTGGGTGCCCAGCCGCGACCCGCAGCGCTTCCCCGTCTGCCCGATGTGCAAGGAGATCTACGACGACCCCAACGCCGGCTGGCTGCCCGACGACAACGACGAGTAGCGTCGCCCGCCTCCTCGACACGAAACGCCCGCTCCCAGCGGGCGTTTCGCGTTCTCCGAGCCGGCGGCCAACTTTCCGGGCGATCCCCGCGTCACTCCTGGTGAGGGACCGACGTCGAGGGAGTGGTCGCGATGGGCAACACCGTGCAGAGCAGCAGGCTGAAGGGTGGCGCCGCAAAGGGCAGCACCAGGCAGGGCAGCACCGGGTGGCAGGGCTGGCGGGAGCGGCTGACCCCGCGACTCGAGCCGGTGGCCGGGCCGGCCTACCGGCGGATCCGGCGCGAGTGGCAGTGGCGGCGCTGCGGTGCCGACCTGCGGCTCGAGCGGGCGTCGGCCGAGGGCTTAGGGTATGCCGTCGCACAGCACCAGACGCCGCTCATCCGACCGCTGGCCGGGCTGGACCCGCAGCTGCAGGTCAACAAGATCACCAACCTGCGCCTCGCGGTCGCGACCCTCGACGGGCGCGTCCTCCAGCCGGGTCAGCGGCTGTCGTTCTGGTGGTTCGTCGGGGCGCCGAGCGCCGAGCGTGGCTTCCTGCCGGGCCTGGTGCTCGACCACGGCCGGATGCGCGCGGGGGTCGGCGGCGGGCTGTGCCAGCTCACCAACCTCATCTACTGGATGACCATTCACACCTCGCTCACCGTCGTCGAGCGGTGGCGACACAGCCACGACGTGTTCCCCGACGCGGGCCGCACCCAACCCTTCGCCAGCGGGGCGACCTGCTCGTGGCCATCCTTGGACCTGCAGGTCGAGAACCGGACGCACACGGCATACCGGCTCGGGCTGTCGGTCACCGACACCCACCTCGTGGGCGAGTGGCGGGCGGAGCTGCCCGAGCCGTGCCGCTACGAGGTGTATGAGCGGGCGCACGTCATCACCAACGAGCTGTCAGGGGTCTTCGTGCGGCGGAACCTGTTGCATCGCAAGGTGTTCGACGGCACCGGCGTGGAGGTGGACGACCAGTTCGTGTCCGAGAACCACGCGCTGATGATGTACGCGCCCTATCTCAGCGACCGCCCCGCAGCGCCACCGTCACCGGCCTGCTGACTCAGTCGATCGGCTCGAAGCGGGCAGTGAAGTGCCGCAACACCGGCGGCTCTTCGACGATCCGATATCCCGGCAGGTCGGCCGCACCGGCCAGCACCCGCTCGGCGACCTCGACGACGTAGTCCATGTGGCTCTGCGTGTAGGTCCGCCGTGGGATCGCGAGGCGCACGAGGTCCATCGCCGCGGGCGACTCCGATCCGTCGGGGTGCCGGCCGAACATCGCCGTGCCGATCTCGCACGAGCGGATGCCGCCCGCCTCGTAGAGCGCGACCGCCAGCGCCTGTCCGGGGAACTGGAGCGGCGGGATGTGCGGCAGCATCGCGCGCGCGTCGATGTAGACCGCATGCCCGCCGGCGGGCTTGAGGCAGGGGATGCCGAGCCGGTCCAGCGCGTTCGCGACGTAGGCCGTCGACTGGATCCGGTAGCGCAGGTAGTCGTGCGAGACGACCTCCTTGAGCCCCTGCGCCAGCGCCTCGAGGTCGCGACCGGCGAGCCCGCCGTAGGTCGGGAAGCCCTCGGTGAGGATGAGTAGGGTCCGGCACTGCTGAGCCAGCTCATCGTCGTCGACGGCGAGCCAGCCGCCGATGTTGCCCATCGGGTCCTTCTTCGCCGACATCGTCATGCCGTCGGCAAGGGCGGCCATGTCCCGAATGATGTCGGGCACCTCGCGGTCGGCCTGCCCCGGCTCGCGCTCGCGGATGAACCACGCGTTCTCGGCGAATCGGCACGCGTCGAGGAAGAGCGGCTTGCCATGCCGGTGGGCCGTCTCGGACACCGCGCGCAGGTTCTCCAGCGACACCGGCTGCCCGCCGCCGGAGTTGTTCGTGATCGTCATCATCACGCACGGGATGTCCGAACCCCGTTGGGACAGAAGGGCGTCGAGCTTCTCGATGTCCATATTGCCCTTGAAGGGGTGCAGCGCGGCCGGGTCGTGCCCCTCCTCGATGACCAGGTCGATCGCCTCGGCACCGGTGTACTCGATGTTGGCGCGCGTGGTGTCGAAGTGGGTATTGCTCGGGATGACCTTGCCGGCGCCGCCGATCGCCTGGAAGAGGATGCGCTCGGCGGCCCGCCCCTGGTGCGTGGGGATGACGTGCCGGTAGGGGAACAGCTCCTGCACCGCATCGCGGAAGACGAAGAACGACGGCGACCCGGCATACGACTCGTCGCCACGCTGGATCGCGGCCCACTGGTCGCGGCTCATCGCCCCAGTGCCCGAATCGGTGAGCAGGTCGATGATGACGTCCTCGGCATGCACCTGGAAGAGGTTGTATGCCGCCTCCCGCACCTTCTCGCGCCGATAGGCAGCGGTGGTCATCCGCAGCGGCTCGACCGAGTGGATCCGGAACGGCTCGATGACGGTGCGGAAGGGGGCGTCGGCCTCAGCTGTGGAGTCGGTCACGGCAGGTCACTGTATGCCGCGCGGCCCCGGCTTCGTCAGCCCCCGGGCGCATTTTCCTCGGGCGCCGTGCTCACCGCACCAGCACTCGCCAGCCCCCGGCCGGCAGCTCAAGCGCCTCCGCGGCCCGGGGCAGGTCCGCACCGGTGAAGGCGTCCCGCCACGGCCCGGTCTGGGGACCGGGACGGAAGGTGACGGTGCGCGGCATACCGGAGAGGTTGAAGACGGCGAAGACGGCGTCTGCGTCGGCGCCGTCCGGGCCGTAGGTGTGTGAGCGGACGAAGGAGAAGACCTCGGCCTCGGCGTCGTTTCCCACCTTGACCATCCGGGCCCCCCACGCGCCGTTCCACAGCGACGGGTGCGCCTTCTTCAGCGCGAAGAGCCGACGGTAGAGCTCGCCCTGGGGGTGGTCGCGCCAGACGATCTCGTCCTTGTCGAAGAACGCGAGCCGCTTGTCGAAGCCGGCTTCCTGGCCGTTGTAGACCAACGGCATTCCCTCGCCGATGACCGACAGCACCACTGCCGCTTCGCGCATCTCGCCGAACTGCTCGAACTCCGTTCCCTCCCAAGCGTTCTTGTCGTGGTTGGAGACGAACATCATCCGGATGGCGTCGCGTGGCCAGGACGACTCGTTCCACGCGTAGAAGATGTGCAGGGCCGTGCAGTCCGCCTTGCCCTGGGCGATCTTGTGCAGGTCGCTGTTCCACGACCAGCCGTAGGTCATGTCGAAGGCCGCGTCGTGCAGGTCGCGGGCCTCCCACTCGGCGAGCAGGAAGACCGGCTTGATCCGCTCGAGCTCCTCGCGGGCCCGCTCCCAGAAGTCGCGCGGCACGAATCCGGCCACATCGCAACGGAATCCGTCAACATCAGCCTCGCGCACCCAGTAGCACATCGCCTCCGTCATGTAGCGGCGCAGGCCCTCGTGGGAGTAGTCGAGGTCGATGATGTCGTCCCAGTCCCACCACGGGGTGGGGCGGAAGTCGCCCTGCCAGTCCCGGGCGTACCACTCGGGGTGCTCGCCGACGAGCACGTTGTCCCAGGCCGTGTGGTTGGCGACCCAGTCGAGGATGACCCGCATGCCGAGGTCGTGCGCAGCCGTGACGAAGTGCCGCAGGTCCTCGAGCGTCCCGAACTCGGGGTTCACCGCGAGGTAGTCCTGCACGGCATACGGACTGCCGAGCACGCCCTTGCGGTTCTGCACGCCGATCGGGTTGACCGGCATCAGCCAGATGATGTCGACGCCGAGCTCGCGCAGCCGCGGCAGGTGCGCCTCGGCGGCGGCGAAGGTGCCCTCGGGAGTGAACTGGCGCTGGTTGATCTGGTAGATCGTCGCGTCGCGCGACCACTCCGGGTGGACGACACGGGACTCGGGCGCGGGGGTGTAGGGGCGGTGTGCGGCGTCGGTCACGAGGACTCAGGGTATGCCGCGCGCACCAGCGGGAGGGTGCGGTAGCTCACCGGCGTGCCGAGCGAGATCGAGGTCGACACGCGGATGACGTTGTCGTGCCGTCCGATCCGGTCGATGACGCGCTGCAGGTCGGAGTTGTCCCGGGCCACGACGACGAGGAGCATGTCGGACGTGCCGGTGACGGTGTGCGCCGAGAGCACCTCGGGGATGCCCGACAGGTGCGCGCCAACCGGCTCGTGGCCGCGCTCCTGACGGATCTCCAGCGCGCAGAACGCGGTCACCGGGAAGCCGAGGGCGGCGGGGGAGAGCTGCGGCGCGAAAGTCTCGATGACGCCGCGCTCGACGAGCCGATCGATCCTCGCCTGCACGGTGCCGCGTGCCACCCCGAGCGCGCGGGAGGCGCCGAGCACGCCGATGTGCGGCCGCTCACTGAGCAGCGTGAGGAGTCGACCGTCGAGGTCGTCGAGAGAGCTGGCCCCCGGTGGCATGGTCAGAGTGTGCATCCGGGGTGGGCTGCGGACAAGCAGACTGTGACACATTGCCCACTCGCGAGCCTCGATCGGCACCGAGAGGGGCCCTCGACGTGTGTGGCGGCACGGGTGACTCCGCGTCGGATGAGACAGTAGGGCCATGACTCAACCGTCGGGCTGGTACGACGACCCCCAGGACTCCTCGCAGCTGCGCTACTTCGACGGCATCCTCTGGTCCGACCACACCGTGCCCAAGCAGGCGGCGCCGCGCCACGAGGCCGCCACCCCGTCCCCGTATGCTGCGCCGCCCACCTCGCCCGGCGGCTATGCCGTGCCGTCGTCGGGCAGCGCCTATGGCCAGCCGCCGGCCCAGCCGGGTGGCTACCAGCCTGCTCCCGGGATGGGCTACGGCTCGGCTCCTGCTTATCAGTGGCGGCCCGCCGGGCCGGTGACGAGCGACGGCCGCCCGCTCGCCGAGTGGTGGCAGCGGCTGCTCGCCTACCTGATCGACAACGTGCTGCTCGGGATGATCGTCAGCGTCGTGGGCTTCAAGTGGTTCGGTGAGTTCGTCACCTGGTACGTCGACCTCATTCGGAGCACCGCCGCCACTGGGGCCACGCCGGATCAGGCCGCGATCACCCAGCAGGTCACGGCGATGACGATGCCGCTCACGATCATCACAGTCATCGTGTCCGTCACCTATCAGACCGTCTTCCTCATGCGCTCGGGCGCGACGCCGGGCAAGATGGCGCTCGGCATCCGGGTGCGGCGGGTCGATCGACCTGGTCCGCTCACGCTCGTCGAGGCGCTGCGACGTCAGGTGATCTACGTTGGTGCCACGGTGCTGGGTCTGGTCCCGATCGTCAGCTTGCTGACCAGCCTCCTGCACCTTCTCGACAGCCTGTGGCTGCTCTGGGACCCGCGCCGCCAGTGCCTGCACGACAAGATCGCCGACACCGTCGTGGAGAAGTCGCGCTATTAGGCTCCGGTCGACCGGGTCCTTCTGCCGCGCTCAGCGGTTCGGGACGATCCGCCCGACGACGTCGCCGAGGCCGATCCGAGTGCCGTCCGGGCCGTCGGCCCAGGCCCGCAGCGTCACGACGTCGCCGTCCTCGAGGAAGGTCCGGGTCGAGCCGTCGTCGAGCGCGAAGGGCTCCTGACCGCCCCACGCGAGCTCGAGGAAGCTGCCGCGCTGGTGCTTCTCCGGTCCGCTGATCGTGCCGGAGCCGTAGAGGTCGCCGGTCCGCAGCGTCGCGCCGTTGACCGTCATGTGGGCGAGCATCTGGGTCGGCGACCAGTACATGTCGCGGTACTCGGGGCGCGCGACGACGGTGCCGTTGAGGTCGACCTCGAGGTGCACGTCGAGCCCGTATGCCGCCCCGGCCGCCGAGCGCAGGTAGGGCAGCGGCAGCGGGTCGTCCTGGCCCGGCAGCTCGCACTTGGCGTCCTGCAGGGCGGCCAGCGGGGTGACCCAGGCCGAGATCGAGGTGGCGAAGGACTTGCCGAGGAAGGGGCCGAGCGGCACGTACTCCCAGGCCTGGATGTCGCGCGCCGACCAGTCGTTGAGGACGACGACCCCGAAGATGTGCGACTCGGCGTCGTCGAGCGGCACGGCCTCGCCCAGCCGTGTCGCGCCAGCGACGACGAAGCCGAGCTCGGCCTCGATGTCCAGCCGGATGCTCGGCCCAAAGACCGGTGCGGGGTCCTGTGGGCCTTTGCGCTGGCCGGCCGGCCGCATGACGTCGGTGCCGCTGACGACGATCGTGCCGGAGCGCCCGTGGTAGCCGATCGGGATGTGCTTCCAGTTGACCGGCAGCGCGGGGGAGTCGGGCCGGAAGATCTTGCCGACGTTGGTCGCGTGGTGCTCGCTCGCGTAGCAGTCGACGTAGTCGGCGACGACGATCGGCAGGTGCAGGGTGACTGCGTCGAGCGGGTGCAGGTGTGGCTCGACGGCGGCTCGCTGGGAAGGGTCGGACAGCGCCTCGGTCGCCCAGGCCCGGGCGGCAGCCCAGGCATCGGCTCCGCGGTCCATCAGGACGTTAAGCGAATCACCCTGCCAGACAGCGGAATCCGCGCCAGCGGCCGCGGCTGCCGCGGCAGCGTCGAGGACCAGGTCGCCGATCCGCACGCCGATCCGCCGACCCGCCTCACCCGGGCCGGAGAAGACGCCGTAGGGGAGCGTGGCGAGGCCGAAGGCGTGGTCCTTCGGCAGGTCGAGCCAGCTGGTGGCGGTGGTCACGATGTCTCCTTCTCGGTGGTCAGGCCGGGGCGGGCTCAGGGTCGATGATGCCGACCTCGGCCAGCTCGCGGAGCGGGTCGAGCACATCGCAGCACCCGTATGCCGTGAACGCCCGCCGGACGCGCTCGGCCTCGTCGGGCAGCAGCGGCACGACGACCGAGCCCACCGGCTCGATGCTGGGCTCCTGCAGGATCTCGACGAGCTGGTCGAGCTCGCCGCCGTCGAGGGCGACGGTCACCGCGGCGAGGATGTTGAGCAATCCGTGCTGAGGGCCGTCCCCGCGGTCTGCGCGCAGGATGTGGTGCAGGCCCCCGGTGAGCTTGAAGGGCAGGCTGCGCACAGCGCAGTCCTCGATGAAACGGGCCACCTCGTGCTCGTCCGGCCAGGCCCAGGTCTCGGTGGCCCCGGTGCGCAGCTTGGCCTGGATCGGCGGCCGCCCCATCCGGCCCACAGCGGCTTGGTGGACCGCCTCGAGGGCGTCGTCCCGACCCTCGCGGGGGATCTCGACGGTCACCGGCACACCGAGCTCGACGAGCGGCTTCCAGTCCGACGCCGCACCGACCTCGACCCCCGCCAGGCTGACCTGGTGAGCGCCCGAGGCGACCCCCTCCTGCAGGAGGCGAGCGCCCTCGACAACGGGCTCCAGCGGCATACCGGGTCGAGCGATGAGACCGAGACGCAGCGCCCGACCGTCGGCGAGCGACACGACCTCGACGGCCGCGGCCGCCGGCACGAGCAGCGGGCCGACGTAGCGACGGTAGGCCTCGCGGGCGATGTGCTCCTCGACCGCGCGCGGCAACGGCGCGAGGCCGGGCGGGAAGACGGCAGCGTCGTCGACCAGGCCGGCGAAGAGGCTCGGATGCGCACGGGTTCCCACGTCCGGCAGGCTATCCAACCTGCCGCGGGGGCGGTCATGGCGGGGGCGCCGGGTTTGCGCGGATGTTGCGCGGCAGACCCGAAGATGTCAATCGGCAAGCCGCCGAGGAGGCGCCGCGCGGGTCTAGCGTGCCTGGCATGACTCTCCCGGCACACACTTCGGTCATGTCCCGTCGCCAGCTGCTCGGAGCCGCCGTCGTCGGCGGAGCAGGCCTGGCCCTCGGCGGTGCGCCCGCGGCATACGCCTCGGCGACCGACGGCAAGCACCGCTTCCTGCTCACCGTGCTCGGCACCACCGACCTGCACGGCAACGTCTTCAACTGGGACTACTTCAAGAACGCCGAGTACGACGACCGCGCGCGCAACGACATCGGGCTGGCCAAGGCGGCAACGCTGGTGCGGGCGATGCGCGCCGAGCGGGGCGCGGCATCGTGCCTCACCCTCGACGCCGGCGACATCATCCAGGGCACGCCGCTCGACTACTACTACGCCAAGATCGACCCGATCACCGGTGGCTCGAAGCACCCCATGGCGCTGGCGATGAACGCCCTCGGCTACGACGCGATCGCCCTGGGCAACCACGAGTACAACTACGGGCTGGACACGCTGCGCGAGTTCGAGCGCCAGCTCGACGCCCCGCTGCTGTCGGCCAACTCGGTCGACTGGCACACCGGCGAGCCGGTCTTCCCGCCCTACGTCCTCAAGCGCGTGCACGTGCCCGGCGACAAGCCGGTGACCGTCGGCATCCTCGGGCTGGTCACTCCGGGCGTAGCGATCTGGGACAAGGCGAACGTCGAGGGCAAGGTGCGCTTCCCGGGCATCGTCGAGCAGGCGAGGATCATGGTGCCCCGGATGAAGGCCGCGGGCGCCGACGTCGTCGTCGTCTCGGCGCACTCTGGGCCGAACCTCTCCTCGTCCTACGGCGATGCGCTGCCCTATCCGGAGAATGCGAGCGGGCTGCTCGCCGAGCAGGTGCGGGACATCGACGCGATCCTCGTCGGGCACTCGCACATCGAGGTGCCGCAGCGGCTGGTGCGCAACGTGGTGACCGGGCGGGACGTGCTGCTGTCCGAGCCGCTGTATTGGGGCATGCGGGTGAGCGTCATGGATCTGCATCTGGTCAAGGAGCGCGGCCAGTGGCGGGTCGAGTCGGCCGGCGCGACGGTCCTCAACTCGAACACCGTGCCCGAGGACCCGACGATCGCGGCATTGTTGCGACCGGCGCACCAGCGGGTGCTCGGCTACGTCAACTCGGTCATCGGGCGCTGCCTGGCTCCGATGTCGGCGGCGACCTCGCGCTACGAGGACACCGCAGCGATGGACTTCATCAACGACGTGCAGGCTGCGGCGGTCAAGGCGGCGCTGGTCGGCACGCCGGAGGCCGGGCTGCCGGTCCTGTCGATCGCGGCGCCCTTCAACAAGGCGGCGGCCATCCCGCAGGGTGCCGTCACGGTGCGGGACGTCGCCGGCCTCTACATCTACGACAACACGCTGGTCGGGATCGTCTTCACCGGCGAGCAGGTGAAGGCCTATCTGGAGAAGTCCGCGAGCTACTTCAAGCAGGTCCCCGGACCTGGCACGTATGCCGCCGACCAGGTCACCAACGCGGTCACCCCGACCGCGCCGGGCGGGACGCCGGACTACAACTACGACATCATGGGCGGGCTGGACGCGCGGCTCACCTATGACATCGACATCTCCCAGCCGGTCGGGTCTCGGATCGTCGGGCTGGCCTATGGCGGCGTGCCGGTGGGCGCGGGGCAGCGCTTCGTCATCGCGATCAACAACTACCGGCAGTCCGGTGGCGGCGGCTTCCCGGGCGTGACCACGGCTCCGGTCGTCTACAACCGGCAGGTCGAGATCCGGCAGCTGCTGATCGACTGGGTGACTCAGCACCAGGTGATCGACCCCGCGGCCTTCTCGAGCATCGACTGGCGCCTCGTCGCCGGCGGCACCCCGCTGACCATCACGCCTTGAGTGTGATCGGTGGTGCGAATGTGCTGACGGGCAGGTCGCGCGAGTGGTGACCTGACCGGTGAGGGGCTGCTGTCGGGGTGGGTCGGGTCGCGCGAGTGGTGACCTGACCGGTGACGGGTAGGGATGCCGTCAGGCCGCTGAGGTGCTCCGGCCGGGGAAGTGCCGCTGCCAGTTGTCCCGCAACTGCGGACGCGGCAACCCCGCGGCGACGAGCGCACCGACGACTCGCTGGACGGTTTCACCGGGTGTGTGGAAGACATCGGGGCTGGTGAGCACGACGAAGCGCCAGCCCTCGGCCTCGAGCTCCTCGCGTCGCCGCAGGTCGGCCTGCCATTGCGGCTCGCGCTCGATGTGGTGCCGACCGTCGTACTCGACGGCCACCAGCAGGTCTTGCCAGGCCAGATCGAGCCGATAGCGCGCCTGGCTCCGTCGCGTCTCGACGGTGAGGTTGATCGTCGGCTCCGGTAGCCCGGCCCAGATCAGCAGGAGGCGAACTCGGGTCTCCATCGCCGACTCGACCGCTGCGCGCACCAACCGAGCCGCTTCCCTGGCGGCCCGAGCCCCGCGCCCACGTCGTGCTGCGGCGCCCTCTCGTAGCTCGTCGAGGGTGGCCAGGCCGCGGTGGACGATCCCGTCGCCGAGGACCACGAGGTCGACGAGGTCGAGAACAGCCGCGAGGTCGAGGTAGGTCTGGACGGCGTCGGTACAGCTCACCCCGTGGCGATCCACCGTTGCCGGCGGAGCGGCGTAGCGGTGCACCCGGATGCCGGGCAGCTTGCAGTCGTGGCCTTTGATGGTGCCTGCATGCAAGGTTGGCGATCGAGGCACCGGGACGCCGAGCAGCTCCGCGGCCGTGTGGTGCGTGACGAACGACGCCATCGGGGCGGCCAGCAGGGTGGCCCGCGCCCACACGGTCGGGGAGACAGGGATCGCTGTGGCGCAGTAGACCCCGCGGACCAACCTGCGGACGGCTGCCTTCTCCAGGGCTGCGTCGGAGCGGCCGCTGGCCCGCCACATGGCATTGGTGAAGGGGTGCCGGAGGTCGAGCGGAGCCGGGTGGTGATCGGGCATGGCTGCACTGTCGCAGAACGCGCGCGACGACATTGAAGGTTATCCACAGGGCCGCCGCGTGGAGTGCTCCGGCAGTGGTCGCGCGAGTGGTGACCTGCCCTGCTCCGGGAGCGGGAGGTGTGAGGTCTGGTCGCGCGAGTGGTGACCTGCCGGGTGAGGGGTCGCTTGTCGGGTGGGTCTGGTCGCGCGAGTGGTGACCTGCCCTGCTCCGGGGAGGGAGGTGTCAGGCCTGGTCGGGAAAGTCCCGGCGTCAGGCGATCTCGACGCCCGCCTCGCGCAGCTGCTCGAGCGCCGCGGCCGTGGTCTCGGGCGCGACGCCCGCGGTGAGCTCGAGCAGCACCCGGGTGCGCAGCCCCTCGGCCACCGCGTCCAGCGCCGTGGCGCGCACGCAGTGGTCGGTCGCGATGCCGCAGACGTCGACCGCCTCGATGTGCCGCTCGCGCAGCCAGTGGGCGAGGTCGACCCGCCCGTCCGGGCCGCCGGCCGACTCGCCCGCACTGGCGTCACCCCCCGCGCCGCCCTCACCCGCGCCGGCGTCACCGGCCACGGCATACCCCTCGAAGCCGCTGTATGCCGCGCGGTCGCGCCCCTTGCGGAACACCGCGTCGGCGTCCTCGATCGTCTCGGCCACCGCGGGGTGGAAGGCGGCGCCGGTCGACCCGGCCCGGCAGTGCACCGGCCACGAGTCGCGGTAGTCCGGCGGGTCGCCGAAGTGCGGGCCCGGGTCCTCGTGCCAGTCCGCGGTGGCGACGATCGCGGCATACCGGCTGCGGTGCTCCTCGACCCAGTCGGCGATCGCGGCGGCGACCGCCGACCCGCCCGTGACGGCGAGCGAGCCGCCCTCGCAGAAGTCGTTCTGCACGTCGACGATGACCAGCGCGCGGCGGGTGAGCGACATGCCGCCATTATCCGGCCCGGTGCCCGCGTGACCGCTCCCAACGCGGGTACCGTCACCGGACGTGAGCATGATCTCTCGCATCGTGGGCTCGCACGGTCCGCGCGGCCTGCGACTCCTCGTCAGCGCCGCTGCCGGAGTCGCCACCGCGCTCGCCGCCGCCGGCTCGCTCGGCCAGCCGGACGCCGCCGTGCTCGGCTGGCTCGTCGCCGGTGGGCTCTATTGCGCCTGGACGTGGGCCGTCATCGGCCGGATGTCCAGCCGCGAGACACGCAGTCACGCCACCAAGGAGGACTCGACCCGGGTCGTCGCCGACCTCGTGCTGCTCGTCGGCAGCGTCGGCAGCCTCGCCGGCGTGGCCGTGCTCCTTCTCGGCGCCCAGCAGAGCAAGGACGGTGGCGTGCCGTGGGAGGCCGTGCTCGGGGTCGCGTGCGTCGCCGTCTCCTGGCTCGTCGTGCACACCGTCTTCCTGCTCCGGTATGCCGCGCTCTACTACGCGGGCAAGCCCGGTGGCATCGACTTCAACCAAGATGCCGACCCCGACTATCACGACTTCGCCTACGTCGCCTTCACGCTCGGCATGACCTATCAGGTGTCGGACACGTCGATCTCGTCCTCGGAGATCCGGCGGGCGGTGCTGCGGCAGTCGCTGCTGGCCTACCTGCTCGGCTCGGTCATCCTCGCGACGACGATCAACCTCGTCGTGCAGCTCGCGAGCGGCGGCGGGTCGTCCTCCTAGCGGGTGTGCGGCACCGGCGGCGGCCCGGTCACTCCTGATAGATCGTCGGGATGCACGGCTCGCCTCGCTGCAGCTGCAGCGCCTGGCGGGGCAGCTCGTCGAGGGCTCGGTCGTGCCGGGCCCGGGCGTCGTCGAGGGTCGAGTGGTCGACCCGCTCGCCGTCGCGCACGAGCTCGACCATGAGCGCCCGGTCGTCGCCGTCGTCGTGGGGCTGCTCGCCGATGCCGACGATCTCGGCCTCCGCCCGCCCCGACGCCCCGCGTCGGCGCAGCGCCCACTTGCGGCCGCCGACCGACTTCTTGTCCTTGCTCTTCTTGGCCACCGGCTCCAGCTCGCCACTGGCCCCCTCGCGCGCGACGAGCTTGTAGACCATCGACGAGGTGGGGAAGCCCGAGCCGGTCACCAGCGCGGTGCCCACCCCGTAGGCGTCGACCGGGGCGGCGGCCAGCGCGGCAATGGCGTACTCGTCGAGGTCGCTCGTCACGACGATCCGGGTCTTCGTGGCCCCGAGCTCGTCGAGCTGGGCACGCACCTCGCGGGCCTGGGCGAGCAGGTCGCCGGAGTCGAGCCGCACCGCGCCGAGCTCAGGCCCGGCGAGCTCGACCGCGGTGCGGACCGCCTCGGGCACGTCGTAGGTGTCGACGAGCAGGGTCGTGCCGCTGCCGAGGGCGGCCAGCTGGGCGGCGAAGGCGTCGCGCTCGCTGTCGTGCAGCAGGGTGAACGCGTGCGCCGACGTGCCGGCGGTCGGCACGCCGTAGCGCCGGCCGGCCTCGAGGTTGGAGGTCGTCGCAAAGCCCGCGAGGTATGCCGCGCGCGCACTCGCGACCGCGGCCTCCTCGTGGGTGCGTCGCGAGCCCATCTCGATGCACGGCCGATCGCCGGCGGCGGTGGTCATCCGCGACGCCGCCGAGGCGATCGCGCTGTCGTGGTTGAGGATCGACAGCACAAGCGTCTCGAGCACGACCCCCTCGGCGAAGCTCGACTCGACGACGAGCACCGGCGAGCCGGGGAAGAAGCAGTCGCCCTCGGCATAGCCGCTGATGTCGCCGGTGAAGCGATAGTCGGCCAGCCAGTCGCACGTCGCGTCGTCGACGACCTGGCGCCGGCGCAGGTCCTCGACCTCGGCCGCGCCGAAGCGGAAGTCCGCGAGCGCGTCGAGCACCCGCCCGGTGCCGGCGAGCACGGCATACCGGCGACCCTCGGGCAGTCGGCGGGTGAAGGTCTCGAAGACGCAGCGTCGGTGCGCGGCCTCCGACCGCAGCGCGGCCTGCAGCATGGTGAGCTCGTAGTGGTCGGTGAGCAGGGCGGTGCTCGCCGCCGGCGTCGTCGTCACGGCGCCAATGTATGCCGCATTGCCCGGCGGCGGCATACCGGAAGACCCGCGACGCCTAGCATGGCTGGCATGTCCACCGCGCCGGTCAAGGAGCCCGAGGTCATCTCGGAGCAGTCCCTCGAGCCGGCCGTGCCGTGGGTGACCATCGTGTGGAACGACCCGGTCAACCTGATGACCTACGTGACCTACGTCTTCCAGACCTATTTCGGCTATCCGCGGGCCAAGGCCGAGCGGCTCATGCTCGACGTCCACGAGAAGGGCAAGGCGGTCGTCTCACACGGCTCACGCGAGGAGATGGAGCGCGACACCCTGGCGATGCAGGGCTACGGGCTGTGGGCGACCTTCGAGAAGGACACCTGATGGGCTGGGGGTTCCGGCGCAAGGGCGAGCTCTTCGTCGCGCGGCTCGACGTCGCCGAGCGGACCGTCGTGGCGATGCTCATCGAGCAGACCCGCGAGCTGCTCGCGCCGACGACGCCGGCGGTCGTCGAGACGGGGGATGCCTTCGAGGACCTGGTCGCCGGGCTCGACCTGCCGGCCGACCTGGTCGCCTCGGACCCGCCCGACGACCCGCCCGCACCTCGGATGCCGCGTGGCACCGACCCCGCGTCGGTCGGACCCGGTGGCGCGGCTGGTGCCGACGCCGACCCCGCGCTGGCCCGGCTGCTCCCTGACGCGCACCGGGGAGACCCGGAGGTCGCCGCGGAGTTCCGGCGGCTCGCCGAGCAGGACCTGCGCCGCCGGAAGGCGGACACCATGACGACGGCCATCGACGCGCTGCGGGCCGGGCTGGACGAGCAGCCGGAGCCGACCCAGGTGGCGTTGGACCGGGCGCAGGCCGACGCGCTGCTCGTCGCGCTCACCGACACCCGGCTGCTCATCGCCGAGCGGATCGGGCTGCACGAGGAGCAGGACTGGGAGGCGATCGTCCGGGCCGTGGACCGCGATCCGAGCAGTCCGGGGGCCTATGCCGCGGGCGTCTACGACTACCTCACCCACCTGCAGGGCACCCTCGTCGAGGCGCTGCTGCGCACCCGCCGCTCCTGACTGGGCGCCGCGGTGTGACCGAGGCGACCGGCGCGGGTGCGGGAGCACGCGGCATACCGACCTATCCTTGACCGCGTGGCTGACCGACCGATCGGGATCTTCGACTCCGGCTACGGCGGCCTCACCGTCGCCCGAGCCGTGCTCGACCAGCTGCCGCACGAGGGCATCGTCTACTTCGGCGACACAGCCCGCACCCCCTATGGCCCGCGGCCGATCGCGCAGACCCGCGAGCTCGCCCTCGAGTGCCTCGACCGGCTCGTCGAGCGGGACGTCAAGGCGCTCGTCATCGCGTGCAACACGGCCAGCGCGGCGGTCCTGCACGACGCGCGGGAGCGCTACGCCGTGCCGGTCATCGAGGTGATCCGCCCGGCCGTGCGCCGCGCCGCCCGGGCCACCCGCACCGACCGGGTCGGGGTGATCAGCACCCTCGGCACCCACCAGAGCGGCGCCTATCTCGACGCCTTCGCGGCCGCCCCGCATGTCGAGGTCCTCTCGGTGCCGTGCCCGCGCTTCGTCGAGTTCGTCGAGTCCGGCGTCACCTCCGGGCCCGAGCTGCTCGAGGTCGCCCGCGACTATCTGCGCCCGCTGCAGGACGCCGACGTCGACACCCTCGTGCTCGGCTGCACGCACTACCCGCTGCTCACCGGCGTCATCTCCTACGTCATGGGCGAGGGCGTCACCCTCGTGTCCAGCGCCGAGGAGACCGCCAAGGACCTGTTCCGGCTGCTCGCCGACGCGGGCCTGCTGCGCCCCGACCACCTGCCGGCGCCGCGCCACGAGTTCGTCACCACCGGAGACCCGCAGACCTTCTCCCGGCTGGCCCGGCGCTTCCTCGGCCCCGAGGCCGCCGTCGAGGCGCACCGCGAGGAGGTGATGGCCGGATGAGCGCGATCGGGCCAGGCCCGCGGCTCACCGTCGTCGGCTGCTCGGGCTCCTTCCCGGGGCCGGAGTCGGCTGCCTCGTGCTATCTGCTGCAGGCCGAGCACGAGGGGCGCACGTGGAGCGTCGTGCTCGACCTCGGCAGCGGCTCGCTCGGCCCGCTGCAGCGCTACCTCGACCCGCGCACCCTCGACGCGGTCGTCCTCTCGCACCTGCACGCCGACCACTTCCTCGACCTGTGCGGGCTCTACGTCATGCAGAAGTACCAGCCCGGTGGGCTGCGCCGGCCGATCCCCGTGCACGGGCCGGCCGACACCCCCCAGCGGGTCGGGCTCGCCTACTACGGGCAGCCCACCGAGGCGGTGCCCGAGTTCGACTTCGCGGCGGTCACCGACGGGCGACGCTTCCGGATCGGGCCGTTCGGCTTCCTCGCGCGTCGGGTCAACCACCCGGTCGAGGCCTACGGCTATCGGGTCGAGTGCGCGGGCCGGGTCGTCACCTTCACCGGCGACACCGACGCCTGCGAGGCGCTCACCCCGCTGATGACCGGCGCCGACCTCGTGCTCGCCGACACCGCCTTCGTCGACGGCCGCGACGACGTCCGCGACATCCACATGTCCGGCACCCGAGTGGCCCAGGCGGCCCTCGCCGCAGGTGGCGTGCGCCGGCTCATGCTCACCCATATCCCCGCGTGGAACGACCGTGAGGTATGCCGCGCGCAGGCCGCCGCGGTCTGGCCCGGCGAGGTCGAGGTGGCCACCGCCGGATTGGTGACGGAAGTCTGACGTTCCGCCGCGCGCGGGCTGGGCCCGCGGCATACCTGGCTAGGCTGACCGGCGTGAATCCCGACAGCGACCAGAGCGCCACCGAGCCCACCCTCCGCCACGACGGGCGCACGCCCGAGCAGACCCGCGAGGTGCGGATCACCCGCAACTGGCTCGACCACGCCGAGGGCAGCGTGCTCGTGGAGTTCGGCCGGACCCGGGTGCTGTGCGCGGCGTCGTTCACCGAGGGGGTGCCACGCTGGCTCAAGGGCCAGGGCAAGGGCTGGGTCACCGCGGAGTACGCGATGCTGCCGCGCTCGACGAACACCCGGTCGGACCGCGAGTCGGTCAAGGGCCGGATCGGCGGCCGCACCCATGAGATCAGCCGGCTGGTCGGGCGCTCGCTGCGCGCCGTCATCGACACGAAGGCGTTGGGAGAGAACACGATCGTCATCGACTGCGACGTGCTGCAGGCCGACGGCGGCACCCGCGCCGCCGCGATCACCGGAGCCTGGGTGGCGCTCGCCGACGCGGTCGCCGACGCCCGCGCGCGGGGGCTCATCGCCGCATCGGCCCAGCCGCTCACCGGCTCGGTGGCCGCGGTGTCGGTGGGGGTGGTCAAGGGCCTGCCGATGCTCGACCTCGACTATCCCGAGGACTCCACGGCCGAGACCGACATGAACGTCGTGATGACCGGCGACGGGCGCTTCGTCGAGGTGCAGGGCACCGCCGAGGGCGAGGCCTTCGACCGGGCGCTGCTCGGGGCGCTGCTCGATCTCGCCACGGCGGGCTGCGCGGCGCTCACCGAGGCGCAGCAGGCTGCCCTCGCCGAGCCGGCCCGCGAACGCCGATGACGGCATACGACCGAGTCGTCCTCGCGACGACGAACCCGCACAAGGTGGAGGAGCTCGCCGCGATCCTCGCCGACGTGCTCGGCGAGCTCGGCCTCACGCTCGTCGGACAGCAGGAGTATGCCGCCGTCCCCGACGTCGTCGAGGACGGCGTCACCTTCGCCGAGAACGCCTTGCTCAAGGCCAGGGCGGTCGTCGCCGCCACCGGGCTGCCGGCGCTCGCCGACGACTCTGGGCTCGCCGTGGACGTGCTCGGTGGGGCGCCGGGGATCTTCAGCGCACGCTGGTCGGGGCGGCTCGACCTGCCGCGGGCGGAGAAGGACCGAGCCAATCTCGAGCTGCTGCTCGCCCAGCTTGCCGACGTCAAGGACGAGCATCGCGGCGCCGGATTCGTCTGCGCGGCAGTGCTGGTGCTGCCGGATGGCACGGAACGCGTTGCCGAGGGCCACTTCCGAGGCACTCTGACGCGAGAGCCCATCGGCGACAACGGCTTCGGCTACGACCCGATCCTGCGTGTCGAGGGAGACACCCGCACCTCCGCCCAGCTGACCCCGGAGGAGAAGAACGCAGTCTCCCACCGGGGCAAGGCGTTCCGGGCGCTCGCACCACACCTGCGCGAGCTGCTGTCGCCGTGAGCGGTGACCGGCCCACCGAGCCCCCGGTTTGGGAGCTCGACGACGAGCCCGAGGGCGAGCCCTTCGGCCCGGGCGGGTGGGCCGTCGGACCGTTGGGCGCGGCGACGGCTGGGCTGGCCGCAGGCTCGGTCGGGTTGCTCGTCGCCGAGCTGCTGGCCGGGCTCGGCTCGCTGGCCGGGCTGCTCGGGTCAGGCTCGGGCCAGGGGTCACCGGTGCTCTCGGTCGGCGCTGCAATCGTCGACGGGTCGCCGGCGCCGCTCAAGGAGTGGGCCATCGCGACCTTCGGCACCGCGGACAAGCTCGTCCTGCTCGTCAGCATCGGCGCAGTGCTGGCCGGCGTGCTGGCGGGCATCGGGACGCTCGCCCGTCGGCGGCTCACGCTGGCCTCGGCCACGCTCGCCCTACTCGGTGCGGTCGCGGTGCTCGCCGTGCTGTCCCGACCCGGCGCCATGCCCCCCGCCGCAGTTCCCACGGTCGCCGGCGTCGGGGTCGCGATCGGCCTGCTGCGCAGCGGGATCCGCCGGGTGGCGAGCGTCGGCCCGAGCAGGAGGCAGACGCTCGCGGCGCTCGGTGGAGCCACCGGGGTGGTCCTCGTCACCGCGCTGCGCAGCGTGCCGGGCACGCCGGTCGGCCCGGCCCCGACAGTGGAGGTGCCCACCGGCGCACCGCCGCCCACAGGGCCGGCGGGAGCGGACGCCGGCGTCGAGGGAGTGCAGCCGTGGGTCGTGCCGACCGACGACTTCTATCGGATCGACACGGCGCTCGCGCCGCCGCGGCTGACGGTCGCCGACTGGCGGCTGCGGGTGTGGGGCGAGGTCGAGCGCGAGCTCACCATCGACTGGCCCGAGCTGCTGCGCCAGCCGATGCGAGACCGCTACATCACCCTGGCCTGCGTCTCCAACGAGGTCGGCGGCGACCTCGTCGGCAACGCCCGGTGGACCGGCTGGCCGGTCCGTGAGCTGCTCGCCCGGGCGGGGGTGCGGCCCGGCGCCGACATGGTGCTGTCCCGCAGCGTCGACGGCTGGACCGCCGGCACGCCGCTAGCCGCGCTCACCGACGAGCGCGAGGCGCTCCTCGCCGTCGCGATGAACGGCGCTCCGCTGCCCGTGGCCCATGGCTTCCCGGTGCGGCTCGTCGTGCCGGGGCTCTACGGGTATGTCTCGGCGACGAAGTGGGTCACCGAGCTCAAGGTGACGAGATTCGCTGTCGATCAAGGCTATTGGACCCCCCGCGGCTGGTCGGCGCTCGGCCCGGTGAAGACCGCCTCGCGCATCGACGTGCCGCGCAGCGGGGCCGCAGTGCGAGCAGGTCGGGTCGCCGTGGCGGGCACGGCGTGGGCGATGCACCGCGGCATCCGCCAGGTGCAGGTGCGGGTCGACGACGGGGACTGGCAGGACGCGCGCCTCGCCGCCGAGCCGACGATCGACGCCTGGCGGCAGTGGGTCTTCGACTGGTCGGCGACCGCCGGCTCGCACGTGCTCACGGTCCGCGCCCAGGACGGGTCGGGACAGTGGCAGACCGCCGATGTGGCACGCGCCGATCCCGATGGGGCGACCGGCCACCACAGCATCACGGTGCGCGTCGGCTGAGGCAATTGCCCGATATCCTCCCGTCTGGAACTTTCATGATCCTTTGGGGGGATTGCCAGTGCAGCAGCAGCAGTCGGCCGTGTCGCGGCGGGCGGTGGCGCGTGGCGCCGCGTGGGCGGTGCCGACCGTCGTCCTCACCTCAGCGGCCCCAGCAGCCGCTGCCTCACCGTGCGCGGCCCTGTCGTGCGCCAGCCTGACGACCGCCTTGGGCTTCGGTGGCGCCGTGGGTGGTAACAGCTGGACCGCCACGACGGGCGCGGGGTCGACCTTCGCCGTCGCCGGCTCGATGGGCAACTCCTGCGGTTCGACGGGCACCGCCCTCCCTGGCGGACTGACCTTCCTCAGCACCTACACCCCTCCACGGCGAACAACTGCATCGGAGGAACCTGCTCCGCGGGCACCCAGAAGACCTTGACCAATGCCATCGTCGCCAACGGCGACGTCACCTGGCCCGCTCTGCCGGCCGGTGCCTCGATCACCTATACCTCTCGGTCGATGTGCCTGGCAGCGAACCGCACCTACTCGTTCTGCTTCGACTGGTCGCTGTGGAACTGCGGCTACCGGCGGATCACCCTGACTCCCACGATCGTCAATGCGAGCACGGGGGTGACGGTCACGACGGGGGCCGTGATCACCGCGACACTCCCGGGCGCGGGCAACCCCACCACCACGTCCTGCAGCATCGGCGTGAACGGCGCGCAGAACGGAACCAACTCCGGGGGCAACAGTTGCGTCAGCGTGACCCCGGCGACGGCGACGGCGTACCGGCTCGTCTTCACCTGGACCTACGGCACCGGGCAGACCTGCTTCTGCGGCTGCCTGAGTCGCAGCAACCAGCTCGGCATCGCGAACCTGACCGTCTCCGGCTGCTGACGGCAACGGCGTGGCTCCTCGCGGCCGGCCTGGCTAGAGTGAGCCGGCGCGCGCACGTGGTGGAACTGGCAGACACGCAGGATTTAGGTTCCTGTGCTCCGGCGTGCGGGTTCGACTCCCGCCGTGCGCACCACATCGGGACCCGGGGCACACCCATAGGCTGCCCGGGTGAGCCGGATCTTCACCACGAGCTTCGCGTCGATCTACGCCCTCTATCTCGCCAAGGTGCAGCGCAAGGGCCGCTCCGAGGACGAGCTGCGGGCCGTCATCGCCTGGCTCACCGGCATCGGTGGTGCCGACCTGGATCGACACCTTGCCGAGGGGACGACGGTCGAGGACCTCTTCGCCGCAGCGCAGCTCAACCCCGCCGCCGACCAGATCACCGGCACCGTGTGCGGCGTGCGGGTGCAGGAGGTCGCCGACCCCCTGATGCGCCGGATCCGCTATCTCGACAAGCTCGTCGACGAGCTGGCCAAGGGCCGACCGCTCGAGCGGGTGCTGCGCAGCTCCCCGCTCGAGCCGCCGGTCGACCGGCCAGCCGGTTGACCGGCTAGCAGGCTTAGACCGGCTGTGCCAGCCGGAGTCGCACCCGACCGAGCATCTCGTCGACGTCGCCGGTGTCGAAGCGCACCGTCGAGTCGGCGAAGGCGGTCGTCGCGTGTGCCACGGACCGCAGCGTCGAGGTCAGCGTCTCGAGGCGCTGCTCGAGCTCGGGCATGAGCGAGGCGACCTCGGGCCAGGACGGGGTCGATCGGACGATCTCGACGAACCGGCGCACCATCATCCGCGTGATCCGCAGCGACGGTCCGGCCTGCTCGAGCTCTGCGCGCAGCTCGGCGGTCGCGTGCTCGTCGAGCGTGGCGTCGTCGGCAAGTGCGGTCAGGCCGCGCCCCAGGCACTCGACAAGCGCGGCGACGGCTGAGTCGAAGCTCTCCTCGGTCTCCTGCCCGTCAACCCGGGCGAGCGCGAAGCGGCCGACCATCTCGGCCTGCAGCTGGGCCAACGCGGCGCTGAAGCGCAGCGCGGCTCGGCTGGCCTGCACCGCGCTCACCCGCTCGGCCACCCGGGCCAGCGCCGCGGCCACGCCCAGGCACTTGTCCTGCACTCCGGGCACCGCACCCGCGACGAGTGGGGCTCGGTCGGCCTGCGGCACGACGATGTCGCGGATCGTCTCGAGGTGCTCGCTGAGCCCGGCCATCGCAGCACGCGCCTGCTCGATCCGATCGGTGAGCTCGGCCGCCGAGGTCTGCGAGGTCACCAGCGAGCGGGTGAGCAACCGCACCTCACCCTCGATCGAGGTCGCCTCGGCGAGCACGGCACCCGCCGCGCCAGGCACCAGGCGCCGCTTCGGTATGCCGCGGGTGTGCTCGAGGCGCGCCTCCGCCTCGGCCGCCAGGGCCGCGTGGCTGAAGGCCCGGTAGTCGGCGAAGCCGGCCGTGCCGAGGTGGTCGAGGACCAGGGCCTCGCCGGTCTGCGCGGCCGCCGCTGCCGAGCTGCCCTGCTCCCGCGCGGCGAGCTCGGCCGGGCGGACCACTCGGTAGATGCCGTCCGCGGCCGCCATCAGGTCGGTGCGCATCGGGCGGCAGCGGACCGAGAGATAGCCGTCGGCCGTCGGCACGATGGTGGCGAAGGCCCAGTAGGTGCTGCCGTCGCCGGCAAGGTTCTTCACGTAGGCGCAGGTGGCCTGACCCTGCTCGAGCTGACCCCAGACCGCGCGGAACGCGCCGCCTGGCATGTCGGGGTGCCGGATGATGTTGTGCGGCTGGCCGATGAGGTCGGCCATCGGGTGGCGGGCCAGGCGCGAGAAGACCTCGTTGGCCTGCTCGATGACGCCGCGTCGGTCGGTCGTCGAGAAGAACATGTCCTCGACGGGGATCTCGTGAGTGGAGCCGTTGGGGGTCACGGTCGTGGCCATGGTCGTCCTGCTTCTCGGGCATCGTCGCCCGCTGCGTGGCTGGTGAGCCGGGGTAAGTGGGTGATGGGGTCGAGGCCGTTGGCCCCGCATCGGTGTCCCGCAACACCGAGATCCGCCGTAGTCCCCGCATACCCCCTGGCGTATCGCTTCTCAGGAAAGCAGACGGCCGCCCCTCACGGGAGAGCGAGTGACCTGCAGCACACCACGGTCGAGGAACTCCACCCGAACGGAGGACAGCGGCGATCGGCCGGTCAGGGCCGAGGGAGCAGCACCGTCGGGTCGAAGCCGAAGGGCAGCTCGAGCCGGTGCGCGGCCATCAGCGCGCTGTCGCCGAGCACCGCCCGGGTGGGGCCATCGGCGGCGATCACCCCATTGCTGAGCACGACGGAGCGCTCGCACAGCTGCAGGGCGTAGGGCAGGTCGTGGGTGACCATGAGCATCGTGACGTCGAGGCCGAGGAGGATCTCGGCGAGCTCGCGCCGCGCCGCCGGGTCGAGGTTGCTCGACGGCTCGTCGAGGACGAGGATCTCCGGGCGCATCGCGAGCACGGTGGCGACGGCGACCCGCCGGCGCTGGCCGAACGACAGGTGGTGCGGTGGCCGGTCGGCGTAGGCGGCCATGCCGACGGCGCCGAGCGCCTCGTCGACCCGGGCGTCGAGCTCCGCGCCGCGCAGCCCGAGGTTGGCCGGACCGAAGGCGACGTCGTCGCGCACCGTCGGCATGAACAGCTGGTCGTCGGGGTCCTGGAAGACCACGCCGACCCGGCGCCGGATCTCGGCCGTCGTCGGCCCGGACCGCTCGACCGGCAAGCCGGAGACGGCGACCGTGCCGGCGGTCGCGGTGAGGATGCCGTTGAGGTGCAGGACGAGGGTCGTCTTGCCGGCGCCGTTCGGCCCGAGCAGGGCCACCCGCTCGCCGCGGTGGACGTGCAGGTCGACGCCGCGCAGCGCGGGGTGACCGTCGGGATAGGTGTGCTCCAGCCCGCGCACGTCGAGCACCGGGTCGCTCATCGGGCCAGCACCGCCCATCCGCACGTCAGTGCGGCGGCAGCCGGAAGTGCAAGCGCCGCAACGATATCCGCGCGCGACGTCGGTTGCTCGTCGACGAGGACGAGCGCGCCGGCATACCCGCGGGACAGCATCGCGAGGTGCACCCGCTCGCCGCGCTCGTAGGCTCGGACGAAGAGACCGCCGAGCGAGCGGGCGAGGATCGGCCAGTGCCGGGGGGAGCGAGGATCGAAGCCCCGGGCGGCGCGAGCGATCGACATCCGACGCAGCTCGCCGGCCACGACATCCACGTAACGGACCATGAATCCCATGATCTGGACCAAGGGGGCGGGCAGGCGCAGCCGGGTGAGCCCGACGAGCAGGTCACGGGGCTCGGTGGTCGCGGCGAGCAGCAGCGCGGCGAGCACCCCGAGCGTGCCCTTCGCGAGCAGCGCCCACGCGGCGACCAGCCCGGGCTGGCTCATCGTGAGCCCGAGCACGTCCGTGCGCGGGCCGGACGCGACGAAGGGGAGGGCGAGCGCGAAGACGACGAACGGGGCCTCGATCCCGAGCCGCCGGAGCAGGTATGCCGCGGGCACCCGGGCCGCGCGGACCGCGCCGAGCAGGGCGAGCAGGTGCACGGCATACGGCCAGGTCGCCTCGCGCGGAGTGGCGACGACGAGCAGGACGAAGCCGAGCAGCGACGCGAGCTTGAGGTGGGCCGGCATCCGGTGCACGAACGAGCCGGTCGCGAAGTGCAGCGTGTGACCGTGCGGTCGGACCGTCTGCGTGCTCATCCGGCGCTGCTCATCCGGCCTGGTCGCTCCCGCGGGATGCATCGACCGGTGCGTCGGCCGACGGCTCCGCGACGGGGGCGCGCCGACGGGCGAGCAGGGCCAGACCGCTGGTGAGCGCGAGGACGGCGAGCACACCGAGCACGCCGGTCGCCGGGCCGTACTCGAGCAGCCCGGTGCGCGCGACCGCCTGCCCGGCCAGGCCGTGGTCCTCGGCGACCCGCTCGAGTCCGTCGGGCTCGGCGGAGGCCCAGCGCGACACGATGCCCGCGATGAGCAGGCAGGCGAGCAGGCCGGCCAGCCACCAGACGCGGGCGCGGCGGGTCATGACACCACCTGCGGCGCCGGCGCGAGGATCCGCCCGGAGCTGCGGGCGCGCAGCGAGCGGGCACCGTGGACGAGGTCCGGTCGCACGCCGAGGACGCTCGCGACGACGAGCCCGGTGATCGCGGCCTCGCCGAGGCCGATGAGCACGTGCACCCCCGTCATCGCGGCGAGCAGCAGACCGAGGTCGACGGGCGCCGTGCCGCCGATCGCGAACAGCCCGGCGAAGGCCGCGGCGGCCGCCGGCACCGAGACCAGGCCTCCGATCGCTGCACACGGCGCGACGACGCCGATCCGGCCCGGCGCGAGGCGGCGGGCGACGGTGAGGGTGGCGCGGAACGCGGCATACCCGATCCACACGGCGACCACCCCCATGAGGGTGACGTTGGTGCCGAGCGCGGTGAGCCCACCGTCGGCGAAGAGCAGAGCTTGCACGAGCAGCACGACGGTGAGGCACAGGGTGGCCGTCCACGGCCCGACGAGCACGGCGGCCAGCGTGGCGCCGATGAGGTGGCCCGATGTGCCGGCGGCGACCGGGAAGTTCACCATCTGCCCGGCGAAGACGAAGGTGGCGACCAGGCCGGCCAAGGGGGCGCTGCGCTCGTCGAGCTCGCGCCGTGCGCCACGCAGTGCTGCGGCGGTCGCGGCCAGGGCGACCGCGGCCGTCCCGAGCGAGGTCGGGACGTCGAGGAAGCCGTCGGGCACGTGCATGGTGCTCCTTGGGTGGGAGGCGTGGTCGGCGGGTACGGTGGGGTCCGGGTGGCGACCGACGCCATCTTATTGCGAATGAATTGCAATAGGCAACGAGGAGGATCGTGACCACCCGCCTCTCGCCCGGCGACCCGGCACCCGAGTTCACCCTCGCCGACGACACCGGCGAGCCGGTCTCGCTCTCCGACTTCCGGGGGCGCAACGTCATCGTCTACGCCTATCCCGCCGCGATGACCCCCGGGTGCACCACCCAGGCGTGCGACTTCTCCGACTCGCTCGACGCCCTGCAGGCCAAGGGGTATGCCGTCATCGGCATCTCCCCGGACCAGCCGGCCAAGCTCGCCCGGTTCCGCGAGCGGGACGGCCTCACCATCACGCTGCTGTCCGACCCCGATAAGGCGACGCTCGCGGCATACGGGGCCTATGGCGAGAAGAAGCTCTACGGCAAGACCGTCGAGGGCGTCATCCGCTCGACCTTCGTCGTCGACGAGGAGGGGCGGATCAGCACGGCCCGCTACAACGTCAAGGCCACCGGCCATGTCGCGATGCTCCGGCGCGACCTGGGCGTCTAGGGCTCTACGCTTGGGAACCCAGGAGGGACGATGAGCCAAGGACAGTCGATCGCCGAGCTCGAGGCGCAGATCGAGGACGCCCGGGCGAGGCTGGCCGACACCGTCGACGAGCTGGTCGCGCGGGCCCAGCCCTCGGCCATCATCGCGCGGGAGAAGGAGTCGCTGCGGGCGTCGTTCTACGCCGCCACCCGCGACGAGCAGGGCGACCTGCGCCTGGAGCGGATCGCGGCGGTGCTCGGCGCCGTCGCCGCGGTGTCGATCGGGCTCGGGCTGCTGCGCCGGGCGCGGGGCTGACCGGCCGATGCCACGCCCGTCCGCCACCGCGACCGAGCGGCTGCCGATCCGCATGCTCTTCGATCGGGTGCTGGTGTCGGTCGACACCGAGCGTGGCGAGCGCACCTCCGGCGGTGGCATTCTCATCCCGGCGACCGCCTCGGTCGGCCGGCGGCTCTCCTGGGCGACGGTCGTCGCGACGGGAGGCAACGTCCGGCAGGTGCAGGTCGGTGACCAGGTGCTCTTCGATCCCGAGGAGCGCCACGAGGTCGAACTGCAGTCTCGGGGTTACATCCTGCTGCGGGAGAAGGACATCCATGCCGTCGCGGCCAGCCGCGTCGACGACGGGCAGACAGGGCTCTACTTGTGAGAGCCAGGAAGGAAAGGTGACCTCAGGTGGGTGACATCCTCAAGGTCCTGCTCATCCTCATCGTCCTGGCGGCGATAGGGGTCGGAGTCTGGTACTTCCTACGCAAGCGGGGCACAGCGCCGAGTCCGGACCAGTCCTACTACGGCGGCGATCTGGCCTCCGGTACGCCGGGGCAGGGGCGCCAGGTCATCCCGGGCCTGCCTGGGTATGCCGGTCCGATCGGCCAGAGCCAGCCGGGGCAACCGGGGGGGCACCCTGGGCCGCAGCCCCCGTATGGTCAGCCGGCCGGCCAGCCGGCATACGGTGACCAGCCGGGGCAGTTCGGCCAGCAGTCGTTCGGCCAGCAGCCGCAGTTCGAGCAGCAGCCGCAGCTCGGCCAGCAGCCGCAGCTCGGCCAGCAGCCGCAGTTCGGCCAGCAGCAGTTCGGTCAGCCGCAGCCCGGGCACCCCGACCCGGCCGCGTCGAGCCAGTCGGCTGCGCCCTCCTGGCAGACCGCCGCAACGCCCGCCCCCGCCGCAGAGCAGCTCTCGCCCGATGTCGAGCGGGCCGTCGAGCCGGCCTCGACCCCCGATGCCGAGCCGGTCCCGGCGGCCCCCGCCGGCGCTGAGCCCGAGGCCGCGGCGGCCGAGCCGGCCGCCCCGGAGGGCGCTGCTGCCGTCGAGCCGGTCTCCAGTGAGTCGGTCCCCTCTGAGCCGGTCGCCACTGAGCCGGTCGCCACTGAGGCGGCCGCAGCAGCCGACGAGGTCGAGCCGGCCTGGGCCGCCGATCCGGTGGCAGCCGAGCCCAGCGCCGCACAGCACTCGCCGGTCGAGCACTCGGCTGTCGAGCACTCGGCTGTCGAGCCCACCGCTGTCGAGCACTCCGCCGCTGAGCACAGTGCGGGCGAGCCGGAGGGCACCCAGGCATCCGCGTCTCACGACGAGTCATCGTCCTGGCAGCCCGAGAGCAGCGCCGCGGCCGACGACGGGCGCTCGCAGGTCGCCGACGACGGCACGATCGGTCGGTCGGCCGTCGCCGAGGAGTACCAGCGGCGGATCCACGACCGGATCTCCGACGAGGTCATCCAGCTCGCCGAGCAGGGCGGCGGCGACAAGGTCGTCAGCAACGACGCCGCCGAGATCGTGTGGATGGACTACGTCCTGCACCAGGGGCTGGGCGCCGAGCTCTACGAGCGCGGCTGGCTGGTCGAGATGCACAAGCAGCCCAACGGCGAGGGCCTGCTCAGCGTGCGCGACCTGCACGCAGGCGGCGAGTGAGGGCCTGACCCTGCCGCCAGCGGCCGGTTCGGGACATACGAGTCAGCGGCGCGGCATACCGACTGACGGAGGGCGGCATTCCACGGGGATGCCGCCCTCCGGCGTCTCTGGAGCTGCGCGCCACCATGAGCCGCCACAATGAAGCAGCCCGGCCCCAGAGGGCCGGGCTGTCCGGATCGTGCGGTCATCGTGCGGTGTGGTGCGCCGCCAGGGATTCGAACCCCGAACCCAGTGATTAAGAGTCACTTGCTCTGCCATTGAGCTAGCGGCGCGCGAGGAGAGACTCTACACGCTCGCCCGGGTGCCCACGAAATCAGATCCGCGCCGAGCCGTCCCCCGATGGTCCGGTCGGCGCAGTCGTCACGCAGCGTCAGCGGGTGCTGCGGCGGCGGTACTCCCAGCCGCCGGCCGCGACCGCAGCCACCAGCAGGAGGCCGCCGACGATGAGCATCGACCGGCCCTCGTCGCCCGCGCCGCCGGTCGACGGCTGGCTGGTCGCCGCCCCGGTCGCCGTCGGCCGGGCCGTCGTCGGCGCGGCAGCACTGCTCGCGTCGCTCCTGCTCGGTCCGCCCGAGGTGGCCGCGACGCCGGTCGAGGCCGATGGCGCGGTCGTCGCCGCGGCCCCCTGCACCCGGAACGTCGACTCGCCCGAGATCGGGTGACCATCGGCGCTCACCACCCGGTAGGCGATCCGATAGGACCCCGGGCCGGGGTCCGTCAGCCGCACGCTCAACACCGCCCCGGAGACCGCGACCGGCTCGGTCGGCACGACGGCCCCGTCGCGGGTGAGGGCCAGCTGGGCGAAGCGCGGCGCGATCGCCTCCGTGAAGGTCAGCACGATCGACGTCGGGCCGGTCGGCAGCACCGCGCCGTCGGCCGGCACCACGGACACCAGGCCCGAGTGGGCCGGCACCGCCACGCCCACGCTCCGGTATGCCGCGGGCTCGCCTGCTTGCGCGGCATACGCCGTGCGCGTGGTGAGGGCAAGGGGGCCGAGACACAGAAGGAGGGCGGCGAGCCCGACCCTGACGATCCGGCCCACCAGCCCTCCTCCCGATGGGGTGCCTGAGTAGTACGTTCGGCAACTCCGCCCCCAAGACGAAAACCCTGGTCAACCGCCTAGACCGCGGGGTCTACGCGGTCTCCCAACGTCCCAAGAGTAGCGCTCCGAAGGACGATCGTGGCCCCGTCGTGAGGACTGTCGAGACGGCTCAA
>ERZ795053.659-NODE-659-length-43990-cov-8.943758_pt1 | contig 43990 bp, 41 predicted proteins | sample MGYA00375137_ERZ795053 | MGnify/ENA primary metagenome ERZ795053 (study PRJEB30182, sample SAMN05720284) | activated sludge metagenome | isolation source: Anaerobic digester | place: Hong Kong | collected 2014-12-17 ... | reverse complement strand
TCGCACTGGGTGTAGTTGCGGCTGTTCTTCGCCTTGGGATGCACCGAGACGAGCCCGCGATAGGTGTTCTGCGCCTTGCCGGCGGAGATGCCCTTCGAGACGATGCGCGAGCGGGTGTTCTTGCCCAGATGCAGCATCTTGGTGCCGGTATCGGCCTGCTGGTGGTTGTTGGCGATGGCGATGGAATAGAACTCGCCCTGGCTGCCCTCGCCGCGCAGGATGCAGGAGGGATATTTCCAGGTGATCGCCGATCCCGTCTCCACCTGCGTCCACATCACCTTGGAGCGGTCTCCCCGGCAATCGGCGCGCTTGGTGACGAAATTGTAGATGCCGCCCTTGCCCTCTTCGTCGCCGGGATACCAGTTCTGCACGGTGGAATATTTCACCTCCGCATCCTCCAGCGCCACGATCTCGACCACCGCGGCATGCAGCTGGTTCTCATCGCGCTTGGGCGCGGTGCAGCCTTCGAGATAGCTCACGTAGCTGCCCTTGTCGGCGATGATCAGGGTGCGCTCGAACTGGCCGGTGTTCTCGGCGTTGATGCGGAAATAGGTCGAGAGCTCCATCGGGCAGCGCACGCCCGGCGGCACGTAGACGAAGGAGCCGTCCGAGAAGACGGCGGAATTCAGCGTCGAATAGAAATTGTCGCTGATCGGCACCACCGTGCCGAGATATTTGCGCACCAGCTCGGGATGCTCGCGCACGGCTTCCGAGATCGGACAGAAGATCACCCCGGCCTTGGCGAGCTCCGCCTTGAAGGTCGTCCCCACCGAGACGCTGTCGAAGACCGCGTCCACCGCGACCTTGCGGCCCTCGGCCGGCACGGCGCCCGCGCCCTCGACGCCCGCGAGGATCATCTGTTCCTTCAGCGGGATTCCGAGCTTAGCATAGGTGGCGAGCAGCTCGGGATCGACGTCGTCGAGCGACTTCGGCTTGACCGCCATGCTCCGCGGCCGCGCGTAGTAATACTGGTCCTGAAAGTCGATCTCCGGATGATGGATCATCGCCCAGGTCGGCTCCTCGAGCCCGATCCAGCGGCGATAGGCCTTCAGCCGCCATTCCGTCAGCCATTCCGGCTCGCCGTTCTTCTCCGAGATCAGCCTGCCGATGTCCTCGTTCAGCCCCTTGGGGGCGTATTCCGTCTCGATGTCCGAGGTGAAGCCGTATTTGTAGCGCTCGCCCACCGAGCGCACGGCCGCGACCGTGTCGCGATCGACCCCCTCGCGCACCTCTGATGCGGCGACCTTGTCCAAACCAGCCATCCTTGCCTCTTTCCCGTCCGTCATGCCGCTGCAGCGGCCCCGCGCCGCATGCGGCGATGGCATTTCTCCCAGGCCGCCACGAAGGCGAAGACCTCGGCCTCGCTCGTCGCCGGCCCCAGCGAAACCCGGATCGCGCTGCCGGCGGCCTCCCCTGAGAGGCCCATCGCCCTCAGCACCCGGCTCGCGCGCACCTTGCCGCTCGAACAGGCCGATCCGGCGGAGATCGCGAATCCGGCCAGATCCATCTGCATCACCTGCGTCTCGCCCTTCCAACCCGGCACCACGATGCAGGACGTGTTCGGCAATCGTGCCACGTCTTTCCCGACAAAAATAGTTGCTTGTGCGCCGGCTTCCAGTGCCGCCTCCATATTATTCCGCAGGGCGGCGACGCGCTCCCAGGTTCCGTCGGCCACCTCCGCCACGGCCGCGGCACAGGCGGCGCCGAAGCCAGCTATGCCGGGGACATTCTCGGTGCCGGCGCGCAGGCCCTCCTCCTGGCCGCCGCCGCGGACCAGCCGCGAGGGCTCCGCGCCGGGCGCAAGCAGGAGCGCGCCGACGCCCTTCGGCCCGCCGAGCTTGTGCGCCGAGACGATGGCCATCGCCGCACCGCTCCATTCGAAGGCATAGGGCAGCTTGCCGGCAACCTGGACCGCATCGACGAAGCCGAGGCCCGGCGGCGTCTCCTGCAGGACCCCCGTCTCGGAATTGGCCGCCTGCAGGGCCGTGCGGCCGGGATCGGTGACCGTGACGCGCCCGTGGCGATCGACCGGCAGCACCGGATCGATCCATTCGGCCACGCAATCATGCTCGATGCCGGCGCCGACGAGCTCCCGCCCGGCGAGCCCCAGCGCCGCCGCCTCCGAGGCGCCGGAGGTGAAGACGACGCGCCCCGCCCCGACGCCGAGCGCCTCGGCGACCTGGGCGCGCGCGCGTTCCACCAGGGTCCGGGCGGCCCGCCCCTCGGCATGGACCGAGGAGGGATTGCCGGCGATCTCGAGCGCCGCCAGCAAGGCCGCCCGCGCCTCCGGCCGCAGCGGCGCGCCGGCGTTCCAGTCGAGATAGGCCCGCGTCCCGGTCACGGCGCCGCCTTTTCCGTGTCGTCGACCACCGCCACGAAGGCCGGCACCGCGGGACAGGGCGCGAGCTGGTCGCCCACCACGTCGCCAAGCCGCGTCTGGTGCAGGAGCACGTAGACATTGGCCGACAATTGCTCCCATAGCTTGTCGGCCAGCTGCTGCTCCAGCGTGCCGCTCGAGGCGCCCGAGGCGCCCGCGCCGCGGCTCAGCGCATCCATGGTCTCGTCCACGGCCGCGAGGATGTCGGCGATGCGGATCTGCTCCACCGGCCGCGCGAGCCGGTAGCCGCCGCCGGGGCCGCGCACCGAATCCACGATCTCCGCCCGGCGCAGCTTGACGAAGAGCTGTTCGAGATAGGCGAGGCTGATGTTCTGGCGTTCGGCGATCTCGGAGAGCGACACCAGCCTGTCGGGACCGTGCCCGGCAAGGTCTGTCAGGGCGATCATCGCATATCGCCCCTTGGTGCTGAGTTTCATGTCGCGCCCCCACCGGACAAGGAAGTGTTGACGCTCGCGGCCCTGACCCTTTACAGGGGTGCGCTTGGGGTCGCACCGCATCCTTACCAGGGTTCCTCTAGGGTGGGCGCGCGACACCGTCAAGTTTCGCGTCACTGTTCCGCCAGGAGTTCCGTCCCATGCCCGAGGTGATCTTCCCCGGTCCCGACGGTCGCCTCGAGGGGCGCTACCACCCCCAGAAGTCCAAGGACGCGCCGATCGCCATCATCCTGCATCCCCACCCGCTCTACGGGGGCACGATGAACAACAAGGTCGTCTACAACCTGCATTATGCCTTCCATGGCATGGGCTTCACCTGCCTGCGCTTCAATTTCCGCGGGGTGGGCCGCAGCCAGGGCGAATACGACCAGGGCATCGGCGAGCTCTCGGACGCGGCGGCGGCGCTCGACTACCTGCAGGCGCTCAACCCTAACGCCAAGGTCTGCTGGGTCGCGGGCTTCTCCTTCGGGGCCTGGATCGGCATGCAGCTCCTGATGCGCCGGCCCGAGATCGCCGGCTTCATCTCCGTGGCGCCGCCGGCCAACCAGTACGATTTTTCCTTCCTCGCCCCCTGCCCCTCCTCGGGGCTGATCATCTCGGGCAGCGCGGACCGCGTCGTGCCGACGGCAGATGTCGCCGGGCTCGCCGAGAAGCTCAAGCAGCAAAAGGGCATCACCATCACCCACAAGACGATCGAGGGCGCGAGCCATTTCTTCGATCCGGGCATGGAGGAGATGATCGGCACCGTCGAGGCCTATGTGCGCCGGCGGCTGACCGAGACCTCGCGCTAGATGCTGCCCGATCCGGCCATCCTGCTGCCCTTCACCCTCGCGGTGGTGGTGATCGCGCTGACCCCGGGGCCGGACATGACCTTCTTCCTCGGCCGGGCGCTGACCCAGGGCCGGGCAGCGGGGCTCGCCGCGGTCGCGGGCGCCGGAACCGGGCTTCTGGTGCATACGCTGCTCGTCTCGCTCGGCGTCTCGGCGCTGATCGTCGCGGCGCCGACGCTCTTCACCGCGCTGAAGGTCGCGGGCGCGCTCTATCTCCTGTGGCTCGCGGCACAGGCGATCCGGCGCGGCTCGGCGCTCCTGCTCCCGCGAGAGCCCGGCAGCGCGCGCAGCCTCGCCGGCACCTGGGCCTCGGGGGTGGCGGTCAACATCCTCAACCCGAAGGTGGCGCTGTTCTTCCTGACCTTCCTGCCGCAGTTCGTCAGCGCCGGCGATCCGAATGCGGTGGCGCAGCTCTTTGCGCTGGGCACGATCTTCGTGCTCATCGGCAGCGCCATCAACCTGGCCATCGTGCTGGCCGCCGACCGCTTCGCCGCCGGCATGCGTCGCAATCCGCGCATCGCGCGGGCGATGGACTGGCTCTTCGCCAGCATCTTCGCCGCCTTCGCCGCCCAGCTCCTGCTCGCCCGCACCCGCTGAAGCGGATGGCCGCATTCGGCCGATGCCTGGTCGCCTGCGCCCCATGGACCCGGCGGCCTTCCCCCTAGGCTCGCGCCATCGCAATCGGATCCTGGGGGACAAATCCGTGCTGAGACCTTTCCGCCGCCTCGCCTTTCTCGCCTTCGCCGCAGCACCGCTGCCACTGGCGGCCGCCGAGCTGTCGCACTGGCCCGCCGAGGCCGCGGCCGCGATCGAGGCGATGATCGCCGCCAATGCCGATTCGGGCGCCTATGCGGTCTTCGACATGGACAATACCAGCTACCAGTTCGACCTCGAGGAATCGCTCCTCGCCTACATGGAATCGAAGGGTGTGCTGACCCGCGAGACGATGGATCCGTCGCTGCGGCTCATCCCGTTCAAGGACGGCGAGGGCGTCGAGGAATCGCTCTTCAGCTATTACTACCGGCTGTGCGAGGTGGACGATCTGGTCTGCTACCCCTGGGTCGCGCAGATCTTCTCGGGCTTCACCCTGGCCGAGCTCAAGGGCTACGTGGACGAGCTGATGGCGCTCGAGGCGCCGATTCCGGTCCGCTACTACGACGGCGAGGCGGTGGTCGAGGACGCGGTCAACCCGCCCAGGCCCTTCGAGGGCATGCAGGAGCTCTATGCGCGGCTGATGGAGAACGGCATCGAGGTCTATGTGGTCTCCGCCGCGAGCGAGGAGCTGGTGCGCATGGTCGCGAGCGATCCGCAATACGGCTACAACGCCAAGCCCGAGAACGTGCTCGGGGTGAACATGCTGCTGAAGGACCGCGAGACCGGCGCGCTGACCACCTCGCGCTTCCAGATCCGCGACGGCGCCTACGATCCCGAGGCCAATGCCGGGCTCGAGCTCACGCCCTATCTGGTCAATCCGATGACCTGGTACGAGGGCAAGCTCGGCACGATCATCGGCTGGATCGACCAGTGGCGCCGTCCGGTGCTCGTCGCCGGGGATACGCCGATCTCGGACGGCTACATGCTGCTGAACGGCACCGACGTGGACGCCGGCGGCCTGCGCGTCTGGGTGAACCGGCGCGACAAATACACCAAGGCCGTCCAGGACTGGGCCGCCGAATCCGCCGCGACCCAGGGCGAGCTCGGGCAGGCGGCGACGGCGGACAAGAACTGGGTCGTCGTCGATCCCGAAGCGCTGCATACCGCCAGCGAGTAGGCCCGCCGCCCCGGGCGGTTCAGCGCGTGCGGCCGTCGTTCCGGCGTGCCGCCGCCTCGAGCCGCCCGCGATGCGCCGCGACCCCCTTCTCCACATCGGCGCGCACCTGCCCGGCCAGCGGCGCCGGCGGCCGGTTGAGCCGCGCCGCCAGTTCCGCGTCGAGGCGGATGGTGGCGGTCATCGGGAAATGGTCCGACCCAATCAGCGGCCCGCGACCGAAGGCGACCATCGCCACGCCTTCGGAGACGAAGAGCTGGTCGATCGGGCAGCGGATCAGCGGATGGCTGGCGTCGAAGCTGGCATAGAGACCGCGGCCGATGCGCGGATCTAGGTAGCCGCCCACGTGCTTGAAGCGCTGCGAGGTGTCCGACCAGGCCGCATCGTTGAAATCGCCCATCGTCACCACCGGCGTGTCGGAATTGCGGGCGAATCGCGCGGAATAGAGGATCTGCGCGTCGCGCTCGTGGGTGTCCTCGCCCGGCACCGGCGGCCGCGGATGCAGGCCGAGGAAGCGGAAGCTCGCCCCGTCGGGCGCCGAAAGCTCGGCGTAGACGCTGGGCGTGTCGTCGGTGGTCAGGTAGACCACGCGCGCCTCCGCCGCCCTGAGGCGGGTCGCGAAGACCAGCCCGTAGTAATTGTCGCGCGGCTCGCGCAGCACCGTCGGGTAGCGGGCCAGCACCGGCTCCAGCGCCGCGACCCAGGTCGCATCGGTCTCCATCAGCAGGAGCACGTCGGGATCCGTGTCCGCGACCAGGTCGCGAACCTTTGCGTGCTGCGCATTCTCCATCAGCACATTGGCCGCGAGCAGCCGGACGTCGCGGCCCGGCGCCGCCTCCGCCGCGAAGTCCATCTCCCGCCGCGCGAGCGGCGTATAGGGCAGGATCCGCCAGCACTGATAAGCGAGGCAGGCCCCCAGCACCGCGAGCACGCCCCAGCGCAGCGGCGCAGGCAGCGTCAGCGCCAGCGCCATGGCTACCGGCAGCGCCGCCGCGATCTGCGCCCGCGGGAAGTCCCACATCCGGATCCACCATTCCTTGCGGCCCGAAAGCGGCAGGAGGGTCACGGCGGCGAGCACCAAGGCCAGGACCCCCGCGGCGAGCTGCAAGGCGGTCCAGAGCATGCTCATCCCTCCGGCCGGCTCACCCGGCCGCCGCAGACCGGCAGCCGCACGCCGGTGGTGCCCGGCGCCGTGGTCGGCAGCCCGCGCAGCACCCGCACCGCGAGAAAGCCGAAGGCCTGGGCCTCCAGCATGTCGCCGTCGAGGCCCACGGTCTCGACCGCCGCCACCGGCGCGTTGCTGCCCGCGGCCAGCATCGCCATGAGCGTGCGGTTGCGCCGGCCGCCGCCGCAGATCAGCCAGCGCTCGGCCGGTTCGGGAAAATGCCGCGCCGCGGCGGCGACGCAGGCGGCGGTCAGCGCGGCGAGCGTCGCCGCCCCGTCCTCGGTGGAGAGCGGCGCCACCCGGTCGAGAAACCCGTGAAAGTCCTGCCGGTCCAGCGACTTCGGCGGCGATCCTTGCAGATAGGGATGATCCGCGAGCCCGTCGAGCACGCGCCGGTCCACCCGGCCCGCCGCGGCCACCGCGCCGCCGTCGTCGAAGCTCCTGCCGAGGCGCTGCATCAGGAAATCGTCGATCAGCGCATTGCCCGGCCCGGTGTCGAAGGCGACGAGCGCCCCCGGCGCCTCGGGCGCCGCCCGGCGGGGATCGACCCAGGTGACGTTGCCGACGCCGCCCAAGTTGAGGAAGGCCAGCGGCGCCGCGGCGCCGATCCGCCGGGCGCAGGCGAAGTGGAAGAAGGGTACCAGCGGCGCCCCCTCGCCGCCCGAGGCGACGTCGGCGGTGCGGAAGTCCCAGACCACGGGGCGACCGCTCCCGCGCGCCAGCAGATCGCCGCGGCCGATCTGGTGGGTGCCGCGTCCGTGCGGGTCATGGGCGAGGGTCTGGCCGTGGAAGCCGACCACCTCGATCCCGGCGAAGCCGGCGATCGCCGCGGCATGGGTGTCGCGCACCAGGGCCTCCACCGGCTCCAGCCCCGGCGCCTCGGGCCAGGATCCCAGGGCCGCGCGCAGCGCCGCGCGGTCCTCGGGCGGATAGGGCCGGAAGGCGCTCGGCCCGAAGGCCGCGATGGTCTCGCCGTCGGTCTCGACCACCGCGGCATCGACCCCGTCCAGCGAAGTTCCCGACATCAGCCCGAGTGCCCGCATCCCTGCCCTTCCGTCTTGCCCGCCCAGGCTATAGAACGGCGCGGTCCCGCGCAAAAGGATCGCCCGATGACTTTCCGCCCCCGCAGCGAATTCCTCCACGTCATGACGACGCGCGGCTTCATTGCCGATTGCACCGATCTCGAGGGGCTCGACGACCGCCTGCGCGCCGGGCCGGTCACCGGCTATATCGGGTTCGACCTGACGGCGCCCTCGCTGCATATCGGGAACCTGGTGCAGATCACGCTGCTGCGCTGGCTGCAGAAGACCGGGAACCGGCCGATCACGCTGATGGGGGGCGGCACGACCAAGGTCGGCGATCCATCGGGCAAGGACGAGATGCGGCGGATCCTGCCGGTCGCGCAGATCGAGGCCAATGCCGACACCATCCATCAGGTCTTCGCGAAATACGTCGATTACGGCGAGGGGCCGACCGACGCGATGCGGGTCAACAACGCCGACTGGCTGGACGAGCTGCGCTACATCGATTTCCTGCGCGACATCGGGCGGCATTTCACCATCAACCGCATGCTCGCCTTCGAGAGCGTGAAGTCGCGGCTCGACCGGGAGCAGGCGCTGTCCTTCATCGAATTCAACTACATGCTGCTGCAATCCTACGACTTCCTGGAGCTGCACCGGCGCTACGGCTGCGCGCTGCAGATGGGCGGGTCGGACCAATGGGGCAACATCGTCTCCGGCGCCGACCTGATCCGCCGGATCGACGGGGCGGAGGCCTTCGGGCTGACCACGCCGCTGGTCACCCGCGCCGACGGCAAGAAGATGGGCAAGTCGGCCGAGGGCGCGGTCTGGCTGAACGAGGACGCCATGTCCGCCTATGACTTCTGGCAATGGTGGCGCAACGTGCCGGATGCGGACGTGGGCAAGTTCCTGCGCATGTTCTCCGAGCTGCCGGTCGCGGAATGCGACCGGCTCGGCGCGCTCGGCGGCCAGGAGATCAACGAGGCCAAGGTGATCCTGGCCAACGAGGTGACGGCGCGCTGCCGCGGGGCGGAGGCGGCGACGGCCGCCGAGGCCACCGCGCGAGAGGTCTTCGAGAAGGGCGGGATCGGCGAGGATCTGCCGACCCTGACCCTGGCGCCGGCGGATGTGCCCGAAGGCGGCATCACGCTGGTGCAGCTCTTCGTGCGCTCGGGCCTCGCGAGTTCCGGCAAGGAGGCGCGGCGGCTGATCGCCGAAGGCGGCGCCCGGCTCGACGACGTGGCGCTGACCGATGCGGGCGCGCTCCTCGATGCCGCGGCGCTCGCCGGACCCCGCAAACTCTCCGCCGGCCGCAAGCGGCACGCGCTGGTCAAGCTCGAAGCCTGAGGGGGCCAGGCCGTGCAGACCATCGCAGGCTTCGACCGGATCGGCGAGGAGAACGCCTTCGCCGTGCTCGCCCGCGCCGGGGCGCTCGCGGCGCAGGGCCGCGACATCATCAATCTCGGCATCGGCCAGCCGGATTTCCCGACGCCCCCCAACATCGTCGAGGCGGCGGTCAGGGCGCTGCGCGACGGCCAGCACGGCTATACGCCCGCCACGGGCATCCCCGCGCTGCGCGAGGCGGTGGCCGCCGATCTCCTTCGCCGCTTCGCCGCCGAGGTCAGCCCCGATTCCGTGCTGATCGTGCCGGGCGGCAAGGTCACCATGTTCGCGGCGATCCTGATGTTCGGCGAGCCGGGCGCCGAGATCCTCTATCCCGATCCGGGGTTTCCGATCTATCGCTCGATGATCGAATTCACCGGGGCGCGGCCGGTGCCGATCCCGATCCGCGAGGAGAACGCCTTCGCCTTCTCCGCCGAAGAGACGCTGGCGCTGATCTCGCCGCAGACCCGGCTCGTCATCCTCAATTCCCCCGCCAACCCCACCGGCGGCGTTACCCCGAAGGCGGAGATCGACCGCCTCGTGGCCGGGCTCGAGGCGCATCCGGAGGTGGCGATCCTCTCGGACGAGATCTACGACCAGATGCTCTACGACGGCGCGGCGCATGTCAGCCTGCTGGCCTATCCCGAGATCCGCGACCGGCTGATCCTGCTCAACGGCTGGTCCAAGACCTATGCCATGACCGGCTGGCGCATGGGCTGGTCGGTCTGGCCCGGCCCCCTCTACGAGAGGGCGCGCAAGCTGGCGGTCAATGCCTGGTCCTGCGTGAACGCGCCGGCGCAATTCGCCGCGATCGAGGCGCTGACCGGCCCCCAGGACGCGGTGACCGCCATGCTCGCCGAATTCGACGCTCGCCGGAAGCTGGTGGTGGCGCTGCTCAACGAGCTGCCGGGCGTCAGCTGCATCACGCCGAAGGGGGCGTTCTACGCCTTCCCCAATATTTCCGGGACCGGCCGCAAGGCCAAGCCTCTCGCCGCCGCATTGCTGGAGGAAGCCGGCGTCGCGGTGATCGGCGGCCCGGATTTCGGCCTGCTCGGCGAGGGCTATATCCGGCTCAGCTACGCCAACAGCCAGGAGAACATCCGCCGGGCCGTCGGGCGGATGCGGGACTTTCTCGAAGGCTGACGCGGCTGGCGCCGCGGGCGGCCTTTGCCGCCATCCGGCGCGCGCGGTGCGCGCATTGCATGTGCCGGTGATGCGCCTGTTGGCGCATCACGACTGCTCTCCAGGCTAGCTAACCTGTATGAAGGCCTCGGGCGCCCTCATTCCTCGGCCTTGAGATGCACCCGCGCCATCACGTCCGGGTCCGCGACCATGCCGTTCGAGCCGCCGCCGCGCTTGATGGCGTCGACGACGTCCTGCCCCGCGATCACCCGCCCGACCACCGTGTACTGGCCGTTCAGATGCGGTGCGGGCGCGGTCATGATGAAGAACTGGCTGTTGGCGCTGTCGGGCGATTGCGACCGCGCCATGCCCACCACGCCCGTGTCGAAGGGAATGTCGGAGAATTCCGCCGGCAGATCCGGCAGCGCCGAGCCGCCGGTGCCGGCGCGGCCCTGGCCGAAGGCCTCGCGGGTGCCGAATTCCACGTCGCCGGTCTGGGCCATGAAGCCGTCGATCACCCGGTGAAAGGCGACGCCGTCATAGGCGCCGTCGCGCGCCAGCGTCTTGATCCGCTCCACGTGCTGGGGCGCGACCTCGGGAAGCAGCTCGATCTCGATCGTGCCCGCGACCTCGCCCTCCACGTCGATCACCAGCACATTCTGGGCGTCCTGCGCCAGGGCGGCGGTGGCGAGGCCGAGCGCGGCCAGTGCCGCGAGCAAGAGCCCGCGCATCAGGCGTCCGCCCCGGTATCGGCGGCGACCCGGACGGATCGCATCCGGTCGGGCTTCGCCGGCGGCTCGCCGCGGGTGATCGCGTCGACATGCTCCATGCCGCTCACCACCCGCCCCCAGACGGTGTACTGGCCGTTCAGGAAATGGCCGTCCTTGAACATGATGAAGAACTGGCTGTTGGCGCTGTTGGGGTTCGACGAGCGCGCCATGCCGAGCACGCCGCGGTCGAAGGGCAGCCGGGAGAATTCCGCCGGCAGGTCGGGATGCTTGGAGCCGCCGGTGCCGGCGCGGCGGATGTTGAACCCGTCCTCCATGTCGCCATGGGCCACGTCGCCGGTCTGGGCCATGAAGCCGTCGATCACCCGGTGAAAGGCGACATTGTCGTATTCGCCGGCCCGCGCCAGCGTCTTGATCCGCGCCACATGCTCGGGCGCCACCTCCGGCAGCATCTCGACGATGACCTCGCCGTCTGCAAGCGTGATGATGAGCGTGTTCTCCGGATCGCGTATCTCTGCCATGTCCTACCTCCTCGATGGCTGTCGCGGCGGACCCTAGGCGTTGTGCGCCGCGGGGAAAAGGGCCGAGACGCGGTTGGCGGCCGGAGGCCGTGCGCCCCGAAGGCGAGGTTGCATGCCGCCGGCGCCGCGGCTTTGCTCACGGCGGCCGAATCGGCCTGTGGGAGGAAGAGATGGCAGCACCCGAGGCCGCGATCCGCGAATTGCTGGAAGCCCGCCGCCGGGCGCTGCACGATCGGGACGCCAAGGCCTTCCTCGCCACCTATGCGGCCGAGGCAGACGTCTTCGATCTCGCGCCGCCCCTTTCCCATGGCGCGGATCCGGCGGGCGTCGCCGCCTGGATGGCGAGCTGGGACGGGCCGATCGGCAGCGAGACGCGGCTGGTCGCGGTCCGCAGCGCGGACGGGGTCGCCTTCGTCGCGGGGCTGGAGCGACTCTATGGCCGCCAGGGCGGCGAGCCCCGCGACATCTGGATGCGCTTCACGCTGGGGCTCGTGCGAAGCCCGGAGGGATGGCGGATCGCGCACGAGCATGTCTCGGTACCGGTCCGCAAGACGCAGATCCTCATGGGCGCGACCGATCTCGTGCCCTGACCCCGCGGTTCAGCCGCCCTCGACTACCGCCGCGCGGCGCGGCCGCCCCGCGGTGCCGTAGAGCCGCGCCAGTGCCTCGACCACCCGGGGCGGCACGAAGCCCGAGACATCGCCCCCGAGCCGCGCAATCTCCTTGACCAACCGGCTGGCGATCGCTTGGTATTGCGTGTCGGCCATCAGGAAGACCGTCTCGATGTCGTCGTTCATCGCGCGGTTCATGCCGACCATCTGGAATTCGTATTCGAAATCCGAGACCGCGCGCAGGCCGCGGATGATCACGCTGGCGTCGACGTCGGCGGCGCATTGGATGAGCAGATTGTCGAAGGGATGCGCCACGATCTCCACGCCGCAGGCGCGTCCGATCGGAACGCATTCCGCCTCGACCATCGCCACCCGCGTCTCCAGATCGAAGAGCGGGCCCTTGTCGCGGTTGATCGCGACGCCGATCACCAGCCGGTCGACGAGGCTGCAGGCACGCCGGATGATGTCGACATGCCCCATGGTGATGGGATCGAAGGTCCCCGGATAGAGCCCTATTCGCATCGCAATTCCTCGCAGCTCACAGCCTCGCCGCGAGGCAATACCATCGTCCCCTTCCCGTCAAGCGCGGGGCCGGCGCTACCAGGTATTGGCGATCATGCCGGTGAGGGCGGAGTTCTCCTGCTGGATCTCGGAAATGCGCGCCTTGACCACGTCGCCGATCGAGATCACACCGACCATGCGGTTGTCGTCGATCACCGGCATGTGCCGGAAGCGGCCCTCGGTCATGCGCTCGAGGATCGAATCGGCCGTCTCGTCGAGCTTGCAGCCCACCACCGTCGCGGTCATCAGGTCCTGAACCTGCTTGTTCATGCATTCGATGCCCGTCAGGCCGAGCGAGCGGACGATGTCGCGCTCTGAGAGGATTCCATCCACGGTCGAGCCGTCGCGGCTGACCACCACCGCACCGATCCGATGCTTGGCCAGCAGCTCCGCCGCCGCGGTGATACTGTCCGTCGGCTTGATAGTGATCACATTGCGGATCGTCTTCGTGTCCACGATGTTGCGAACGAACATTAGGGGCCCCCTCTCAACGCATTTTGCGAGTGTTCCCTCCACCCGGCGACCTGTCAAGCGCGCAGCGTCCGATGGGGGATGCCTGCCGGTTCGGCGCTTGCCCCATGCGGGGTGCCCGCGGCTCAGGCGCCCCGCGCGGCCTCGCCGGGAATCAGCGCGCTGCGCATCCATTCGACGATGACCTCCGCCATGCGGTTGATGCGCGCCACCCGCGCATCGTCCTGGTGGCGCACCAGGTAGAAGGCCCGCGTCAGGCCGATCTCCTCGGGCAGAACCACTTCGAGCTCGCCGTGCTCCCGGGCGACGAAATCCGGCAGGATGCAGAGGCCGCAGCCGCGAAGGCACCAGCTGAGCTGCATGATGAGGCTGTTGGAGGTCAGCGCCGGTTCGCTCTCGCGGCCGAGCAGGGCGTAGTAGTCAAGCTCCTTGTCGAAGATCATGTCCGAAATGAAGCCGATGCCGCGGACCCCGCGCAGATCCTCGAGCCCCCGGACCGGCGCCGCTGCCGCAACCACGTCCGAGCGCGCATAGAGATGCAGCCGGTAGTCGGCGATCTTGCGCACCGTCAGCCGCCCCGCGCTCGGCGGCGACAGGGTGATGGCCAGATCGGCCTCGCGCTTGGAGAGCGAGAACATCCGTGGCAAGGCGACGGCCTGCACCTGCAGGTCCGGGTTGTCGCGGCTCAGCGCCTCGCAGGCGTCGACCAGCAGATAGTTGGAGACGCCGTCCGGCGCACCGATGCGCACGATCCCCGAAAGGCTGTCCGCCCGGCCGCCGATCTCCTCGCTCGCCGCCGAGGCCTGGGCCTCCATCGCCTGGGCATGGACGAGCAGGCTGCGCCCCGTCTCGGTCATGGCATAGCCCTGCGGCGAGCGGTCGAAGAGCCTGGCGCCGAGCGCCTCCTCCAGCGCGGTGATCCGCCGCCCGACCGTCGCAGGATCGAGCGCCAGGCTGCGGCCGGCGGCCAGCAGCCGGCTCTGGCGGGCGACCGCCAGAAATACCCGAAGATCGTCCCATTTCATCGCGCTCTTCTGCAAAGGGCACCTTCCCGCAGATATTCCCGGGCCTGCGGCCCGGATGACCGCGCCCCTTCCGTCGAGCCGCGATCCCCGATGCAGAAATCGGCCGGCGCGCCCGGCATTCCTGCCATCATGCCTGCAATAATGCAAAACGTTTCTCCGGAAATTTCCGCCTTCACTGCCCGGAGATTCCCGCTAGGCTGCTCCCGGCACAAAGTTGGGGGCGAGCGATGCAGGATCTCAGTCACTTCATCAACGGGGCACGCGTGGCCGGAACCTCGGGCCGGTTCGCGGAGGTCTTCAACCCGGCCACGGGCGAGGTCCAGGCCCGGGTGCCGCTCGCCTCGGCCGCCGAGCTCGAGCTCGCCGTGCAGGGCGCAATGGCGGCGCAGCCGAAATGGGCGGCGACCAATCCGCAGCGCCGCGCGCGGGTGATGATGAAATTCGTCGATCTGCTGAACCGCGACCTCGACAAGCTCGCCGAGGCGCTGTCGCGCGAGCATGGCAAGACCATGCCGGATGCCAGGGGTGACGTGATCCGCGGGCTCGAGGTCGCCGAGTTCTGCATCGGCGCGCCGCATCTGCTGAAGGGCGAATACACCGATGGCGCCGGGCCGGCGATCGACATGTTCTCGATGCGCCAGCCGCTCGGGGTCGTGGCCGGGATCACGCCCTTCAACTTCCCCGCGATGATCCCGATGTGGAAGATGTGCCCGGCGATCGCCTGCGGCAACGCCTTCATCCTCAAGCCTTCCGAGCGCGATCCCTCCGTTCCGATGATGCTCGCCGAGCTGATGCAGGAGGCAGGCCTGCCCGACGGGGTCCTCCAGGTGGTGAACGGCGACAAGGAGGCCGTGGACGCCATCCTCGACCATCCCGACATCGCCGCGGTCGGCTTCGTCGGCTCGACCCCGATCGCCGAATACATCTACGCCCGCGCCACCGCGCATGGAAAGCGCGCGCAATGCTTCGGCGGCGCGAAGAACCACATGATCGTGATGCCCGACGCCGACCTCGACCAGGCGGTCGACGCCCTGGTCGGCGCCGGCTACGGCGCCGCCGGTGAGCGCTGCATGGCGATCTCCGTCGCCGTCCCCGTCGGCGACAGGACCGCCGACGCGCTGATCGAACGGCTGATCCCGCGGGTCGAATCGCTCAAGATCGGTCCCTATACTGCCGGGAACGACGTGGATTTCGGCCCCGTCGTCACCCGCGCCGCCCAGGAGCGCATCCTCGGCCTCGTGGACAGCGGCGTCCACCAGGGCGCCGAGCTCAAGGTCGACGGCCGCGGCTTCAGGATGCAGGGCTACGAGAACGGCTTCTTCGTCGGCGCCTGCCTCTTCGACCGGGTCACGCCGGAAATGGACATCTACCGGGAGGAGATCTTCGGCCCCGTGCTCTCCACCGTGCGCGCCGGCAGCTATGCCGAGGCGCTCGACCTCACCATGCGGAACCCCTATGGCAACGGCACGGCGATCTTCACCCGCGACGGGGATACGGCGCGCGACTTCGCGAGCCGTGTCAACGTCGGCATGATCGGGATCAACGTGCCGATTCCGGTGCCGCTCGCCTATCACACCTTCGGCGGCTGGAAGAAATCCGGCTTCGGGGACCTCAACCAGCATGGGCCGGACGCCTTCCGCTTCTACACCCGGACGAAGACGGTGACGGCGCGCTGGCCTTCGGGCATCAAGGAGGGCGCGGCCTTCTCGATCCCGACGATGGAGTGACGCGGCATGGCGCGCTGGCCGGGGACACCGGTGACGGCGATTCCGGCCCGGTCGCTGCCGACCCTGTTTGCGCGGGTGGTGGGCTCCGGCACGGTCGGGCACGCCTCGGCGGTCGCCGGGCGCCGATGAGCGACATCGTCATCCGCGTCGAGGGCCGTGTCGGCCGGCTGACCCTGAACCGGCCCGAGGCGCTGAACGCGCTCAGCTACGAGATGGTGCGCGCCATCGAGGATGCGCTGGGCCGGTGGCGCGAGGATCCTGCCGTGCAGCTCGTGCTGATCGACGGCGCGGGCGAGCGCGCCTTCTCGGCCGGCGGCGATATCCGGCAGATCTACCGGACCGGCCGGCAGGGCGACTTCTTCTTCGCGCGCCGCTTCTGGGCCGACGAATACCGCCTGAATGCGCGCATCGCCCGCTACCCGAAGCCCTATGTCGCGCTGACCCACGGGCTCGTCATGGGCGGCGGCGTCGGCGTCTCGGTGCATGGCAGCCACCGGGTCGTCTGCGAGAGCTCGCGCATCGCCATGCCCGAATGCGCCATCGGTCTGGTGCCGGACGTGGGCGGCAGCGAGCTCCTGGCCGGAGCGCCCGGCCATCTGGGGGAGTTTCTCGGGCTGACCGGCCATCGCATGGGACCGGGCGACGCGATCCGGGCGGGGTTCGCCGACCATTTCGTGCCCGCGACACGCTGGCCTGCCCTGGTCGCCGACCTTCTGGAAACCGCGGATGCGGATATCGTGGATCGCCATGCGGAACCCCCGCCCGCCGCGGCGCTCGCCTCCGACCAGCCCGCGATCGACGACGCCTTCTCGGCCCCGGATCTCGCGACATTGATCGCGCGGCTGGAGGTGAGCGACTGGGGCATGCAGCTCCTGAAGGGGCTCGTGCGGTTCTCGCCGCTCGCCATGGCCGCGACGCTCGAGCTGATCCGCGCGGCCCGGCGCGAGCCCGGCTTGGAGGCGGCGCTCGCGCGCGAATACCGCGCCGTCTGGCGCGCGATCGGCGACGGCGACCTGCTCGAGGGCATCCGCGCGCAGGTGATCGACAAGGACCGCGCCCCGCAATGGCGCCATGCGCTCGACGGCGTGCGCAGGGAGGAGGTCGAGGCCATGCTCGCGCCGCTCGGCGCCGACGAGCTCGACATCACGCGCGGCCCCGGCTGAGCCGCAGGACGGAGGATCCAAGCATGCAGATCGGCTTCATCGGACTGGGCAAGATGGGGGGTCCCATGGCCCGGAACCTCGCCGCGGCGGGGCACTCGGTGACCGGCTTCGACGCGGCGGGCGTGCGGATCGACGGTGTCGCCGCCGCCGCGAGCGCCGCGGAGGCAGCGCGCGAGCGCGACGCGGTGATCACCATGCTACCCAACGGGGCGATCCTGCGCGCAGTCTATGCCGAGATCGTTCCTGCCGGCCGGCCGGGCGCTGTTTTCGTCGACTGCTCCACCGTCGATGTGGAGAGCGCCCGTGCCGCCGCCGCCGAGGCCGAGGCTTCCGGCCTGCTGGCCGTCGATGCCCCGGTTTCCGGCGGCACCGGCGGGGCGGCTTCGGGAAGCCTCACCTTCATGGCTGGGGGCGCGCCGGCGGCCTTCGAGAAGGCACGCCCGCTCTTCGAGATCATGGGCGCGCGGGCGGTGCATTGCGGCGGGGCCGGATCCGGCCAGGCGGCGAAGATCTGCAACAACATGATCCTCGGCATTTCGATGATCGGGGTCTGCGAGGCCTTCGCGCTCGCCGGGAAGCTCGGGCTCGACCCGCATTCGCTCTATGACGTCGTTTCGAGTTCCTCGGGATCCTGCTGGTCGGTCAATACCTATTGTCCGGTGCCCGGCGTCGGTCCGAACTCGCCTGCCGATCACGACTACCGCCCGGGGTTCGCCGCGACGCTGATGCTCAAGGACCTCGATCTGAGCCAGCAGGCCGCAGCGGCAGTCGACGCGTCGACGCCGCTCGGCGCGCATGCCGCCACCCTCTTTTCAGAATTCGTGGCGCAGGACCGGGAAAGTCTCGATTTTTCGGCGATCCTGCCCTGGCTCGCCGCCCGCAGGCACGAGCCCTGAGCCGCGGGCCCGACGGCGACGATTAGTTGAAGTTGAAGGCGACGACCATGATGCCGCCGGCGACCGTCGAGATTGTCGCCAGAGTCAGAATGAAGTTCCAGCGTTCCACACGCGCTCTCCCTGCCCTTTCGGCGCAATCGAAGATCCGCGCCCCCTCGCGACATCTTTTCGCACGTCTGCCGGAGAGAGAGAAGGTCTACGCGCCATCCGATAACCCGGTCGGCAGGATCCCGCGCCCGGCGTCACTGTTCTGCCACATCACGCCGAAGGCGTGCCTTCGGCACGACGGGGGCGCTTCGCACACATCCGGGCCGGGCATTGCCCTTATCTTCATGGCGGAACGGGCGAGTGGGAAGGATTCTGACGTCCAGATGCGTTGCCCCAGGACTGGCGCCTCGGGCGGCTGGAAATCCCTCCGCCGACACGTCATGATCGATCCGACGCAGACAAGCCGGCTTGGGGGAGGATAATGATGACCCGGACGATCGCGGTGCTCGGCGCTTCGAATACCGGCAAGTCGACGCTGGTCGACCGGATGTGTGAGCGGGAGGGCCAGCCGCAGCCCGCCGCCGGCCCCGGCGAGATGCGCGTCGCCGGCTTCACCCATCTCGGCGACGAGTGGCAGGCGATCGACACGCCGGGCTCCATCGAATTCCTGCACGTGGCCACCGACGCGCTGCTGGCCGCCGATGCCGCCGTCGTCTGCGTCGCGCCGGAACCCGGGGGAGCCGTGCTCGCCGCGCCCTACCTCCGGGCGGTCGAGCGCGCCGGCACGCCGTCGATCATCTTCATCAACAGGATCGACGAGGCCACCGGCCGGGTGCGCGACATCGTCTCGGCGCTGCAGGAATACGTGGCGCATCCGATCCTCTTGCGCCAGATCCCGATCCGCGACGCCGATCACGTGGTGGGCGCGGTCGATCTGGTCTCCGAACGCGCCTGGGAATATCGCGAGGGCGCCCCCTCCCAGCTCGTCGAGATCCCCGCGGGCATGATCGAGCGCGAGCATGCCGCCCGCGACGAATTGCTCGAACATCTCGCGGATTTCGACGACGCCTTGCTCGAGCAACTGATCGAGGATCGCAGCCCGCCGAGCGAGGCGGTCTTCGCGCTCTGCGCCCGCGTGCTCGCGGAGAACCGGGTGATCGAGGCGCTGATCGGCTCGGGCAGCCACGGCAATGGCATCCTGCGCGTGCTCAAGGCCCTGCGCCACGAGGCGCCCGGGCCTTCCGTTCTCCGGGAACGGCTGCAGAATCAGGCCGGCCTCGACGAGGCGCCGGCGGCGGTGATCTTTTCCGGGGCCTATCGCAAGCACATGGGCAAGACCCTGCTTCTGCGCGCGCTGGAGGATCTGCCCGCGACTCGCGCGCTGGGCGGCCGCGCCCCGGGCCAGATGAGCCCGGCCGATCCGCGCGACAGCCATCATCTCGACATGGTCCCGGCCGGCACGATCGTCATGACGGTCAAGGCCGATCACCTCGCGCCCGGCCACCTCGCCACCCAGGAGGCGCTCGTGCCCGCCCCGGCCTGGCGCGACGGGCAGGAGCCGGGCCTGCACCGGATCCTCGCGCCCAAGGCCGAGCGCGACAGCGTCAAGGTCTCGGGCGCGCTCGCCGTGCTCGCGGAAGGCGATTCCGGGCTCACGGTCACCCAGGACCCGGCGACCGGCGGCGCCCTGGTGGGTGCCCAGGGACCTCTGCACCTGCGCGTGCTGCGCGCCCGGCTGCAGGAAGCCTTCGGGCTCGAGGTCGAGGAGGTGGTGCCCAGCCCCGCCTATCGCGAGACCATCGCCAAGACATCCGAGATCGCCTATCGCCACAAGAAGCAGACCGGCGGCGCCGGCCAGTTCGCCGATGTCAAGCTGGTGGTCGCGCCGGGGCAGCGCGGCACGGGATTCGCCTTCACCGAGGTAGTCAAGGGCGGCGCGGTGCCGCGGAACTACATCCCCGCCGTCGAGGCCGGCGCCCAGGACGCCATGGCCCGCGGACCACTCGGGTTCCCGGTGGTCGATGTCGCGGTGACGCTGACCGACGGGCTGCACCACCCGGTCGACAGTTCGGAGATGGCCTTCCGCATCGCCGGCCGCCGCGGCGTCTCGGACGCGCTCAAATCCGCCGGGCCGGTGCTGCTGCAGCCGATCTTCAAGGTATCGATCCACGCGCCCGCGCTCTTCACCGGCGCGCTCGGCCCCATCATCGCCTCGAACCACGGCCAGGTGCTCGGCTTCGAGGCCAATCCGGAGGCCAAGGGTTGGGAGATCTACCAGGCGATGATCCCTGGCGCCGCCCTGCCGGGCTTCGCCAACGACATCCGCGCCGCGACCCAGGGCGTCGGCCATTTCGAGTCGGCCTTCGACCATTACGAGGAGTTGCACGGCAAGGCGGCGGACCGGATCGTCAACGAGCACGCCGCCGAACCCGCCTGAGCAAGGGAGCGGCGGCCCCGGTCCGAACCGGAGCCGCCGCGGGGTGATGGACGTCGGCCTGCCTATTCGGCCGGGTTGGGATGCGCGTGCGGATGCGGCGTATGCATCTCCTCGACATGGATCTCGTCGCCGACGATAAGGCCGGCATCCGGGTCCTCGTAGACGGAAAGGTCGAATTCCCCTTCGGTCTTGGCGACGATGGCGGTCACGACCGCGTCGCCGGTGATGTTGACCGCGGTGCGGATCATGTCCATCAGCCGGTCGACGCCGATGATCAGCGCGATGCCCTCGATCGGCAGGCCGACCTGGGTCAGAACCATCGTCAGCATCACCAGCCCGACGCCGGGCACACCGGCGGTGCCGATGGAGGCGAGCACCGCCATGGCGATCACCGTCAGATAGCCGCCGAGGCCGAGATCGATGCCGTAGACATTGGCGAGGAACACGGTCGCCACGCCCTGCATGATCGCGGTGCCGTCCATGTTGATCGTCGCGCCGAAGGGCACCGTGAACGAGGCCACGGAATTGTTCGCCCCCATGCGTTCGGTGACGCAGCGCAGGGTCACCGGGATCGTCGCGTTGGAGCTCGCCGTCGAGAAGGCGAAGATCTGCGCCGGCCGGATCTTGCGGATGAAGATCATCGGATTGAGCCCGGAGAAGACCTTGAGGATGATCATCAGCGTGACGAAGAGATGCAGGAAGAGCGCCCCCACCAGCGTCGCGACATAGGCCATCACCGGGATGAAGAGGTCGATCCCCTGCTCGGCGAAGGTCTTGGCGATCAGGCAGAAGACGCCGTAGGGCGCGAAGGCCATGACGATGACGACGACCTTCATCATCAGCTCGTTCATGTACTGGCAGCCCTCGTAGAAGCCCTCCGAGGCGTCGCCCAGCATGAGCGCGGCGATGCCGAGCACGATGGCGTAGAAGATGATCTGCAGCATGTCGCCATTGGCGAAGGCAGAGACCGGATTGGTCGGGATGATGCCGGCGAAGACATCCCAGACCGAGGGCGCCTCCGCGCCGGTGACGCCGGCCGTATCGACGCCGGCCATGTCGAAACCCTCGCCCGGCCCGATCAGGAGCGCGAGCGCGATGGCCACCGCGATGGCGATGGCGGTGGTGAATATGTAGAGCGCCAGCGACTTGCCACCGACCCGCCCCAGCACCCGGATGTCGCCGATCCCCATCACGCCGCAGAGCAGCGAGAAGAGCACCAGCGGCACGACCAGCATCTTGAGCGCGTTCACGAACATCTTGCCGATCATGGCGAAGAGGCCGCCGACGACATGCGTGTTGATGAACGCGGAATCCATCATGTTGAAGACGACCCCGACGATCAGGCCGAGCACCATCCCGGCCATCACCTTCGCCGTCAGGGACATCCCGCGTCGCGTTCCTCCGCTTGCTTCGCTCGCCATTCTGGCCTCCACCGTCGGTTCCCACTCGCCGGCATAGTGACAGATCCCGGGCGAAATTGACACCCTGAGCGAGTCCAAAAACCGTCCGGTCAATCGGGGCGCGAGCGCAGCGGCCCGGATCCGGCCGCCAGGTGCCGTGAAATTGGCCCGGAAGATCGCAGCGCGCTGCAGCCAAAAACGGCGTTTCGCGGCCGCGAAAACCGGGCCAGGCTACCCCCGCGTCGACGCCTGTGGATCCGGAGAAGGCCCCGAGGCCGCGGCCTATTCCGCCGCCACCCGGCGGGCCTGCAGGATCGCCTTCAGGTAGTGGCCGGTGTGACTGGCCTTGGCCTGCGCCACCGCCTCGGGCGTTCCGGTGACGACGATGGTGCCGCCGCCGTCGCCGCCCTCGGGGCCGATGTCGATGATGTGGTCGGCGGTCTTGATGACGTCGAGGTTGTGCTCGATCACCACCACGGTGTTGCCCTGCTCGACCAGTTCGTGCAGCACTTCCAGGAGCTTGCGCGTGTCCTCGAAATGCAGCCCCGTGGTCGGCTCGTCGAGGATGTAGAGCGTGCGCCCGGTGGAGCGCCGCGCCAGCTCCTTGGAGAGCTTCACCCGCTGCGCCTCGCCGCCCGAGAGCGTCGTGGCCGGCTGGCCAACCTTGACGTAGCCGAGGCCCACCCGCATCAGCGTCGTCATCTTCTCGCGGATCGCCGGCACCGCCGCGAAGAACGCCTCCGCATCCTCGACCGTCATGTCGAGAACGTCGGCGATGCTCTTGCCCTTGAAGTGAACCTCCAGCGTCTCGCGGTTGAAGCGCTTGCCCTTGCAGGCCTCGCAGGTGACGTAGACATCCGGCAGGAAATGCATCTCGATCTTGATGACGCCGTCGCCCTGGCAGGCCTCGCAGCGCCCGCCCTTGACGTTGAAGGAGAACCGCCCCGGCTTGTAGCCGCGGGCCTTGGATTCGGGCAGGCCGGCGTACCAGTCGCGGATCGGTCCGAAGGCGCCGGTATAGGTCGCGGGGTTCGAGCGCGGCGTGCGCCCGATCGGCGATTGGTCGATGTCGATGACCTTGTCGAGATGCTCGAGCCCCTCGATCGCCGAGCACGGCGCGGGGGTCTGGCGCGCCCCGTTCAGCCGCATCGAGGCGGTCTTGAACAGTGTCTCCACGGTCAGCGTCGACTTGCCGCCGCCCGAGACCCCGGTGACGCAGGTGAAGGTCCCGAGCGGAAATTCCGCCGTGACGCTCTGCAGGTTGTTCCCCGTGGCATCGACGACGCGCAGCCGCTTGCCGTTGCCTTGGCGCCGCTTGCCCGGCACAGCGATCGTCCGCGCCCCAGTGAGATACTGGCCAGTGATTGAGTCCGGGGCGGCGGCGATGTCGGCGGGCGCACCCTCGGCGATGATCGCGCCGCCATGCACGCCGGCGCCGGGGCCGATGTCGATCACATGATCGGCCTCGCGGATCGCCTCCTCGTCGTGCTCGACCACAATCACGGTATTGCCGGCGTCGCGCAGGTTCTTCAGCGTGGTGAGCAGCCGGCCGTTGTCGCGCTGGTGCAGCCCGATCGAGGGCTCGTCCAGCACGTAGAGCACGCCGGTCAGCCCGCTGCCGATCTGGCTGGCAAGCCGGATGCGCTGGCTCTCGCCGCCCGAGAGCGTGCCGGCATTGCGGGCGAGCGTCAGATAGTCGAGCCCGACATTCACCAGGAACCCCAGCCGCTCGCGGATCTCCTTCAGGATCGCCCGGGCGATCTCGTTCTTCTGCGCGCTCAGGGAGACCGGCGCCTCCTCGATCCAGGCCAGCGCCTCGCGGATCGACATGCGCACCACCTCGCCCACATGCAGGCCGGCGATCCTGACCGCCAGCGCCTCGGGCTTGAGCCGGAAGCCGTGGCAGGCGCCGCAGGGCCGGTTGTTCTGATAGCGCTCGAATTCCTCGCGCACCCAGTTCGAATCCGTCTCCTTGTAGCGGCGCTCCATGTTCGGGATCACACCCTCGAAGGGACGCTCGATCTCGTAGACCCGCCCGCCCTCGTCGTAGCGGAACCGGATCTTCGCGCCTTCGGAGCCGTAGAGCAGCACCTGCCTGGCCTCGTCCGGCAGGTCGCGCCAGCGTGCCGCCTTGTCGAAGCCGTAATGGCGCGCCAGCGCCTCGATCGTCTGCTTGTAATAGGGCGACTGCCCCTTGGACCACGGTGCGATGGCGCCCTTGAGCAGCGGCAGGCTCTCGTCGGGCACGATCAGGCGCGGGTCGAAGAAGAGCTCCACCCCCAGCCCGTCGCAGGACGGGCAGGCCCCGAAGGGCGCGTTGAAGGAGAACAGCCGCGGCTCGATCTCCGGAATGGTGAAGCCGCTCACCGGGCAGGCGAAATTCTCCGAGAAGGTGATGCGCTGCGGATCGCCCTCGGCGGGCGCCGTCTCGAGGATCGCGATGCCGTCGGCGAGGTCGAGCGCGGTGCGCAGGGAATCGGCCAGCCGCGTCTCCAGCCCGTCGCGCAAAACGATCCGGTCCACGACAACGTCGATGTCGTGGCGGAACTTCTTGTCGAGCTCCGGCGCCGCGTCGAGGTCGTGAAAGGTGCCGTCGACCTTGACGCGCTGGAAGCCCTTCTTCAGAAGCTCCTGGAATTCCTTGCGGTATTCGCCCTTGCGATCGCGCACGATCGGCGCCAGCAGATAGGCCCGCGTGCCCTCCGGCAGCGCCATGGCGATGTCGACCATCTGGCTCACCTGCTGCGCCTCGATCGGCAGGCCGGTGGCGGGCGAATAGGGCGTGCCGACGCGCGCGAAGAGCAGGCGCAGGTAGTCGTAGATCTCGGTGACCGTGCCCACCGTCGAGCGGGGGTTTCGTGAAGTGGTCTTCTGCTCGATCGAAATCGCCGGGGACAGGCCCGATATATGGTCCACGTCCGGCTTCTGCATCATGTCGAGAAACTGCCGGGCGTAGGCGGAGAGGCTTTCCACATAGCGCCGCTGGCCCTCGGCATAGATGGTGTCGAAGGCGAGCGAGGACTTGCCGGAACCGGAAAGACCCGTGATCACAACGAGCTTGTCGCGCGGAATGTCGATGTCGATCGACTTGAGGTTGTGCTCGCGAGCACCCCGGATCTCGATGAACTTCTGTTCGGCCATGTCCCGCTCCCGCTGACGCGCTCTAGATAGCGTCTGTGCGCGAAGATGCGAGTCGGGATGTGAGAACAAAACAGGATCGACCGCAAGCGAAATCGCCTGCGTGGGCTGTGTTCCGGCCAGCACGATCGTATTTCGAGCTATTCTCCTTCTTTGACCGTCCGGCCAGAAGGCAAGTGCAGCGCCCGACTTGGGCGGAAGCCGAGCACCCGCCCTTTTTTGTGAGCGGGGCGGGCGCTGCCCGGCGGGAGGGATGGAGGCGCCGGGCCGCGCAGAGCTCGAACGGACGGGGTGGCTTTGCCGGATGCAATTCCCCCTTCGGCCCGCGGGCCATGCACAAATCATGCACGGCCCGCGGGCGCTCGCTCAGTGCGGCGCCGGGACCAGAGCGCCAGAGACCGTCGGGCAGCGATCGAGGGAGGCGGGGGACTCGAGGTCTTCGCAGAGGATGCTTTCGGTCATGTCCTCGAACTCGTAGATGCGCCGGTCGTTGGGGAAGGTGTAGATCCGGTCGGGAAGCTGGCCGAGATCGGTGCCGAAGATCGTGTCGAAGACCGCCCGGTAGCTGTTGACCGGGGTGATGTCGTCGCGCAGCAGGTGGTAGTCCTCGCCGGGGATGTAGAAGGTATTGAGGATTCCGGTCTTGATGCGAAGCTCCTCGGCGGGGGCGTCCTGCCATTCCACCTTGTAGTCGCGCACGGGGAACGGCCCCTCATCCGCCTGGATCAGGATCACCGGCGCCGGCCGCCCCTCTTCCTGCAGCGCGGTCACCACATCCTCGATGATGTTGTTGGCATAGGCGATCTGGTCGATGTAGCCCTGCCGCTCGCCGCGCTTGCGGGCCTCGGCATTGGTGAGGCAGCGCCCGTCGGTGGTGAAGACCTCCGGCCCGTGCGGCACGAGGATATGGGCGAAGACATAGACCGGCCGGTCGCGCTCGCGCGCGCCGATCGCCTTGATCTGCTCGATCTGGCGTGCGACGCGCTGGCACTGGCCGTTGTCCCAGTCGAGCCGCATGGTGAAGTTCGCGCGGGGCAGCAGTTGCGAGACCGGCAGCGCCATGGTGCGGCGCAGATATTGCAGGTTGAATTCGCTGAAGCCGAGCGGGTGGTTTTCGTCGGCGGTGGGGCTGGAGAAGGTTCCCACCCACCAGGATCCGAACTGGAGGAAGTCGTAGCCGCGGGCCCGCAGGAAGCGGACCACCCGGGTATCGTCCAGCATGGCGAAGATCGGATGCCAGTTGTCGGCCTTCACCCGCGGGTCGTCGGCGAGCACGTCGAGGTAATCCATGTAGAAGGTCGAAGCGAGGGAATGCCCGGTCTTGAGATAGTTGGAATGGCTGTCAGGCACGACGTAGAAGCCGCGCTCGGTAAGGAAATCGCCGATGCGTTCCTCGATGCCGAAATGCCTTTCGAGAATCTCCGCCGAGGCATAGCGGTCGAAGATGAAGTGATAGATGTCGGGCGAGCGGGCGCCGTCGGCGGAGCCCGCTGCGATCTGCGGCATCGCCGCCGCCTCCGCATCGGCGTCATAGGCTGCCTGGGCATTGTCGTTGCGCCAGGCATACGCGACGGCCTTCCAGGTCGGGGTGACTAGCATCACCGCGGCGATGCCGATCAGCACCGCATGAACCGGCCCGAGGAACCGCGCGAGCCGCGCCGCGATCAGCGTCAGGATGGCGGCAGCGGCGAGGGCGAAGGGAAAGGCGCGGACCATGGAATACTTGCCGTCCAGGGCATCATTGAGCAGCCGGAACATCTCGGTGTGGTAGAGGATGACCACCACCCAGATGCAGGCGATCACGGCGCTGGCGGCGTCGCGGCGCCGGCGCAGGGCCACCACCGCCGCCCAGACGAGCAGCGCCAGGACCAGCGTGCCGATCAGCGCCGGCACGATGTCGCCGAACGAGACCTGGATGAGGTTTCGCGACATCAGCTCGAGCACCGAGGCCGGGCCGAAAAGCAGTGCCGCGAGCGGAAACACGCCGCTCGCCCCGCTTGAGGTAGGCGGATTTCCGCCATTCCCGACGGGCGATCCGCCGCCCTTCGTGATGCGATTTCCCAAAACTCACCCCCAAGCTACTTGTTTCGCACAATTTTATCCGGAAAGTGCCCGATGGCAGGCCATCCCTTCCGGGGATTCGCGAGAATCCCGCCCCCTCTGCGGCGCATTGATGGCAGACTTGTGTCACTTATGTGAAGGGGCTGGGAGGCGCACAGGCGACTTGTGTCACTTGTGTGAAGGAGCCGAATGCGGCATGCGTCGCCCCGGGGGCGGCTTCGCCGTGCTGCCGGCGAACCAACAGGAAGGTGGGTCCAGATGCTGAAATTGACCTCGTCACTGGCATTCTTGCTCGTGATTTCGACGCTTTTCTTCGGGATGACCACATCCCAGGCCCATGCCTATCTCGATCCCGGGACGGGCAGCATGATCCTGCAGGTGATTCTCGGCGGCTTCGCGGGCATCGCGCTGGCCGGGCGGCTCTACTGGCATCGCTTCCGGACCTTCATCGGCATGGCTCCGGCGGAGTCGCATGTCGGCGACGAGACCGGCCACGAATCCTCCAAGTCCCGATCCGATCTGTGAACGAGCTGAGCGGGCACCCGGCTCCGGAGGCGCGCGTCTCCGGCCGGGAGGCCGGTCTGCGGACCCAGCGTGAGCCGGGCTCCTTCCGCGACCGCAACGGCAGCGTCTTCTATCGCGATGGCGCGATCTTTCGGAGCCTGAGCCCGGAGGCGCTGGCCAATTGGCAGCGGCTGCGGGAGACGCCGTTCCTGGCGGGCCGCATGGCGGGGGGCTCCATCGTGGAGACCCGCGACGGCGATGTTGCCGTGGCGCCCGATGCGGCAGGCGTACTCGAGCATGCTCGGATTCCCTTCGTCTCCTACCCCTACGAATGGACCTTCGGCATGCTGCAGGATGCTGCGCTGCTGCATCTCGACCTGATGCGCGACGCGCTCGCCTCGGACATGATCCTCAAGGATGCGACTCCCTACAACATCCAGTGGCAGGGCGTGCATCCGGTCTTCATCGACATCCCCTCCTTCGAGCCGCTAGGCAGGGGGCAGCCCTGGGTGGGCTATCGCCAGTTCTGCGAGCTCTTCCTCTATCCGCTGATGCTGCAGGCCTATCGGGGCATCGATTTCCGGCCCTGGCTGCGCGGCCGGATCGACGGCATCCCCGCCGAGGACATGCAGCGCCTGATGTCTACCCGCGACCTGCTTCGCCCCGGTGTGCTGCTGCATGTGGCGGCGCAGAGCGCGCTGCAGCGCCGCTATGAGGGCGGCACGAAGGACGTGCGCGGGTCGCTGGCCGAGGCCGGGTTCGACAAGGCGCTGATCGTCAACAACGTCACGAAGCTGCGCGCCTTGGTCGCGAAGCTGACGCCCGGCCGTGAAAAGACACAATGGTCGGACTACGACCGCAGCCATTCCTACGACGCCGCGGATTTCGAGCAGAAGGCCGCCTTCGTGCGCCGGGCGGCGGCCACGCGGGACTGGCGGCTGGCCTGGGATCTGGGCTGCAACACCGGCACCTTCTCGCGCATCGTGGCCGAGCATGCCGAGCAGGTGGTGTCGATGGACGCCGACTGGATGGCGATCGAACATCTCTACCAGCGCGAGAAGGCGGGCGCCGGGTCGCGCAAGCTGCTGCCGCTGGTGGTCAACCTTGCGGATGCCTCGCCGAACCAGGGCTGGCGCGGCGCCGAGCGCAAGGGGCTGGCCGAGCGCGGCCGCCCGGAGCTCACGCTCTGCCTCGCGCTGGTGCATCACGTGGTGATCACCGCCAACATTCCGCTCGCCGATTTCATCGGCTGGCTCGCGAGCCTCGGGACCGCAGTGGTGATCGAGTTCGTCGGGCGCGACGACGAGATGGTGCAGGCGCTGCTCGCCAATCGCGAGGACCAGTACGACGATTATCACCCGGAGAATTTCCGCGCCCTGCTCGCGGAGCGGTTCGACATCCGGGCGGAGGAGCCGCTGAAGGGCGGCAGGCGGCAGATCTACTTCGCGGAGCCGCGGCAGGCGGCCGGCTGACCGGCCGGGCCCCGGCCACCCGCCGGGGGCGACGGCAAGCGCCGTCGCTCCCCGCGTCGGGCTTCGATCACGCCCCGCTTGGCGCGCCGAAGCGGGCCAGTTCCTCGAACCCGCCCCACATCATCCGCGTGCCGTCGAACGGCATCTCGCCCATGTCCTGCATGGCCGGGTCCTTCATCATCGCCTCCCAGGCGCGGTCGCAGGTCGCCTTGTCGGGCCATTCCATCCAGGAGAAGACGACCGTCTCGTCCTCCTTCTTCTTCACCGCCATGGGGAAGGAGGTAACCTTGCCGTCCGGCACGTCGACGCCCCAGTTCTCCCGCAGCGACAGGCAGCCGTGTTTGCGGAACATCTCCCAGCCCTTCTCCGCCATCGCGACATAGGCCGCGCGGTTCTCCGTCGGCACGGCCAGCAGGAATCCACTCACATAGGTCATCGGACGCTCCCCTCTTTTCCGGATTCGTCCCGCGAGCTTGACGCTGCATTAGGTTGATGTCAACGTAATTTGCGATGATGGACCCCGACCTGCCGCTTTCCGCCACCCATGAAGTGCGCGACCGCTGCCTCTGCCTGCACCTGCAGCGCGCGGCGCGGCGGCTGGCGCGGCGCTTCGACGCGGCGTTGCGGCCGCATGGTCTGACCAACGGCCAGTTTTCGCTGCTCATGGCGCTGAACCGGCCGGAAGGCCCGCGGATCGGCGATCTGGTACCGCTGCTGGGAATGGACCGCACCACGCTGACCGCGGCGCTGAAGCCGCTCGAGCGGCGCGGCCTCGTGTGCTCGGTGGCCGATGCCGCGGATGCGCGCGCCCGCCGCCTCGTCCTGACGACGGCGGGCATCGCGCGGCTAAAGGCGGCACTTCCTGCATGGCGGGCGGCGCATGACGCGGTCGACGCCACCCTGGACCCTGCCGACCCGGAGGGGCTGCGGCAGGCGCTGAAGCGGATCGAATAGGTTCGGCGGCCGCGCCCCGCCCCACGCGCCGGCATCAGCGCCCGAGGATCGCCTTCACGTAATGCTGGGTCTCGCGGTAGGGGGGCACGCCCTTGTACTGCTCCACCGCCTTCGGCCCGGCGTTATAGGCCGCCAGCGCCAGGCGCCAGTCGCCGAACTTGCGGTATTGCTGGCTGAGATAGCGCGCCCCGCCCTCGAGGTTCTGCCGGGGATCGTGCGGATTGACCCCGAGCAACCGCGCCGTCTGCGGCATCAGCTGCGCCAGGCCGATCGCGCCCTTGGTGGATTTGGCGGTGGGGCGGAAGTTCGATTCCGTGCGCACCAGCCGCAGGAACAGATCCTCCGGCACGCCGTGGCGCCGCGCCGCGGCCCGGGCCATGTCCTGATAGATCCCCGGCGAGCCGGTGAAGGCCGGGATGCCGCCCCATTCGTCCTCGCTCAACCGCGACGGCCGGCGCGGCTGGCCCGCCATCGCGCCGGGGACCGGCGGGCGGATCAGCGCGCGGTATTCCGGGGTGAGATTGGACTGGCTGCTCAAGAGCCGGCTCAGCCGTGCTTCGGCGAAGGCGGGATCGCCGAGCGCGAGCAAGCAGCCGAGCGCGATCAGGATGCTCCTCATGGTCCCTCGTATCTGTTCTGCCCGCGGGCCTGGGCCCGTCTTCCCGGTTTTGTGCACCGGGTATGGGCGGCACTATGTCAAAAAACACAAGGCGTGTCAGCTTTCAATCTGTTCTTCACAGGCCGATAACTCTAGAAGGACGACGCTCCGAGCAACGGCCAGGGAGGTTTCGACATGGCGGGCAGCGTCAACAAGGTGATCCTGATCGGCAATCTCGGCCGCGACCCCGAGGTGCGCAGCTTTCCCAGCGGCGGCAAGGTGGTGAACCTCAACATCGCCACTTCCGAGACCTGGCGCGACCGCAATACCGGCGAGCGCAAGGAGCGGACCGAGTGGCACAGGGTCGCGATCTTCAACGAGGCGCTCGGCAAGGTCGCCGAGCAATATCTGCGCAAGGGCTCCAAGGTCTATCTCGAAGGCCAGCTCGAGACCCGCAAATGGCAGGACCAGTCCGGGCAGGATCGCTACACCACCGAGATCGTGCTGCGCCCCTTCCGCAGCGAACTGACGCTGCTCGACGGGCGCGGCGAGGGCGGCGGCTCGGAATACGATCAGGACCGCGGCGGCAGCTTCGGCGGCGAGTCCCGCGGCGGCACGGGCAGCCAACTCGACGACGAAATCCCCTTCTGAGACCGGCGGCCCGTCGCCCCGACGAGCTTCGCGGCCCCGAGGCCGGGCTTCGGGAGGCGGCGACGTGAGCCCCGGGAGCGGCGCCCATGCCCTTCCCGAGCCCTTCGCCGGCTGGTTCGCGGCGCGCGGCTGGACCGCGCATCCGCACCAGCTCGAGCTTCTCGCCCGCGCCGGCGATCCCGCGACGCTGCTGATCGCGCCGACCGGCGGCGGCAAGACCCTGGCGGGGTTCCTGCCGAGCCTAGTCGAGCTCGGGCCGCGCCCGGCCCCGGGTCTGCACTCGCTCTATGTCTCGCCCCTGAAGGCGCTCGCCGCCGATATCCGTCGTAACCTCGGGACCCCGCTCGCCGAGATGGGGCTGGCGGTCCGCGTCGAGGACCGCACCGGCGACACCGGCGCGACACAGCGCGCGCGGCAGCGCAGCGACCCGCCGCATATCCTGCTGACCACCCCGGAATCGCTTGCGCTCCTGCTCTCCTATCCGGAGGCGCCGGCGATCTTCGGGACCGTGGCGCGGGTGATCGTCGACGAGATCCATGCGCTGGCGGAATCGAAGCGCGGCGACCAGCTGATGCTCGGGCTCGCCCGCCTGCAAACGCTCTCGCCCGGGCTGCGGCGCATCGGTCTTTCCGCCACGGTGGAGGACCCGCCGGCGCTCGCCGCCTTTCTCGGGGGCGGCGCGCGCATCCTCGAGGCCGACCCGGGTCCGGAGCCCGACATCACCATCCTCGACACCGGCGCGCCGCCGCCCTGGGCCGGCCAGACCGCCCGCCATGCCGCGCCGGCGGTGATGGAACTGATCCGCGGGGCCACGACCACGCTCGTCTTCATCAATACCCGCGCCCAGGCCGAGCTGTTCTTTCAGGCACTCTGGGCGGAGAACGTCGAGAGCCTGCCGATCGGCCTGCACCACGGCTCGCTCTCGCGCGAGGCGCGCACGCGCGTCGAAGCGGCAATGGTCGCCGGCGAGATCCGCGCCATCGTCGCCACCGGCTCGCTCGATCTCGGCATCGACTGGGGCAGCGTCGATCTGGTTGTCCAAGTGGGCGCGCCGAAGAACGTCAAGCGGCTCGTGCAGCGCATCGGCCGGGCCAATCATCGCTACAACGCCCCCTCGCGCGCGGTGCTGGTGCCCGCCAACCGCTTCGAGGTGATCGAGTGCCGCGCCGCACTCGACGCGGTGCGCGCCCGCGATCTCGACGGCGAGCCGCGGGGCCCCGGACCGCTCGACGTGCTCTGCCAGCACATGCTGCTCAGCGCCTGCGCCGGGCCTTTCGAGGCCGATGCGCTCTTCGACGAGGTGCGCAGTGCCGGCCCCTACTGCCATCTCGCGCGCGCCGATTTCGACGCCTGTCTCGAATATTGCGCCACCGGCGGCTATGCGCTGAAGGCCTACGACCGATGGCGGCGGCTGGTGGAGCGCGAGGGATTGTGGTCGCTGCGCGACCCGCGCCGGGCGCGCATGATCCGCATGAACGTCGGCACCATCGTCGACACCGAGACGCTTTCGGTCCGGCTGAAGGGTCGCTTCGGCTCGGCCCTCGGCGAAGTCGAGGAGGATTTCGCCGCGAGCCTCGTGCCCGGCGACACCTTCCTGATTGGCGGCGAAACCGTGCGCTACGAGGGCCTGCGCGAAATGGTGGTAGAGGTCAGCCGCGCTCCGTCGCGCGCGCCGAGGATCGCGGTCTTCATGGGCACCAAGCTTGCGACCTCGACCCGGCTCTCGCAGCGCGTGGTGGCGCTGCTCGCCGATCCCGCCGCCTGGGAGACGCTGCCGCCCCATATGCGCGGCTGGCTGCGACTTCAGGCCCAGGTCAGCCGCCTGCCGGCGCCGGGGCGCCTGCTCACCGAGACCTTCCGGCGCGGCGAGCGCGAGCACCTCTGCCTCTACGGCTTCGCCGGGCGCAACGCCCACCAGACGCTCGGCCTCCTGGTCACCCGGCGCATGGAGGCGGCGGGGCTCGACCCGCTCGGCTTCGTCGCCACCGACTACGCCCTGCTAATCTGGGGCCTCACGCGTGTCACCGACCCCGCCGCCCTGCTCGCGCCGGACGACCTGCGCGAGGGGCTCGAGGGCTGGCTCGGCGAGAACGCGGTGATGAAGCGCACCTTCCGCAACGCCGCGACCATCGCGGGCCTGATCGAGCGGAACCTGCCGGGGGCGCGCAAGACCGGCCGGCAGGCGACCTTCTCCACCGACATCCTCTACGACACCCTGCGCCGGCACGATCCCGATCACCTGCTGCTGCGCATCACCCGCAGCGAGGCCGGGCGCGGCCTGGTCGATTTCGGGCGCATCGAGGAGATGCTGACGCGCGTCGCGGGGCGCATCGACGTGGTGCGCGCGCCCCATGTCACCCCGCTCGCCGCGCCGCTCCTGCTCGAGGTCGGCCGCGTTCCCATCAAGGGCCGGGCCGAGGCGCGCCTGGTCGCCAGCGCGGCCGAGGCGCTGCTGGCGGAGGCGGGGCTAGAACCCTGAGGCCGGGATCGCCCTTGCCCCGCGGCGCGGGCTCGGGCATGCCCGTGCGATGGACGAGACCTCCCTGCTTCTCGCCGGGGCCCGGCTTGTGGCCCGCTCCTCCGGCGCGCTCTGGTGGCCGGAGGAGCGGCTGCTCTGTGTCTCCGACCTGCATCTGGGAAAGTCAGAGCGCATCGCCCGGCGCGGCGGCACGCTGCTGCCGCCCTACGAGACCGCCGAGACCCTCGACCGGCTCGGCGCCGAGATCACCCGCCTCGCGCCCGCGACCGTGCTCTGCCTCGGGGACAGCTTCGACGACGTGGCGAGCGCCGGGGACCTGGCGGAAGCCGATATGGCGCGGCTCCTGGTGCTGATGGCCGGGCGCGACTGGATCTGGATCGCAGGCAACCACGATCCCGGGCCGATCCCGCTCGGCGGCCGGCATCTCGCCGAGCATGGCCGCGGGGCGCTCTGCTTCCGTCATGTGGCGCTGGCCGAGACCGCGCCCGGTGAGATCTCCGGCCATTACCACCCGAAGCTCCGGCTGGCACTCGGTGGCCGCGGCCTGTCGCGCCCCTGCTTCCTGCACGACGCCCGGCGGCTGATGCTTCCGGCCTTCGGCGCCTATACCGGTGGCCTCGACACCGGCCGTCCGGAACTGGCCGGGTTCTTCGGCCCGGAGGCGCGCGCGATCCTGACCGGCAGTCCTTGCCTCGCCCTGCCGCTCGCCGCCACGCGGGCCCGGCGCCGGGCCGGATAGAAACGCGCGGCCGGACTTGCCGGCGCGGGACCAGTGTCGGCGGCCGCCGTCAGCCTCGCCCGATGAAGGGCATCGTCGTCGCCATGATGGTGATGAACTGCACGTTCACGTCGAGCGGCAGCGCCGCCATCTGCACCACGGTATCGGCCACATGGGTCACGTCGATGGTCGGCTCGGCCTTCAGCGTGCCGTCCGCCTGCGGCACGCCGCCGCTCATGCGCGCGGTCATCGCCGAGGCGGCATTGCCGATGTCGATCTGGCCGCAGGCGATGTCGAACTCGCGCCCGTCGAGCGAGATCGAGCGCGTGAGCCCGGTGATGGCGTGCTTCGAGGCGGTATAGGGCGCAGAGCCATAGCGCGGCACATGCGCCGAGATCGAGCCGTTGTTGATGATCCGCCCGCCCCGCGGGTCCTGGTCTCGCATCATGCGGAAGGCCGCGCTCGCGATCAGGAAGGCGCCATCGAGATTGACCGAGACCACCCGGCGCCATTCCTCCCAGGTGATGTCGCCCACCAGCGTGGTGCTCACATTGCTGCCGGCATTGTTGAAGACCACGTCGAGCCGCCCGAAGCGCTCGCCGATGGTCCGGAAGAGCGCCTCCACGGATTGCGGATCGGTGACGTCGCAGGGCACGCCGAGGCAGCGCGCGCCGGCCTCGCCCAGTGCCTCCTTGGCTGCCGCGAGCTTCTCCGCGCCGCGCGCCGCCAGCACGACCTGGTGGCCGGCCCGGGCGAAGGCGCCAGCGGTTGCCGCCCCGATACCCTGGCTCGCGCCCGTGACCAGCACGATCTTCGCCTCGCTCATTCGTCCCCTCCCCCGACAATTCCCCCGCGCCGCCAGGGCGCGAACCAGCCCAGACCGTCCTCGGTCCGGCCCGAGGGCCGGTATTCGCAACCCACCCAGCCCTCGTAGCCCACCGAATCCAGCACGTCCATCAGATGCCCCAGCGCGAGTTCGCCCCGGTCCGGCTCCTGGCGGTCGGGGACGCCGGCGATCTGTACATGGCCGATCACCGGCGCCAGCGCCTCGATGCGCCGCGTCAGGTCGCCCTCGGAGATCTGCGTGTGATAGAGATCGAACTGCAGCTTCAGGTTCTCCGCCCCCACCGCCTCGATCACCCGAAGCGCCTCGTCGCTGCATCCCAGATGGTAGCCGGGCATGTCGCGGGCATTGAGCGGCTCGATGGTCAGGACCAGGTCCGGGGCCGCCGCCGCGGCCCGCCGCAGGTTCGCCACATAGGTCGCACGCGCCGCCGGCCCCGTGGCGAGGCCCGCCATGACATGCAGCCGCCCCGGACGCAGCACCCGCGCATAGTCGAGCGCCTGCGCGAAGCTTTGCTCGAAGCGCGCCTCCTCCCCCGGCAGCGCGGCGAACCCGCGCTCGCCAGCAGCCCAATCCCCCGGCGGCACGTTGAAGAGCGCCAGCGCGAGGCCCGCGGCGTCGAGGCGCTCGCGCAGCACGTCGGCCGCCTCCGCATAGGGGAAGAGGAATTCCACGCCCTCGAACCCCGCCGCCGCGGCCGCGCCGAACCGATCGACGAAGGCCCGCTCGGTGAAGAGCATCGTCAGGTTGGCGGCGAAACGTGGCATCCTTGGGCTCCCCTTCGCAATCCCGGCCTCACAGGGCCGATTCGACGACCTCGGCCGAAGGCGTCCGGCGCGCCTGCTGCCGTTCGATCAGCCAGATATAGAAGCCGCTCGCCACCACGATCCCGGCGCCGGCCAACACCCAGCCGTCGGGCGCATCGCCGAAGATGATCCAGCCCGACGCGGTCATGAACACGATCTGCACATAGACGAAGGGGGCGAGCACCGAGGCGGGCGCGAAGCGGTGCGCCACCGTCAGGAGCTGGTGCCCACCCCAGCCGAAGACCCCGATCAGCGCGAGGGCGAGCCAGCCCGGGGCGTCGGTCGGCCAGTGCCAGTCGCCCAGGGCCAGGGGCGCGGTGCCAAGCGTGGCGATCAGCGCGGCGTAGAACTGCAGCGTCGCGGTGCTCTCCCGCCCGGCCAGCCTGCGTGTCAGGATCGAATAGAGCGCGACGCACACCGAGGCCACCAGCGAGAGCAGCATCGCCCAATGGGCGCTGCCCGAGAGCGGCCGGGTGACCACCAGAATGCCGATGAAGCCGACGCCGATCGCCATCCAGCGCCGGGGCCCGACCCGCTCGCCCAGCATGGGGATCGACAGGAGGCAGACCCAGAGCGGCGAGGTGAAGAGGATCGCGGCGGTGGTCGCCAGCGGCAGGTAGCTCAGTGCCCAGAAATTCGTCACCGTACTGGCGAGCAGCGCCCCGCCGCGCAGGAGCGCCGTGCCACGGTTCTCCGTGCGCCAGAGCCCCTCGCCCGCCATGAAGGCAAGCACGAGCACCAGTGCAAGATGCCCGACGTAGCGCGTGAAGACCACCTGCGGGATCGGCAGCCCCGCCTGGACCAGCCACTTGGCGCAGGTATCGACCCCGGTGAAGATCAGCAATGCCACCAGCGACAGCAGGATCGCCGCGAGCCGGCGGTCCGCGAGCGGCGGGACGGTACTTACCGCCATATCGGCCCCGACCCGCAGCCGGACCCGCCCGCCGATCTGGCCCCTGCAATCATCCGCGCCGCGGTCCCTGAATCAGAAACAATGGCCAAGATGGATCATCAATGGCTTCCGGTGTCGAGCCGATTCGGCCCCCTCGTGCGCCCGTCCCGCCGGCGGCGGAGCCGGGCGCCGGCTCAGGCCGCGCGGCGTCCTCCGATCACGCCGACCGTCCAGGACGCGGTCTCACCGAGGAGGCGCGTCATCACGGTGTTGAAGGCCGAGACCACGGTCAGCGGATCGTCGTTCGCCGCGATCGCGCTGGCCGCGAAGCTGCGCCGCGCCAGCGTGCGGCCGTCAACGTCGCGCGAGAGCGTCAGGTTCAGCCGCACCACCACTGTGAGCCCGCCGCGGTCGCCCGCAGGCGTCACCTCCGCCTGGAAGGCCCCGATGTCGGTCTGGAGCACGTAATCCGGGAGGGGGCCGGCTGTCTGCGACGTCACGAAGCCGATGCGCCCGGTATTGGCCAGCGAGCGCACCAGGAGCGATTGCACGTGCAGGGGAAGTTCGTCTACCCAGCGCGATCCCGGCAGGAAGGCGATCTGCAGCGGGTTCGGCTTGACCATGATGCGGTCGGAAGCGATCGCGGCGGAGGCGGTCGGCACGGCGACATAGAGCGTGCGTCCCGAAACCGCGCCCGAGCCACCCGCCGGCGGCAGCGGCAGCATCTCGAAGGTGTCGAGGGAGCGCGCCGCGGAATCGAGCGAAGAGACCGCGGCGCATCCCGCGACCAGCGGCAGGATCAGGGCCAGGGCGAGGGCGCGAAGCCCGCGGAACAGGGTCATGGGCGCCTCACCTCCTGAAATCCGGTGGCTGGTTGCCCAGCAGGAACCGCGCCGGATCGCGCTCCAGCCGAGCGGCGATGCGCTCGAGGCTCGCCACCAGCGACCGCGCCTCTTGGGTGAAGCGCACGAATTCCGGCAGTCCGGTCTGGGCGAAGTTCTGCACCCCCGGCGCGCTGGCCGCGACCACGGCGTCGATGCGCTCGACCACGTCGCTCGCCCGGGCCATCGTGGCGCGAAGCTCGGCCGTCACCGCCGGCAGGTCGGCGGCGACGTCCGAGACCGCGGTGCCGAGTTCCGAGGCCGCCGTGCGGATGCTCTCGGCGGTCGGGGCGACCTCCTCGTCGATGATGCGATTGGCGCTGGTGAAGGTGCCCTCGGCGGCGGTCAGCGCGGCTTCCGCGGTGCCGATCGCGGTATCGATCCGGCCGAGGGTGGCGTTCGCATCCCGGAAGGTCTCCGTCGCCGCGCTCAGTGCCGCCTCCGCCTCCCGGGAGAGCGGCGTCAGCCGGCCGGTGAAATCCGTCAGCTCATCGCCGACGATCCCGATGACCCTGTTGGCGGTGTCGCTCGCCGACCGGATGTCGGCGACGATACCCGGAACGTCGTCGGTCACCACCCGACCGATCGCCGCGATCGAGGCATCGGCCTTGGCCAGCGTCGCCCGCGCCTCGGCGACCAGCGCCGCCCCGTCGCCCTCGATGAGCGTGCCGGCGCTGTCGGTCGCTGTCGTGATCGACTTCAATGCCGCATCGGCCCCGGAGAGCGTGGTGTCGAGGCGCGCCAGCGTCCCGCGCACATCCGTCAGCGCCGCGGTGGCGGTCGACAGCACCTCGTCGGCGTTCCGCGACAGCGGCTCGAGCGTTCCGGTGAAGGCGGTGACCTCGTCGCCCACCGTTCCGATCACCCGGTTGGCGGTGCCGACGGCCTCGCGCACATCCGCCATGGCGCCCGGCAGGTCGTTCTCGACCACCTGCCCGATGGTATCGAGCGCGCTGTCCGCCTTGGCGAGCGCGTCGCGGGCCTCGGCGACCAGCGCGACGCCGTCGCCATCGACCAGCTGGTCGAAGCTGTCGGAGGCCTCCTCGACCGCCTTCAGCGCCGAGTCGGCATTGGCCAGCGTGGTGTCGAGCGCTGAGAGCGTGGTCTTGAGCTCCACGAGCCGCGCATCGGCGGTCTGCCCCACCGCGCCGAAGCTAGCGAGCACCGAGCGCACTTCGCCCTCGATCCCGTCGATCGCATCCCTCAGGCTCACCACCGTCGCGTCGAGCTCGGTCACGAGCTTCGGGATCTGCTCGCGGATCAGGCCCTCGGCACCCTCGAAGGCGCTGCCGGCCTTGCCGAGCGCCTCGGTGGCCGTGGTGAGGGTGGTCTTCGATTCCGCGAATGCCTCGCGCACGACCGTCATGGTCTCGTCGGCGCCGTCGAGTGCGGTCTGCAGGGACTTGCTGATCGGGTCGAGCCGGTCGGTGAAGGCCGAGATCTGCGAGGTCGCCGAGGCGACGGTTTTGGTGATCGAGGAGAAATCGTCCAGCGCCGCGTCGAGCCGCCCGGAGGCGTCGTCGAGGTTCTTCAGGATGCCCGAGACATAGGCCTGGTTCTCGCCGCCGGTGAAGGCCTGAATGTCCTTGATGACCTTGAGCGCCTCGCTCAGGAGATCCGGCGCGTCCTCGCTGAGCTGATCGACCAGCGAGCGCTGGCCGATGATCAGCGGCACCCCGCCGTCTTCGCCGACCAGCGGCTCGGAATCGCCGGTCCCGCCGCTCAGGGCCACATAGGAAACCCCGGTCACCCCCTGCGAGCGCAATTGCGCGGTGGTATTCTTCAGGATCGGCGTCTTGGCATCGACCTCGATGCGGACCCGGACCTTGCTCGGATCCTTCTCGTAGAGGTTCAGCGAGACGACCTGGCCGACCGACAATCCGTTGAACCGCACATCCGCCGCCTGCGACAGGCCCGAGACGTCGTTGAAGAGGATGTCGTAATGGTCGTACTGCCGGTCCACCTGCACGCTGGCGAGCCAGATGAAGAAGACGAATCCCGCGACGATCCCGAACAGCGTCACCGCACCAATCAGCACGTAATTGGCGCGCGTTTCCATCGCTCAGGCGCGCCCGAGCGCGGCGCGCGCCCGCGGCCCGTGGAAATACTCGCGCACCCAGGGGTCGTCGACCTCGAGCATGTCCTGCATGGTTCCGGTCACCAGCACCTTCTTCTGCGACAGCACTGCGATGCGATCGGCGATCGCGTGCAGGCTGTCGAGATCATGTGTAACCAAAAACACCGTCAGGCCAAGCGCATCCGTGAGCTTGCGAATAAGCTCGTCGAAGGCCGCCGCCCCGATCGGGTCGAGCCCCGCGGTCGGTTCGTCGAGAAAGACGATCTCGGGATCGAGCGCGAGCGCGCGCGCGAGCCCCGCCCGCTTGCGCATGCCGCCCGAGAGCTCGGAGGGGAATTTGGGGCCGGCGTCGGGCGGCAGCCCCGCCATCGCCACCTTGAGCGCGGCGAGCGCTTCGCGGACCGGAGCGCCGATATGCAGCTGCTCGCGCATCGGCGCCTCGACGTTCTCCTGCACACTCAAGGCAGAGAAGAGCGCGCCGTCCTGGAACATCACCCCCCAGCGCCGCTCGATCGCGGCGCGTTCCGCCTCGCTGGCGTGGAGCACGTCCGTCCCGAAGACCCGGACGCTGCCCGCATCCGGCTGCTTCAGGCCCACGATCGCCCGCAGTAGTACCGACTTGCCGGTGCCGGAGCCACCGACCACGCCCAGCACCTCGCCGCGGTAGACGTCGAGGTCGAGCCCCTCGTGCACCACATGGGTCCCGAACCGCGTCACCAGGCCCCGCACCTCGATGACCGCCTCGCGCGGCGCCTCGGTCACAGGCCCACCAGCGCGTAGAAGATCGAGAAGGCCGCATCCGCCACGATCACCAGGAAGATGGCGAGCACCACCGATTTCGAGGTGAGCCGGCCGAGCGACTCGGCGTTGCCCTCGACCTTCAGCCCCTCGTAGCAGCCGATCAGCCCGATGAGCACCGCGAAGAACGGCGCCTTGATCAGCCCGGTGACGTAATGGATGGCGTCGGTGGAGTTGAGCAGCCGGGCCTGGAACATGCCCGGCGAGATCCCGAGCTCGATCCAGGACATCAGCGCGCCGCCCACGAGCCCCATGATGTCGGCGACAAAGACCAGGATCGGCAGCATGATCACCAGCGCGAGGATGCGCGGCAGCACCAGCACCTCGATCGGATCGAGGCCGAGCGTGCGCATGGCGTCGACCTCCTCGCGCATCTTCATCGAGCCGATGGCAGCGGTGAAGGCGGAAGCCGAGCGGCCGGCGACGATGATCGCAGTCAGCAGGATCCCCAGTTCGCGCAGGATCGAGAGCGCGATGAGATCGACCACGAAGATTTCCGCCCCGAACTGCTGGAGCTGGGTCGCCCCCTGGAAGGCGAGCACGACGCCGATCAGGAATGCCATCAGCGAGACGATCGGCACCGCGTTCAGCCCCGCCTCCTGCATGTGATGCACCAGCGAGGTGAAGCGCAGCCGCCCGGGATGGAGGAAGAGCGCCGCGATCCGCGCCATCACCGCCCCGAGCAGGGCGGTGAGCTCGACCAGCGTCAGGCCCGCGGCCACCGTGGCCTCGCCGAAATCCGCGAGCCGATCCCGCAATCCCGGCCGCGGCCGGTCCGGCAGCGGCCCCTTCGGCAGGCTCGCCTCCACCGTCTCGAGCAGTTCGCTCTGGGTCCGGCTGACGCCGGCGAGCCGCGTCCTGATGCCGTCGGCCTCGAGGCGCCGGCGCAGGTCGGTGATCATCCAGGCCCCGGCGGTGTCCAGCCGCTCCACGCGGCGGAGGTCGATCACCGCCGGCCCCGGCCCGGCGACGGCGTCGAGCCCGGCGCGCAGACGTTCCACCTGCGCGATCAGGATCTCCCCGACCAGCGCGATCACGGTCTCCCGGTCGTCGGTGTCGATCTCAACGCGCGCGTCGGTCACTTGGCCCCGCAGGAAGGTACTGGCGCGATAAGACCACGCCGGCCCCGCGGCGGCAACAGTAGGCAGTCCGTCAGACCGTCACCGCTCGCGTCGTCGGAAATCTGCGGGCGGCTGGTCCGGCTCTCCTCCAGGTCGGTCCGGCGGGCTTGGCGTCAGGCCGCGACGCCGGCGGCGTTGCGCACCCAGCCCACGATCGCCTGTGACTGCTGCGCCCCCGCCTGCCGGGCGATCTCGCGCCCGCCCCGATAGAGGATCAGCGTCGGGATGCCGCGGATGTTGCGCCCCTGGGTCGCCCGCGGATGCGCCTCGGTGTCGATCTTGGCGAGCCGCGCCCGGCCGCCGAGCGCTGCGGCCGCCTTGACGAATTCCGGCGCCATCATCCGGCAGGGTCCGCACCAGGGCGCCCAGAAATCAACCACCAGCGGCACCTCGTCGGTCCGCGCCGCCTTGTCGAGCACCGCTGGATCGAGCTCGCGCACGGCAGGCTCCATCAGCCCGGCGCCGCAGGTGCCGCATTTCGGCCGGGCGTCGAGCCGGTCGCCCGGGACCCGGTTCACCTGTCCGCAATCGAGACAGACCAGCTTCACGCCCGCCGCCATCTCCGGCACCTTTCCCCTTCGGAACTCCAGTCAGCCCCGATGTAGGAAATGCCCCTAAGCGATCAAGCCCACCGGTGCAGTCATGGCAACGGGTCAGAAGGAGAGCCCCCAGTCCTCCGCCACCGTCTTCATCGGGAAGGCGGTCCCGTCCGGCAGCCTGACCACGCAGAGCACATCCACGACCAGCGCCAGCGACAGGCCGTTCAACCCGTATTCGACCTGGTTGTCACCCGGACCGAGGTCGATCTTCCATTCCGTCGTGCCGCTGCGGTGGAACGCGCTGACCCGCTCGAGCTCGGTGCCGGCCGTATCGGATCGCGACAACTCGCTTCCCGGCACGGCGTCGCCCGTGCCGCTGCCGCCCGCCCGGAACACCAGCTCCAGCTTGTCCTGCAGGAGCCCGATGGCCGTCACGGTGACGACGGTGTCGGTATCGACCGGCCGCGGTCGCCCATCGGGCGCGACGCTCTGGAACGAGACCACCAGCTGCTCGATCGCATCCTCATTGTCGAGAAAGTCGAGGCCGCGCACCTGCTTCTTGACCTGGGCGGCCAGCTTCAGCAGCGTCACCGCGCCCGGCTCGATCTCGCTCGGATAGGGGAAGGGGAACTCCAGCGTGCTCTCGCGCCTGTCCGCGGAATACACTTCCAGATAGCCGTTGATCAGATCGACGCCCGCCTTGGCGAGAACAACATAGGGCAGCACCTTGCTGGCGAAGACGTCTACGCCGACGCCGATCGCCTTGAGGAACTCGAAGATCGCGATCAGATCCTTGTCGTCGAAGCCCTCGGGAAGCTTTCCCTTCTCCGCGAGCAGGGACGCCGCCCCGACCCGAAGGTGGCCCATGTTGCCCTTCCGGGCCGCCTCGATTCCGCGGCTGAGCGGGGAGTCGGGGATGATGAAGTCGTCCGCCATTGTTCCCTCCGGTACGATGCGTGCCAAAGAGGAAGCCGGATCGGCCGATGGACATGAACGAATGCAATCAAGCCTTCCTGACCGCTCGCGGCCAGGGGAGCGACCGATCGGATCTCGATGCCACAATCAATGGTAGTATGGTACGGCCAATCGCCCCGGCATTCAAGAAAGCCGTCCGGGCCAGGAAGCCCAGTCTCGTAGGCGGGGCTGGAGCGGCGACGCAGGTGTCGCCGCCGCCTCAGGCCCCGACAGGCGAACGGGATGCCGCGCCTGCCTGTTGGGGCGGGTTCATCCGGCCGGCACCAAAAGGTGCCGCGCGCTCAGCCCTCGTATTTGAAGGAGAGCGCCACGCGGGTGCGGAACGCCGCGACCTTTCCGTCCTCGACCTTCATGTCGAGCTTGGTCACCTCGGCCACCCGGAGGTCGCGCAGCGAACCGGCAGCGGTCTCCACGGCCTTGCGACCGGCGTCCTCCCAGGACACCTCGCTCACCCCGACCACATCGACGATCCTGTAGACGCCATCTGCCATGCGAATCCCTCCTATGCTTTGTGCCCGTTGCGGGCCCGGCGATCCTAGCAGCACCGATCCGGAAATGCTTGCATTCAGATAGGGAAACCTCGAAATTGGTTGCATTCGGAGTTAATTCCCTCTTGTGGGCGCGATTGCTCGCACCCTATACGCTTAGCACACTGAGAACATAATATAATAACTGGAAATGCATGGTGAAACTTCTAGGCGTCCCTGGCAATAATTCTAAGAATGTTTACCTACTTGACGCCTCGCGATGCAGTGTTCGCCGTCTTTTCTCGACTCTGCGGGTGGACACTTCTATTTTCCATTGATCGATGTTCGTTGCCTGGCTCATCGGCGGC
>ERZ795053.658-NODE-658-length-44040-cov-15.458020_pt1 | contig 44040 bp, 41 predicted proteins | sample MGYA00375137_ERZ795053 | MGnify/ENA primary metagenome ERZ795053 (study PRJEB30182, sample SAMN05720284) | activated sludge metagenome | isolation source: Anaerobic digester | place: Hong Kong | collected 2014-12-17 ... | reverse complement strand
CACTCCATGCGCACCATTCAAAACCTCTTAAAAGAAGAAAGGAAGAAAGAAAAATCCATCCTATTATTCAGTCAGGATATGGATGAATTGATATCTTTATGTGATCGAATCATCTCGCTATACGAAGGCCGATTCATCCAGGTCTTTGAGAGAGGCTGTTCACTGAATGCCTTTCAATTAGGCGAATCTATCTTGGGTTCAAAGGAACAGATGCGCTCATGAAAATTGTACTGATTATCATACTGTGTTTTTTAATGACTTATATTTTAACCTTGTTATCACTCCTGCCTTTTTCCCCTGCATCGGGTTTGGATTCTTTTCATCAAAGTTTTCAAAAAACCAATCATGCCTTTTTCATTTTCTTAACCAGCCCTTTGATCAGAGAATATTCCGGTGAATTTCAGTTTCACATGATGTCTTTTACTCAATGGTTAAATTCGGCAACACCCCTCATATTTACGGGTCTAGCCATCGCTTTGATTTTAAAAAGCGGTATTCTAAATCTGGGCGCTGAGGGACAACTATTTGCAGGTGCCGTTGCAGGATCTTTATTTGCCGTTATCCCAAATATCAACGGTTTTATTCACATCATCATCATTTTTATTGCTGCCGCAGCCGCCGGAAGCCTTTGGGCAGTTTTACCGGCCTATGCCAGTATTAAAAAAAAGGATTCGGAGATTTTGGTGTCACTCATGATGAATTACCTTGCTTTCTATTTGGGAATCTACCTCATAAAAACATTGATTAGAGACCAGGATTCAGGTGGCTTAATGTCAGTCAAATTTTCACCAAGTGCCATTTTACCCCTCATCAACGAAAGATACAGACTCCATATGGGAATCATCGTGGCCTGTTTGACAGCTGTCCTTTTCGGCTTTCTCATCAAAAAGACCAAATGGGGCTTAAAAATCAAAATGATCGGTTCCAATTTGAATTTTGCAGAATATTCCGGAATAGACGTAAAAAGGCAACTATTCAAAGTACAACTCATTTCCGGCGCCATTGCCGGCAGCGCAGGCATCTTTGAACTGATTGGTTATCATCAGAGATTTCTTTGGCAGACTACTCCCGGTTACGGCTGGGATGGTGTCATTGTTGCCATAATGGCATCGAAAAACCCCTTTTATGTTCCCTTTTCAGCGTTATTCTTAGCCTACATACGAGTAGGTGCGCAGAACATGGGCCGTTACAGTGACGTTTCCCCTCAATTGGTTAAGATTATTCAGGGGATTATCATTCTTTTTCTGGCAGCTGAAGGATTGTTCAAATCCCGTCCATTTAGCGCTTATCAAAGAAAAAAAAGAGGGATTCAAGATGTTTAGTCTGAAGAACATCTTTTCAGACAGCGCCTTTTACGCATCCATCATCCGGGTCAGCACCCCCATCCTATTCGCTGCCATGGGAGCTTTGGTAGCCGGTGTTGCCGGTACACCCAATGTGGCGTTAGAGGGAATCATGCTCATGTCGGCTTTTTCCGGAGCTGTTGTGAGTGCCATTACCCATTCGCTGGCTTGGGGAGTAATCGGAGGGTTGAGCAGTGCCCTGATCTTATCGGTCATCCTTTGCGTTTTTTCACTCAAATACCGGGCAAACATCATCTTAACAGCCATCGCCATTAACATTCTCTCGAGTGGCTTGACGGGTTTTTTACTGCCCGTTGTATCCAGACAAACGGGAAGCACAACATGCTTAGAGTCCATCCCTTTTCCACAAATTCATATAGCCTTTCTCGATCATATTCCTTTTCTGGGAAAAATCTTAAACAACCATCACCTGCTGACCTATTTAGCCTATATCTGTGTGTTATTGATCTATATCCTGTTGAAAAAAACTCCTTTTGGCAATCATCTCAAAGCGGTGGGCGAAAACCCAGAAGCAGCTGTTTCGGTTGGTCTATCTGTTAATAAAATTAGAACAACCGCACTCATTATCAGCGGCTTGCTTACTGGGTTTGGTGGCATGTTTCTTTCAATGGGGAGTATTTCATGGTTTACCAAGGAAATGACAGGAGGCAGAGGATGGATTGCGCTGGCTGCCCAGGCTTTAGGCGGCAAAGGTGTTTGGACAGTTACGGCCAGTACGCTTTTGTTTTCAACAGGCGAATCTTTTTCTTATTCACTGCAAATCTACAATATCCCAACAGAATTGGTACAAGCACTCCCTTTTGCAATCACTCTGGTTGTTTTATTCATCTATCTGAATAGCCGTTGAATGGGTTAATGTTTTGTTTTGAATAGTTCTTGAGCCTTACCGGTTAAACTTTTTTTAAAATAATTTTCTCTCCTGATGTTTGATTAGGATACTCAACAATTATGATATCATTGGATAAGTTGAAAAAGGCTATTTGAAGGAGAAGATTTTGCTATGATCATTTACGCATTTATCATTGTTTTTATCCTGCTGATTATCAGTACCTTGTTGGATGTATTCATTCTTTATCCATTGCTTTTTGCACTTTTTCTCTTTTCAGCCATAGCGGTTAAAAGAGGGTGGCCTTTGATCAAGGTATTGGGGATGTTGTTCAAGGGGGCGATGAAAACATGGCCGGTGGTTCAGATATTTACACTGTTGGGTATCTTGATCGGCTTATGGTTTTCCTCCGGCACCATTGCTTGGATTGTATACAACGGCCTTTCCCTGATCGTCCCCAAGTTGTTTATACTCTTTGCCTTTTTGCTAAGCACGATGGTCTCGCTTCTGTTGGGAACCTCATTTGGAACGGTGGGCACGATCGGAATCATCTTGATGATCATGGCAAGAACCGGAAACATCTCCATAGCTCCCCTTGTGGGAGCCATCATGAGCGGTGCTTATGTCGGGGATCGAAATTCTCCCATGTCCTCTAGTGCCCATTTGGTAGCAACGGTGACAAAAACTAACATTTACTCCAACATCAATAACATGTTCAAAACATCTGTTGTTCCTTTATTTATGTCTACTCTATTTTATCTTGTTTTATCTTTTCTCTATCCGTTTAAACCCTCCGGCACAACCCTGGTCTCTCAAATCCCGGTCTCATTCAACCTCTCGATTGTTTGTTTACTGCCGGTTTTGGTTTTGATTGTTCTGGTACTATTGAAAATCAAAGTCAAGATTGCCATGATCGCCTCCAGCTTAGTCGCCCTGGCAATCTCTATCTTTATGCAGAAAATAGGTTCAATACAACTGTTCAAAACCATGTTATTCGGGTTCTCTCTCGAGGAAGCAGATCCGTTGCTTGAAATCTTTAAAGGCGGCGGGATCGCCTTTATGTTTAATGCTATGCTCATTGTACTGGCATCGTCCGCTTTTGCGGGTTTATTCGAACACACCGATCTGATTGTATCGTTTGAAAGGAAAATTGAACAATTATCACAAAAGACTTTCCCCTTTTTAGCTTCAGTTTTCACCAGTATCATTACATCCTCTTTGGGTGTGACTCAGGCACTGGCAATTATCATGAGTGAACAGTTATTGAGAAAACCCTATATGCTGGCACAAAAAACAAACGTTCATTTGGCTCTGGACATAGCAGACAGCGCTGTGGTGATCTCAGTTCTAATTCCCTGGAATGTTGCGGGGTTGATTCCTGCAAAAATGCTTGGTTTTGATGCCCGGTTTATTCCCTTTGCATGTTTTTTGTACCTTTTACCTCTTTATCGACTGGTACTGATAGGAAAAACCGGACCAAAGGCACTCAAGAAAAAGCAATGATGGTATAATCAATGAACACATTAACAATGGAGGTAAAATAATGAAATGGGATTTACAATTTTTTTATAGCTCAGTGGACGACCCAAGAATTGAAGAGGATATCCAACTGGTATTAAAAAAAGCTCAGGAATTTCAGGAAAAATACGCCAAACAATTGAATGAACCTCTCAGAGCTCAAATGGTCGATGAGATGTTCAAAGAACAGGAATCGATCGAGTCGTTTGGTTCAAGAGTAGCTCAATTTTCCAGCCTGCTTTTCTCGGAAAACACACAAAACATAGAAGCTCAAAAGCTTGCCGGAAGAATTGAAACGGTGATGGCTCAAGTGGAACAACTTTTCTCATTTATCAGCCCTGCTTTGCTTCAACACAGCGATGAAGAGCTTCAACAGATTAAAGAAACCTCAAATGGCTACTCTTGGGTGATCGAAAGGATCAAGGAACGCAAAACCCACACACTTACCACTGAAACTGAACAAGTGTTAGCTGCAAAAAGCGCAACGGGAAGGGACAACCTGGGATCACTGTACAGTAAAGTAACTTCTGCCTATCTGTTTGAAATGGAAATAAACGGACAAATCCAACAACTCAACAACTCTCAGATGCGTAATCTCAGATACAACCCGGATTCCACTCTCAGGCGTGAAGCCATGAAGCGATTGTTGAACGGTTATGAGAAAGACAAAACTGTGATCACTGGACTTTACAACAATATCGCAAAAGATTACGACATCGAATCCAAGATCAGGCGCTACCAAACACCTATTTCAATGAGAAACATGGCAAATGAAACCGAAGATGCGATCGTTGAACAATTAATCGAAACGACGGTTAAAAACGCCGGTTTGGTTTCCAGATATTACGCTTGGAAAGCGAAAAAGATGTCCCTTGATCTAGAATTGGCAGACATCTACGCCCCTCTGGAAGAAGTAAAAAAAGACTATTCGTTTGAGCAGGCGAAAGATATCGTAATAGATACCTATTATCAGTTCGATGAACAGGCTGGAAAAATAGTGGAAAGCTTTTTTGACGAAAAAAGAATCCACTCTGACGTTCTTCCCGGAAAAGACGGTGGAGCCTTTTGCTCCTACTATGTGCCAAATGGTAAGCCCTTTGTCTTACTTAACCACAACAATTCCATCAACGATGTTCTGACAATGGCTCATGAATTGGGACATGGATTACATGGTACGCTATCATCCAAACAAACCATGCTGAATTACCATACCCCTTTGACGATGGCGGAAGTTGCCTCGGTATTTGGTGAATTTTTGGTTTTCGATCGACTGTTACCCACTTTAAATGCCCAAGAAAAACAACTGTTCCTGGCCTCTACCATTGAAGGCAATTTTGCAACCACTTTCAGACAAAATATGTTTGCCCGATTTGAACTCCAAAGCCACCATATGATTTCACAAGAGGGCTTTGCCTCTTGGGATGATTTGTCAAAAATATACGAAAGTGAATTGAAGATCATGTTTGGTGATAGTGTGAGAATATCCAATGAGTACAAATGGGAATGGGCCACAATTCCCCATATCTTCAACGTCCCGTTCTATGTCTATGCCTATAATTTTGCCAATTTACTGGTAATTGCCCTCTATGAAAAGTATTTGAAGGAAGGTAAGCAGATGATTCCAGGATATTTTCAATTACTCGAAAGCGGTGGCTGCGACAGGCCAGACAGGTTGTTAGCCTATTTGGGAATAGACTTGACAGATCCCTCTTTCTGGCAAAACGGATTTGACTATATCGGCCGTTTAATCGATGAATTGGAATAAAGTAGTTAAAAGTTCATCTCCAGGGTTGAAAATTCAAATGCTGAAAGAAAATGGGAGATTTCTTTTAACTCGTTTTTTCTGTCTTGATAATCAGGCATAATGGATGATAAGCGATTCCAAAAAAGCGCACTGTGATTCCAACATCCCAAATGACTGAGTTCATGGACAATAACGTATTCATAAACACGATGGTTAGCAATGATCAATTTCCAGTTGAGATTGATATTCAGCTTGGCGGAACAGCTACCCCATCGTGTTTTTGTGTCTTTAATATGCAAGCGGTTCACCGTAAAACCGTATTGATTTGAATAACTTTGAATAATCTGCGAAAAAAGCTCAAATGCTTTTTGTTTATATGCCTCTTTTAATAAAAAGGGCAATTCTTCCCGATAACCGTGATAATTTGGGTTTCTTATAATCCAAATATGTTGATCGTCGATTTCGACCGCCAACTTTGGAATGGATTTTTGTGTGATCAACTGGACTTTTAATGCTTCCCCCCGAAAAGGTAAAAATCCCGACTCCTTTAGGGCATAATCCGACAATAATCCTTTTTGATGGCGTTGCCTCCTTAAGAGTTTGACTTTCGCTTGCTCTATCCAGGAACGTTTGTCGTGTAAAACCATTTCCAATTGCCCGTTACTGATGTGATTCGGCGCTCTAATCAACAAATAGACTTGTTGATTAGAGTCTGATAGCACCTGTAATGAAACGGTTTTTCTTTCAGAATGTTGAATGCTTATCGGCAGTCCGTAAAAGGAGTCCATTTCTCACCTCATGTGATTATACAGTGAATCCAATCAGCGTTCACTCATCTTTTTCACAACCGTTACGCTTCTAAAAAAATAAAGTTTTTATGAAAGACGATGTGGTAAAATAGACTGTTAAAATGGATTCTGGTATTGTTTTACCCTTTTATCGTCATTGTTTGAGAGGAGTGAATTTGTGGAAACAGAAGTAAATCATAACATTCATCGGATTGAATACCAAGGAAAGCAGCTGATTTTATTAGGTACTGCACATGTGTCCAAGCAAAGTGCACAAGAAGTAAGGGAATTGATCAATGAAGAAAAACCCGATACCGTTTGCGTCGAGTTGGATCAGGGCCGATACAATTCAGTAGTCGATAAGAACAAGTGGGAAAAAATGGACATCATCAAAATCGTGAAAAGCAAACAAGCAGCGTTCTTACTGGTTAATCTTGCTTTGTCGTCCTATCAAAAAAGGATTGCGGAACAGTTTGGAATCAATGCCGGAGCGGAAATGATAGAAGGCATCAATGCAGCCAAAGAAAACGGCGCCCATTTGGTGTTGGCGGATCGTGATATTAAAACAACCTTTTTAAGGATATGGCGCAGCATGAAATTTTGGGGAAAGATGAAATTGCTGGTCATGATCATCGGCAGTATCTTTTCCAAGGAAGAAATCACTGAAGAGGAGCTTGAAAAGATGAAAACGGAAGATATGTTATCATCTACACTATCCGAATTAGGTGATTCCTTTCCTGAATTAAAAGAGACGCTGGTTGATGAAAGAGACCAGTATCTGGCTCACAAGATAAAAACGGCACCGGGTAAAAAAATTTGTGCCGTACTGGGTGCGGCACATATTCCGGGTATCAAAAGAGAAATCGAAAAAGAACAGGATGTGGAGAAAATCACTACCATACCGGAAGGTTCCAATGTGTGGAAGGTTTTTCTCTGGGCCATCCCGGTCATCATCATCGCACTCATTGTGTCGACGTTTTTTATGAATCCACCTTCCGGATGGGCTCAAATTATCAGTTGGGTTCTTTGGAACGGTAGCCTTGCGGCATTAGGAACACTGGCAGCATTGGCACATCCCTTATCCATATTGACGGCGTTCGCCATTGCCCCGATCTCGTCCTTGAATCCATTATTAGCCGCTGGCTGGTTTGCAGGATTAGTGGAGGCACTGATCAGAAAACCGAATGTGAAGGATTTTGAATCGCTCTCTGACGACGTCATGAGCTTCAAAGGATTCTGGAAAAACAAAGTCACCAAGGTCCTGCTGGTGGTTATCTTGGCTAACATCGGTTCAACCGTTGGAACGCTTGTCGGAGGAACAGAAGTCATCAGACTCTTTATACAAAGTTTATCGTAAAAGGGGATTACATGAAAAACCGAGTGACACGATCACCGGAAATCGGGGGGAATCCCGAATGGTTTTCCAAAATAAAATACTTTCTTATAACCCTGCTCTTATTGATTTGTGCTTTGTCGTTTGCCGAGAATATTCAGATTAACCAATTCTTCTATGACAGTGATCTGATTGGTTTTGAACCCATCTTTACTCAAAAGGTCAAAGTCAATTCCGTTAATCAAGATGCGTCTGGACAGGTATTTCTACATATTGCAGACGGTTCCAGGGTGAAATTCATCGGGCTAGACATGCTCTATCCCGATGAAGCCATTCGATTTTTACATGAAAACATGGCAGGCAACCTCGTCTACCTTTCTTATGAAGGGAAAGAAGAGGATGAACAAGGCTTTAAAAAGGCTTACATCTGGTCCGACGAGATTTATGAGTATTACAGTGTTTCCGTTCTCTGGAATGCCGTTTTAATCATCAACGGCTACGCCCTTCCTTTGGATTATGATTACACCTATAAAGAGATTTTTCTCGCCTTACAATCAAATGAATTGGAGATCATAAAAACTGAAGTAGAAGACATCAAGACAACCAGAGACCTTCAACAGAAGACGTTGAATGAAATACCGGCGGGCTTTGAAATCGTCAGCTGGGAGATGAAAAAGCCTGAAGTTTGGTACAGAATGAACAAACAGCTTATTGAGGAACGTGATTATAAACTCGTATATATCAGTGATCTTTATGGAGAGTCTTGCCTGCTCACGTTTTTTTTCAACGAGGATGCAACCATCAAATCCGTTGCCTATATCTTTAGCTTTGTCAATGTGGCCGATGCAGAAAAGACCTACAAAAAATTCATGAAGAATATGAATCAACTTTTCGGAGAAGAATCTATCGTGGAGTCCAAAGATTTTCAAAAAACCGACCAGAATACCATCGACGCCTACTGTTTGTGGAAGGGCTCCAACGCAACCGCCGAACTGTTGATCCAGACCATCAGCAGAAATGTTCACGGCATGCGGTTGTTTTTTGAAAGGACTGATGGATAGTCAACTACTCCGATGGAGCCAAGTCAATGTATTTTTGATAAATCTCATTCAGTCCGGTCTGCAAATGAACCAGCTCTATCCCCGATACTTTCAGATAATCAAGGGCATATCCTTTCCGGTAAGGCTCATAATAAATCACCTTTTTAATCCCCGTTGCAATGATCAGTTTGGCGCAATCAATACACGGACTCATGGTAACGTATAAAGTGCCTCCTTCGAGAGGAATACCAACTCTGGCAGCATAAGCAATGGCATTTTGTTCGGCGTGAATGGTTCGAATGCAGCCTCCCCTTTCAGTGTCCTTGATACAACCGTATTGATCACATTGGGCTAATTTTGAAGGCGCCCCGTTGTAACCGATTGAAACAATTCGGGTATCCTTTGTGATAACAGCACCGATTCTGCCACGAAGGCATGTGCTTCTCAAGGCGACAATTTGGGCAATCGACATGTACATTTCATCATACGAAGGCCTCGGAAAACCGTCTTCCGGTTTTCCGAGAAGGTGGTACTCTAACTGTTCATATTTTTCAATCAACGAATCAAATTGATCTGTCATCATATCATTTTATTCTGTTATGTTAGGGTTCGCTTGGTGTACAAACTCTTTTCCCTTAACAACAAACTGTCCACCGCAAATGGTCGAGTCTACTTTACCCCTTAGCATCAAACCATCATAAGGTGTATAATCGGTATTCATATGCATCTCTTCCAAATTCACCTTCCACGCATAATTTGGATCATAGATCATGATATCTGCATCAGAACCGGGCAACAACGTTCCCTTAAGGGGATAATATCCAAATATCTTTGCAGGCATGGTGCTAAACAGGCTGGTTAAATCCTCCACCGTAATCCCGTCGTTTTCCAGCATCATCACATTGTATAATAGCGGGAAACTTAATTCTACACCCGGCAAACCGTTTGGCATATTTAAATAATCTTCCTTGTACTTTTCTTTTACATAAGATGGGAAAGGACAATGATCGGAACCAATGGTGTTGATAAGCCCTTCAACCAACGATCTCCTTAAAAGCCTTCTTTCTTCTTCACTTCTAAGAGGAGGACAAACGGTGTAAAGATGAGATTGTTCGCCTAACAAATAGGTGTCATTCAAATACAGGTATTGTGGACATGTTTCGAGAAAGATCTGTTTACCCAGTTGTTTTCCAAAGCACTCATTCACCCGTTTCACCGTTTCTCCGCTTGAAACATGGGCAATGTACACCTTGCTGTCGGTATCAACGGTAAGCTGACAAACTCTTAGAACGGCTTCTTTTTCAGTGAAAGAGTTGTGGATTTTGTTGGCATGCGAGGGCAGCACTTTTCCCTTGGCTTCATACTCTTTTCTTTTGTATCTGATAATGGCATCATTCTCAGCATGAACCATCAACATTACCCGGGTCCCCCTAATAGCCTTTAACAGATCGTAGATATAACCATCATTTGTCATTCTGCCTGATTCACTATACGTGGTAAACAGCTTGATCGATCTCAATTTATTTCGAACAGCCAGCTCTACCAATTCAACCGGCGAGATCTGCGGATCGGCAACGGTTAAATGCAGCTGTGTATTTAAACAGGAATTCGAAGCCTCTGCTTTACGCTTATTCACGATATTTTGTAACTGATCACTATCGCCTGTAACCACATCGGTAAAATCAAATATGGTTGTGTATCCTCCAAAAGCGGCTGCTTTTGAACCGGAAACAAAATCATCTGCAGAACGGTGTTCACCCAAATCCAGTGCAAAATGGGCATGGGGCTCAATCAAACCGGGAAAGATATACATGTGTCCCGCATCATAAATCTCTTTGGTTTCCGGGATCATCATCTTCGCATCAACAATACTGGCTATTTTCCCATCTTTGATACAAACGTGAATCCGAAAACTCCTTGAACCCTGAACGACGGTCCCGTTTTGAATTACCAAATCGTATGCCGGTTGTTTTGGCATATTAAGGCCTCCCTCCCATGGTCAATGCCATAACGGATTTGGCTGTATGCAATCTGTTCTCGGCTTCGTCGTAAACAACGGACCATTTCCCATCGAGAACCTCATCGGTAACTTCACGGTTTCTATCCGCCGGCAACGCATGCATATAAATGGCATGCTTTTTAGCCATTTCCATCTTTTTTCGATCGCAAATCCAGTCTTTGTGTTTTGCCTGCTCCTCTCTGATAGCTGCTTCTGTCTCTCCCACGTAAAAACCGCCCCAATTCTTGGCAATGATCACGTCAGCATCTTGAAAGGCATCGGCCATATCATGAGATACCGCCAATTTCGTACCGGCTTGTTCAGCATTCTGTTTGGCTTGTTCCATAATCTCTGGCATTAAATTAAATCCTTCTGGATATGCCAACGTTACATCCATGCCGTATCTCGGAAACATCAGGATCTGAGACTGAGGAACTGACAGCGGTTTGAGATGACTTTCCGCATAGGCCCAGGAAATAACCACTTTCAATCCCCTCAGATTCCGTTCAAATTTCTCCTGAATGGTCATGGTATCGGCAAGAACCTGGAAGGGATGGTAAACATCATCTTGAAGATTTAAAAGCGGTGTTTTGGAGTGTTTTGCAATGGCGTTGAGATACTTGTTTCCTTCTCCATGCAAGCAATGTCGAATGGCAATACCATGTCCAAAACGGCTTAACACGATTGCGGTATCCCTCGCTGCCTCACCATGAGCAAGTTGCATATGAGCAGGAGCCAAAAAATGTGCATGGCCGCCCAGTTGCGTCATTCCGGCTTCTATAGAATTTCTCGTCCGAGTGGATTCATCGTAGAAAATCATGAATAGCGTTTTATCGGGAAGGTATCTGGTTGGTTCTCCAAGTGCAAATTTCTTTTTCAAATCATAGGATACATCCAGCATCAAGTCCAATTCATCTTTGCTAAAATCTTGAGTCGTTATAAAATCTCGATTTCTAAACATTATACCCATACCATACACTCCCTTGATCAATTTTAAAAAAAACAAAACACCCGGCAACCTAAAAAAAAGGTTGGAGAGGGTGTTTGATTATACCATTTATTTTATTAACCTTTCAATTGTACAGCTTGCTGCAAAATTTGATCTGCGGTTTGAACGGTTCTGGCGTTCAGCTGTATGGCTCGCTGATATTTAATGAGATTAACCATTTCTTTAGATATATCCACATTGGAAATCTCTAAGGCAAAAGGCACCAGGTTTCCTGACATCCCTTGACCGGGCTGAAAATAACCATAAAAATTAGTATCCGGAAGATTATCGTTGTCAAAAGAAATTTCATATAGCAATGGATCGGAAGCGGTTGACTTAAGAGCTTCAGATGATCTGAATCTTGCCAATGGAATATAGGCTAATCTTAGCTGGGCCTGATTGGAATAATTTCCCAATAAATAACCATCTGAACTAAACTCAATGTTTGTCAAATAACCTGCTCTTCTTCCCCCCTCCTGACTGGCAATTACATTTGAGATCAATGCCGTTCCAACAAGATCCTGTACGTCAAAACCCACCTCTGTAGTGGTTCCATCTGGATAGGTAAAAACAATACCATCCATCTGATCAACCAGGTTGCCTGATGAATCATAGATTGCAACGGAATCAACCTTTCCCGAGGCATCAAAGGTTAATCCGATTCTGTTGGTATCGCTGACATCGTATTCTCCGAGAAGCCCCTTTAAACCTATTTTCGAAATGTTTCCAGATACCGGAAAATCCGGGGTAATCAACCATTGATTGTATTCCACCTTTTCAAAAATGAATGGAACTCGGTCTTGGTATCCCTGATCTGAGAAAACATCCGTGTACGTTGAAACTTTCGGAGAAGAATAGTTTAAACTCTCGAGTAAATCCTCTTTCGAAATGTTAATGGTATTCGATCCACTCAGTGTAATGGCCAGGTTGTTAAGGGAATCGCCTGTGGAGGTAACCAAATCTCCGGTAGGGGAAAAAACAATCTTTTGGGAAACCGGAAAAATCCCGTCTATGGTGTTGCCGTGAATGTCTTTCACTGTAATGTTTATCTCATATTCTTCGTAATCGGTTCCCAGGTCACTATCCAGCATCGAGAAATCTCTACGTGTTTCCAAATATACCTCATATGGGTCTGAAAGATTATCTTGCAGACTGAGTTTGATTAATTTACTGGGACCAATTTGAATATCTATATTTCCTGTAAACGAAACTGACTCGGTTTTTTTCGATGAAATATTTTGTAATTTCTCCAACGTGATCGGTTCCAGCTTGCTTAAAAACTCCCCTTTTTTGATACGATCTGCTGCGATCATCTCAGCTTCACTGGGAATATTGTCTAATACGATATTGCCGTTTCCATCATCTTTTCCCAAAAACCCATATAATGACAAGCCAGTGCTTGTTTGAATGATATCGGGAAACATATTTTTTTCAAAATTACCTACTTTCGAAGCATACAACCTGCCTGAAAGAGAACCTTGATCTGCAGTATTCGGACCGACAAAGAAGAACCCATTACCCCCGATAGCCACATCACTGAAAACACCGGTATTCTCTATCAACCCAGGGGTCATGATGGTATCAATTGAAGAAAGATTTGTTCCCATACCCGGTCTGCTGATTGACCCATTGACAGGAGATGCATCGTTAACAAAAGTTTGGTTTTTCAACAGATATCTTTTTTCTGTAAATAGAGAACTAAAAGCTGTTCGCGAATATTTAAACCCGATGGTCTGTTGATTGGCAATATTGTTACCGGTGACATCGACTGCGCTTTGATATCCCATCAATCCGGTTAGCCCGGAATAAAGTGATCCGATCATTTACATCACATCCAATACTCTAAGTTTACCTCTTGAGACCGTTTACAGTCTGCAGCATATTATCAGCTGTTGTGATGGATTTTGAATTCAACTCGTATGCCCTCTGGGCAGAGATCATATTCACCATTTCCTGCACGGCGTTGACGTTAGACTTTTCTAAAAATCCCTGAGCCAACGTTGTATTAACCAAACCAAGATTGAGGGCGTTTACTTCACCACTTTGATCTGATTCTAAATATAAATTATCCCCGATGGACTTCAGTCCTTCAGGATTAGTAAAATCATATAGGGCTATCTGGCCGTAATTCACCCCTGCAGAATCGGTCACAAAGCCATCCTGAGTGATAATGAGATCATACACGGAAGCAACGCCATCCACACTGACCCCATCCACAGCATGACCCGCACTGGTATACAATGTACCATCCTTTTCATGAAAGGCACCATCTCTTGTATAAGCGGGCCCGCCATTATCCAAAATTACCCGAAAGAAACCCTGACCGTTAATCGCAACATCAAGTGGTCTTTCAGTTTTTTCGATATTTCCCTGTGTATACAATCTGGTTGTCCTCACTTCACGAACCCCTAAGCCGGTATATACAGGACCCTCGGATCCACTGATATCACTTTCGGGGCTCCCAGTCTGTTTTGCGTAAACATAGAACAAATCCGCAAATTCATTACGAGACTTTTTAAACCCCGTGGTATCTACATTCGCTAAATTATTCGCAATGGTATCCAATTTATGCTGTTGGGCATTCATTCCGGTAGCTGCACTATACATACCTGTAATCAAAATAACCCCTCCTGTTTAATTCTATTTTTTTATTGATTAAACTCTTCCTACTCTGTTAACAGCCGCATCAAGCAGCTGATCTTCAGTTGTGATTACCCTTTGTGTAATTTCAAAGTGTCTTTGTGCTGTTATCAGATTCAGCATTTCTCTGACAGCGTTGACATTTGCCCGTTCATAGGCACCCTGTATCACTTGAGATGTAAAATTCTGACCGGGCTCACCAGAGAAGGATGTTTGAGCATAGTAATTGTCCCCGACCTTTCTCAAACCCGTTTGTTCTTCAAATTCAACAACTGCTATCCGACCCGTCAACACACCATTTTGGGTAATGGCACCATTGGAAGAAACCCTCATTTGATCGGTTATCATAATCCTCTCATCGCTATCCGTCAGAAGGAAATTTCCCGAACCGTCCACAAGATAACCCTCATGATTTCGATGCCATTGTCCATTTCTTGTAAAATAACGGTCACCATCAGTGGTTTCAACCGTAAAAAAACCCTCTCCGTTCAGGGCAAAATCGTACTCCCTTCCTGTCTGGACGATAGACCCCTGGGAGAAATAAGTTTGGGATTCATCCAATACCACGCCGCTTTCCATCTTCCCGATGGCATATCGCTTTTGTTCATCGGTTAAAGATTCAGTCCTGAACATTTCCCGTTTTAAATAGGTGCTGAAAGCTAATGTGTCTTTCTTAAAACCGGCCGTTTCAACATTAGCAAGGTTATTCGCCGTGGTATTCACACGTGCTTCCTCAGCCAGCATGCCCATTGCAGCAGTGTATATGCCCCTAATCATCCCCTCACCTCATTCCCATTATTTAGCAGGTTGAACTTTTCTAGTTGATCCCGCTGAAGATCTGAAGAAATTAACTTAAATCCCCTTAAGATGTCCTCTCCAGGCGTATCACTTATTACAGCCGAAAAGCCTGTTTTCTCCTCAATCGCCCTGATAAACCAGTTCTCATTAATCGGCCCTCCCGTTAAACGAAGGCCTTTCTCTAAAAACTCTGCGCTCAAATCAGGCGATAACCGTTTAAAGACTTCTGTTATCATCCCCGAAAAACGGATCAGGCTTTCTTCCAAGAGGTGTTGGAAATACGCTCTTTCTATCGTTTTTTCAACAACTTCGCCAGTTACCTTGTTCCTTCCCTTCACCACCAAGTGTTGGTTCTCGGTATTGGAAAAGGCATCAAAAAGGATCTTTCTACCTATTTGAACACCTTCTTCAAAGCGAACTTTTTTAAGCATATCGGCAACCATTCTTTCAAAACCACCCTTTTGGGTATCGCCATAGAGCATCTTGCCATTGTTAAGCAAATAGGTATCAAAACGCCCGGCTCCTGTTTGAGTAATAAATTCAAAGCCAAACTTCCCCAACTGCTCGTAAATTGAAGTCAAGCAAAAGATATATTCCGGGATAAACAGCAAATCTGAAAAGTCAAGCGATTGTGCAACGAATAAATAAGCCCTTTGTTCGACATTGGTGGCAAAAGTGGGAATCGAAAAAACACCGTTAATCCTTGTTCTAAATCCCCTTTTATAATGATTCGCCAAGATGGTTTGCAATAGAATCAGAAGTGCATGATGATTTGCAATGGTACCATTTTTTATAGGATAGACAATTTTAATGTCTTGATTAAACGATGCTTCATGAACACTCGATCCATAAGCAACCACTTCGGCCTCATCGTTTAAGGCAATGATCGACGATCCATGATAAACCAAGCCATGACTGGAAGAAAATATTCTGATGTTCTCAGTTCCCAAATCAAAAAATAAAAAATCGTTCTTCAATTCTTATCACCACTATATCTTTCTATAACGGGGGCTTAAATTCCCAATACAATCAATGCTAATTTTATGATGCTCAACCCTGCCAAATTGACGAATCAATGCTTTTTGAGCTCGTTGATGATATAATTGATCCAGTTCTCAGGTGGTACTTGACTTTTTTTAAAAGCTTTAGTCAAAAAGCAGTACGGCATCGGGTTGAAATATCTAAGTTTTTAAATCGCCTCAAAAATCATACGAGTCTTTTTTTCACCCTTTGTGAACCTGCCAACGATCTGTTGAGAAAGTAAAATAACTTCGAGGTGAGACTTTTGTCAAAAGAATTGTATATTGGGGTTGGCGATGAAGTCATCAACGATTTCATCCATGACAGTCTGGTTGCCACAAATGAAAACATGGAAGCGTTCTCAGTAAAAGCTCATCAGCGTACACTGGAATTGTTTATCACAGGCAGTTTTAAACAATTAAAAGGAACCGTCAAATTTCAAATGTTTTTGGAAAACTTTTCACAAGATCTAAACTCACCCGAAACGATCGTTTTCACTGTAAAACCCATCGGGACACTTTCGAAAATGGCTTTCCCCAGTATTAAACTGTTCAAGGACAGGTTTGAACCCTTCTTTATTTTCCAAAAAGACATTTTAATCGTCAATCTCCATGCACTCATTAAAGAAAAAAAGCCAGAGTTTCTCTCCCTGTTAAATCGCTATCAATTGAAACAACTCACCATAGAAACCGGCATGATCATGGTCAATCTGATAAAAAATCAATAAATCTATTGTTTATTAGCTTTTTTTATGTTATAATGAAATAAATTTCTCTTCATTTTATTCTAACAAAGGAGGTGATGATCGATTCCGAGTCATTATTTCCAGCAATGATTATCAAGATTATGATGATGAAAAAAACAACCATTACAACGGCAATGATAGAATTGATCTCCAATGGGTATCCAAAAGCTGAGATCTTTGCACGGCTGATTCAGCAGTATGGTCTGCAGTACCACAATCTCATTTCACAAGTGATTCATTTCGAATACGACTATCTCAGGAAAAAACATGACCCAGAAATGGTTATCCGAAGAGAAATCAGCGAGTTGTTACAAAGCCATAAAACAAAAGCGGAGATTTATCAACATTTATACGAAAAACACGGCAATCAAGCTGATTCGTTGATCGCAACCACTTTGGAAAAAGACTATGACACATTGAAAGGAGAACAAAAGGAAGTTCAGAAAGTCTTTGAGTCAGCGGATAAAATAGATTATACTCTCTTCTTTAACCTTGATGAGAAATTAAAAGTTACGAATAAAGAAAGATTTGATTATCAGCTTCAAAAAGAGTTCATTGTGAACCAAAGAGCCTTGATCGGAGAAGTAGAAATCAAACACGGGAAATTATTCATTGGTGCTTATTCCTTTGAAGAAAATTTGGTTTTAACTTTTTTCAACTTCATTACGGTTTTAAATTCAATTTTTAAAGACTATTTTGTATTGACTTTATCACATATTCTTTCGGTTGAATTATTAAAAAAAATCAACTGTACCCAATCCCTTGAATTCGAATCAATCATCCATATCAAGGACATTGCACTAACCTGCTGTAAACCATCGAACTCAAACGATCAGCAAGATCAGTATTTGCTGGATGTTTTTTATAGTGTTGATTCAGAAATGCTCAGCATGACCGTTATTGCGAAAAAACCTTAAGAAAAAACTGATAAACAGGCGTGATACTGAAGAATATCACGCCTGTGAATCGTTAAAACCTAAGCCAAATACGGATCTGGAAATTCGGATTAATCTGTATTTGAGGTTGATTTGGATTAACTTGGATCATGGGTTGTTGGGGTTGTGGCATCGCCCATATACTGCCTTGTCCGTAAGAATCCAAAACCACCGAAATCAAGGTCCAGCTGTTCCATTGTGGCCGGTAAAGTCTTAGAATGATGTTAGACAAATACGGAGCCGAGTTGATAAAATTCAGCATGGTTGTGTAATTATTTGTCGGGGTATAGTGGTATTGATAATTGAACTGCGCCAACTGCCCCAACTGTTGGTTCAAAGAGTAATAAGGGTTTAAAGAGATCAAGGCTCCTTGATTCGGATTGTATTGATAACCCCAAATTTGACTGTTGGGCAACATAATCGCTTCACTGATAATGTCTCCCGGGAACAAGTAGCCATAAGCCGGATATCCCGGAGCGGTTTGTGTCACAGAAACACCACTCAAATACTGTCCGTTGACATAGCCGTTGTAATTTTGGAGTTGCACCCCTAATCTAACTGAAAACGCAACAGTGACTATTAAGGTTATTAAAACCAATAGCAAGAAAAGCTTCCTCATGGTATCACCCACTTTCTTTATCGTCCTTCAGTGACCCAACCGCCACCGCCACCGCCGGCTTCTACTGTAAATGATTGCGATCCGGAAATATACCACCAACTATGTCCTGAGGGAAACTGCAAATACAAACCATTGCTCATGTTTTTCACCCTCAGATAATAGCCCGGTTCACCAGATATTGAATTAGTTGCATTCCACCAACTGCCGACTGTGGTTTGTCTGACGATCCAATCAAAAATAAGATCATCGTGAATCTCAAGAAGTAACTGAACACCAGACTGGTTCGTAACGGTTATCGTGTATAAACCGGGCCCCGGCCCTGGTGAAACAACACAACTTGCCGCCATAAAACTGATGGACACAAAAACAATGACACTGACCAACAAAATTGTCAACAATGCCTTTTTCATAACAACCACTCCCTTCTCATTAAGATTAACCTCATTGATTGTCAATTTCATCCAAAATCTTGAGATAATTCTCATACCTGCTCATTAGAATCTTGCCTTCCTCAACGGCTTCTTTCACTGCGCAACCGGGTTCAGCGATATGGGAGCAATTTTCAAAGGAACACATTGAAGAATAATCAATTAAATCCGGCATTAAAAATCGGATATTCTCACTGTCAAAATCTTTTAAATCGAGAAAGGCAAATCCCGGTGTGTCTGCAATCAAACCTGTTTCACCTATACCCAGTAACTCCGTGTAGGTAGTGGTATGTTTTCCCCTTACCAGCTGCTGGGACAGATCACCTTCCCTTAATTTCAACCCCGGTTCGATGGCGTTTAATAAACTGCTTTTTCCCACGCCCGACATACCGGCCATGGTGGAGATCTTTCCGTTAAACACTCGCTTTAAGAGGTCTATGCCTTGAGCTGTTTTCGCACTGGTCTGAATGCAGGTATGGTATTTTGAATAATAAGCCATCAATTTGTCCTGATTGATTTTTGCTTTTGAATCCAGTAAATCCAGTTTGTTAAAAACAAGAACACTTTCAATTTCCTGTAATTCTGCCATAATCAAAAACTTGTCCAAAGTGATAAGCGAGATAGGGGGGTGTGATATGGTTAAGACGAGGATTACTTGATCGATATTCGCAATCCTTGGTCGATTCAGCTCATTTTTTCTGGGCAGAATATTCTCTATTCTCCCCTTCATATCGTCAAATCCGATATATTCAACGATATCGCCCACAATAGGTCTGATTCCCTGCTGTTTGAATTTTCCTCGTAAAGTGCACGTATATCTTTTTCTGCTCAAGGTATCGATCACATCCAGCATATTTGAATGAAACCGAACGACTATAGCCTGACGCCTATCCATTCATCACTTCCTTCTTCTTTCATTATCCCCATCATCACCAAATCCTGTATTCTTCCATCCTCAAATCGCACCGCTTCTTTTCTGACCCCTTCCACCTGAAATCCGTACCGTTCATACAATCGGATTGCCCGTTGATTGGAATGCATCACAAAAAGCGTCATCCTTCTTATTACTTTGTTTTTTTCTCCCCATCGCATGAGATTTTCAACCAGTTTCGAACCGATTCCCCGGCCAAAATAATCTTTGTGAACGGATAAACCAAACTCGCCATCGTGTTTGTCTCTGGCTCTCGTTCCTCCGACAAAATTCAGAATTCCTACAACCTTTTTGTTTTGCACCGCAACCAAGAACACACAGTTTTCACGTTCCGCATGAAGTCGGATCATCTGTTTCTCATGGGCTATATCCAAATTCATCTCTGCCGTTCTTGAAATCATGTAACGATAATGATCCTGATTATCCTTGATGTACTCAATAATGGCTTTTGCATCGGCTTGTTCAGCCTCTCTGACAATAAACGGTTCATCTCTTTGCATGGAAGCCTTAGACCTTTAAATGGTCCCTGATCATCATTTCATCTACTCGACCGTAAATCATGGCATGATAACCGTTATCCTGTTGATAATGCTTGCGGATATAGGCGCTATCCAAATGAAAGGCCTCGATTTGATTGGTGGTGATGATACGGCAGTTGAGAACGATTTTTGCCTCATCGATGACGGCATATCGGTCTTTCGTGACAGAATAATGAATAAGGCCTTTGGCAAATTTGTCTTCATTGTATCCGGAAACGGACCCGAAATAATTTAAGGCATCCTGATACCCATCATCGAAGAAATTTACACTGAACGTACCGGCATCATGAATGGCATGGATGGTGTATCGGTAAGGCCTGACTGCAGCGATGAAAAAGGGCTCGTTCCACATGTTGCCAAAAAAACCCCAAGCCACCGTCATGCCGGTTGCCCCCTTGTCTTCATCAATCGCAGTCAAAATGACTTGCCCATCGATGAGTTTTTTCATCATGTACTCAATTTTTGAGAGAAAAATCCCCTTATCCACAGGTTAATCGACCTCCTTTAATTTTTTTAAAAAATCACTCAAATCCTGTTTCAAATCCGCTTTGAATTCATAGGCTTTTTTCTTTTCCCTATCGTAAAAAGACATCTTGCTGCAGTGTAAAAACTGCCTTTTCAAACCCAAGGGTCTTAATCGATGGTTGATGTCCCTGTTTCCGTATTTATCGTCTCCAGCCACCGGGTATCCTGATTGGGCCAGATGCCTGCGTATTTGATGCTTTCTTCCGGTCTCGATCACAACACTTGCGAGTGTCAGCCACTGTACGGGTTCATCCTCAAGAACAAACGTACGTAAAGGATGGATCCTTGAGAGAGCCGGTTTTTCTTCAATAGGAAGCTCACAAATAAAATCATGATCTGCTTTGCCAACAAACAAAACGGTGTATTCTTTATAAACATCCTTCTTTGCAATCAAATGGGATAAGCTGCGGGCTAATGGCCTTTTTTTCGAGATCAGTAATACACCGGAGGTGTTTCTGTCTAATCTGTGAACCAGATATGGTTCAAATCGCCTTTGCCGGGCGTAATACATCAGTCCTTCGATCAAAGTGGCCCGGGTTTCTTCGCCCGTTCCAGGATGGACTGAAATACCGGCTTCTTTGTTGATCACCAACAGATCTGAATCTTCCATTATGATATCTAAGTCCATCGGAATGGCTTTGAGTTCTCTTTTCCCTGATGGCTTGCGTTGAATAAACACTTTGGTAGTTTTCTCACCCGGAAGCCAAACGCTCACCTCATCCCCCACCACAATCGACGCTGAAGGATCTTTTATTCGCTTCCCATTGAGCTTTACATCACCTTTTCTAATCATTTTATAAAGGGAGGCCATTTTCAATTCCTCAAACGATTTTCTTAAAAACTTATCCAATCTGTTGAAATAGGTTTCTTCTGTTACTTTAACAATCCGTTCCAATAGCCTCTCCCTTCTATTGTAAACAACTCAAATTGTGAGTCATTAAAACTGCTCGATAAACGGCAATTCTTATTCAAAACTGTACGATTTTTAATCAAGGTTCTGGGGTTTAAGGCCAGGAAAAACTCAATCACGTCTATGTTTGTTTGATTTTTTTCATTAACCCAGACCCCAAACCCTCTCCACTTCATAAGATCTGAACAGTAAATTTGAAAATCCGGGTTGTAAAAAATACTTGGTTATATTCACGCAACACTTGAGTTTATTAATAATAAAAATCCAGTTTAATCCCTTTCAACCCGTCAAACGCATCGTCGGAATAGGTTTCCAACAGGATTCCGTTAAAATAAGACTGTTTTTTAAAAAATGTTGAGGTGGGTAAAAAAGCCATATTCGTCTTGCGTTCACCGTTTATATTTTCTCTCAAGATTTCTCTCGCTGCCAAACCGTATTCATTTTCTTCAAACAGGATATCGGCCTTTGGAAACAATCGCTTGAAATGAACGCTGTTAACATAACTGTTTTTTTTACCTGACGACAATTTGTTTCTAGAAGTCACATGATCTTTAGCTGAAATGGCTGTTTTTGACAACTCTCTATTAAAATGGTCGATGAGTTGATTGATTGAATGGTATTTATTTTCGCTGATTGATTCACGAAATTGTTGATATTTTAGCAAAAGAGAGGATGAATCCTTCGCCTCATTAATTCTTCTCAACAAAAGAGTCAAGAGGGTATCCTGTATGCGTTTATCGTAATCAGAGCGCTTATAAGGAAAAGCAACCGTTTGAGCAGCTGCACTAACCATTTGGTATCCTCCCGATTTCACTGTTTGTTCTTATGAAACCATTATATCACTTTCTTGATCAATTTTCCCTCGTATCAGGTGTTTGACTGCAAAAATTGTTTGAAATCTCTTGCCAATTTCGCAATGGCATATAATATGACGATAAATTCCAAACGCCCTAAAAACATCCCCACGGTTTCGGTCCAAATAACCGCCATTGGAGCAGATGTGCTGGTAATCCCTAAAGAAAGACCCACCGTTGATAATGCAGAGGCATACTCGAAAGCCGAGGCCATGAAGGGGTTTCCATGCGCAACCAAAACGCCGACACCTATGACAAAATTTAACATATACAACGTGGTGAAGATGAGGATACTCTTTAATAATGCGCTATCGATTTTGAATTCGATGTTTCCTTTACAAGCTGAAGCGTATTTCACCGTTCCTTTGGGTAGAAAGAATTTTTCTATTTCAATCCAAATGGCCTTGAACACCACATATATTCTAAACAGCTTCAACCCACCTGAAGTAGAATCCATCATTCCACCAAAAATCATCAACAGCGTCAGCATGAAAAGGGGGAAATGCCCCCAAAGCTGTAAATCTGCCGTAGCAAAACCGGTTCCGGTCAACGCTGAAACTGCCTGAAACACACCATGCCTGACGGATTCACTCAAATTGGTGTAAATTGTGCCGAAAATCCCTCCGATGATCAAAGGAATAAATAAAATGAGGATAAATAAATACGTCCAAGGTTCGACATTTCTCTTTAATTGTCGAAAATCACCGGACCACAGTAAATAATGGATACCAAACCCGGTTGTACCCAGTGTCATCAAAACGATTGTAATCATTTCAACAGGAACGCTGTCGAATCCGCCGATGCTGGCATGGCTTGTAGAAAATCCTCCCGTCGCCAATGCCGTAAGAGCATGGTTAAAAGCATCGAAAGGATGCATACCTGCCAGGATATATGATACGATACCGGCAACAGCATATGAGAAATAGATCAGGAGGATAATTTTCGCAGATTTTTTGATATGCGGCTGCAGATTGTCTATGCGCCCTTCAGCAGTATAGACCCCCGAACTAACACCACCCCCGATAGAAGAAAGCATAATGATAGCAAACCCTGCACCACCGAAATATTGCATCAGACTTCTCCATACCAAGAACAGTTTCGAAATATTATCCTCATTAACAAGTGTTAAACCGGTAGTCGTCCATCCGCTGGTGCTTTCAAAAATGGCATGAGAAAGATTCAACATGTTGGAAAATACAAACGGGAGGGCTGAAAAAAAGACGGAGCCCAGCCAGACAAAAAAAATGATGATGGCACCTTCATGAATCGTTAATTGATTTCGTTGCGACCCCTTTCCAAAGAAAAACCAAAGGGTGTATCCCAGGATAAAAGAAATGGCTGCCGATTCGACAAAGTAAATGGCATTCGGAAATTCTTCTGGATAAAATAAGCAAAAAAGAACCGGTAGCAGCAAAATCAAGGCAAAACTCATAAACATCCAGCCCAAACTTCCCAAGATCATCCGGTACTGGCTTCGCAGGTAGCTCTTATATGCCACTTTAATCTTTCCCCGCTATAATCTTAACCGTTTTCGTTTGAACAGATGGCTTGCACATAATCGCCAGACGATCCCCTGTCTCTAAAACCGTTTCACCATGAGGGACTATCAATTCCTCGTCTCTGGTGATTGCTCCAATAATGGCTCCTTTTGGTAAGCCTAAATCTTTGAGCATAATGCCGTTGGCCGGAAAATCCTCTTCAACGGTTAATTGCAGAACCAACCCCTTGCCTTTCTCAAATGACATGATATTGGTCAGTCTGGAAGAAACCCGTTGCTCAATTAAGCCTGAAAGCATTTCGGTCATACTAATCACATTTTTTATCCCCAACTGATTGAAAACTTCCACGTTCTCCGGATCGTTAACAAGGGTGTACACGTTCATTACATTTAATACTCTTATACACAGCTGGGATATGATGAGATTGTCCTCATCCTGGGGTGTTAAAGCCAGCATAATATCATTTTCAAATATCTCGGCCCGCTGCAAAATCTCGATCTTACTGGCATCACCATTGATGATCAACGCTTTAATATCTCGGGCTAACTCTTCGCAAAACGGTTTGTCCTTGTTGATGATGACGACATTCGACCCTTTTGATATGAGCATCTTAGCCAAATTATAGGTAATCCTTCTACCACCGGCAAGTATGATTTTCATGCATCTTCCCCCAACAGTTCTTCAAAGGTTTCATTAAACATGATCTCAGCCAATAACATGGGAATAATGACCTGTACATTAATCTGTTTAAACAATTCCACATTGTCCGGATTGTATATCCTGGCAATGACATGGGGTGTTTGGTAAACTTCCTTCGCCACCTGAGAAACCATATAATTGATATTGTCGTTATTGGTTAACGCCAATACCATATCCGCTTTATCTATTTTGGCCTTTTTCAGTGACTCTATTTCTGTCGCATTTCCCGCTATGCTAAATCCGGTAAATTCCTGCGTTAAATGTTGAAAGCTGGATTCATTTTTATCCAATACGACAACACTATGCCCTTTATTGGACAAATTGGCTGCAATCTTGGAACCTAATCTCCCGCATCCAATGATGATGATGTACAAATTACTCTTTTTCGCCATTCTCTGCTTCCTCATTTTTAAGTTGATCATCAACCTTCTCTTGATTGGTCAGAATGTCTTCGATCATTTTTTTCGCCGGCTCATAACTTTCGTCAAGTGCAACCGAAGCCTTTAAATGCTTTAAAGCCTTGAGTTCGCTTCCCTCTTTCAGGCACTTCATCCCCATGAGATAATGGGGGATTGAAGATGAAGGATAGGACGCAAAAAGCATGGAAAGGTATTTTTCCGCTTCAACTAAGACATTTTGCTTGATGAGTCCTTTGATATACTGGGCCGTTTCTTTGATATCAATCTTTTTTTTCAGCATATCCTTCGCTGCTTTTTTAATTTCTTCTGGCGTAAAGGGTTTTGTGATGAAATCCATGATCCCTTTTTGAAAGCACTTGATGATGTTCTCCGCTTCCGTATAAGCGGACACAACAACTGTGGGAATATTCATCGCCTCTTCGTTCATGGCATCTAGTAAATCAAACCCGTCCATACCCGGCATTTTTAAATCAGTAAAGACTCCATCGTATTTTGTTTCAAATAACGCTTTTAAAGCTTCTTCGCCATTTGCAACCGTATCATATTGATACTCCAATTCTTCAATGGCCTTTTTAATCATATTGCGTATATGCAACTCATCATCAACAATTAAAAAAACAGGCATCTCCCAGCTCCTAAAAAAACAAAATTCAATATTGATTATATCATCATTATTGGTTTTTTTCTCAATCAAGTGCTTGTGTCCAACCGTTGAATAAACCGTATTTGTCCATTATTGAGATAGCCTTTGCATATTCTTCACGGGTTATCTTCCGGTTGATTGTCTCATATTCACCTGCGAGATGTACCGGAAAATATTGTGACATGAGGGAAATGCTGACCGAAGGAGATAATTCTTCTGCTATGAAAGCCATGGCTTCTTGTGTCCCCGATAGTTCATTCGGAAGTACCAAATGCCGTACTATCAAACCGGCAGACCCTTTCTGGCGGTACATCTCTCTGATTGCCCTTTGGGTGCAGGTCCAATAATCAGGCACGCCAGAGTATTTTAAACCAACTTCATCATCCGTATAGCGAATATCCGCCAAATAAACATCCACTATCCCTTCCATCAGCCGAAGAATTTCAACACATTCATAGCCGCTGGTATTGTAAACAACCGGTATCGTCAATCCCTTTTCGATCGCATAGATCAATGCTTCAACAATACTGATCAAGTGAGGGGAAGGAGTCACCAGATCCAAATTCGAGCATCCTTTTTCCTGCAAACTCAAAAATAAATCTCCCAGTGCTTCAACAGAATAGTATTTTCCGTTGTTTTTTTGACTGAATGCGAAATTTTGACAGTAAAGACACTTCATAGAACAGCCCGAAAAAAAAACAGCACCTGCACCGCTGCCTGTTATCAGAGGTGGTTCTTCACCCGTATGAACAACCGCATTGGTAAGTCTTGCCATGTTTGTCTGTTGACAGGCCCCTGTTGTCGTTTCACGATTCACACAACAAGCTCTTGGACATAGCCTGCACTCTTTTAAATTCTTCTTTATTTTATCCGCTATCTGCTGTAATCCCCCTGCATGATAGCTGGAAAGGTAAACCCCTTTTTCTGGCAGTGTCAGCATTTAGGTCCTCCTCTTCTAAAAAACACTCAATGATAACACAAAAAGCCCTCACTACTGTGAGGGCTTTTTGATTGTAAATTCATTTACTTTATTTTAATGAAATTTTTACAGGCGTGGTATTTGTCAAATTGTCGCTAACCGGGCAACGGGTTTCGATCGTCTCCAACCATTTTTGAAGGGTCTGATCGTCAGCATTTGAATCCACATCAATCGTTACACGAATATGCTGATAACCGGGTCTGACATTCTTTGATTTTCCCATGAATCCGGCCGGATCCAGTTCGCCCTCCAAATCAAAGGACAATGCGTTAATTGCAAAGCCCATTTCCTTCGCTACCATTTTACCTACAACATTCAAACAACCCGCTAAGGCTGCCAAAACGTATTCTACCGGATTTGCACCATCGTCTGTACCGCCCAAATTGGGTGGTTCATCAATAATCATCTTAAATTTTCCCGCTGTAACCGTTACTTTTGTGGGATTTTCACTTTCCGCATGCACTGAAAATTTTGCATTAGGCACTTCCATCAACTCCTGTTTTTATATTGTGTTATCATAGCAATTGACGGAAAGAAAAATAATTTTATTACACAATAATGAATGGTGATAAAATGATAATTTCAATTTGTTTGCTTGCAGCAGGTGAATCAAAGAGATTTAGAGGTGAAAAACTCATTCATCTTTACAAGAAAAAAAACCTTGTTGAACATGTATTAGATTTAATAAACTCTTTGAATAGCCATGACTCAATTCAATTTCGAAAACTCATCGTGACAAAACCAACGTTGATGAACTTTTTCCTTTCAACAGTTTCCAAACAATGGCTTGTCATTGAAAATGCAGGTTTTCGTTCGGGAATGTCCAGCTCTTTAAGAATAGCTGTTGCTCAGGCAAAAAAAAGCCAATCTGAGTTTATACTCCTTTTTCTAGCCGATATGCCAGACATTCAAAGTAATACTGTTCGAACTGTGTTGGATTTGATGACACAAAATCCCGATAAGATTATTCGTCCGGTATATCTTTCACAACCCGGTTTTCCGGTGGCTTTACCCAAAAGCTTATTTCAGGAATTATCTCAACTGGAAGGGGATTGTGGCGCAAAACCAGTGATAGAAAAGCATAAAGATCAACTCATTCTACATCAGACAAACGATATTGGCAGTATATTCGATATTGATAGAGATAATTGAAGTAATAAGGAGAATAAGAATAATAATTAAGTATTTTCATAATTATAGTCCTAATATCTCTTATTATAAGATTTGATAATATGAAGGATTTTTAGTATCATACATTTAGCACTTAAGGCACGAGAGTGCTAAAATTTAAGGAGGTGTCACGATGAGAATTAAACCGTTAGGTGACAGAGCTTTAATTAAACCTATTACTGAAGAGAAGAGAACAGAAGGGGGACTCGTTCTTCCCGATACAAGCAAAGAGAAGCCTCAAAAGGCTGAGGTAATCGCCATTGGCAAACTTGAAGATGTGGATTTAAACGTTGGTGACAGAATCATCTTCTCCAAATACGCCGGTACTGAAATCAAGATTGACGGTGAAGATTACATCTTAATTGATTCAGGCGACATTCTGGGCCTTATTGAAGGTTAAGAGTCGATAAACTCATTAAAGGAGGGAATATTGTATGGCAAAGATCATTAAATTTGATGAAGAAGCAAGAAGAAAATTGCAATCAGGTATGAATCAATTGGCAGATGCCGTAAGGGTTACACTTGGACCCAGAGGCAGAAATGTTGTTCTTGAAAAGAGTTGGGGGAGTCCCACAGTAACAAACGATGGCGTTTCAATCGCAAAAGAAATTGAATTGGAAGATAAATTCGAAAACTTGGGTGCCCAATTACTCAAAGAAGTTGCTTCAAAGACCAACGATGTAGCCGGTGATGGAACAACAACCGCAACGGTTCTCGCCAGTGCTATTGCTAAAGAAGGCATGAAAAACATCGCTGCCGGTACCAACCCGATGGTTATGAAAAGAGGTATAAAGGCTGGTGTTGACGCTGCAGTATCAAGTATCAAAAGCGCCAGTAAAAAAATTGAAAGCAAAGACGATATCGCTCATGTAGCCAGTATCAGCGCTAACAATGATGACGAAGTCGGTTCCTATATTGCAGAGGCAATGGATAAAGTCGGAGAAGATGGCGTTATCACTGTTGAAGATTCAAAAACAATGGATACTTTTGTAGACTTTGCAGAAGGCATGCAGTTTGACAGAGGCTACATCTCACCTTATTTTGTAACGGATACAGAAAAAATGGAAGTTGTTTTAAAAGAACCCTTAATCCTCATCACCGACAAAAAAGTAACAGCGATCAAGCCTATTGTTCCTTTATTGGAAAAAGTTGCCCAATCCGGCAGACCATTACTCATCATTGCTGAAGATGTTGAAGGTGAAGGCCTCACAACATTGGTATTAAATAAATTAAAGGGAACTTTGGATTCTTGTGCGGTCAAAGCACCTGGATTCGGAGACAGAAGAAAAGCCATGCTTCAGGATCTCGCCATCCTCACAGGCGGAACTGTTATCAGCGAAGAAGTTGGACTGACACTTGAAAATGCAACATTGGATGATTTGGGCCAAGCAAATGTCATCAGAATTAAAAAAGACGACACCATTATCATTGACGGCCATGGCAATCCCGAAGAAATCAAAGACAGAATCAACCAGATCAAGAAACAGATCGAAAATACCACCTCTGATTATGAGAAAGAAACTCTTCAAGAAAGAATGGCAAAACTCTCCGGAGGCGTTGCCGTAATCAAAGTTGGAGCCGCAACAGAAACGGAATTAAAAGAGAAAAAGCATCGTATTGAAGACGCTCTCAGCGCAACCAGAGCTGCTGTTGAAGAGGGTATCGTCCCCGGTGGCGGTGTAACACTTCTTAGAGCAAAGAAAGCGGTTGAAGCAGTAGCGGAAACCCTCTCAGTTCCTGAAGAAAAAATCGGTGCTTTAATCGTTGCCAGAGCATTAGAAGCACCAATCAGACAGATTGCTCTTAACGCTGGTGTTGACGGATCAATCATCATCGAAAAGATCAACAGCAACGATGATATAGAATTTGGATACGACGCCATGAAAAACCAATACAGAAACCTGGTTGATGCCGGCATCATCGATCCCACAAAAGTTACAAGAAGCGCATTACAGAACGCAGCATCCATTTCTGCCATGCTCCTCACAACAGAGGTACTGATCGCAGACAAACCACAGGAAAACGACAATGGTGGAATGCCTGGCGGTATGCCCGGTGGCGGAATGGGCGGAATGCCTGGAATGATGTAATCTATAAGTTTTAAAAGGCGGGTCTATCCCGCCTTTTTTTCATGCCATTTTCTAATCTGCAAAAACAAATTTCTTCTCCTCCCCTTTCAAAAAAACTCTGTTCTACTTTCCGGAATATTATCTCAATCGGCATTCCTACACCCATCAAGTGATGATATAATAATAAAAATTACTTGAGGAGTGAGTTTATGTTCAAACCTGAACAGATGAATCAGTTTTTTAATATCCGCGTGGATGGCTACGATGAACATATGAGGATGAACGTGGCCGGATTTGAAAAAATCTATACTGCCATCGCCAACCCCATTCCCAGCAGTCATGACTCCCTCAACATTCTGGATTTGGGTTGTGGAACCGGGCTGGAACTGGCTGCGATCTTTCAAAAAGCACCAAACGCCTTAATAACAGGCATCGATCTTTCAAAGGACATGCTGCGTAAACTGGAAGAGAAATATATCTCCAAAAAAACACAACTATCGTTAATCGTTGGCTCTTATCTTGAAACACCTTTTCCTAATCTCACTTACGACATTGTCCTTTCAGTGATGACACTGCATCATCTGACCTATAACGAGAAAAGCCATGTATATGATAACATCTATAAATCCCTTAAAAATGGCGGAATTTATATCGAAGGGGATTATGTAGTCGACCCGATTGAAGCTGCTCAAAGGTTTCAGCAATATAAAACAATAAAAGAAACTTACAACATTGAAGATATGCACAATTACCATGTGGATATTCCATTCACCAAGAAAACACAAATTGAATTATTTCATAAGGCCGGATTTCAGTCTGTGGATATCGAGGTCGAACTCGAAAACGCTTGCGTTTTCAGTTGCAAAAAAAACAACCTACCCCCGGAGGTTTAAAGATGTTCGAAAAGCATGAAGCAATAAAATCCAGATTTGAACAGAGAATCGATGAAATAGACGCCTTAAAGATAAAAAAAAGAATACGGGTTGACCAATGGCATTTTACACAGGCTGATACTCTTTTTCCACCGACATCTGGCTGGAAGCCTTGCCTGAGAGGACATCTTTGGGATAATACCGGTGAGAAACCCGTGTGGTTTGAAACGCAAGTGCAAATCCCCCAAAGGAGAGAACACGAATCGATTTTTTTCAACGCCTGGTTTGGTGGAGAAAGTATGTTATTTGTCGATGGCAAACCTTTTGGAGAACTCAATCCTTACCATCAACAGGTCAATGTAAATGCCTATACGGACAACCACACCCACACCTTATCCGTTCAAGTCGTCCCTCATTTGCTTTTCGGCGAGAAATCTCAGAAGAGGCAGATGGATCATTCTCATCTTCTTATCATTGACGAAAGAATAAGCCAATTTGTCCATCAGCTGAAAATAACTTTAGAAACAGCCTTTTACACAAAAGACTCTCTTCTCAGTGAAAGACTCTTTCTCCTATTAGAAAAAGTCCTCTCGAGAACACAAATCCCAAGAAACTCCGAAATATACACAGACTCACTGATGGATAACCCTTCATTGAGTCAATATATCCAAAAAAAATACATCAGCGAAACCCTTGATTATTCTCAAGGTCATCTGTTCAGTTCTGATTTTTCTGATAAGCTGGAACTAGCTCAAAAAGAGTTAACTGAGAGCTTAAAGGCTTTATGTAAGGATTTTCCTTCCTTGGGAACCCTTTCAGCTGTAGGCCATGCTCATATCGATTATGCCTGGCTGTGGCCTATCTCTGAGACAAAAAGGAAGATTCCACGGACTTTTTCAAATGCAATCCAGATGTGCGGGCGATATGACCATTTTATCTTTGCCCAATCATCGGCTCAAATGTACAAAGATATTGCCGAGGACTACCCAGAAATCATGAGTCAGATTAAAGAACTCCAAAAAAAAGGGCAATGGGAGCCGGTAGGCGGAGCGTGGGTGGAACACGATTGCAATATCCCTTCACCTGAATCCCTGATCAGGCAAGTCTATTACGGTCAAAAATTCTTTAAAGAACTATTTGGTTCGTATAACAAAGTAGCGTGGTTACCAGATGTATTCGGATTCCCTTGGACACTACCACAGATCCTCAAAGATGCTGGAATGGATTATTTTTTCACCACCAAGCTAACCTGGAACGAGAAGAATCCCTTTCCACATGATGTGATGATTTGGCGTGGACTGGATGGTTCTGAAGTGTTGTATCGCAGCTTTAAAAATCACGAAGGATATAATGCCCGTCTAAATCCTCAAACGCTGTTTGAAAACTGGAATCAGTATCGGGAAAAAGCCAAAATCCCCCTTGGTTTTATCACCTTTGGCTATGGTGACGGTGGCGGCGGGCCTTCCGATGAGATGATGGAAAATTATCAACACCTTCAAACAATGCCTGGATTGCCGAAGGTTGAAATCATGACCGCTCATGATCACTTTGAAAAAACCCGAGAGGCCGTTGATCAAATGGAAACTTGGGATGATGAACTATACCTTGAATTTCACAGAGGCTGCTACACCACTCAGGCACGAACAAAAAAGTTGCATAAAAAAGCAGAAGACTCTTTGATCCAGTTGGAAATGATGCAATCCATCCTGAAAGAGAGTTCAGAATGCCCTCCGGAGAGTTTAGTCTCTGTGACGGCCGATAAAAATGAGGTAAATGTACTTTGGCAAACCCTTCTTAAAAATGAATTTCACGACATCCTGCCGGGCTCGTCTATTTCTCAGGTCTATGAAAGAGCCGAACAGGAATTAGGTGATGTTTGTCTACAAGCCGGAAATCACCTGAGCAATTTACTTGATGAAAACGCCACTGATCAAGGGGAATATCTGAGTATTTTCAATCCATGCGAGTATGAAAGACACACCACATTCCAATTGAAACTTCCAGACGCCTGGTTGTTAAAAGGGCCAAACGGCGAAACATTAGTCCCTTATCAAACCCATAACGGTCATTTTCTATATCATTACACTCAACCCATCAGACCTTTTTCTACATTCGTCTTCCATAAAGAAAAGATTGTTCAGGCAGTACAAGAAGTAACGGATCATTCATTAACAACAGAAACACCATTTTACCAAGCACACATCACAAATACCGGCGCTATACAAGTATACGATAAAGTATCCCAAAGATTTCTTTTCAAAGATTCTGGCAATCATCTCAAAATGTACGAAGATGTTCCCATGTTTTGGGATGCCTGGGACATCGCCTGTCATTATGAATCCTATGAGTGTCCTTTATCCCCATGCAATCTTAATGTTATTGAATCCAATGCAATTCGAAAAGTTATACAAGTTACATATAGGGTTGATGACACTCAGATGATTCAACGGTATCTTTTCAACTACTACGATCAAACCATCACCGTTGAAAATGAGATTGACTGGCATCACAGAAGAATGCTTTTGAAGGCTGAATTTGACACAACGGTTCTTTGCAGAAGGGCTGCTTTCGATCTGGGAGCGGGGTATATCTTTAGAAACACACATAAAAACACCGATATGGAAAAAGCGAGATTCGAGGTACCCGGTCACCGCTGGGTGGATTTATCCGAAAGAGATTTCGGGGTGGCCATTCTCAATGATTGCAAATACGGTTATTCTTCCAATCAGTCTGAAGTAGCCTTAACCCTTTTAAGATCACCCATCAATCCCATGGTTTTTGCGGATGAAGGAAAGCACCGCTTTAGCTATGCCATTCGTTCTCATCTTGGATCCGATTTACTCCCTACCATCCAGAGTGCCAGAAAACTGAATCGAAAACTGTTGGCTTATAACGGGAAAATAGATAAACTGGAGCATTTCGGATTATCTTTTGCGGTTGATCATCTGCATCTGATGTGTCTGAAGCGGGATGAGAAAGGTCGACTGGTATTGAGAATTAGTGAAGTGGCGGGATCCAGGGGAACAACACAAATCCAAATAAACGGCATCGATATTCAAGAAGTTTATCGGGCAAATTTATTGGAGGAAATCTTAGAAAAACTGCCGATTCTCTCCAACAACTCTTTTGAGCTGAAATATGAACCGTTTAAGATTTACACTCTCATCATCAGTTGAAAAAGGCAGGAGATTTTTTTGAGACTATTCAATATTTTAGATTGCAAGTTCAGGGGGCACAAAAAGGAATATATTCTGCAATCACTCATAACAGTGGGAATTGTAGCCGTCGTGTTGTTGTTCTTGGATTTATTGGCGGACGGCATCGTTGTGGCTTCCATTGGGGCCAGTTCAACCATCGCCTTTGGTAATCCTCACGATAAAACCGCCGGTCCCCGGTATTTGATCGGCGGTTACATGTTCGGCGTGATCAGTGGCGCAGCTTGCGCCGGACTTGTTTTTCTGATCCACGAACTATTTCCTGGCGTGAATTCGGATACGACAATGGCTCTATTAGGAGCCTTTTCGGTTGGTTTGACCATGTTTCTCATGGTCATCACCAACACCGAACATCCACCCGCTTCAGCCTTAGCGTTGGGTCTGACCTTAGATGGATTCTGTCCCACCGCTGCATCGGTAGCCATTATCGGTATTTCATCAATTTCGCTGATTCAGCGCTTGTTGAAGAAGCATTTAGTGGATCTGTATTAACCTTTCTTTTCCAGAGCATTGAGCCCTCTCTTTAAAAACACGCCCAATAACTCTTTTCTATATTCTCCGGATAACCCAAAGCCATCTGACAATGTCGCATTTTCAGTCATTTCCAGGATTGAGGACAAATGAGCTTGTATTTCACTGACCTTAAGGCCGTTTAAAATACCTTCAACCTCTTGCAACCTTTTTGCATATCCGGGAGCTGCTCCATAAGCCATTCCGCTTTCACAGATCAAGTCTTCCTCCAAGTGAACACACAGACAATAGTTTAACTGAGAAACATCGTAATCAGTTCTTGAAAGATGTTGAAAATGACTAAAATTGAATTTTTTTTCTATCCTCACACCCAACACAACAGCTGGTTCTTTTGATTGAAGGTACTCACCGATGGAGGTATAAAACGCCTGCTCGCCGTTATACAGCTGTACCTGAGCTTTGTAAGCAACCAAAGCGGTTAGGATGTCTGACCAACCGTATTTCTGGGCAATGGAACCCGACAGGGTCGCCATGTTTCTGATCTGATTCGTTCCCACTATTGAAAACACCCGAGTCAAATCATGTGTTTTTAAAGCATTGATTATCTGGTTAATGGTCATGCCACCGCCGATAAACAGAGCATCCGGTGTCTCTTCAACCATTTTAGGCAGGACAGCGTTAATATCCAGAATCACTTGTGTTCTTTCATCTTCCCTCAAGGCCGTTGACAATCCGCCTGATGAAAATAAAGTGTGTTCCGGATTTTTTTGATAAAGATCCCAAGCCTCTTTAAGACTTTTCGGTCTCAAGTACTCCTTTAGGTTTAGCAGCATTCAAACTCCCTCCTTCAAATTGAATCTGATGATCAGGTATGTATTCATCAATCAGCCGCTTTAATTGCAATTGCTCTTTTTCAACGGAAAATCGATAGAGTTTTTCCATTAACAACGCCATCTCATCGGCAGTGTATTTCTCATTCTCAATCACTCTGAAAATCTTTGGATGCTTGGTGGATAAGGCTTTTTCCATCTCCAAAAATAACTCCTCATAGAGCTTTTCCCCAGGCCTGATACCGGTGTATTCAATCTCGATGTCTTGACCGGGAATCAACCCCGCTAACAGAATCATGTTTTCAACCAAATCTTTTATGTAGATCTGCTCTCCCATATCCAAAATAAATAGATCCCCGTTGTTCATAAAACTTGATGCCTGTAATACCAGTGATGAGGCTTCCGGTATGGTCATAAAAAAGCGGCGCATATTTTTATCCGTAACCGTTACAGGGCCACCTGTTTTGATTTGTTCTTTGAATTTAGGAATAACACTTCCCCTACTCCCCAGTACATTGCCAAAACGAACGACGGAAAACTTTGTTTTCGTTCCGGTCTTTGCCAACGCCCGAATATACATTTCAGCCAATCTTTTTGACAAACCCATAATGGAAGTGGGATTGACCGCTTTATCGGTGGAAATCAGCGTGAACCGCTGCGTTCCATAGGCCAAACATACATCCACCAATGTTTTCGTACCCAAAGAATTGACTCTAAATGCCTCTGAGGGATTCTCTTCCATCAGCGGTACATGTTTGTGAGCCGCACAATGATAGACAACCTGAGGAGAGAATTCCTCAAAAACAGAAACCAGCCGTTGTCTGTCGGTAATATCACCGATAATCCGGGTATACTCGACTTGATATTCCTCCAACAACGGGAGAAATTTTGATGTGGCATAGTAGATGCTGTTCTCTCCCCGTCCAAATGCGATGACTCTTTTGGGTCTCATGGCAATCAGCTGGCGGGTAATCTCGCTGCCGATGCTGCCACCGGCTCCTGTAACCAGGATAACCTTGTCTCGATTAGCTTCCTCAATTTCACTCAAATCCAATCGAACAGGTTCTCTTCCCAATAAATCTTCTATGGCAACTTCACGTATCTGATTGGCTGCAATTTTGTTGTCCATGATTTCGCTGATGGAAGGTAAAACTTTCATTTTAACCTTTTTTAAATCGATTTTGGAAGTGATTCTTTTCATCAATGTCGAACTCGCACTGGGTATGGCCACCACGATTTCTTCCAGTTTTTTTTCGGAGATGATCTGATCCAAACACGAAATAGGCCCCGATACGTCAATACCCCTGACCTTTCTACCGATTTTTCGTTTGGAATCATCAATAAAAAGTACAACATTTTTATCCGATTTACTCTTTTTCATATCCTCGAGGAGCAGTATCCCTGCTTCGCCGGCACCAACAATGCCGACTCTTTTTTTCATTTGACCTTTATCTTCCCTTCTTTCACCTTCATGAATAAACCAACTCCACCAAATCCGGCTTAACAGTACAACCAATGCCGCTCCCAAAAACTGCATGATCCCAACCGAACGGGGCATCACCGTGGGAAAGATCAAATCAATCAAAAGATTCATGAAATAGGCCACAATCGTTGCTTTAAATATCAACACCACTTCGTTGTTGCTCATATAGGCCCAAACAACTTTATAAATTCCAAACAAGAAGAAAGCGATCACTCCTATTATGGAAGCAATCAAAACCGCCGGAGAAAACTGAATGATGGAGTCAAAATCCCAGCCAAATCGAATAAACAAGGATATGATCCCCGCCAATAAAAAGATTACAAAGTCAACAAAAAAAAGGCAGAAGCGCCTGAGCATTTACCGTTCACCACCTGGTTGTCAATTCGACTTTATCTGAAAATTGCAATAATGCGTATTTATCCAGCAAATCCCTTTTGTCCTTTGTCAGATAGACCCTGACAATTTGAACCAATTGTCCGGAAACCGATTGGTAAAAAGGATTTGATTTGAGAAAACTTTCAAAATCAATCAACCTGACATGTTCTGCATTCGGACCAGTCTTATGTTCTCCGGTTCTTAAGTATACTTCGTTAACCAAAAATTCATTGGGATGAGCCAGAGTCAACTTATAGGGTGTATCGATTTTGAAATACTCCTTGGGATGGTCTAGTATCATTTTTAGTTCTTTTCGGTCATTCTCGTCAATCCGTTGTTCATTCGGCAGGCCCTCTTGTAGATTCAGTAAACCGGCAATTCGCTGCTTGATTGTTTCTATGCGTTCTTCGCCTACACTCATAGCCACACTTGTGGGATCCATGCCCGTGATACTAAAAGATAGTTCGATGATACTTTTCCACAATCTTCTTTCTTTATAATCCGTCATGATTTGAAATGCTTCCTGTATCTTTTTTCTCTGTTGATCTTCATATTGTTCGATCTGTTTAAACTTTTCCAGAATACTGAAGTAAAGCCAATCTTCAGTTAATTCGCAGAATTTTGAGTAATCGTTGATATAGTTTTCAATGGATAGAAAATCGTATGACAGATCCAGAACACGTTGAATCATTAAATCAGCCGCTCGTGCTGTTTTGTGAAAATAAACATTCTTATACATCATGAATCTTCCGAACAACACCCGATAAATGCTATCAATAATCTTGGCGTCGTAAGTCAAGCGCTTCAAGCCATCTTTCTCAATCAGTCTGGAACTGCGAATAATCCTCTGTAAATCAACCGTTCCATATTCCGGTGTTCCGCAAAAATACGAATCTCTCAAAATAAAATCTATACGATCTGCCCCTAAAGGACCTTGAATGATGTTAAAATCGGCTGATCCTTCTACTTCGCCTTCAAAAACCTCACACAGGCGTTTCATTAATTCCAGAAACATGTCTTGTATTTCATCCCCTTCTGAAACTGGCTGACCGAGAATATCCTGCAACTCCTCTTTCACGTTCTGCTTCCATACCGCTTTCATGGATTTCTCATAAACCCGTTTCATCTCCTGAGGCATTAACTCGATTAATAACTGTTTTCTTTGATCATCATGGCCGTTTTTCAAACCCGCCTTTTTATAAGCCACATCATCGAACTGATGGCTATAGGGTCCATGACCAATATCATGCATCAGACCTGCCAATCTCAACAATCTGTTTTGCGTTTTCGATAACTTTAAGTGATCCGCATACATTCCTGAAAGATGCATAACCCCTAATGAATGAAGAAATCTGGTATGCGTAGCCCCGGGGTACACGCGTTCTGCCCCCCCTAACTGAGAAATCTCTCTGAGTCGCTGCATGGGTCTTGAATCAACGCATAAAATCTCAAGAGGCGATAAAATGATCTCTCCGTAAACCGGATCTCTTGACACCCTGGTTTTGTATTCATTCATTATGATTTCCCCCATTCTTTGACGGTTCTTAATTCTGAAGTACCAGACATTCCTCCGAATACTCCAGAACCCCGTTTTCCAAAATGATTCTCACCGTCATTGTGTATTTACCAGGCTCTTGAAAACGGATGGTTCGCCATTGTGTGGAATCAAAGACCACCTTTTTCGAGTAGGCTGGAATAAAGATGTTGATATCCTGTTCGTCATATTTTGTATATCGGTACACTGTGGCATTCTCTTTGACGATTTCAAATATAAAGCCCTTAACCCGCTCATAAATATTCCGATCCTCATCGTTGGCTATTAGAATCTGTGCTTCGTAATTCTGATCAACACCAATCACCTTCATGGTATACGGCAGGATTCTTAGTGTTTTGATCGTGTTCATTTTTGTTATGTTGTTTACCCCGAGCGTCTGCTGGTCTTCGTACAAATCATCGTTTAAAAAAAAGGAGGTTTTCAGTTGATAGATACCCTCTTGGGCCGGAGCCTGAAGACTTCCCAGCTTAATATCCAATTTTTCTCCTGCAAGAACCTCATATTCTCCCATGGCCTCTTCATTCTCATTGATACTTCCAAGAATCTGATCCTGTAGCGTGTTTTCGGAGGGGCTGAGAACGACTCGATAGGTCCCTAAAAGAAAATTTACACCGTCGGGAGAATTGTTAACAATTGTCAGGTAAACGGGCATTTCCTGAGAAGGTAAACTGTAATCGTTGTAAAGGTTTAGATTTGTCTGAACATTTTCAAATACATTAAATTCTTTTACCAGTTCAATATCCTTTTCATCGACGACAAAGCGGGCATGAATGGTATAAGTTCCGGGTTTTAACGTCATATTGGGATTTTCCCGCCTGAAATCGTAAACATCTCTTGAATCAAAGGCGTCCATACTAATGGTCGTTTCAATGGGAAAAGTGAAATTGAAAATCCGATCTGCATTCTCAGAGCTGATATAAAAACGAAAGTCTTTAAACGAAAAAGACTTTTGGTTCTTTTCAATGTTTGAAACCCTGATCTTTATTTCACTCTCACTACCATACTCATAATCTGAAGCAGCAACGATCTTAAAAACAAAAGGATGAACAGTTTTAATGTAATCGGGTAGATATTCGGACCGATTGTTATAGATGACAAAAAAAAGAGCGACGCCAGCAATTAATAGACCACTGATGGCAATCAGGACAAAAGCCGTCCTCCGGTTCTTATTGTATTTTGAAGTCCGGTCCCGGTTTTTCTCTTTTAATTCTTCAAGGAGCTTTTCAGGGGATTTTGAATGGTATTGAATCTCCTTGGATTCAAAATCGACTTTCCCATGATTCTTTGAATGGAACCCCTCATCAGGCATTGATGGCCACCCTTTTGATTTCATCGATGGTCGTTTCACCGTGGAGAGCTTTGATGATACCATCTTCAAACATGGTTCTCATTCCTGATTTTCTGGCAATGGATTCAATTTGACTTTCGGGAGCTTTTTCATTCATTAACTGTCTGATTTTTTTATCGACAATCAACACCTCATGGATCCCTGTTCTTCCTTTATAACCCGTTTTTCTGCAGGATTGACACCCAGAGCCTGTATATTCATAATAGTCTTGTTCGTTCGGCAAGAGCAATTTAGCCATCTCTTTGAATTCAGCATTATGAAGCGGTTCTTTCTTTTTGCATTCCGGACAAATGGTTCTGATCAATCTTTGCCCCATAACACCTAAGAGTGATACTCCCAAAAGATCCGGTTCAATTCCAAGGTTTAACAACCGGCTAACTGCAGCGGATGCCGTATTCGTATGCAGTGTGCTGAGCACCAAATGACCTGTCATAGAAGCTTCTATGGCTAATTGCGCCGTTTCTTTGTCTCGAATTTCACCGACCATGATGATATCCGGGTCTTGTCTGAGGATTGCTCTGAGGAATCGGGCAAAATTCAGACCGATCTCAGCATGTGTTTGACATTGATTGACTCCAGAAATACTATATTCTACGGGGTCTTCAACCGTAACGATGTTATGTGTGACGTTTTTCAAATGGTTGATGACACCAACCAAGGTAGTGGATTTACCACTTCCGGTAGGCCCGGTGACCAGTATAATGCCATAAGGAAAATTCAGCAAGTATTCAAGACGGGAATAATTATAATCTGAAAAGCCTAAATCAGTCAGTCGTTTGTTGGAATTGGAAACCTTTAACAACCTTAATACGACTTTTTCGCCATTCACTGTGGGCATGGTGGACACACGGAAATCATATTGTTCACCTTTATTTTTAAGATAAAACTTCCCATCTTGAGGTAATCTTCTTTCCGCAATATCCAAATCGGAGAGTATTTTGATTCTGGAAATAACCGAATGGTGCATTTTAGCGGGGTATTCAGCGATTTTCCTCAACATACCGTCCACTCTGTACCTCACCCTCACCAACTTTGCATACGGCTCGATGTGTATATCACTGACATCTTGTTCAATTGCTTGGAGAATAATCTGATTGACCAATTTGATGATAGGACCCGAACTCTCCGCTGATTTATCTTCATTTTCAACTGATAGATCTGACAAATCAAAAACCGCTTCTTCTGTTCCATCAGCCTCCAATGACTTTTTCAACTCTTCAGCCACTTGAATGTTGCTTCCGAAATGCTCTTTTAACAATGAATCCAACTGCGGCTTAGGAACAATGATAAATGAAGGCTCCAGATTCGTCATGAACTTGACAGTCCTCATGATGTTGTTGATATCCATCACTTCATCAGTTAACAGAGTAATTCGACTGTCTTCCTTTTTATATGGGATGATTCGCCATTTCTCGCAATTCTGTTTACCCAGCAAAGACAACAGCTCAGAACTGAATTCAAGCTCAGCTACCGTTTCCATGTATGGAATGTCATATTGTTGAGATAAAGCTTGGGCGATATCCTGCCAAGTAACAAAACCCTTTTCGACCAAAATCTGCCCCAAGGGTTTTTTTTCTTGTTTCTGAAGGGTTATAGCCGTTTGAATATTCTGTTTTGTCACATACCCTGTTTCAGTTAGAATTTCTCCCAATCGCTTATACTGAAATCGTTGCACCTTTTCCGGCAATATCAATCACCTCTTAAAAATTCATTCAACCCCAATCGAAATACTGCGGGAATATCTGATTCCATACTCAACAAGTCATCGTTGTCTTCAAAACGAGTGGCAATTAACGTCACCCGGACTTCATCTTCCGGTAAATCCTCATCCAGAATCAATCCAAACTTCATATCCACTGTTTCGCTACATCTTTGACGAATAACCGCTGCTGCCAGATTCATTTCCTTCATGGTGATGTTTTTATTGGAAGAAATATTCAAAATAACAGCTGTTGCGTTATCAACCGGCCTTTCCAATAATTTACTGTCCATTGCTCTGATGGCCGATTCTTGAGCTCGATCCTCTCCTTTTCCGATTCCAATGCCAAGGAAAGCCACACCTGCTTCACGGATCACCGATTCGATATCGGCAAAGTCCTGATTGATCAAACCACGTCTCGTTATCACTTCCGAGATTCCTTTGATAGCCTGATGCAAAGCTTCATCAGCTTTCAAAAAACCATCCATTACGGTGATATCCCCGGGAAATTCCTCCAATAACTTATTATTTGATATTTTGATAAGGGTGTCCACGCTTTCCCGTAAATTGCGCAATCCAGCTTTTGCATTTTCCCAGCGGTTGTTTCCCTCAAAATAGAAAGGCGTTGTCACCACACCAACTGTGAGAATTCCCAACTCCTTTGCCAATTTGGCAATAACCGGCGCTGCTCCTGTTCCGGTTCCACCGCCTAAACCAGCAGTTATGAACAGCATATCCGTATCTTCTAATACGGAAAGAATATCCTCTTTGCTTTCATAGGTTGCCTTTTCTCCCACTTCCGGATTTCCACCGGCTCCCAGCCCTCTGGTCAATGTCTTTCCCAGTTGTATCTTGACATCCGCTTTGGAATCCTCCAAAACCTGCAAATCCGTATTTCCTACCACAAATGTAACGCCATGGATTCCACTCTCGATCATCCGATTGACTGCATTATTTCCGGCACCTCCCACACCAAATACCTTTAATGTGGGGTTTCTTTTCGGTGGTTTTCGTATTTCAGACCCATCATCTATTTCAAAAGCCATCAGGATCCCTCCCTAAACTAATTTTTTTAAGAACTTAGCAAATTTTTCCATCATTCCAGGTCCTTCCTTGACCTTGACCTTTTTGTTCGAAACTCTTTTCTTTTTCTTTTTCATTGAAGAATTTTCAACTTCTTCATTCTCTCCACCACCGATAAATTTGTACCAAAAAACGCTCCCCAAAGCAGCGGAGAAAGAAGTAACATCTATCTCTTCAGGGATCTCTGCCGACATATTCTCAGCATTCACCGTTCCCACTCTCACTGAAAGGTTAAAAACGTCCCTGATAAATTCCGTCATGCCTTCGATCCTTGAACCACCCCCGGTAATGACAATCCCCCCCGGGATATTCGTTTCGCCTTCTTCTGCCATTTTGTTCAAGACCGTTCTCAGTTCTTTTTTAACGAAGTTTAAAATCTCTCGAACTTTTGCATAAATAACGATTGAGAGCTGGGATCTGGGAATCTGTTTGGTTGTTTTGCCATCCAACATGACATAGCTGATCGTGTCAGTACTTTTGTCCTTCAAAGCCACTTTCCCATAATTCATCAATAGCCTTTCAGCTTCATCAAAGGAGGAATGAAAGACTTTGGCAATGTCTTTGATAACCTGCTTGATTCCTTGATCGATGGCTTTTAAAAAGAAAATAGATCCGTTGATATACGCAGTAACCGTTGTGAATGAATGTCCCAGATCAACACATACCACTCCGTGCTCTTTTTCTTTACTGTTCAAAACAGCCTGGGATGAAACAAAGGTACTCAAATAAACAACCGGTTTTTCTCCCACCAAGCTGGCAAAGGCATTAGACATTGATTCCTTTTCAGTGTAATCAATTGATATGATAGATGATTCCATCCCTAACACATTGGCTTCCATATCAATGGGATTTAAAACGCTTTTCTGTTCATCCAGTATATACCTGATTGGAATAACATGCAAAATACTTCGGGAGTTGTTGATAAAATCGAACCCTTCGGCATGTTCTTCGATCGTACTTTGTTGATATTCAAGATCATCTTCAGCTGTCTTGCTTGTATTGAGAAAACTTTCGTACAATTCCAGGACATGATCTTCATTTACAAGTTCAGGTTCTTCTTCTGAAAGTCTTAATCGCTTAACCTCTT
>ERZ795053.657-NODE-657-length-44060-cov-9.163504_pt1 | contig 44060 bp, 43 predicted proteins | sample MGYA00375137_ERZ795053 | MGnify/ENA primary metagenome ERZ795053 (study PRJEB30182, sample SAMN05720284) | activated sludge metagenome | isolation source: Anaerobic digester | place: Hong Kong | collected 2014-12-17 ... | reverse complement strand
CACTGCGTATCGCGCTTGGTGCACCAATCAAAAATTTCCCATACCCTCCGGATTTTGTATGATTTGCCGCATGTCGGTAAGACATAGTCGGTGTATTCGTATACGATCATACACTTGCCACTATTATTAAAGATAGGGCCTGAATCAGATTTCTCTGGAATCAGAAAGGCATCGGGTTGATTGGGATCAGTACTCTTGAGGTAAGGTGCCGGAAAATAGCCGCGATCATCTGTCGGCCAGGGATGTGCATACCCCTGATCATCCAGGTAGGTATCCCCATTTTTGCCTGTATTCCACAGTAGTTCTACAAATTTATTGTTTCGGTAAACCAGCGTGGTACATTCCAGTAAGGTATCCGGACCGCAAATCAGGCTATCCAGTGTTTCTTTCAGAATAAAAAGGGTATCTGCACAGGTGTTGGAATTACCCCAAAGATCGGTAGAGGTGATTTTCCGGGCTATGTAGCCGATTAAAAGCGAATCCTGATCACAATCGTAGGATTCCCACCTGGTTTGGATATCCACCTGCGGCCCCGGGAAATAAATGCTGCAGTTGTCTTTTGTGGCTACAGAATTTGAAGCCACCTCTGATCGCAGGCAGCTGATGGTATCGTTTTCGCAAAAAATCCCGGGAGGAAATTTGTCTTCAACCCTTAGGTAACCCCAGCAAACATTCTGGTTATTCGGATCGATTACCCGGTAAATCATGGAATAGCCAACCAAGCCTGCATCAACATAATCTTTGCTTGGATAAACGTTAAAGTCCGGATAGGGATATTCAATTTGAAGCGTTAGCAAGGAGCAGTCCGGGTCATTGTTGGATAAGACATCCGCTGGTAATACTTGTCGTTCACAAGTACTGTTCAGTGAAATTGTTACCTGATCCTGGCAGGCAAGCTCACATTCACCTGACGGCTGGGCTAGGCTGACCTGTGCCACCAATAGTCCAACAAATACTCCGAAAATCTGTGAAACTAGGCGTGTAAAATCCCTCATTGCTAAACTGATCTGATCATCAAATAATTACGGTATTCAAACCTGCAGGTTCAAATGCTGTAGTTTTCTTTGATGAGGATCGTTCGTCTGAGACAGACCATGCAACTGGAAATAACGGATTTGCATCCATGATTAACGATTGGATGGTTGCAGTGTTAAAAGTACAAGGATACGGTCAGAATACCTAGGGGGGCGGAGACTATTTTTTACGCTAACTGCTTATAAATTAACGATTTCTGTCATATTAGAGCAACGTCGAATGCGTAACTGGTTAGCTGTTATTTGCTTATTCATAGGCTACCCGATGGTGATACATTCCCTGCAAGTTTTGTTTGAAGGATAAATTGCATTTTCCTATGTCGCTAAAGGTAAGGGGCGTATCATCCAATTGGCCCTGTTCAACCTTTGCTTTAATAATCTGGTCGACAAGCGCATTTAATTTTTCGGGTACCGGGTCAGGCAGGCTTCTGGCTGCTGCTTCAATGCTATCTGCCAGCATCAGGATTCCCTCTTCTTTCGTCCGTGGCTTAGGCCCCGGATAAGTAAAATCCGATTCATCCACCTCTCCGTCAACTTCTTTACTTTTTTGGGCATAAAAGTAACGGGTCATTGTGGTGCCATGATGCGTCTGGATGAAGCCAATGAGTACTCTGGGCAGATATGCTTTTTCAGCCAAACGCACGCCTTCGGGCACATGTCCCATGATGATTTTTGCACTTTGTTCGGGGGTTAACTGATCGTGCGGATTTCCCCCCAACTGATTTTCAATGAAAAATTCCGGGTGTTCCATCTTTCCAATATCATGGAAGTAGGCAGCGGTTTTTAATAAATCGCTTTGTGCTCCAATCGCTTTTCCGGCTGCTTCGGCGAGATTGGCAACCTGTAAACTGTGTTGCAAAGTTCCGGGTGCCTGAACTGAAAGGGCGCGTAACAAAGGATGGTTCAGGTCAGCTAGGTCAATCAGGGTTATCGCACTTACCTGGCCGATCAATCTTCCGACAATAGGTATCAAGGGATATGCGAGCAAAGTGAGGAAGGTCCCAACAGCCAGCCAGATCAGAATATACCAATCGGCGACATCATACAAGCCTTGTTTTATCAGCGTTAAGGCGACGTACATGAGAATGGTGACTGCCCCAACCCATATGATCGCAAAGAAAAATTCATTCAGTGATCTCGTGCGTTGAAGCCGGAAGGCTGCGGTTATCCCTGCAACAATATGAATCAGCATGAACTCAAAGCCTAATTTGGAGGCCAGGCTAGCCAGCAGGACGGTAATCAGGTGGAGAATTATGGCCAATCGGAGGTTGAAAAAATGGACCATCACAATGGGGACGATCGCAAAAGGTATCAGATAGCTGGATAATCCATTCCGTTCAATGATCAATACAAGCAGCGTGTAAAGCAGTGGCCAGGCCATGAAAAGAAATAAGGTTCTGGGCCGGTAAAACACTTCGGTTTCATAGGCATAGAGGTAATACGTCAAAAGGAGTAATAGCAATGACGCTGCCATCCAAAACCCGGAAAATGCTTCCCAGGCACGTGCCTGATTAAAGAACTTATTGTTATTCGCTTGTTCAAAAGAAACCAGCGTTTGGTACAATTCAGGAGTGATAATCTCCCCTTTACTGACTATCCTTTCTCCCCGTGCGATCATGCCTTCGGTTTCGGGGATTTGAGCGATAGCCAGGTTTTTTTGCAAGGTGGTTTCAGTAGAATCGTAGACTACATTGGGCTTTAAGGCCTTATTAGTAATGGCTTGAAATCGAGCACGTTGCGACCCATCTTTTATCCACTTAGAGGCCATATTCAGCGCTTGCTGATTGCTGATTAACGAGGAACTCCATACTTTATACAAGACATCATGCTGCACCAACTGGATCATTCCATCGGGCAACGGGGTATCGGCATCGTAAATGCCGATCTGCCGCAAAGAGTCCAACCGGTTGAGAATCAGTAGATGCGACAAGGGTGTTTGCAGTGTCAATCCCTGTAAACTATCTTTTATTGCGCTCCAACCTGACGTATCTATCGTCTTTCGGTAATAGGGCAAGAAGTTTGCCCCGATGGCTTTCTCTTCCTGAGCTACGGAAGCGGGATCTTTTCTGATAGGAAAATTAAACGGTGCATCCAGGTCATCGTAAGACCAACTCTTCCCCAGAGTAAAATCATATTGCAGCTCATTCCTGTTATTCACCAGAAATGCAAACAGAAAAGCAGTGATAAGTGCAAAGGGTATGCGACTGAGCACCCTGGTAAAATTATTAGGACCGGGATGAACTGATTTTTCCTGCATGAAGCCGTTTCTTACCTAGGTTTCCACACACGCTCAGGAATTTCCAAGCGGTGGGCAACGAAACGACTCAAGATAAAAAGATAATCGGACAACCGGTTAAGATAACGGATGATGAGGTGATCCACCTCATCCGTGTGTGACAGCGCTACGACACGACGTTCGGCACGACGGCAAATACACCGGGCAAGGTGACTGGCGGATATGGCCGGATGACCTCCGGGAAGAATGAAGTTTTTCAAGGTCGGCAGCTGATCGTCCAGTTCATCCATCCACAGTTCCAATTGGTGGACGGATGCTTCATCAATGGTGTCAATTCCGATATTCTTGCCGGGCTTTGTGGCCAGCATGGAACCTACTACGAATAATTCATTCTGAACAATATCCAGATGATGTCCGATCTGCTCCTGAGCGAGCAAATCAACAACCCATCCAAGTTGTGCATTCAATTCATCCACGGTGCCGTAGGCCTCTATGCGAAGATGATCTTTTGGTAGCCTGCCACCACCGAAGAGTCCGGTTGTGCCATCGTCACCCGTCTTGGTGTAGATTTTAATTGCCATATGCAGGGTCAGGAAGGTTGAGCCACTTTACGCATATTTTTTTCATCCGTCTCGATCAGCCCATCACGGAGTCGAACGATCCGGTGTGCATATTCGGCGATGTCCGGTTCATGGGTTACCAGAATGATGGTATTCCCGGCAGCATGCAGATCGTCAAAAATAGCCATGATTTCCAGGGAGGTCTTGGTGTCCAGGTTACCGGTCGGCTCGTCGGCAAGGATTATGGAAGGATGATTGACCAAAGCACGGGCAATCGCTACGCGCTGTCGCTGGCCACCTGATAATTCATTGGGTTTATGGGTCATGCGATCCCCCAGCCCAACGGCTTCCAGTGTTTCTTCAGCCAATTCGGTTCGCTGGCTTTTGCTCATACCGGCGTAAATCAAAGGCAGTGCTACATTTTCTAGCGTTGTTAATCTGGGTAGTAGGTTGAATGTTTGAAAGACAAATCCGATCTCTTTGTTCCGGACCGTAGCTAACTCCCGGTCGGACATTTCGCTAACTAATTGGTTGTTGAGGAAATACTCACCGGAGGTAGGTGTATCCAGGCAACCGAGCAGGTTCATTAAGGTCGACTTTCCAGAACCTGAAGGTCCCATGAGTGCAACATATTCATTACGGAAAATATCCAGACTAACGGATTTTAGGGCATGAACTTTCTCCATCCCCATGATGTAGGTTTTACTAAGGTCCCGAACTGAAATAATTGGATCCATATCGTGTTGGGTTAATCTTTCATTTTAGGTATCCGGATAAATGAATCATCGTGTTTGGGAGCAAGGCCCAGGATTGTTTCCCTTTGCAGATGCTCCTTAACAGCATCTTGGCGCACATTTTCCTGATTTATTTCAGAGAAATAACGGAATGGTTCTTCGGTTGTCGTATCCAGTTCCTGCAATTTTTCAAACATCGCCAGTATTTTATTGAGGTCCGTTTTGATAACGGCACGCTCATCCGGATCCAGATTTAATTTCGCTAAGCGTTCAAGTTTTAAAAGTAGATTATCATCGATTGGATTCATCATTTATTCGATGTTTAAGGGTAGGACATCGACCCAAAGGTAGAAATATTCCTTTTATTTGTATTTTGAACAACCGTACAATGCATGACGCTGGATAGAAAGATACAACATGTAGCTATAGCAGGAAATATTGGTGCAGGTAAGACGACCTTATCCGCTCAATTGGCCTCCCATTTCGGCTGGGAAGTCATGTATGAAGATACTGCCATTAATCCATACCTCTGGGATTTCTACCACGACATGAAGCGCTGGTCATTCAACCTACAGATTTATTTTCTGAACAACCGGTACAAACAGGTTATTGATATCCGCAACGGTAGTAAGACGGTAGTTCAGGATCGCACGATCTATGAGGATGCTCACATATTTGCACCCAATTTGCACGAGATGGGGCTAATGGAGAAAAGAGATTTTGAAAACTATTTTGAATTGTTTCAGACCATGTCCTCCCAGATCCAGCCACCAGATCTATTGATCTACCTGCGGGCAAGCATTTCTACTCTGGTCGCGCATATTGAATCCCGGGGCCGGGATTATGAGGGTAATATGAGTCTTGATTACCTCAAGCGCCTTAATGAAAAATACGAAGACTGGATTCAGAATTACACCCATGGAGACCTGTTGATCGTGCCCATTGATGATCTGGACTTTATCAAAAATTCCGAAGACCTGGGCACAGTGATCCAATCGGTTCAATCCAAATTATACGGGCTGTTTTAAGCTTTGTTGGTATCAGCGACCGGTTGTTCTACCGGCTGAACATCCTTATTCCAAAGTTTTTTGATGCTATCCATCATTTCGGGAGATGTAGCCAGCAATAAACCACCTAACAGGATCAGATTGATGATTACGGTGTACCAGATGGCTTTGGCACGGATTGCTTTTTCATTGGTTTCGATTGAGTATTCCATGGCGTGATGTTTTTGTACTTTTCGAACGAAATAGGATTTTCGAATAATCTTAATATGGAGTTAATGTTTCGATTTACGCATAATTGTTTCCAAATGATGGATATCGAATCACTAACACATTAAATATTTCTATCAAATAAAATGCCAGATTATGTTATTTCAACTGTTAAGGGAATTGGAACCCTACCGGGCTAAACTGGTGGCCGTATCCAAAACCAAACCGGTAGAAGCGATTCAGGTCCTTTATGATGAAGGACAGCGCATCTTTGGGGAGAATCGAGTTCAAGAGATTATGGAAAAAGCAGGCCGGTTACCCAGTGATATTCAGTGGCATATGATCGGACATTTGCAGACCAACAAAATCAAATACATTGCTCCGTTTATTCACCTCATTCAATCAGTTGACCGACCAAAATTGCTCCATGCAATCCAAGCCGAAGCAGCGAAAATTAACCGGATTATTCCCATTCTGCTACAACTCCATGTCGCTCAGGAAGAAACAAAATTTGGGTTTTCAGAAGAGGAACTCATGGTTTTTCTAAATGAGGAACCTCCTGCATCATTTCCTAATGTGGCAATCCAGGGGGTGATGGCTATGGCAAGTTTTACCGAGGATGAGAAGCAGATTCGCCGTGAGTTTGCCCAGGTGAGAGCTACTTATGGCCGCATAAAAACAAAATATTTTCAAGATAACCCGGAATTTTCCGAATGCTCCATGGGTATGAGCGGTGATTATCAGATTGCACTGGAAGAAGGAGCGACGATGGTTCGCATTGGGTCCCTGTTGTTTGGACCCAGGCCCTGTCAGATTACTCCTTGATCATTTTGGTTACCTGAGTCGTCCCCAGCGATGTGAATCGGATAAAGTAAACCCCGACCGGTAGATTGGTTAGTGATAGCCGGTCTCCGGCGTGATAATCATTCACGGAATAACATAATCGACCTTCCATGGTGAAAATTTGTACATCCCCCGGCTCACTGAATCCATCTAGTCGAATGCTTTCGTGAGCAGGATTGGGATAACAATGGAAATCGGAGTTCCGAAGCGTTGTTCTCCCCGTACTGGTTGTTGAGAGAAGCCAGGGAGTTTTAAAAATGGATATCCCTCCTCTCCGATTGCCAATGACTAGCTCGTATTGACCGTCATCATCCAGGTCGCCGACCGCAGGATGAGTATTAATGCCTTCGCGGATACCCGCCAAACTGGTATCGACGGGAACCAGCGGATCCACATCCAAGTGGTCATAATACCAGATATTGCCTGGTCCTGATCCGACGGCCATTCGCCATTGATTGTCACTGGTTCTGAAGATGGTGGGTGATGATGCTCCTGCAAATACGTACGGATTCCGGGTGTCTACATTTTGCCATAATTCATCATCAGGTACATCACTAAAAGCGGGCTGGCCGATGGTCCCCCGGTTAAGATAGAGATTCAGATTTCCGCTTCTTTCTCCGATAACCAGATCGACCAGGCCGTCCTGATTCGCGTCGTATAATGTAGGCGTACTTCCCAAACCGACGTCTATGCCCATATAATCAAAGATCGGGCCTGCCCATTTCGGTGGTTCCCCCGGGCCAGCCTGGTTTTCCACATAGGCTATCCGGCCATAATAATCACCGATAATCAGATCCAAATCGCCATCCTGGTCCAGGTCACCGGCAACCGGATGCCAGATTACAGTCTGTAGCTGGTATTGGTTGAGGCTTAGGAAATCAGATGTTTCCATGGTGAAATACCGTTCTCCATTATCCTGGTGTTGGAGCAGCAGGAAGATTCTTGGATCGGATTCGATCTCCTTGGGAAAAAATCCTCTGGTACCCACCAGGATATCCTGTAAACCATCCCCATTGACATCAAGAATCGTTGGGAATGCTTCACTACCGCCATCAAAGATCTGATCAAAAATAAAATCCTCCTGGACAAAAGCGTAGCGTTGATCCGGTTGGTCAGGTTGACTCTTATACAACCAGAGGGAGTTAATATTTGCTCCGTTGTTGATGTCTCCTGTGCAAAATAAGAGATCTTCATTACCATCCATATCCACATCCGCCTGCATGGGAAAAGGAAAAATAAACAGATCAACCGCATGACCGGAGGCTGCCGGGAACTGAGGTTCCAGGAAGTCCATAAAGTCAGTGCCCCGCGTACGTTGATTCCGGAGGTAGGATATATAATTAGATCCGACATCACCTACAAGCAAATCCATGTCTCCGTCACCATCCGGATCAAACGGCAATATGGAAGATCCCGAATGTCTTTTTTCGAGTACAGGCTGCTGGGCGCTCGAAGGACAGTTAAATGTATCCTTGCTCAGGATCATATCCGAGGAGAGTCCAGCCTCTTCAACTTTCCCCCAGCATTGTTCTACCAGTTGAAAAGGCAATGCATCGTAGCCAACCTTTTGTTCAATGGTCATATTCTGGTAATAGTAAATCACGGTACCACCAACATCGTAACTCAGAATATCCAAATCACCGTCCTGGTCAACGTCAGCTATCCCCGGCAAGTCGCCAGGGTTAACATATAAATTGGTAAAATTATTGCCGGATTGATAGTTTAGAACCGGGTACCTTCCCGAATTGAGGTGGACTTTTTCCCAATGCAAACCATCTTCCGCCTGTACCCCTTTGAAAATAATAATGCCCGGGATACCGGGGATGTCAGAATTGCAAAAGAGGTCAGGGAGCCCATCGAAATTGTAATCACGGGTAAGGATCCAGCCATTTACTTCTTTAGGGATGCGGTCCACGTATTGCACATCATACAGAAATTCACCAAGTTGTTCATTCCATGAAAAAACCAATGGTGTTTCACCGGCTATATCCAGAACGACCAACTCATTGCGTCCATCCAGATTAAAATCAGCTTCGGCAACGACCGGGTTGTTAAGTCCACCAATGAATGCCCGGGGTAACATAACATTATTGCTCAGATAGGGATAAAAAATCCTGCTATATTGCTGACCACGGAGCGGCACGAAGCAGATAAAAAAAATCAGGATCAGTAAAAGACGCATCACAACGATTTCTCAAGTAAATGTAAGCAAGGCAGTCTTTAGAATTGATCCGTTAACACAATTACTTGAACCTGATTGGCTGATTTTTTATTTCCAATGAGAGGACCGGTACTATTGAATGCCATGAAAGCTATGAAATTTAAATTGATGAAAGCCTGCTAGTCCAAGTGAGTCTATGAAACCGAACATTGAACCGAGGAATTATTCCAACCTGGCCTTTCATCCTTACAACCTATTTATGCTTCTGCTGATCGGCAGCATCAGTGCGTTATTCATCGGCTTGACCAGTGCCTATTTGTATTCCCGGTTTGTCCAGGGTTTTGCACCGGTTAAGCTACCCTACATCTTTATAATTACCACGAGTATCTTATTGTCGAGCAGTTTGTTTATCAACCGGGCATATCGGGCGTATCAGGATGACCAAACCGAACAATATCAAAAGTACCTGTGGATCACCCTTGGGCTGACTCTGTTATTTCTGGCGGGACAGTGGCTAGGCTGGCAGACCTTATTAGCCCACCACCTTTCCCTGAGGAGTGGACAGGGCGCTGCTTATCTGTACCTGCTCTCTATGGTTCACTTTTTCCATGTCTTTGCCGGGCTGCCTTTTCTCATTGCATTTTTGGTGGTAGCTCACCGGAAGATGAAAGAACCGGTAAGTGTGATGATCTATTTTTCAGATCCGGAGAAAAAGCTCAAGCTCAGGTTGATCCGGTTGTACTGGCATTTTCTCGATATTCTCTGGGTGTTCCTGGTCACGATCCTGTACCTCAATTCTTTATTCTGAAAGCTGGCCGGCTACCGGAGGATGGATTTGAGCTTGATAAACTATTCCATGAATCATTTATTATAGGATGTTCCGGGCTAAGTCGTTAATAAATTAGCGTTTTCCGGAGTTTACCCGGTTTGATGTATCTTTTAGTGTAGAATTTGGGTTAAAGAAGTATTAAAAACAGGAATTCTGTGGTAGTCGTCACCTTGCAGACAAGTTGCAGGTATTATATTTGCAGTAAGAATTACGATTTTTAATAATATTTACAGTTTGCTGACACGCAGCTACTACAGTTCACAAGCAATGATAAAACTCTTTGTCCGGTAGGATGTTGAAGTAAGGCAAGCTGGTAAGTCTTTTTACAATTGAATCACAAATCTCGAGATATATGAAAAACATATTTGTTTTTTCACTTTTTTTAGCGGTGACCGCAGGATTCTTGGGCTGCGAATCCACTCCAAAGGGTTTTGTCCTGGAAGGTCATCTGGATGGAGCTGCCAACTTGCAGGCTTATCTGGATGAAACCGGTATTAACAATAAGAACAATATCCTCCAGAAAGTTGACGTAGACGGCAAGGGTAACTTTAAGATTGAGACTCAGGCACCTCTACAGCCGGGTATCTACCGTGTCCGGGTTGGAGCTCAACGCACCTACCTCATCCTGACCGGAGAACACAAAGTGACTTTGGATGGAAATTTGGATGGGTTGAATCGCGGTGAAGTGACCATCACAGGCTCACAAAATTCCTCAGATTTTAATGAGACCCTGGGGAAACTGACCAAAAATCAAATGAATACGGAAGAGTTATCCGTACAATTGAAAGAAATGGATCCTTTAGCGGCGATGACTCTGGCCCGTTCGGTATTTCGGGATGATCCTGGCGCAATTGATATCTACCAGGATATTGAAGGAAGAATGTCAACGACCTACCCTACCCTGGATTATACCAAAGAACTCAAGCAGACCATTGCCATTATGCAGCAAACAGCCCGTCAACAGCAAGCTGCTCAAAAGATCAAGAAAGGAGAAGTCGCTCCTGAGATATCTTTGCCGAACCCGGATGGAAAGACCATGAAGCTTTCGGACCTGAAAGGCAAAGTGGTCTTATTGGATTTCTGGGCCAGTTGGTGTGGCCCCTGTCGTCGGGAGAATCCTAACGTAGTTCAGGTGTACAATAAATACAAAAGTCAGGGTTTTGAAGTTTTCAGCGTTTCACTTGACCGCCCGAATCAAAAAGCCAATTGGGTGAGTGCTATTCAAAAAGACCAGCTTACCTGGCCTTATCATGTAAGTGATCTTCAGTTCTGGAATAGTCAGCCGGCACGGGACTATGGGGTTAACAGCATACCTCGTCCATTTTTACTGGACCGTGAAGGCCGTATTGTTGCCATGGGTGATGAGATCCGCGGACCGAAACTTGAGACAGCAGTAAAAAATGTATTGACCAAAGGTACCCTTTGATCCAGGAATTAGCGTTGAGCGGCCGCTAAAGCCGCTAATATTCCGCAAGCGACGGCTGCATTCAGAGATTCAGCCGTCGTTTTTTTTGCAGAAGGAATGGTAATCGTTTGCTGTATCCGCGATTGGATTTCAGGGCTTATACCTCTCCCCTCGTTTCCAATAACCAACAGCCCCTTCTCTGGGAAAGTAAATTGAAAGGCATTTTCACCGGACATACCGGTTCCCATAACCGGGATGGGCATCACGTCCGGAATAAGGAGTAATTCATTTAGTGCAAGTTCAACGATCGCTACATTAAACAGGCTGCCCATACTGCCCTGAACCACCTTGGGATTATAAACATCCACACAACCCGGCGAAAGGTAAAGATTTCGAAATCCGAACCAATCCAGCGTTCGGATAATTGTACCCATATTACCGGGATCCTGGATAGCGTCAAGGTAAAAGCATAAATTATTCTTAAAATGGCTGATATCCTGTGGTTTACCGGGTTTCTTACATACAGCAAGAACTTGATTAGGCGTTTTGAGCGTAGAGATTTTTAACAACTGATCGGAAGTGACTTCAGCGTACGATATCCCTTCCAGGCTTTCATGGTGCTGGTCCAGCCAACTGCTTAATCCATAGACGCCCTCAATCTCAACATCCCGGTATTGAAGGCGTTCGGAGCAAATTTTGTCTCCTTCTATGATAAATTTCTGTAATTTTTGGCGGTACTTTGTACGGTGGAGCGATCGAATGAATTGAATTTGACTTTGCGATATTCTGGCCGTCATAGTATCCTGTATGTTGCCTTTCTGGTATTCGGTGTGATTTTGCTTACTCGATGCAATACGATCCAATACCTCAACTATGATGAAGTACTGCTTACCGAAAATAAGATAAAGATTGTAGACTCGCTGCGTAAAGTAAAAAAGCCTAAAAAGCTGGAAGCAACGCTTTATCCATTGCTTACTCAAAAGCCGAACACCAAGTCCTTTGGAATCTTCCGTACCAACCTATGGTATTATTACAACACGCGTAATCCGGAAGACACCACCGTAATGGACAAATTTATCAAGAAACGATTTGCAGAGCCTCCTGTCCTGGTATCCGGGGATGAAGCTGAAAAGAATCAGGGATTCCTCAAGACTTTTCTCATCAAAAAGGGATATCGTTCCGCAGAGGTGAGCTATACCATTGAGGCACATAAAAAGAAGGGTACTGTCATTTATGAAGTAGACCCAGGCCCGCTGCTTAAAATTGATTCCCTAAGCATTCGGGCTACCGATCCGAGAATCGATTCGGTCATGCATGCTAATTATGAGTCCTCCTATCTGCTGCCGGGGAATCCACTGGATGAGTCTCTCTACAATCTTGAGAAATACCGCATTACCCGTTTGCTGCAAAATGATGGTTATTACACCTTTACACCGGATTATATTGAACTTCAAGGGGATACATCCTATGGCAGACTGCAATTGCGGTTAAACTTATTGGATCCTGATGATGGTAAACATCTCCGCTATAAGCTGGCCCACATCCGGGTTTTTGACAATTTCTACGATCAGGATCAGTGGAAAGGTTTGTCTCAGGATACTTTTGATAAAATCGATATGCTCCATGCGCTGGATAAGCCATTTTATTTGAGACCAACCGTATTATCCAGTTTAATTTATACCAGACCCGATAATTACTACTCGAAGGAGCAAGAGGCCCGCACCATTAATAAGCTGAATAGCCTGGAAACGGTACGACTGGTCCGCTTGCGTACCGAAGTTGACAAGGATGAGCTCACGCTAAATTATTTTGTGCCCCGGCAAGAGAAATATTCCATCGATTACAATCTTGAACTTGCCTACTCCGTACTTTACAACCAATCCGTAGGCCGTTCTCTGTTTAGTGTAAGTGGAAACTCCCATTTTGTAAACCGGAATCTCTTTAAAGGAGGGGAAACCTGGAGTACCTCCCTGCAGGTAGGCACCGACCTTAATTTAAGACAGATCGAACGGTATGGTTTGGTCAATGCATTCAGTACCCAGTTTCAAAACGAGATCAAGATCCCAAAATTCATCGATCTCTTTGGCTTTATGCATTTGGGAAACCGCATTCGCCTTGGGAAAGACGGATTGATCAAAGATGAATTTTTGAAAAATTTACAGGAAGAAGCCGCCACCCGACTCAATTTGTCCTATGAATACCTCTCCTTGCTTAATTTTTACAACTATCACTCCTTTAATTCATCCTTTGGATTTCAATTAAACCGCAGCCAGCGGGAAGTGTATCAATTTGACCCCATTGGGGTCAGTTTATGGTTGCCGGAGACCAAAATTGCCTTTGACACCATCCTGATGCAAAATCCTTACCTCGAGCGAAGTTTTGGACAGCGGCTGTTCACAGGATTTTTCTTTCGCAATGTACTTCTGGATTACAGTAGTATTAACAGCATCAATAACAAGCAATGGCGGGTTATCGCCAATTTTGAATCCAGTGGCCATGAAATTGCATTGGCAAACTGGCTGATCAATGGATTGAAGGAGCCCTTTAATCTGACTCCACGTATTGAGTTTTCCAAATTTGTCCGGGCGGAGGTGGACTTCCGACGATATTTCCCAGTTGGGGGGAATAGTACGCTGGCCTTCCGGATCAGCAGTGGGGTGGCTGCACCATTTGCCGGTTCGACCAATGTGCCTTACATCAAGCAGTTTTTCCTGGGAGGACCGCTTAGCATACGGGCCTGGAGGGTGCGTGAGCTGGGGCCTGGCTCGTACATCGACACCACATTGAGTAGCATCGCAAGGGACCGCGTATTCTTTTATCAGGCGGGCGACTTCAAAATTGAATTTAACGGGGAATACCGTTTTCCGCTTTTCTGGCGTTTTGCCGGCGCTTTATTTGTGGACGGTGGAAATATCTGGTCGTTGAGGCCAAAATCGGTGGATGACCGGCCAGGTGCCCGGCTGACGAAAAATTTCGTGCGGGAACTTGCCATAGGCAGCGGATTTGGCCTGAGAACCGACTTTTCATTCTTTATCCTCCGGCTTGATTTAGGGGTTAAGTTGAGGAATCCCTACCAGGATGAAAGTGGCCGCTATTTTCCCTATAACCGATTCTGGGATGCACTTCGCCCCAGGAATATCAATCCCAATATTGCCCTTGACGTGCCTTTCTAGGATTTTTTAATATCCTTGAGAAGACTTTTCCTTCCATAGAGTGAACAAATCGGACACTTTTCGGGATGATGGCCACGTGCCGGACAGAACGCACGGCCAAAATAAATGATTTGTAAATGCAGGGCATTCCATTGCTCGCGAGGGAATAGAGCTTTTAAGTCCTTTTCGGTTTGTACGACATTTTTTCCGGTACTTAAACCCCAGCGATAGGCCAAACGGTGGATGTGGGTATCAACCGGGAAAGCCGGGACGCCAAATGCCTGGGCCATAACTACGGATGCCGTTTTGTGTCCAACTCCTGGTAATTCCTCCAGAAGGTGCATTTCCGATGGCACAGCACCCTCATATTGCTCTACTAAAATCCTGCTCAGGTTAAAAATATTCTTGGATTTGGCCGGGGCTAACCCACAAGGGCGGATGATCTCCCGGATACGATCTTCCCCAAGCTCAATCATGGAACTTGGCGTTTTTGCTTCGGCAAATAACAAGGGTGTAATTTGATTTACCCGCTCATCGGTACATTGGGCACTTAATAAAACGGCAATCAGCAAGGTGTAAGCATCCTCATGGGCCAATGGAATCGGAGGATTCGGGAAATAATTTTCCAGAATGCCAGCAATAGCTGCTGCTTTTTCCTTTTTCTTCATAGCCACTCAATCATCCAATTTGAGCAAGAACCTCATGATATCAATGCCGTCGGCAAAAGTCGACAGGTCGGGCTGTTGCGCCTGACCGAAAGGTACCGGAGTCAGGCCATTCAGGCCAATATTGCCGATTACGCATTGGATTTCGTCATTATGCTGATTTTCCCATTCCTCGACTTCTGATATGGACTCATAATAACAGTAATGCAAGGTGCCTATTCGGCTGCTGATGGCTTCGTTTTCTAACAATACGAGTTGATTGGCCACCAGATGAGGGATCTGGTTAATGATGTAAATTGCCAGGTTGTAGTCGTAATTGTGCTTGTATTTATGGTGCAGGATCCGCTCATCCTCCAGGTCCAATACTTCGAATAACCGGCTGAAATCATACCCTTTTGGGACCCAGAGCATGCTCACATTGCGACATCCTTTGCCAAAATACCGGAGTACGTCATCGGTTAACCGTTTGAGCTCCTCCATGGACTCATCCCCTTCCAATAGGGCTATGGCATTGCGGTTCTTCCGGATGATGTGGGGATATTTCCCGAAATATTCCTCAAAATATCGGGCAGTCTGATTGCTACCGGTTGCGATAACGGCGTCGAAGCCACTCAATTTCGGTACGGATTGAATTCTTTCCTTGATCCAGGGGAATCGCTCATTCCATTCCTCCATGATAGCCGGGAAGAACACTTCATCTTTCTCAGACCATTTTATCAGCGCAACCTGGCCGGCCAGGAAAACACAAAGCAGATCATGGAATCCCACCAGCGGGATATTTCCTGCCATGACAATACCTACTGTTTTCAGGGATGCTGCCCGGTCAAACAAACGGTAATTGGCGGCGAATTCAAAAAGTTGTTCATTATCCAGGTAGCTTTGCGTGATGTGTGCCAAGGTGTAAGTATAATCTTCCTCGGTGAACCAGGGATTCTGGGCACAAGCCTGCCTGATCAAAGACTGCGTTGCTTCACGCTCCGGGTCCATCAGCTGGCGCAAATGTTGCAATGCTTCCAACCGTTCAGCTATCGTCACCATCCAGAATTTCTTTTCGGGTCTGCACATAAGACCTCCATTTATCAATAACCTGACTCATATCGTCCGGTAGTTCCGAATCAAAATACATGTCCTCACCGGTCGCTGGATGGACAAAACCAATACTTTTGGCGTGTAAGGCCTGGCGTGCGCAAACCTGCAATGCATTTTGAACAAACTGCCGGTATTTGCTGAAAACGGTTCCCTTGACGATCTGATCTCCTCCGTACCTGGAATCGCTAAATATCGGATGGCCAAGGTACTGCATATGCACACGGATCTGATGGGTCCTCCCGGTTTCCAGTTTACAAGATACCAGGGATACATAATAAAGATCCTCCAAAACCCGGTAATGGGTTATCGAATGCCGTCCTAAATCCCCTTCCGGGAATGTGGTGACTAATGTCCTATTATGTGGGTGGCGTCCGATGTTAATGGTTACGGTACCCTGGGGTGGATCCGGTGATCCCCATACTAAAGCAAGATATTCCCGGTGGATCGTGTGTTTGAAAAATTGCTGGGCAAGACTGTAGAGTGCCTTTTCATTTTTTGCCACGACCAACAAGCCGGAGGTGTCTTTGTCGATGCGATGCACCAGCCCTGGCTGGAGTGTGTTACCAGGCATCATGGGCATCTGTTTGAAGTGGTAAGTCAACGCATTGACCAGAGTCCCGCGAAAATTGCCAATACCGGGGTGAACGACCATGCCGGCAGGTTTGAAGATAATCAGGACGTCGTCATCTTCATAACGGATATCCAGCGGTATATTCTCAGGGATTACTTCCGAAGGGTATTCAGACCCGGGCAGGACAATTTTTACCTCATCGCCTGGCTGGATCTTGTAGTTCGGTTTGATAAACTGACTGTTTACAGTGACAAGCCCTTCCTTGATGGCATTTTGGATCCTGCTGCGCGAATTGCCTTCCACCCGATCCATAAGGAATTTATCAATACGGATAGGAGTTTGCTTGGGATCAGCTTTTATTTCGATAGTATCACCATCTTCTTCTTGCTGAAATTCGTCGTCTTCTCTATAATTGTCTATCATTCCATTCAACAATTCGGAAATAATTCATGAAAGAAGCAACAAAATTAGGATTTGGTTCACTCTGTGCCAAGGAAATCAAGCCATCCGTCAACGTCCCGCCCCATATTTTGCCGATCTACGCAACTTCCTCCTTCGCTTTTGAATCCATCGATCAGGGAATTGCAATATTTACGGGGAAAGAAAAAGGTCACGTTTATGCCCGCTACGGAAACCCGACACTGGATGCCGTGGCCGAAAAGATTACCCGGATGGAAACTTCTGGACTGGATGTCGAGGCTGAAGCTATTGTGTGTAGTTCCGGTATGTCTGCCATCCACACCCTAGCGCTTAGTTTGCTCAAACCGGGTGACAAGATATTAACGCAGGCTAACTTATACGGAGGCACCACCGAACTCTTTCAGAAAGTATTCGGCGCCCTGCAAATAGAACCGGTCTTTTGCCGGCTTAAAGATCTCGAGCAGGTTGAATCACATTTACGAGGGGATTCTGCCATTCGCCTCATATATTTTGAGACGCCAGCTAACCCAACCCTGGAGTGTGTGGATATTGAAGCCATCGCAGGATTGGGCCGTCAGTATGGGGTAAAGACGATGGCTGATAATACGTTTATGACCCCTTATTTTCAGAGACCTTTCCAGTTTGGCGTTGATTTTATCATTCATTCCACCACTAAATTTATCAATGGTCATGGTAATTGCATTGCCGGAATTATGCTGGGAAGAGACGTGGAATTTATGCGTACCAAAGTATGGACGACTATGAAATTAAGCGGCACGAACGGGAATCCATTTGATGCCTGGCTGGTGTACAACGGAATGAAGACTCTGCATGTCCGTATGGACAGGCATCAACAAAATGCCACTGCGCTGGCGGAATTCCTGGATCGTCATCCGAAAGTGGAACGGGTTAATTACCTGAGTTTGCCCGGGCATCCGGATCATCAGTTGGCGCTAAAACAAATGACCGGGTTCGGTGCTATGTTAAGCTTTGAATTAAAGGATGGCCTCGCCGGCGGAAGCAGGTTCATGAATGCCGTAAAGATGGGAACCCTGGCGCCCACGCTTGGTGATATCGACACCTTGATCCTGCATCCGGCAACCATGTCGCATTTGAATATTCCTCGGGAGGTACGATTAGCAAACGGTATCACAGATGGTCTGATCCGCGTCTCCGTAGGCATCGAGGACATTGAAGACTTGATTGCGGACTTTGGGCAGGCGCTTGATGTTTAGGAGACCTTACGGACCAATCGCCAGGCGCAAACCAAGCCATCGAGCGTCAGTTGAGGTATCTCGTGGTCAAAAAATCCTTTTAAATCCTGCATCGTATGGGCTAATCCTCCGGTAGCCACGGTAATGGCTGGGCGACCCATCTCGGTCCTTGTTTCGGCTACCAGATGACGGATCAAGCCGACATAACCACGCATGACACCGCTCTGAATGGCATGAATGGTGTCTTTCCCAATCACGGATTGTGGCCATACCGCCGGGACCTCAGGCAATTTGGCTGTGGCTTTGAATAAAGCATTCATGGCTGTCTTGACCCCAGGTGCAATGGAGACACCCAGAATTTCGCGCTTTGAGGTCACGGAAGTGAGGGTCAGTGCCGTGCCAAAGTCAACAATTATTGTATCCGTATTAAAACGTTCGACTGCTGCGAGTGCGTTACAGACCAGATCAGCTCCAATTTCATTGGGCCTGGCGATGCTTAAGTTCAGTAAAGGGTAAATTACCGGTCCCATCAGCAGAGGCTCTCTTGCATTGATCTGAAAGGCTATTTCTTTAAAAACAGGGGTTAAGGCAGGAACCACACTGCTTACTAATACCGCCTCCAACTGATCCGTACGGATAGCAGATTCCAGAAACAGGTTTTGTAACTGCCACTCAAAATAGGGCAAAGGATCTTCGACGTGAGAGGGCAACCGCCACAGGTTAGCCCATTGGCCGTTGAGGTAATGTCCAACAACCACGTTTGAATTTCCGATGTCAATTGCAAGTAAGTTCATACCCGATATGACCTTTTTAACTACATTCTACCCCGCTGACCCAGCTCAATGACTTCCATGTTTTCGACCCGTCCATGAAGAATGTCAAATCGCAAAGCAGTCCGGACCTGGTGAAAACCATGGTGCCCGCATGCCCCGGGGTTCAGGTAAAGATGCTTAAATCGATCCACATAGACAACGCGGAGGATGTGTGAATGTCCGCAAACGATCACCTGAGGTTTTTCTTCAAGGCAAATCGTCCGTACCCGTTGTTGGTATGACCCCGGTTTGCCGGCTATATGCGTCATGAAAACCTTGACCCCATCCAGGGTGAACAATAAATCTTCCGGTATAGTCCGGCGAATCAGATGATCATCAATATTGCCATAAACGGCACGTAGTGGCTTAAATTCCTGTAAAGCGTCGATGATGCCCATCGTCCCGATATCACCGGCATGCCAAATCTCATCGCATGCTGCAAATAAGTTGAAAAAATCAGGGTCCAGAAATCCATGTGTGTCGGACAGCAATCCAATCTTCATAGGGAGGGAATAGCTAGAACCACTTTGCCAAACTGGGCAGTGCTTTTTAGGAAAGCAAATGCTTCATTGATTTTATTCAGAGGAAATACCCCCGCAATCACCGGATGGATCTTGTGCTTGCCTACGAATGATAGCATCGCCGCAAAGTCGCTTTTAGAGCCCATGGTTGTGCCCTTAAGGGTGACTTGATTCCAGAAGAGTCGCTGAGGAATAATTTCAATAGGCCCGGTCGTGCCGCCGTAGTTGACGGCTATCCCTCCCGGCAACAGGCATTCGATCGCAAGCCCGAGGCTGCGTCCAGCAGCACCATCTACGATTTTATGAATACCACCGCTCATTTTTTTTAGTGCTTGAGGCCAGGACTCATCCTGGTAATTAACCCCGCCTTGAGCACCCATACGCATGGCCTGTTCTATTTTTTCCGAAGAACCGGAAGTGACGTAGACATTTGCACCAGCGGCCAGGGCCATTTGCATGGCAAGGGTTGCCACACCTCCACCGATACCAGTAATCAACACCGATTCTCCAGGCTGAACCTGAGCTTTAACGAACGTTGCGCGGTAGGCTGTTAAGCCGGCAAGGGGTAATGCAGCTGCCTCTTCGTCACTCAGGTGATCCGGTTTGGGAAATAGATTTCCGGTGGGAACCAATACCTCCTCAGCAAAGGTACCATCATCAGGCAGACCCAGAATTCGGTAAGTTCGGGACTGATACGCTTCGTGGTCGCCCCAATCCATTCCGGGTAGAATTATTACTTGCTTCCCTTCTACCGTACCCATGCCATCCGAACCAAGTATGATGGGATATTTTAGACCGGCATACTGCCCTTTTTGAATCCATAGGTCCCGGTGATTCATTGCTGCAAATTGGACGCTAACGACGGTGTGATCCGGAGCTGGGATTAAAGAAGGACGCTCTTCCAGGCTTATTTCCTGATTCATTCCATGAAGTACAGCCGCCAACATTGCTTATTCGTTTTGCCAAACAAGATACAACGTAACCTCTTTATAGGACGAATTACCTGGCATCGTCGTTTAATCAACCGTATTCAGCGGAATAACGTTTGTAGCATTGTGTAATCCTGTTATTTAGCCGATCTTTAATATCTAATCATCTAAAACATCGAAACATGGGATTTTTAAGCGATATCAAAAAACTGCTTTGGGCAAATAAAGCCGTAGCGAAACATGCAGCCGAAAAAGCTGTCGATGCGGGCAAGGAGTTTAAGGAAGACCTTGCCGATAAAGCTGGTGATGCCTGGGATAAAGGCAAGAAAATAGCATCCGATGGGTATGATCAGGTGGATGAAAAACTGAAGAAAGCATTTAACAAGATCGGTGACCTAGCCGAAGATATTGGCGAGAAAGTGACTACAAAAGGAAAGGAAGTTTGGGAAGATGTGAAAGACAAAGCCGAAGCGTTTGGCGATCGGATGGAAGAAAAGAGCGAGCCTGTCGCGGATTCGGTTGAGCAGGCAGGGGATCAACTTGCTGACAAGAGCGCAGGAATGATGGACAAAGCAAAAGATATGGCTTCGGATGTAGGGAAGAAGGCGATGGCGGCGGGTTCTACCCTGCTGGATAAAGCAGAAGAGCTCAGTGAAAAGGCCTGGGACAAAGGAGGTGAGGCCCTCGATAAATTTGGCGATGTTGCTGAAAATGTGGGTGAAAAAGTAATTTCCAAAGGTAAAGACCTGGTAGAAAAGGCAAAACATGCGCTGGATAACCCGCAGGAAACAGTGGACTCCATTAGTGATAAGCTGAAAGACGTTGATAAAAAACTGAAAGATGCTGTGTCAGGCAATGCCGGAGACCGTTATGCGGATACCCCGATTACCGAAAGTTTAAATAAACAAGGTTCTTTGCTCAAAGACAAAGATGATTTCTTTTCCAAAGCGGAAAAGTTTGCCGAGGGGAACTATTCCATGAAGGAAGAAAAGCTGGAGTTGAAGCCCCTTTCCGAGGAGGATCTGAAAAAAGCAAAGGAAGGTAACGTTAAAGGTTTTGAAGATAACGATGGCGATGGTGATGAAATCATTGACGATGCCATCCTTGATGAAGATGATCAACCCAAAAAGGAAGACTAATTCCCATCCAGTGGAATCCTAGGTTATTTGAGTTCGACTACGCGGTTTTTGGCTTCAGGAACCAGCGTGAAAACGACATAGCCACCAGAAAGTTTGCCAGCATTGCCATTGTCTTGAACGGCAGAAGGATAATCCCCTCTGCGGATTGGTTGTAAGGAAACCAGGGAGCAATATGCAAGAGGGGTTCTCCCCCGCTGGACCGGATAACCAATGCGACAATTAATCCTGCAATAATTCCTTGCCGGTGCGTCTTAAGGTCAAATAAGGCAAGTGTTAAGGCTGGAAATAGCAAACAGTACACCAGATCACTACAAAGGAACCACAAGGCATAAATGCTATCAACTTTCAGGGCAATGAAAACGGTGACCAGCCCGATGACCCAGATGGAGATCCGTACGGATTTATTGATGGATACGGGTCTGCGTGATAGGGGTTTAAGGATATTCCACGAAAACATCGATGAAGCGGATAGCATGGAAGAGTCCATGGATGAGGTTACTGCTGCCAGTATGGCTCCTAACCCTACTACTGCTACCCATCCGGGGGTCAAGTAACGGATCACCAGCGGAAGACTTAACGAAGGATTGTCAAATTGAATACCAAAGACCGTCCAATCAGTCGTGTTTGCGATCATACCAATCAATATCGCCGGAATGGCAGCCAGAAGGCAAACGAATCCGGCCCCGATCGAGAGACGCATGGCTACTTCTTCATTTTTAGCCGCCAATACACGTTGAAAATAGACCTGCCAGGGAATACCGCCGAAGATCAGTAAGAGACCGCTATCCAGCCAATAACCGATCAACGGTCCAACGTTAGCTCGGGACGGTAAAAACTTCGCTGCTGACCCAAGGTTTTGCAGGTAGCGCTGATCCACATTCGCAAAGCCACCTGCCTGATGGAATGCAAAAGGCAATACCAGAATCAGGCCTCCCAGAATAAAGATCAGTTGAACAAGATCGGTAACGGCTACCGACCATAAGCCGCCCAGGCTGGTATATACCAGGACCAGGATGCCTGAAGCAATCATGGCTTGGTTGTATGGCAAATCCAGGATAACCGAAAAGGTGGTGCCTAAGGCAGTCAGAATAGCTGCTGCCCAGCAGACTTCCCCGAGAAGAGCCGGAATGAATAATACCCCGGTCACTCTTTGACCAAAGCGCTCCTCCAGGGGATCGAGCATGGTCTGATATGCTTTACGTCGCATTGGACGTGCATAAAATACGCCTCCGATGATCAGGCTGAGGGCATAGCACCAGGGAGCCTGTACCCATACCAGGCCAGCTGATGCAGTATATTCGGCAGTTCCATTAATGTATCCTCCGCCTATCCAGGTTGCGCTCATGGTGAACAGTGCAAGCCACAGGGGCAATTGACGGTTGCTGAGGATCAAGTCTCCCTGTCCGGGATTCTTGCGCGCTGCCCATATTCCTATGAATAAAATGAGCAGTATAAAACTGAGAATAATGGAGATCTGCAAAACGGACATCCGCCGAAAATAGCTTTATTTTTTAATTTCACCGGATGAGAAAACTTCTCGCGTGGGCAGTTCACGTATTTACCGCATCGGGTTTGATCCTCTGTTTTTTAAGCTTGATCGCTTTAAGCCGTTCTGATTTTCGAATGGCATTCATCTGGTTGTTCATTGCTTTGATTGTCGATGGTTTTGATGGGATGATGGCCCGGGCAGCCCGGGTGACTGAAGTCCTGCCGATGATCCATGGTAAGATTATGGACCATTTGATCGATTTTATCAGCTATGCTTTCCTGCCGGCTTATTTCTTTTACGTGAGTGATTTGCTGCCTGATGCCGTGCGATGGGTTGGAACGTGCATCATCTTGCTCAGTTCGATCCTTTATTACGCAAAAGAAGGCATGGTAAGTTCAGATTATTATTTCGTTGGCTTTCCGGTCCTGTGGAATCTGGTCGCCTTTTACCTGTTATTTGTATTTCATTTTTCAGCGGTTACCAATTTTATCCTGATTGTAGTATTCGGTATTCTCCACTTTATTCCATTAAAATATGCCTACCCATCCAGGATGCTCGGGTTTAGAAGGCTGGCCTGGGTTCTCACTCTTTCCGGTCTCATTTCAGCGGCCATTGTGATCTGGGGATATCCACGGGACTATCCGGTATTGCAATGGATACTCATTGGTGTGCTGCTGGGATTCTCCACGCTTGTCATCCCGGCCTCCAGACGTCTGACCGGAGACGGCGGAACGTCTTCCTGAAAGGGATACCCTACCCTCCCGGCCGGACTCACCGGACGAGTTTGGCGTTATCTCACATTGAAAATATTTATATATTACCAGATTGCTATATTTGCAGGTATGCACACACCGGTTCAGCAAATCATATGCCCACATTGTGGTGAAGTCATCAAGATCGAAGAAGCCCTGGCCCATCAGTTGAATGAACAGGTAAAGCTCGAAATCAAGCAACATCGCTTAAAATTGGAAGCTGCCCATGCGCAACGCGCTAAGGAATTGGAGCAGCAGGAAGAAGCTTTCGAAGCCAAGAAAAAGCAACTGAATGATCTGTTCCGGGAACGGCTGGAAAAAGAAAAAGTGGTGATCCGCGATCAGATGAAGCAGGAGGTCCACTTACTTTATGAATCCCAGGTTAAATCGCAGACAGAGGAATTGCAGGCCTTGATGCATCAGGTCCATCAGCTTCGTGGCAAGGAAATTGAGTTGGAGCAAATGAAGCGGAGGATGGAATTGCAGCGTAAGGAGATCGAGCTCGAGTACGAGAAACAGCTGCATGAACGTCAGCGGGATTTGGAGGTTGCCCTGAGCAAGCGAATCTCCGAAGAAATGGAACTCAAGATCCGGGAAAAGGATAAGCAACTGGAAGATCAACGCCGGTTGATCCAGGAAATGCAAAGAAAGGCTGACCAGGGTTCCATGCAGCTTCAGGGTGAAGTTCAGGAAACAGCCATTGAGGAATGGCTTCGTTTGCAATTTCCATTGGATGAGATCGTTGAAATCAAAAAAGGAGCTCGTGGAGCTGATTGTTTGCAGATTGTCCATACGCGCCAGCAGAAAAATGCCGGAACCATTTATTACGAAAGCAAGCGAACCAAGGAGTTTCAAGGCGGTTGGCTCGAGAAATTTAAATCGGATATGATCCAAAGCAATGCGGATGCAGGTATTCTGGTGACTCAGACATTACCGCGGGATATGGAGCGCCTTGGGGAGCGGTCCGGCGTATGGATCTGCACCTTTGACGAATTCAAGAGCTTGTCCTACATCCTGAGGCAGACCCTGATCAAAATCAATGAAGTAGCTGACCATCAAAAGAACAAAGGGGATAAAATGGTCATGTTGTACGATTACCTCACCAGCAATGAATTTAAAATGAAGATGGAGAGCATCGTGGACGGCTTTACCCAGATGCATGAAGATCTCCAAAAAGAAAAGAATGCGATGCTAAGGCTGTGGAAACAGCGTGAGAAGCAAATCCAAAAAGTTCTGATCAATACCACCGAGATGTATGGAGATATCAAAGGTATTGCCGGCCAGTCGATCCCCAATGTGAGACAACTGGAGCTGCCGATACATGATCAGGATGTATTCAGCCTGGAGGAGGACGAAAATGAGGATTAGTAGATTATTTGCTAGAATTAAGCGTAATTCTCTTCGGTTCTGGGTAACATCTCCCCTATCTTGCGCGTCAAATTAATATCATGCAACAAGCACTCTATCAGCTCTTTGACCAGCAAGGCCTCATGGATGAGCGCAGTGCCCAGTCTCTGGCCGGAGCATTGAGCAGTAACAGCCTGCAGGGATTTGATTATCTCAAGTTTAAGCAAAGCTATCAGCAACTTTTAGCCATGGGGATGGTTGAAGAAATGGCTGTTCGGTCCGCCTTCACGACTGCGGCGACGATGGGTTTAACCAAAGAGAAATTATTGCAGACCGCAGAGCATTATCAGAATGTCCTGCATCGCGAGGAGAAACAATTTGACGCTGCATTAAAAAAGCAGCTGCATCAGAAGGTGGATTCTCGCCGGGATGAGCGCGAATTCCTGGAAGCAAAGATCAATGAGTACCAGAAGAAAATCGAAGACCTTCAGAAGCAAATTGTGGAATTCCGCAACCAGATGGAAAATGCTGAATCCGAGATCGCCGAATCAAAAGAAAAGATTGAGCAAACCAAAGAACGATTTAATCATGCCTATCAGCATTTCCTGGACTCGATCAGCCATGATGTTGAATTAATAAAAAAGTATTTATAACTTTTCATTCGATACCTTTCAAATACAAGAAATATGGCAGACACTGCTTTTAACGCACCTGATATGAAACCCAAATCCTTCTGGAAAAGGCCGGAAGGGGTGACTGGTACTCTATTCCTGCTTGGAATTCTGGGAGTAGCTGGCTATTTAATCGTGACCAACTTATCCGCTATCATTGCCTTCGCCAGCAATGTGCTGGGACTGGCGATAATTCTATTGGCCCTCGGAGCCCTGATTTACATGGTGCTGGATCCGAAGATGCGCACGCTGGTGAGTTATATGTATAAAAGTGTCATGCGCTGGGTCACCTCCTGGTTTGTTACCATCGACCCTATCGGCATTCTCAAAAATTATGTCAGTGACCTAGAGGATAATTTGGCTAAAATGGGAACTCAGATTGGAAACCTGAAAGGTCAGATGCGGAAACTGAAGACGGTTATGGATGAAAATAACCAGGAGATTGAGAAGAATCTGGTCATAGCCAAAAAAGCCAAAGAGCTGGGTGACGAAAAGAACATGCTCCTATCCTCACGCAAAGCGGCTCGTCTGCAGGATTCGAATGAAAAATACCAGACGTTGCTGAGCAAAATGGACATCCTTTACCGTGTCCTGACCAGGATGTATTCCAACTCAGAGATCTTGCTGGAAGATACCAAAGACCAGGTCAAAGTCAAGGAGCAAGAGCGTAAAGCGATCAGGGCATCTCATTCTGCAATGAAATCGGCCATGTCCATCCTTTCAGGCGACAAAGACAAACGTGCTATGTTTGATCAGGCGCTTGAGTCCATCGCGGACGATGTCGCCAACAAGGTTGGAGAAATGGAACGCTTCATGGAGATGTCCTCCAAATTTATGGATTCCATCGACCTGCAAAACGGTGTTTTTGAAGAAGAAGGCTTAAAAATGCTTGAGAAATATGAGCATGAGTCATCGTTATTACTCATGGATGGCAAAACTGGCAAAGAGACGCTCGAGCTAGGCGATCCGGCAGAGCGGGTGAAGCAATCACGTGGTGCAAAAGGTTCTTCTTACGAGGGATTATTTGATTAATCTGCAGGGTTGGATGGATTGGATTGCCAGGTGGTCTCAGCTAACCTGAAGATCACTTTAATATCTGACATCCATCATCGCTTACCAGTAGGAATCCGAGGAACTTGCCCAAAAATGGATCATGGCAACTCCAATATTCAAGCATGCATTAGTAGGACTTGAGCTATCCGGTGTAGACACGCGGGTCCTTGAGTTTTTGCATTTTTTCGATAAGCACGGAATGCTTGAAAAGACGGCTTTTATGCATGTGGTGCCATGGGAATTCACCTATTTCTCCGGTGAAAACCCGGCATCGTGGGATCTGGAAGACCTTCGCAAACAAGTCGAACAGCAGATCCAGGATGAGTTGTTGGTTTTTTATCCCGACTGCATCCATAAATGTGAAGACATCATCGTTCAGCCTGGCGATCCGCTTACCGAAATGATGCATGTTGCCAGGGACCGAAACACCCAATTACTGGTAATCGGACAGAAAGCCGGAGCAGCATCGCACGGGATATTAGCGAAAAACCTTGTACGGAAAACGCCGGCTCATGCACTCATTGTCCCGGAATTAAGCCGGACGAAGGTCCATCGAATCTGTGTGCCGGTTGATTTTTCGGAAGCGTCAACAACGGCTTTTACCATTGCCCAGCAAATCGCCAGACTACTTCCTGGTGAGGTCCAGATTGACCTGCTCCACATTTATGAAAACCCCAATATCAGCGCTTATAAATCACTGCATGTGCCTCAACAAATGAAAGCCTATCTGGTCGAGTCAAAGCAGCAGGCAGCTTCTGATTTTATTAATAAATATGCCGATCCTGCATTGAACATCACCACCTATCTGGCTGAACGCAAACTTTTTGGTATTGGCTCAGACATTTATAACTGGGCGCTCGAACACGCTGCTGATCTGCTTATCATGGGGGCCAAAGGGCATTCTACTCTGGATCTTTTGCTCCTGGGTAGCGTTACTGAGAAGCTGATGTCAGTCAATGAACGAATACCTACGTTAATTGTAAAGTGATTTCCACGGTGATATTGATGCGATCGTGAAGCCCTAATTAGCTACTTCATGGAACCACAACTGGAAGTTTTCGACGGTTATTACATCCCGCAATTATTTCGTCATCGCTCCATTCGCGTATTGCTTCCGAGGAACTACTTCCAGGAACAAGAGCGCCGTTATCCGGTTATATACATGCCGGACGGACAGAATTTATTCGATGAGGAAACCGCAACCTACGGGCACTGGAAATTACGGGAGGTTGTCGAAAAATTACCATTGCGGCGACAAGCGATCCTGGTCGGAATCGATCATGCCGGTACGGAACGAATCAATGAATACGCGCCATATTCGAGAGGAAACAGTGGCGGGCTAGGTCATGCGACGTTGGAGTTTTATGTATATACAGTAAAGCCCTGGATCGATTCGATGTATCGCACCCTGACCGACAGAGATCATACGGGAATAGCCGGCTCTTCCATGGGTGGTCTCCTATCCTATTATGCCGCTTTTGAATTCAATGATGTATTCGGAAGTGCCGGTGTCCTCTCTCCGTCTTTGTGGTTTAATCCGGGTGTATTGGACTTGCCATTCCGTATTCAGGGACCTCGCTGCAAAGTCTACCTTGCGGGAGGCATCCATGAAATGAGAGGTATGGAGCAGGCATTGCAACTGGCTCAGAAAGTTATGATGGAAGCGGGATATACGGAGGCGGAGTTGACGGTACACATGCGTACACATGCAGCACATAATGAAGCGTATTGGGGGCGCGAGTTCAAGCATTTTATGGAATGGTTTTTTGCCTAGATGTCCTGGTGTCCTGCTTTACCGATGCAATTCTGAATACATAAAGATCAAAACCCGGTCTTTTTGCGGCGCATCGAAACTTTATGCTGCATCAACAACGCGATGTTCCGCGCCCGTTCTTTGGCTTTGTCTACATGTGGCCCAATGAAATGAGCGTCAAGGGTCTCCTCCCATAATGTCAGCCACCGCTGAAAATGTTCTGGCTCCAGCGATGATATTTCATCCATTACCAGATGTTTGGTCATCGGATTTCCCTGATAGACGGGATTATCCAGCAACATGGCTTCCCAGAATCGGCAGATGATCGGAAGATGCTCGGTTAAGTCAAGCGGGACGACACTGGTAAAAAAATGACCAATAACCTCGTCAACCATCAGTTTGTCATAAAAACTATGGACCAGCAGCTTAATGTCTTCCGGACCGGAAAGCGTTTTTACAGGCATCCGCGGTTGAGTTTAGCGTACAATCAATACCGGCACCGTCATATGTCCCTCGAAATCATGCACGATGCTTCGGTGGAATAGTCGTTGAAGCCAGTTGCGATGGGGCGAATAAAGCACCAGTAAGTTCGCTTCGTTCCAGTGCACATATTCCAATAATTGGGTGGCGATGTCTTGTTGGGTGGTGTCCAGCCACTGGAACTGGGTCTGGATCGTCGGACTTCGCTCCGCGAACAGTTGTTGGATTTGTCCCCATTTCCGGTCATCCTCAGGATTGCGGTGCCCAATATGCACGCATTTGAGGACAGGCTGCTCGGGATCCATGATCTGGATAGCTTCCCAAATGTAGAAAGGGTCGGAAGCCTGCAGATCCGAAGCGTAAACCGCTGTATTGAGTCCATCCGGTTTATAACCAGACGGAACCAGCCACAATGGGGTTTCAGCCAGGTCAACCACCTGCATGGATATGGTGCCCAGCCATCGGTCCAGCCTGGAATGTTCACCTTGCGTGCCCATTAATATGCAGTCCGCGTTGATTTCCTGAGCTTTTTCGACGATCGTAGAAGCCGGACTGCCAACTTCCAATATGGATTGGATGACCAGGTCCTGACCCTGGTGTTCTTGCTGAATTTCGCTTACCCATTTTTCCAGTAGGGTCGTTGCCACCTCCCGTTTGTTCTGGGTTGCAACTGCAGAGATGACCGGGATATCGGCGGGCTCATACACCGGGGTTACAATGTGCATGATGTGATATCGCGAGTTAGACCCAAAGCGTTTCCAGGCATAATCCCAGGCATTGCGGGCATTCGCCGAGAAATCGGTGGCAATCAGTATGTTTTTCATTTGAGGCTTATTTAATGCAGTCAAATTAGAGTTATACGGATTAAATGCGAATAATATGGGTCAGAAATTGGTATGATTTCAGACACAATCCAAATTAGTCGTGTTTTACAACGAAGCGGTGAAATGTTGTTTTTAAGGTCTCAAATTCTTCTTTGAACGCTTGCATCAGAGAGGCTAATTCTGCATGTGTGGATGCTATGGTATCCAGTTCACCCACTGCCATTTTCCTTTCAAGGTCAAGGATCCGATGCCGGTAGTCGTCGATGTGAATCAGTTTTTTCATCAGAATACTCCGGTATTCCTGGATGTGTTCCTGGATGGAGTAGCTTTGAATGTTCTGCTGCCACACTTTAACCAATTCATTCTGAAAGATCTTCACTTCATCCTGAAAATAATCGAGCTCCTTGATCCATCCACGATGGCTGGCATGTTGAAATTCGATTTGGTCCATAGGTTGATTTTGTTGACCAATGTACAGAAAGAATTGTTCTGGTGCCAATGATATGGATTGGTCCCCAATTATTCGGGTTGGTCAGCTCCTATCTGTTCCACCTGTCTGAAATTAATAAAGTCAACTACTTTCCGGACTGTCTTTTTGCGGATTTGGGTTTCATGATCCCGGTTAAGTTGCTTAAGAACATAACTGAACTTGAAGCTTAGGTGATCTTTTTTAATATCGACCACTTTAAGCCAGTAACTGTCCTTGACAATCAGATGTTCAAACTCCTGCAATTCATGAATCAGATCCTGTTCGAGGTCTTCAATCCGGCCCACCACCTCAACCGGAGTTTCGAATTCAATATTCACTTTCTTCAGCTCCCTTTGGGTGTAGTTAATAATCTGGGAGGAATAAACCTGATTGTTTGGAATGTAAATGACATCGTCATCATCGTTAAGCATTGCGATTTTAGTCAAGGTGATGTCAATAATTTTACCTTTCTGATCGCCTACCTTGATGTAATCGTTGATACGTACTTCATGGGAAAAGGTTATGATGATACCGCTGATGATTTCCGATAAGTAATCTTTGGAAATGATAGCAATTGCTGCAGCCACTACGGTCAGAGAGGTTAACAAGTGCCAGATATCGAACCAAAATCCGGCTATGGTTAGCATAGTGAATAAAGTGACAATTATAAAATAGATGTTCTGAAGACCGACTACCACATTATCGCTTTTTGATTCCGGTCCTTTTCTTCTGAGGTAGTTCCATTTTACGATGGCCAGTAACAATTGCAGAAAAAGGACTACCATTCCATATTGAATGGCTTTATCCAATACGTCCCGGAATCGCTCATTTTCAATGCCCAGATCATTAAGGAAAATATCCAGGAGCATCAATCCAACCAGAAGGATCAGCTTGAACAGATTTGATAAATTCCGTTGCATAAGGATTCCTTTTGCACAAAGGTATTACAATTGCATTTCGCTGAAGCTACCTTTCCTACGTTGAAAAATCCATTCTTAGCGGATCATCAGCGGTTCAGCAAAGAAATGTATCTTCGGTCCATCGCATTTTGTTGGCAGAAATTGAAGGTTATGAAGCAACTTCTGAGGCTTGAAGAAGCCGGTTTGTTCTTGCTCAGTTGGTATTTTTTCACGACTACTGGCATTACCTGGTGGTGGTTTTTGGTTTGGTTACTTGCTCCGGACTTGTCGATGATCGGTTACCTGATCAATGCAAGGATAGGCGCTTACCTCTATAATTTCTTCCACCATAAAGGTTTGGCCACCCTGGTTGTCCTGGGAGGCACGATCAGTCTATCGCCTTTGTTAGCTGCTTCAGGTTGGCTCCTGCTAGGTCATAGCAGCATGGACCGGGTATTTGGTTACGGTCTGAAATACATTTCGGATTTCAAAGACACCCATTTGGGACGGATTGGGGAGGCAGGACATTCGATGGGAAATTGAAAAATGCTTTATCTTAATCGTACAAACATTCATTTTCCAAATTAGTACTTATGGCATCACCTCTATTGGAAAAATTAAGCCGCCCCGGGCCAAAAAGGATTCTGGCACTTGATGGCGGCGGTATCCGGGGCGTACTTACCCTCGGATTTCTTGAAAGGATGGAAAGTATTCTGCGCAAGCAACACAACAATCCGGATTTACTCCTGTGTGATTATTTTGATCTCATTGGAGGGACCAGCACCGGATCAATCATTGCCGCCGGACTTGCAATGGGTATGACTGCGGCAGAATTGAAAAAGGCTTATTTCGAATTGGGCAACGTCATCTTTGGCAAGAAGAAAAACATGCTCAATTATTTGTCAAAGAGTGAAAAGTATGATGCCAAGCCCCTGACGGATGCATTGCAAAAATTCTATGGGGATGTAGTTCTTGGCGACCAGGAGAAAATCAGGACGGGTTTATGTGTGGTTACCAAGCGGGCTGATACGTTTAGCACTTGGCCTATAATCAATCATCCGGAAGGTAAATATTATGAGGAAAACAAGAATTACCCCCTGTGGCAGGTAGTCCGGGCTAGCACCGCTGCTCCAACTTATTTTCTGCCGCTGGTCCTTGATGTAGGCCCGGACGAACGAGGTGTATTTGTTGACGGAGGAATCAGCATGGCCAATAATCCTTCTTTACAACTTTTCCTTATTGCTACCCTGAAAGGGTTCCCATTCCACTGGCGCATGGGGCCCGACCACCTGCTCCTGGCATCGGTAGGCACCGGTAACCTTTCGAAAACCTACCGGAACCAGAGTTTCTCCCGCACCAGTTTGCTGACCTGGGCGGCCCTCCTACCGGAGATCTTCATGCATGACACCAATCACTTCAATCAGCTGATCTTACAGATGATGTCCAACTCACCAACAGCCATCCGGATTGACTCGGAGATCGGCGATTTGCATCATGACAGTCTCAATGGCCAGCATGCATTGAGTTATTTGCGATACAATGTGGACATGAATCATCACTATCTGGAGACCCTGGGCTTGAATTATACGCCGAAAGAAGTGATCGATTTAGCTGCTATGGATAATGGGAAAAATATCGCCAAACTAGCGGAAATCGGCGAACTTGCTGCCGATCAGCTGGTTCTGCCAGATCATTTCCCAGAACAGTTTAACCTGGGTCAAAAGCCGAAAGACCATATTCTGCGGATTACCCAAAATAAAAAGTGGGATCTGCCCTTTGAAAAAGTGGTTAAAAAAGAAATTCCGGTTCAGGCAGTCCAAATTAATGAACCATTTGAGGTAGAAACCATCGAAGGGATCCTTCATGCAAAAGCCGGCGATTATCTGATGCGCGGAGTGCGTGGAGAATACTATGCCATTGATCAGGACATCTTCAAACAGACTTACGAAAAATACTAGCCATGAACGTTGCGAACAGACCTACTATTTATATATCCCATGCCTGGGGTGGAGAAAGCGAAAAACTGGTGCAGAAGATCATGCACAAGTTCGCAAAAGAAGGTATTGAGATCACGTTGGATAAGAAAGACCTGGGTTACCGCCAGAGCATTAATGCTTTTATGGAGCGGCTGGGTGAGGCCGATGCGATCATCATAGTGGTCAGCAATAAATACCTTCACTCGGAGTATTGCATGTTTGAATTACTCCAGATCTACGAGAACAAAAATATCCTGGAGCGTATTTTTCCGGTCGTACTGGATGAAGTAAACATTGCGAAGTCTACGAATCGGCTGGATCTGGTGAAATACTGGGAAAATCAGACAAAAGAGCTTGAAAACAAGATCCGTGATCTGGACTCCATTTCCAATATCGAGGGCATTACCGAAGATCTCAACCTCTATCAGAACATCCGGACGAAGATTGCCAAACTGACCAGCATCCTGAAAGATATCAATACCCTGAATATTCAGTTGCACACTGAAAGTGACTTTGACATCTTGTTTCAGGCCGTCAAGAAAAGACTGGACCATCATCCATTTAATCAGCCGGTAACTCCTGAAGCGAAGGTCGCTGATTTGGCGGCAAATTCTCCGGTTGCGTCGGCGGCAGCCTCGTCTGAGCCAGCGGTTACGATGTATACTCCACCGGCAAGCCCGGCAAGAAAGAAAAAGAATTGGTTGTGGTTAATGCTTCCGGTGGTGCTTATTGCCGGATGGTTTGTCTGGTCATATAGCTCTAAAAATACTTTAAGTAACGAATCTCAGAACTCTGAAAATAAACAAGATATAAGCTTGTTAAATCAGCCTGAGCAAACAATTTCTCCTGCCGAGCCTGCGGCGAACTCACCTTCAAATACCTCTTCTGAAGCGACTCCTCCTGCTGGTAAAAAACAATCTCCTGCTAGTGAGTCTCAAAAGAACAATGCTTCCGATCCGCCTTTGGTTAATACACGTCCTCCTGCCGGAACAACTTTCCAGCAGATGAAGTTGATTCTCGATCGATCGGTCCGCAATGCCCAGGTATTGATCGACAACAAAACGTTGAATGCGTGGAGTGCATCAAAAGCGCTCAATATCATCCAGGTAGAATTGCCTACCGGTACCCATACCTTCCGGCTGATTCAAGGTAAAGACACCTGCCAATACCAGCAGGTCATCAATCCAAATGAATTTGAGCTGACCCTTAAATGCCAATAGATCCAGGGCAATCATCTATTTCCCTTTGATCGGTAAGCGGTACATGGAGTCAAGATTGCTTCTTTCTGGACCTTTTCAGGAAAACAGGTATGCCTGTGTGCAAAACGATGTTTGCTGAGTTCCGTTTTTTTTTTATATTTTTGATAAGTCTAGTTAGAGCACGTATGATTCGTTTGGCTATTTACCTAACCCTGATTTTTGCCACTCCCCTCCTTAATGGACAAAATAATCCGGTTCCTCTGGCGACTTATGTCTGGGACTTTGAGGCGGATCCCGTCGAATTTTCTCAACAAGCTGCCTGGCTGACGGAGGATTTTGAGGATGAATTGTTACTCCACAAAGAGTTATACCGGGTATTGGATCGCCGTGATCTGGCCATTGTGAAGGAACACGAAAAGGCCAATGAAATGGTCCAAAAAGAAGGTCAGGCCTATACGGTAGCGATGAAGGAAGGGCTTCAATCGGCACAGGCCGAAGCATTTTTCCGCGGCACATTATTGTATGACGATGGTTCCGGGGAATTTCGGATAAAAGTGACGATGAATGCATTGAGCGGTACATCCGAGAAAATGCGTCAGGCGGAAGTCACCATGCGGAAAGCACGAATTGACGATAACCAGTCCCGGAAAGAAGCTGCGGAGCAATTGTTCAATCAACTCCATGCTGAAGAAAAGAAGTCCATCCGGGATGATCTCAGTACCAAGATGGATAAATACCTGTTTGTCGCCCAGGATCTCAACAGCCAGATATCCGGTATGGACAACTGGTTATTACTAAAGGAGCAAATGAAAAAAAATGTGGATGCAGCTGCTTCCCTGAATGATCATCTGCAGGAATTTGCTGATAAAATTCAAGCTTACAATACCATCATTGAAGATTTGAAAAACAATCGGGGCCAGTATCAAACCGATTTTTGCCTTTATTGGCAAGGCCAGGAATGCCAGGATGCTGAACGACTGCTCGATGATGTGGTCCGTTTTCATGATCGGATATTTTTGGATGACTCCAATGACCTGATCGAATTGACCAATCAATACCTGCAGGCCTCCAAATCGAAAGAAGCAAGTGAGTGGAAATTAAAACTGGATGATCTGCGCAAAGAAATAGTCAGTGACATGATGCGGGATCTGCCGGATATTCAATATCGCATCCGCCAATTTAAGGATCAAACGTTACAAGCCATACGCGACTGATTATGAAGTATCTTCTTTACGCTCTGCTTTTTACCGTAATGACAGGTCTCTCATGTGGTGTTGAGACGGTATTGATCATCCTTCCATTACTAAGCGCCAATTGGTGTGATGCAGCCCAAAACTGCCACGTGTACGAATTTCGTCCCGGTCAGGAGGCTAGCGACACGCAGGAACGGGGTACTCTGGGAGGTATCGAATACTGGATCCGGAACGGTAAACATTTCAAGCGGGTGACCCCTCCGGCAGAAGGTGATAACTTTATCGTGGGAACTTTCGACGGTTTGAATATAGAATTCGCCGTGCACAAACGGCTTGAGACCCGATTTGAAGAATATTATGTCGGTTCCGTTGAATTCCAGTCCGACGGATCTAAAAAAATGTACCTGGAAAATACGACAACCGGGGAAACCCTGACTTTATTGACTCCCGATAAATGTTCCTGCCAATGAGATCAGCATTTGTACTCCTTCTCTTCGTGCTATCGGTGATGGGACTAAAAGCCCAGAAAGGCTTGAAATTTTATACCTCACTCCGGTTTGAAAATCAGGAAAGAACCATCAGCCGCTTTAACCAGGAGGACACGATCCGCAATGGCACCCTCAAATCGGCGAATATCGGTGGATTTATTCCGGCATTCTTTCTTGGATCTGATAATGGTAGCTTTCTGGAATTTGCCATTACTAGCCTGCGATTTCAAAATACCGACAACATTGCATTGATCCCGGGAGCTTCCCATCTGGTGAGTGGCTCAACATCTCAGGCATCTTTTGGCCTCCGCGCGGAATATGCATATCCGCTCGTATCATCCAATGGATTCAGACTATTTGCCGGTGCCGCCGTCAATCCGGCATTGAGCTCAAAAAGCCAGATTCCGGAATCCACCTATTTCTACCAAACCCGCACCACGGAATTTTCCGTTGCATTTGACGTTGTTCCCAGGTTCCAGATGGATCTGACCGATGCATTATTTATCGATGTGAATATCCCGGTTACCCTGATCAACTGGACGAATAACACCATAAAGTACGAATCCTCCATTGTGCCTTCAGCTCCGATAAAAGAATCCGGCAGTACCACGCTGATCCTTCCACGTAGGGTATTGATCCGTTTGGGCATTGGTGTTCGATTTTGACGGATTAATGATGACCCAGATAAAAGACCCATGCATCTGACTTAAGTTGGTTTGCCAGATCAGGATTTATCTCCTGGCCCATATACCTGGACCGTGCCGGGTTTCTTTCAAAGAGGAACGCATAGAATAAGCAGGCGGTAAAAAAAGTGCCGGCTGGACTGGGATGGATGCCATCCTCATTGTAAAGATCGTAGGGCTTTTGATTGGTTCTTGCTTCGTACCAAGCGATACCAATTGGGATGGTCTGACCGTAATAGGTGACGGAAGGATGCTGATAAGCTTCTTTTAATACCGGGTACATTTGCAAGGAGTCCCGATAGGGCCAGGTCATAAAAAATGAGAGCATGGTCCCTTTCTGGAATAGTTCGAAGAAAAATTTTTCAACGCTTCCTGCCAATTCCTGAGGATGGGTATATGCTTCGTAAGTGTTCTCCTGTAAAACGACCAAATCCCATTTTTTACTACCCAGCAGATTTTGGGTAGCCGGACTGCGATAGTGGTCCATTAAAGTGTATCCACCCGGCGCCTCTCTTTGGATGTCTCCTACAGTCAGACTGTCCGCTCCGCTGATCAATTGTTCTAGTTGCTGGTCAACCCCTCCATTATAATCCGTATGGCTGTTCCCAATGAAGAGAATGGAATGCAATTCACCATCTTCCTCCGGCGTCATTTCAACAGTAGTTTCTTCCTGACAAGCCCAGGTAAACAGTAGCAGCAACGTTGCAAAAAATGGTCGGCATTTTAACCACATCGATAAAAAGCTTTTCATCAGAGCAATAACGAAAGCTTGCCCACAATTGTATGGTTTTTTGTGTAGTGGGAATTTATCCAAACGACAAAGAGCCGGTTGAATTGACCGGCTCTTGTGGATTATTGCGAAAATATCGAGTGTGTTCCGAATATTTTTTCAGGTGTTAATTAACAGGGCCAGCCATCGATTCTTTAGTGGTCCTGGTGTTGGGCGCAATCCTTTCGATAAAGTCCGCCTTTGGATTTGGAAGTGGTTTTTGTACCTCCAAACCGATTACCTCCAGAGTTATATTGCGGTATTGCGCATTGGTTCTAAAATCTTCAATAAGTTCCCGAACATCGTGATCAATGTGTACGGACCGGTGTGCATCAATAATTACTTTGCTGTCGTTCGGCAGGTGATTCAAGGTTTGCAGAATGGTGGCCTTATTGAGAAAAGTTACGTCTTCCGCTAATTCGATGTGGATCGGGCTACCATCCGAGTGTCTGACGAAATAGGGGATTTTATAATTTTTATAGAGGATGTAAAAAACAGCTACGCCCATACCCAGGGCAATTCCGACTAAAAGATCGGTCACAAGAATACCGATAATGGTCACCATAAAAGGAATAAACTGTGCATAACCTTCTTTCCACATCTGACGATACAAGACCGGCTTGGATAGTTTGTAGCCGACTACAAAAAGAATGGCTGCCAGACTGGCTAGCGGGATCATATTGAGAATGGAAGGAATGGATACGGCACATACGAAAAGCAAAATACCATGGTAAATGGCAGATCCTTTGGTCAGAGCACCGGATTGAATATTTGCAGAACTGCGCACAATAACCTGGGTGATTGGAAGTCCACCGATCAGACCTGAAATGACATTGCCGAAGCCCTGGGCTCTCAGTTCACGATTGGTTGGGGTAATTCGTTTATAGGGATCTAATTTGTCCGTAGCTTCCACACAAAGTAACGTTTCAAGCGAAGCAACGACGGCCAGTGTGATGGCAATGATGTAAATCTGTGGATTTGCCAAAGCGCGGAAATCAGGCACCGTAAAGAGATTGATAAACCCATTAAAGCTTTCCGCTACCGGTATGCTTACGATTTGATCGGACCTTAAACTGAATAATTCCGTACCCTGAAAGAACTGATTTAACAGAATCCCAGCTACAACCGCTACCAATGGCCCCTGGATCCATTTGGTCATGCGCATCTTTTTAATGAATGGCTGTTCCCAAAGGATCAGAATGAACAGGGAGATGAGGGTTATGGCAATGGCTCCGGGGCTGATGAAACCGAGCATGTGTTGTAACTCGGAGAAAGTGTTGTATCCATCCGGGTTTGCAAAAGCTATATTGCCCTCGTAATCGGCGTCATAACCGGTAGCATGAGGTATTTGTTTCAGGATAATGATCAAGCCAATCCCTGCGAGCATGCCTTTGATCACTGAAGTGGGAAAATAATAACCGATGATTCCCGCCCGCAGTACACCGAGCAGGAATTGGAAGATGCCTGCCAAAACAACAGCAACGAGAAATACCTGGTAAGATCCCAGGTCCTGGATCGCCGTAAAGACGATAACGGCAAGTCCGGCTGCCGGCCCACTGACACCAAGCGGTGACCCACTCCAGGCACCTACGATAATTCCACCAATGATCCCGGCGATGATACCGGAGAAAAGCGGTGCTCCTGATGCTAATGCTATGCCCAGGCACAGCGGTAAAGCAACCAGAAAAACGACAATGCTTGCGGGTAAGTCCTGAGGCAAACTATTCTTAAGTGTAAACGGTTTCGGATGATTCATGAATACTTTGGATTTTAAAAATCTAAAAATAATAGTTTTACTATTAATGTAATTAGCATTAATACTTTATTAAGTAGTTAAACTTTTGTTAATGTAATGGGGCATTGCCGGGGCAATGATTCTATTTTGGACTTATTTCCGGGTTCCTGGCTAAACGACTTTTATTCCGCCGGTAACCGTTAAATGGATAGAATCTCTTATTATAAGTAATAGATATACAGGCTATTAGGCAGGGCATTTGCCTTCTGTATTTATGACAATAAACACAATTTGATAGAAAATAGCACAACATTTTTTGAGTGACCCTGTTAGAATAGTGTGTCCTTTATTGAAACATTTATACTTCAATTTTACTGATTCCTGTCTCTTTCTTACACGACTTAGATCATTGCAATTCCAATTTTGCAAATGTATCTCTCGTGGTAGAACGGGATGAATGCTCAATCAAAAGAGCGCAAGAAAAGGACCGAAAAATTAATTAAGTCACCAAAACTCTGGAGCCATGAAAGATAGTTCAAAAATTTTATTAGCTGTTGGGTTTGGAGCATTGGCCGGAGGGATTGCCGGTTATTATCTGAACTCGGACAATGGTCGAAAGACGCGCAAACAGGCCGTCAAGGAGATCAAGCGCAGAGCCGATGAAGCCAATGAAAAAATGCACGAATTGGCTGAAGAAGCAAAAACCGCTATTACCGATGTTGCCGATAAGGCAAAAACTTATCTGAATACAGCATCCGACCGTACGCATGACATGCTGGCTCATGCTAGAGAAAGCTTTGAAGCAGGCGTTAAAAAAGCCCAACACAAAGAAGATGTTGTAACACCGAATAATGTCAAGGCGAAAGCCTGAATGCAGGATAAATCAATAAACCGGTTTTGAGACATCCTGAGTAGATTATCAGTGCAAAAACTAGCAGGAAGTGGTGACTCGATTGATCATCGGGTCACCACTCGTCTGCCCGGAAAATGGAACCAGCATGGAAAATAAGGATGAAAAAGTAATGGAATCAGCTGGGGAAGCGGTGGAATATGCCCGGCAGTACTTAAAGCAACAAGGTGAATATATTCGGCTTGAAGTAGCAGAAAGGATTGCCAAAATTACTGGTCCGCTGGTCACTTTGGCAATTATCGCTTCTTTATTCGGAATTATCGTTTTGATTTTTTCATTTGGTATTGTTGCCTGGCTTTCCAACATCCTTGATTCGCAAGCAAAGGCTTACTTTCTGGTCGGAGGAATTTATCTGGTCTTAGCCGTAATCATCTATATCAACCGGGTAAAATGGATAACGAATCTCGTTCTGCGAATCGTGTTGGATGCTTTTTTTGAGTCCGAAGAGGAAAGACAAAAAAATGAACAATGAAACCTGAGCGAATCCGGACATTAAAAGATTTGTCTGAAGCTAAAAAAGCCTTAAAACTGGAATCAGTTCAGACCCGCCTGCTGATCCAGAATAATTTGGCTCAGGCCGGCAAACAAGCTTTTCTGCATTATTTATTACCTCTTGGGGTAAGTGGTTTGGTCGCTTGGGGTGTAAAAAAATTTACTACTCCGGAAAAAGATAAGGAACAGGCCGCATCCTTTGAAACCTCCCAGGGGGAAACGAATCATTCGCCAAAGCCGCTGGTCGAGGGTATCCGTGTCGCGGGTAAAGTAATTGCAGCCCTTATGCCAACCGTCTTGTCCATCATTGAATCCTACCAAACTTCCGAAGAGGAGTAGCTTTTGGTTTTACAAGCTGCGAGAGATAGCTGACCTGCATTTTTATCTTATCTTCATTCGCAAACCGTAACATCTTTTATTTAGCGAATGATAACGATTGATCAATCTCTTACTCCTGATTATTTTATTCCTGCAATAGATCGATTCTGGGAATTGTCCGCCGCTAAAATTCAATCGATCCTGGAGCATTACGATCGTCGCAAAGGCTCACCCGTATTTACCGCAGCAGGTAAATACACGACCCGTGGATGGACAGAATGGACACAGGGCTTTGAATTTGGCTCGGCCATTTTACAGTACGATGCCACCGGAGATGCATATTTCCTTGAACTTGGCAGAAAAGAAACGGTGGATAAGATGGCCAGTCATGTTGGTCATTTTGGGGTGCATGATCATGGATTTAACAACCTGTCTACCTATGGAAATCTTCTGAGGCTGATGCGAGAAAGCCGCCTACCCATGAATCTCTGGGAGAGACATTTCTACGAACTTGCCATAAAATTATCCGGAGCAATCCAGGCGCATCGCTGGACAACCATCCCGGGAGGAGGGTACATTTATTCATTCAATGGTCCGCATTCACTATTTGTCGACACCATTCGCACGGTCCGTATCCTGGAGGTAAGTCATTTGTTTGGTCATGCCATCTGGGATGAAAATGATATCCGGATCGATCTGCTGGAACGAGCGGTACAACATGTTCAAGCCACCGCAAAGTATGCAGTCTTTTATGGAGAGGGAAGTGACATGTATGATGTACGCGGAAGGGTTGCTCATGAGTCTGTCTTTAATGTTAACGACGGCAACTATCGCTGTCCAAACTCCCAGCAAGGTTACAGCGGTTTTACCACTTGGACGCGAGGCCTGGCCTGGGCGATGCTTGGATTTGCCGAACAACTGGAATTTTTCAGCGAGGTATCGATCGTGACCGATGGCCGGGCAAAGGAGATGGAGGCCATAGAGTCAACTTGTGAAAAAGCGGCTCGTGCAGTTTGTGACTTTTATCTGGAACATACGCCCAGTGATGGTATACCATATTGGGATACCGGAGCACCCGGGCTGGTCCAATTAGGGGATTACCTGAACCGTCCTGCCGATCCCTTTAATGGCTATGAGCCGGTAGACAGTTCTGCAGCCGCAATTGGAGCGCAGGGACTGTTACGCCTGGGACATCATCTGCGAAACCGGGACGAATCCGCTTCTACCCGGTATTGGCAAGGAGGACTGACCATTTTGAAACGACTGCTCGAGGAACCTTACCTGAGCACCCATCCGGAACATCAGGGTCTCTTGTTGCATTCCATCTATCACCGGCCAAATGGATGGGATTATCAGCCAGCAGGATCTGCGATCCCCTATGGTGAGTCCAGTATGTGGGGCGATTACCATTTCAGGGAATTGGTCCTGTATGTGCAGCGGATAGCCCAGCAAGGGCCTTATCATTCATTTTTCCATGCCTTGACCAATCCAAACGAATGAATCAACCGCCCGGGCTAAACCAGTTGTGTGTCCATACCATAACGACCAAGCCATGGCCACTGGATAGGGCTGTGGATGCGTACCAGGCTGAAGGCATTCAAGGCATATCGGTTTGGCAAGATGCGGTGTTGCAATCCGGTCTTAAACAGGCCGCTAGAACGTTAGAAGCAAGTCAGCTTTCGGTGGTGTCTTATGTACGAGGTGGTTTTTTTCCGCATACTTCGGCAGGTCAGCGGCAAAAGGCCATTGACCACAATAAACTGATGCTGGAGGAAGCGGCGACTATCGGGGCCCCCTTGCTGGTATTGGTTTGTGGATCGGACCCTGCCCAATCATTGTCCATTTCACGGGACCAGATCCGGGAAGGGCTGGAAAATATACTCCCATATGCAGAATCTCTCGGGGTAAAACTTGGCATCGAACCTTTGCATCCCATGTATGCGGATACCCGGTCAGCAATCAATAATCTGAAGACAGCCAACGATATGGCTGACCAATTGGATCATCCGTATTGTGGTGTGGTTGTGGATGTTTATCATCTCTGGTGGGACCCCGATCTGGAAGCTGAAATAATGCGTTGCGGACGTGACGGCCATCTGTTTTCCTATCATATTTGCGATTGGAAGGTTCCCACCGCTGATATGCTCAATGACAGGGGGCTGATGGGAGAAGGGTGTATACCGCTCAAAAAAATCCGCAGTTGGGTAGAAAGAGCCGGATTCATTGGCTTTCATGAGGTGGAGATCTTTTCAAATACCCACTGGCAACGAGATCAAAAGGAATTTTTACGAGATGTGGTCCATGCCTTTCAGCACCATTCCTGATAATTCTTATCTTGGATCGATACAAATCAGCCTGTTCCGACTAAAACTTCCGTTCTAATCCAATTAAGTAACAACCATGGATGTAGGTATTATTATGAATGGCGTCACCGGCCGTATGGGGACGAATCAGCATCTACTAAGATCTATCGCCGCCATCAGGCAACAAGGCGGAATCCCAATAAGCGATCATGAGGTCATCATGCCGGTACCAACCCTGGTAGGCCGGGATGAAGCAAAACTTAAAAAGCTGAGCCTCGAAGCCGGAGTTGACCGCTATACAACCAACCTGGAAGAAGCGCTGAAAGATAGCCGGCACACGATTTATTTTGATGCCCAGGTTACCGGTTTACGTCACAAAAGCGTTAAGCTGGCCATAGAAGCAGGAATGAATATTTACTGTGAAAAACCGACCGGACTCAACTCGCAGGAGGCGCTGGATTTATACAATCTGGCACAAAATGCCGGCATCAAGCACGGGGTAGTTCAGGACAAATTATGGTTGCCCGGAATTGTGAAACTGAAGAAACTGATCGATTCTGGCTTTTTCGGACGCATATTAAGTGTGCGCGGTGAATTCGGATATTGGGTATTTGAGGGCCATACCATCAAAGCACAACGGCCCTCCTGGAATTACCGCAAAGAAGATGGCGGAGGTATCATCATGGACATGCTTTGCCATTGGCGGTACGTGCTGGATAATGTCTTTGG